>Ga0315535_1000044_pt1 | contig 70352 bp, 67 predicted proteins | sample SalMarSW160220MG_2_FD_203092 | JGI IMG/M metagenome (GOLD analysis project Ga0315535, IMG submission 203092) | Salt marsh sediment microbial communities from the Plum Island Ecosystem LTER, Massachusetts, United States - Salt Marsh Sediment SW1602-20 ... | reverse complement strand
GGCGCAGGGAACCTCCACCACCGGAGCCTGGGTCAGCGACAACGGCATGGTCGCCGGAGCGCCGGCCCTCGACGGGCTCTCCGACGAGGCCCTGCAGACGCTTCTCGAAGAGTTGGAGAGCAATGGGACGGGAGGTTCGGCATGACGGACCCACGTCGATGGATCGCGGGAGGTGCGCTGATGCTGGCCCTGGTGGTCTCTCCGCTGGCAGCGCAACGGCTGCCCATGCGGGCCGGCCCCGGAGCGCAGAGGAACCGTCAGGAGCTGGAGCAACGCATCAGGGCTCGCTTCGCCCAGATGATCAAACAGCGGCTCGGCCTGGACGACGAGACCGCCAGCGCGCTCGACAGCACGGTGCAGGCCTTCCGGCCGGAACGCGAGCAGCTGGCCCGGGATCAGGAGGCCCTGCGCAAGCGGGTGCAGGCGTTCAACATCGAGGGCAACGGCTCCGACCCGGAGGCCCAGCAGCTCCTGGATCGCATGAGCGAGCTCCGGCAGCGTGAGAACCAACTCTACCAGAGCGAGCAGGACAGCCTGAGGAAGGTGCTTTCACCCTCCCAGCTGCTGCGCTTCAACCTCATGCGCGATCAGCTTGCCCAGCGGATCCAGCAGCTCCGCATGGGTGGCATGATGGGTGGGGGCCGAGCCCTCCGCGGACGGGGCGGGGGTGGCGGGGGTGGTGGGATTCCCCAGGCTCTCGGAAGAGGGCTCCCGGGCCTCGATCCCCCGCTGTGGGGCTGGTCCGGGATGCCGTAACCCGGCCGAGCCGCGGGTGGACGACCTCTCCCGACGGAACGCTGGCGCTCCGCCGGGGGTTGTTCTAGCGTCGTACTTACTCCTTCTGCCCCGCCCAACCCCGGGTACCATGGCCCTGGCTGTCCGAACCCTGTTCTTCGCCGCCTACCGGGACCTCGTGCGCACGTCCGAGCTCCCCCTGGAGTTGGCGGACGGGGCCACCGTGGCCGACCTCGTCGCCGAGCTGCGCAGCCGGGGCGGCCCGTTTGCCCACCTCCCGCCGGATCCGGCGGTGGCGGTGAACCGTGTGTACGCATCCGCGTCGCAGCCGCTGGGAGAGGGTGACGAGGTGGCGTTCATTCCGCCCGTCGCGGGCGGATAGCCACGGTGCCCACGATGATCCGCGCCGACGTCGTAAGGGGGCCCATCGATACCGCCGAGGTGCTGGCGGGCGTCGGCGATGCCGGCGACGGTGCCGCGCTCCTCTTCGTCGGCACGGTGCGCAACCACGCCGGAGGCCACCCGGTGGACGGCATCACCTACGACGCATACGAGGCGATGGCCCGGGAGGTGCTCCGCGCCATCGCCGGCGAGGCCGCCGAGATCCTCGGCACCGAGCGCGTGGCGGTGGTCCACCGGATCGGAACTTTGAAGGTCGGCGAGGTGAGCGTCGCCATCGCGGTCTCCAGCCCTCACCGGGCGGAGGCGTACGAAGCGTCGCGATATGTCATCGAGGAGATCAAGAAGCGGCTCCCCGTCTGGAAGAAGGAGCACTACTCGAGTGGCGAGGAAGCGTGGGTGGGGGGGGCTGTGCCCGCTCCCGTCGGGCCGGCAGACCACCGATGATCGACCAGTTCGGACGCCGTATCGAGTACCTGCGCGTCTCCGTCACGGACAAGTGCAACCTGCGCTGCGTGTACTGCATGCCGCTGCACGGGATGCCCTGGATGCGTCATGCGGAGCTCCTCACCTACGAGGAGATCGAGCACATCGTGCGCATCATGGCCGGTATGGGACTGCGCCGCGTGCGCATCACCGGCGGCGAGCCCCTGGTGCGCAAGGACCTGCCGGAGCTGGTGCGCATGATCGCGGGGGTGCCGGAGATCGACGACCTGAGCCTGTCCACGAACGCCGTGCTCCTGGCGGAGCACGCGGAGACGTTGCGTCAGGCGGGCATCCGTCGGGTCAACGTGTCCCTGGACTCCCTCCGCCCCGAGCGGGTGGACGAGATCGCCCGTCGAGCCGGGTCGTTCTCCCGGATCATGGCGGGCTTCGAAGCGGCGGAGCGGGTGGGATTCGACCCCATCAAGGTCAACGTGGTCCTCATGAAGGGGGCCAACGACGACGAGATCGAGGACTTCGCGGCCATCACGCGTGAGCGTCCCTGGCACGTGCGCTTCATCGAGCTCATGCCGACGGGCTCGAACCTCGAGCTCAGCGCGAAACAGTTCTTCTCCTGCCGGGAGGCCCTGCGCCGACTGCGCGCCGTGGATCGCCTGGAGCCCGTGGCGGGCCCCCGGGGCAACGGCCCGGCGCTCTACCATCGCTTCCCGGGTGCGCCCGGCACGGTGGGGGTGATCACCCCCATGAGCCACACGTACTGCGACAGGTGCAACCGCATGCGCCTCACGGCCGACGGCCACCTGCGCCCCTGCCTCTTCGGGAGCCTGCAGACGAACCTGCGCGATCCGCTCAGGGCCGGGGAGGACGTGGCCCGCCTCATCGAGCAGACACTCTCGGTGAAGCCGGAGCGCCACAACCTGGTGCAGGGGAGCGTGCAGGGGTCCGGAGGGCTCGTGGCCCTCTCCCAGACCGGGGGCTGAGCACCGGCTCGGTCGCGCGGCCGCTCGCTCGGGGCATCCCCGGCCTCGCGTCCAAGGCCGCGCCACCACGACGCGGCGCCCACCACCGGCGCCGAGCCGGATACCCACCGAGCCCCCGGCGCATCCCCGTGTCGGGCATCTCCCCGGCCCGCCGTGATGAGCCTCTCCGCGCCGGCGGCGCCGCGTTGACACCCCTCCCGATCTTCGGATACGTTCGTTCATCTGCATAGACCTATCCTGCCCGAAAGGGGCTTCCACGAACATGAGCGTGAAAAAGATCACAGTGGTCGGCGGCGGTCACGTTGGCGCTACGTGCTCCCAGCTGTTGGCCATGAAGGAGCTCGCCCGCGAGGTCGTCCTCCTCGACATCCTCGAGGGTGTGCCCATCGGCAAGGGACTCGATCAGTGGGAGAGCGCTCCCATCGAGCGCTTCGACTCTCTGGTCTACGGCGCCAACGACTACGACAAGGCCAAGGGATCGGACATCTTCATCGTCACCGCGGGCGTGCCCCGCAAGCCGGGGATGAGTCGCGACGACCTCCTCAAGGTCAACGCGGGCATCGTCGAGTCGGTGTCCAAGGAGATCAAGCGCGTCGCGCCGAAGTCCATCGTCATCATCGTCTCCAACCCCCTGGACGTCATGGCCCAGGTGGCGCTGGAGACGACGGGCTTCCCGCGGGAGCGCGTCATCGGCATGGCGGGGGTGCTGGACTCCGCTCGGTACCGGTCGTTCATCGCCCTCGAGCTCAACATGAGCGTCGAGGACATCCAGGCGTTGGTCCTCGGGGGCCACGGAGACACCATGGTGCCTCTGGCCAGCTATGCTTCCGTGAGCGGAATTCCGCTCACGCAGCTCGTGCCGCAGGACCGCATCGACGCGATGCTGGAGCGCACCCGGAAGGGTGGCGGTGAGATCGTCGGCTACCTGAAGACGGGAAGCGCGTACTATGCGCCCGCGGCGGCCGCGGTCCAGATGACCGAGGCCATCGTAAAGGACAAGCGCCGCATCCTACCGTGCGCGGCGTGGCTGCAGGGAGAGTACGGGATGAAGGATCTCTTCCTCGGAGTTCCCTGCTTGCTGGGCGAGGGTGGCCTGAAGAAGGTCATCGAGGTGGAGTTGAGCGCCGCGGAGAAGGCGGCGCTGGCCAAGAGCGCCGAGGCGGTGCGGTCGGTGATCGCCGCCTGGAAGGCGCTCGGCTAGTGTTCCGCCCGACAAATGCGGTGAGCACCGAGGGCGTCGATGCGCCGCGCTGGCAAGGCGCGACGACGAGTCGTAGCAGCGCTACGGCGAGGAGGAGCAACGCCGCCAGAGCGGATGTAGCGGCGCACGAATGCCATCGCATTTGTGGGACGGGACACTAATACCCTCCCACGAATTTCGGCCGGCCCGGCCGGGGCCGCCCGCCCCGGCCGGGCTTCTTGTTGCATTCGACAGGAGTCGTGATGCGCCGGGTCGTTGCGTTGTACCGGTCGTCCGTGGGGAAGAAGATCCTCATGGCAGTCACCGGCTTCATCTGGATCGGGTTCCTCGCGGGCCACATGCTCGGGAACCTCAAGGCATTCCAGGGAGCCGGGGCCTTCGACACCTACGCCCACCACCTGCGGATCCTGGGCGAGCCCATTCTCCCCTACAAGGGCTTCCTGTGGATCTTCCGTGCGGTGATGTTCCTGGCGTTGGTCATCCACGTCCTGCTCTCGTGGCAGACTTCCCGCCTGAGCTGGGCGGCCCGCACCACGAAGTACAGGAGGCAGGAGAGCCTCAACTTCGACTTCGCGTCGAGGTGGATGCGCTGGACCGGGGTGCTGATCCTCGTGTTCCTGGTCTACCACATCCTCAACATGACCACGGGGACCCTGCACGCCGGCTTCGAGGCGGAGACCACCACCCAGAGCTTCGCCTTCCACAACCTGGTTACCGGCCTCGGCAATCCGTGGGTGGCGGCCATCTACATCGTGGCCATGGTGGCGATCCTCTTCCACCTGTGGCACGGCGTCTGGAGCCTCTTCCAGACCCTGGGGGCGAGCCACCCGAAGTACGTGGGCTGGCGGCGGCCCATCGCGGTCGTCGTGTCCATCGTGATCTTCTTCGGGTTCGTGTCGATCCCGATGGCGATCCTGACCCGCATCGTACACCTGCAATAGCGGAGGCCTGACCGTGAACCTCGACGCCAAGATCCCGGCGGGCCCCATCGAACAGAAGTGGGACAAGCACCGCTTCGACATGAAGCTGGTCAACCCCGCCAACAAGCGGAGATACGACGTCATCGTCGTGGGCACCGGCCTCGCCGGCGCCTCCGCTGCGGCCACCATGGCCGAGCTCGGCTACCACGTGAAGTGCTTCACCTTCCACGACTCGGCGCGCCGGGCCCACTCCATCGCGGCTCAGGGCGGTATCAACTCCGCCAAGAACTACCAGGGAGACGGGGACAGCATCTTCCGCCTCTTCTACGACACCGTGAAGGGCGGCGACTTCCGCTCCCGCGAGGCCAACGTCTACCGCCTCGCCCAGGTGAGCCTGAACATCATCGACCAGGCCGTGGCCCAGGGCGTTCCCTTCGCCCGCGAGTACGGCGGGCTCCTGGCCAACCGCTCCTTCGGGGGCGCCCAGGTGTCGCGCACCTTCTACGCTCGCGGCCAGACCGGCCAGCAGCTCCTGCTGGGCGCCTACCAGGCGCTCAAGAGGCAGGTGGCGCTGGGCATGGTGGAGCTGCACACGCGCCACGAGATGCTGGACGTGGTGGTGGTGGACGGCGTAGCCCGGGGGATCGTCACGCGGGACCTGGTGAGCGGAAAGGTGGAGAGCTGGGCCGGGCACGCGGTGGTGCTGGCCACGGGCGGCTACTCCAACGTCTTCTTCCTGTCCACGAACGCGAAGGGCTGCAACGTCACCGCCACGTGGCGGGCGTCGAAGCGCGGGGCCGGATTCGCCAACCCGTGCTACACGCAGATCCATCCCACGTGCATCCCACCCGCCGGAGACTACCAGAGCAAGCTTACGCTCATGAGCGAGTCTCTCAGGAACGACGGGCGCATCTGGGTTCCCAAGGAGGCCGGGGATTCCCGGCGGGCCGCGGAGATCCCCGAGGGGGAGCGCGATTACTACCTCGAACGCTTCTACCCGAGCTTCGGAAACCTGTCGCCCCGGGACATCTCGTCGCGCCGGGCCAAGGAGATGGTGGATACCGGCCATGGCGTGGGACACATGAAGAACGGCGTCTTCCTGGACTTCAAGGACGCCATCGCGCGCCTGGGGCAGGACGTCATCGCCGAGCGGTACGGCAACCTCTTCGAGATGTACGAGAAGATCACCGGGGAGAACCCGTACCAGGTGCCCATGCGCATCTACCCTGCGCCCCACTACACCATGGGCGGCTTGTGGGTGGACTACAACCTCATGAGCACGGTGCCCGGCCTCTTCGTGCTGGGCGAGGCGAACTTCTCGGACCACGGTGCCAACCGCCTGGGGGCGAGCGCCCTCATGCAGGGCCTGGCCGACGGTTACTTCGTGGCACCCATGACCGTGGGCAACTACCTGGCAGGCGTCCCGCGGGAGCCGGTCAATGCCGACCACGCGGCCTTCCGGGACGCCGAGCAGGGCGTCCATGAAAAGACGAGCCGCCTTCTCGGCGTGAACGGGAGCAAGACGGTGGACGAGTTTCACATCGAGCTCGGCCGTCTCATGTGGGAGAAGTGCGGCATGGAGAGGAGCGGGGCCGGCTTGAAGGAGGCGCTGGCCAAGATCCCGGAGATCCGGGAGCGCTTCTGGAGGGAGGTCCGGGTGCCGGGCTCCGGCGACACGCTGAACCAGTCGCTGGAGAAGGCCGGCCGCGTGGCCGACTTCCTGGAGTTCGCGGAGGTGATGTGCTGGGATGCCCTCACCCGCGACGAGTCGTGCGGCGCCCACTACCGCGTCGAGCACACCACGCCCGACGGTGAGGCCAAGCGTGACGACGAGAACTTCGCGTTCTCGTCGGTATGGGAGTTCAAGGGCGTGGGCGAGAAGCCCGAGTTGCACAAGGAGCCCCTGGAGTTCGAGTACGTCAAGCTCTCCACGAGGAGCTACAAGTAATGAACCTGACCCTACATGTCTGGCGGCAGGCCGGATCCTCCGCCCCGGGGCGCTTCGAGACGTATCAGGCGAAGGACGTGAGCGAGCACGCTTCCTTCCTGGAGATGCTCGACCTGGTGAACGAGGACCTCACACGCGAGGGCAAGGAGCCCATCGCCTTCGAGCACGACTGTCGGGAGGGGATCTGCGGGTCGTGCGGCATGATGATCAACGGGGTGCCCCACGGACCCAACAAGATGGTGGCGACGTGCCAGCTCCATATGCGGTTCTTCCACGACGGCGACGTCATCTGGATCGAGCCGTTCCGGGCCACGGCGTTCCCGGTCGTCCGCGACCTGGTGGTGGACCGGAGCGCGTTGGACCGCATCATGGACGCAGGGGGCTACATCTCCGTCCGGACGGGAAGCGCGCCCGACGCCAACGCGCTTCCCATACGCAAGCACGAGTCCGACCTGGCCATGGACGCGGCGCAGTGCATCGGATGTGGCGCGTGCGTGGCGGCGTGTCCGAACGCGTCGGCCATGCTCTTCACGTCTGCGAAGGTGAGCCATCTCGGAATGCTGCCCCAGGGCCAGCCCGAGCGGTGGACCCGCGTGGTGGACATGATCGCCCAGCACGACCTGGAGGGCTTCGGCACGTGCACCAACCACGGAGCGTGCCAGGAGGCGTGCCCCAAGGGGATCAGCGTCGACTTCATCGCCCATTTGAATCGGGACCTGCTCAAGTCGAGCTGGAAGGCCGCCGAGCCCCCCGCGAGCGCCGTGGCCGGGGGGAGGTGACGCCATGGCGACTCCGGCGAGCGTGTCGGGGGCGTCGTTCCTGACCCGCGCCACAGACCCCCCCGACATGGTCACGCCCGACGACCTGGGGGAAGAAGAGCGCATGCTGGTCCAGGCCGTGCAGGATTTCGCGGAGCGCGAGGTCGTGCCGGTCATGGACAAGCTCGTCGCCCGGGATCCGGCCACGTCCCGGAGGCTTTTCAAGAAGGCCGCCGAGCTGGGCATCTTCATGGCCGAGGTGCCGGAGGCCGACGGCGGGCTGGATCTCAACGTCCTGGCGGTGACGGGGATGCTCGCCATCCGCGCCGACATGGGACCCCTGGTGCCCATGATCATGGGGCACCAGGGGATCGGCACGCTTCCCATGGTCTTCTTCGGCACGCCGGAGCAGAAGGAGAAGTACCTGGGCCGATGCATGGAGGGCGACATTCTCTCGGCCTTCGCCCTCACGGAGCCCGGCACGGGCTCCGACGCCATGAACATCCAGACGAAGGCCGTGCTGGACCCCGACGGCACGCACTACGTGATCAACGGCTCCAAGCAGTGGATCACCAACGCCGGCTGGGCCGACCTCTTCGTGCTCTTCGCCAAGATCGACGGTGAGCACTTCACGGCGTTCCTGGTGGACCGCGACACCCCGGGCCTCACCGTCGCCGAGCCCGAGAGGCTCCTGGGCCAGCACGGCTCGTCGGTGTGCGCGCTGTCGCTCGAGGACGTACGCGTGCCGGTGGAGAACGTCCTGGGTGAGATCGCCAAGGGACACAAGGTCGCCTTCTGCACCCTCAACATGGGTCGTCTGAAGCTCTCGGCGAGCTCCGCCACCGGGGCGAAGGTCGCCGTGGAGGTCGCCGCGAAATACGCGGCGGAGCGGGTGCAGTTCGGCCTTCCCATCGCGAGGTTCGGCCTCATCCAGCGCAAGCTCGCCGACATGGCTGCGCGCGCTTATGCCGCGGAGAGTGTCGCTTATCGGACTGCGGGGCTGGTGTACCACGCGCTGGAGCGCATGAAGGAGGGAGGGGGCGTCACGGCCCAGGCCCGTCTGGATACGCTCTCGGAGTTCTCCGTCGAGTGCGCCCTGGCCAAGGTCTATGCGACGGAGGCGTACAACGGGAACGCCGACGACGCGGTGCAGGTCTTCGGAGGGTACGGGTTCAGCGAGGAATACAAGCCCGCCAGGATGTACCGCGACTCCCGGGTCTCGCGCATCTATGAAGGCACCAACGAAATCTGCAGGCTATACGCCCAAAGGGCGATCTTCAAGAAGCTCTCCGGCGGAGAAGGCGGGGGAGGGGTGGTGTCCACCGGCCTCGACGCCTTCAAGCAGCTTCACGCCATGCAGCATACGGATCCTTCCGAGGGTGCCCCGTCGATGCTGGAGGCCGTGACGGGTCTGAAGCAGGCGTACCTACTCCTCATGGAGGAGGTCGTCACCAAGGTCGGCCCGGCCAACCTGAAGGATCCGGCGAGACAGCAGTTCCTGGCGTCGTTGGCCGATATCGCCATGGAGACGTATGCAGCCGAGACGGCGGCGCTGCGCGTGGCCAAGCTCGAGGGCCGCGGTGGCCCTGAAGAGCGGGCTGTCCGAGATGCGCTGGCGCGTCTGGTGCAGGAGCGCTCGACGGAGCGGGTACGGGCCGAGGCGAGGACGATCCTCGGTGAGCTGCACGCGGGCGAGGACGGCGCCAGGCGGCTGGCGGAGATCGACGCCTTGCTGCCGGCTCCCCAGGAGCTCGTGGGTCCGCGTACCCGGGTGAGCGAGTGGCTGGTGGCTCACGACGGCATGCTCCCCGGTGAGGTGGCGTAGGTGCACCGGAAGGGAAGCGCCTGCCGCGAGAGCGGGAGTCGAGACCTCCCGAGGGCGTTCCTCGGAGTCGCTCTCGCGTCGCTCGTCCTGGTCTCGGGATGCGGGGGCAGCGGGGCGAGAGCCGGAACGCCACCCGCGCCCGGAGCCTCCTCGAAGCCGGAACAGACGGCCTTCGCGCCTGCCCTGAAGGTGGATCTCTCCGCCATGCGGAGGACTCCTTCGGGCCTCTACGTCCAGGACATCAAGGTGGGCACCGGTGCCGTCGCCCGGCGCACCAGCACGGTGTCGGTGCGCTACACGGGATACCTCGCCGACGGGACGATCCTCGACACCACCGGGAGCGGCGAGCCCGCGACGTTTCGGCTGGGGGGACGGGAGGTCATCCCCGGCTGGGACGAGGGGATTCCCGGCATGAAGGTCGGAGGCATCCGCCGACTCGTGGTGCGCCCGGAGCTCGCCTACGGCGAGCGCGGCACCGCCGGTGTCCCTCCTGGCGCGACCCTCGTCTTCGACATACAGCTCGTCAACGTGCGCTGAACCAACCCCCACTCCCCGAGACCATGAACAGAAACAGCATCGGATCCCTGCGGACGGGCCGCGCGGCGGCCCTCGTCATGGCGTTCGCCCTCCCCCTGGCGATGGTGGCGTGTAGCGGCGGCAAGGCCAAGGCCGGAACGGGCGATCCCGCCACCACGACGTTCGCCCCCTCGCTGGACGTGAATCTCTCGCAGATGACGAAGACCGCCTCCGGGCTCTACGTCCAGGACGTCACGGCAGGCACGGGCGCCGAGGCGGCTACGGGCTCGTCCGTGACCGTGGACTACACCGTCTGGCTTCCAGACGGCGAGAAGGTCGACTCCGGGTCGTTCCCGTTCACCATCGGCGCTCACAAGGTGGTGGCGGGCTTCGACGAGGGGGTCACCGGCATGAAGGTCGGGGGCGTGCGCAAGCTGGTGGTGCCGCCGGCGCTGGGCTACGGGGCCCAGGGCAACGGGCCGATCCCCGGAAACGCGGTCCTGGTGTTCGAGGTGACGCTCAAGAGCGTGAGCTAGAGCCGGACGCGTGAAATCGGCGCAGGGCTGCGTTGGGCTCCGGGGGCCGACCTGCGACGTACCATGGAGGTACGTCTCGGTCTGCCTCCTCGCCCGCCTGCCCCTGCATCCGATTTGACACGTCCCAGAACAGGGTGGCCGGACGCGTGAAATCGGCGCAGAGCTGCGTTGGGCTCCGGGGGCCGACCTGCGCCGTACCATGGAGGTACGTCTTGGTCTGCCTTCTCGCCCGCCTGCCCGTGCATCCGATTTGACGCGTCCCAGAACAGGGTGGCCGGGCGCGTGAAATCGGCGCAGGGCCTGGGCCCTCACATCTTCGGTAGCGTGACCCCTCGCTGCTGCATGTACTTCCCCTTGCGGTCCGCATAGGCGATCTCGGGCTCCTCGTCGCCCTCGAAGAAGAGGAGCTGCGCGATCCCCTCGCCGGCGTAGATCTTCGCGGGCAGGGGGGTGGTGTTGGAGATCTCCAGGGTGAGGTGTCCCTCCCAGGTGGGCTCCAGCGGGGTCACGTTCACGATGATGCCGCAGCGTGCGTACGTGGACTTCCCGACGCACACCACCAGCACGTCCCGGGGGATGCGGAAGTACTCCACCGTCCGCGCCAGGGCGAACGAGTTGGGCGGAATGATGCACTCCTGCTCGTTGATGTTCACGAAGGACCGGTCGTCGAAGTTCTTCGGGTCCACCACGACGTGGTGGACGTTGGTGAACACCTTGAACTCGGGCGCCACCCGGATGTCGTAGCCGTACGACGACAGCCCGTACGAGATGACGCCTTCCCGGACCTGACGGTCCTCGAACGGCTCGATCATGCGGTGCTCGCGGGACGTCCTCCGGATCCACTTGTCGCACTTGATGGGCATGGTATGGACCGCGCTCCGACAGCTGTGAAGAGGTGAGAACCGACGCCCCGAAGCCCCGCCTGCAAGCCCCGCGGACCGCGGAAGATACCGGTGGAGGGAAGAGGGGTGCAAACACGCGGAAAACATTGAAAAGACAAGGGTCCTTGGCTTGACACCTCTCCTCCGCTACCGGTAGCTTTTCAGGTCATTAGTGATCGAATTCACGAACCTCGGCGGCGTCATGTCGGGAGCCTATCTCCCTCTTCTGCTGCTCTTTGCGGTGTCGGTAGTCACGGCGGTCGGGATGCTGGTGCTGACCCAGATCTTCAACCCCCGCCGGCCGACGCCTCAGAAGGAGATGCCCTACGAGTCCGGGATGATCCCACTGGGCGACACCCGGGCCCGATTCTCCGTCAAGTTCTACATGGTGGCGATCAGCTTCATCGTCTTCGATCTGGAGACGATCTTCCTGATCCCCTGGGCGGTGCAGGCGAGGGCGTTGGGATGGGGTCCCTTCCTGGCGATGACCATGTTCGTCGTCGTCCTCGCCGTCGGGCTCCTCTATGAGTGGAAAAAGGGAGGGCTCGAGTGGGATTAGAAGGAAATCTGCCGGTCGGCGGGACCGGCACGGGTAGCGGCGGACTTGTCGGTTCTGGTAGCCCTACCTTCCTCACCTCGAAGATCGACTTCCTCGTCAACTGGGCGCGCCGGAACTCTCTCTGGCCGATGCCGTTCGGAACCGCGTGCTGCGCCATCGAGATGATGGCCGCGTTCGCCTCCGATTTCGACCTGTCCCGCTTCGGCATGGAGCGGATGTCGTTCAGCCCGAGACAGGCCGACGTCCTCATCTGTGCGGGGCGTGTGCCGTACAAGCTGGCACCTGTCCTGCGCCGCATCTGGGATCAGATGCCTCAGCCGAAGTGGTGCGTCTCCATGGGCGCCTGCGCCTCGTCGGGGGGTGTCTTCGACGTCTACTCGATGGTGCAGGGCATCGATACCATCGTGCCGGTGGATGTCTACGTGCCCGGGTGCCCACCGCGTCCCGAAGGCCTCATCTACGGGCTGATGATGATCCAGGAGAAGATCCGCCAGGAGTCGCTCGCGGAGCACGCTGCGCTCCGGGCCGAGGATCCCCTGCGGGTCGCACGGCCGCAGGCCTCCGACGAGCAGGTCGTGGGCCTCACGGGTCCCTTCGGGAACTCCACGCGGCAGGACAAGATCTCGAGTGGCGTGAGGGTGGTGGGGGACCGGGACACCGAAGACTTCATCCCCTGACGCCAATGACCGACGAAGCCAAGAGCGGGCTGGATGCCGTCGAAGAGGGGCCGACTCCCTCGGACGGATCCGGCCCCCAGGCCACGGGTGCGCCCGCGGACAGGAACGCCCACCCGTCGGTGGCCGCGCTCTTCGAGCGCTTCCGCGACGCCGTCCACCACCACGAGGTGAACGCCGGGGACCAGCACGTCGTCCATGTGGACCCGGCCCGGAACATCGAGATCCTCACCTGGCTCAAGGACGATCCCGCGCACCGGTACGACCTGCTGGAGGACGTGACGGCCGTCGACTATGGCGGAGGTCGGCCCATCCAGGTGGTCTATCAGCTGTGGTCCATCCCGAACCGGAGGGCACTGAGGGTGAAGTGCCTGCTCCCGGTGGATGCGCTGGAGATCGACTCGGTGGTGCCGCTCTGGAACGCCGCCAACTGGTTGGAGCGCGAGGTCTACGACCTCTTCGGGGTCACCTTCCGTGGGCACCCGGACCTGCGGCGCATCCTCATGCCCCACGACTACGCCGAGGGGTACCCCCTGCGTAAGGACTTCCCCCTGCGGGGCAGGTTCTCCAGGGCCGAGCAGACGCGCCGGGCGCTGAACCAGGACGTGGACCGTTTCTACATCCCGGCGGAGCGGGCCGTGGGCCGCGAGCCGCAGGAAGTGACCTTTCCCTCCCAGCCCGCTTCCGGGCCCGGCGCGGGCTCCGACGAGAGCGGGGCCTGAGAGCACGACATGGCGCAGAAGACCATCGAGTACACCGTGGGCCGGAACCCGGAGATGGGACCGGGGGGCCTGCCCACCGCGAGTCCGCTCGAGCCCTTCGACATCCCGGAGCCCCAGCTCGGCTCCGAGCACATGCTCATCAACATCGGGCCCCAGCACCCCGCTACCCACGGAGTCCTCCGCCTGGTGTGTGAGCTGGACGGCGAGACCGTCCTCAACGTCACCCCGCACATCGGGTTCCTGCACTCGTCCTTCGAGAAGCTCGGCGAGTACCGCACCTGGAACCAGATCGTCCCGCTCACGGACCGCATGGACTACCTGGCGCCGCTGATCTACAACTGCGCCTATGTCATGGCGGTGGAGAAGCTGCTGGGTATCGAGGTCACGGAGCGGTGCAAGGTGGTCCGGGTGATCCTCATGGAGCTGGACCGCATCTTCGGGCACCTGCTCTGGCTGGGAACCACCGCCATCGACGTGGGCGCGTTCACGCCCTTCCTGTACACGTTCGAGGAGCGGGAGCGCATCTATCGGATGCACGAGGCCTACACGGGTGCACGAATCACGACGTCCGCCACCCGGGTGGGAGGGATGATGGCGGACCTTCCCGAGGGATGGATCGGCGAGCTCGAGCACTTCCTGGACACGTTCCCCCGGACGCTGGCCGAGGTGCACAGGCTCCTGACCAACAACCAGATCCTCATCGGCCGAACGCAGGGCGTGGGTGCCATCGGCCCGGAGGACGCGGTGAACTACGGCTTCACCGGCCCGAACCTGCGCGCCTCGGGCGTCGCGTACGACGTGCGCAAGGACAACCCCTACTACGACTACGAGACCTACGACTTCGAGGTCCCGATAGGGGAGAACGGCGACTGCTACGACCGGTACCTCGTCCGCATGGAGGAGATGAGCCAGAGCGTCTCCATCCTGCGCCAGGCCATCGACCGGCTTCCCGACGGGCCCATCAACAACCCGGACCCGGCGGTATCCCTGCCCTCCAAGACCGACTGCATGTCGGACATGGAGAGCATGATCCACCACTTCAAGCTCATCACCGAGGGCATCAAGGGCCCGCCCGGGGACTGCTACTATCCCGTGGAGGCCTCGAAGGGGGAGCTGGGCATGTACCTGGTGAGCGACGGCGGCCCCAAGCCGGTGCGCTGGCGCGTGCGGCCCCCTTCCTTCGTCAACATCTCGGTGATCAACAAGCTGGCCCAGGGCCATCTGATCGCAGACCTCATCATGATCAACGCGAGCCTGGACATCGTCCTCGGAGAGATCGACCGATGAGCGAAGTCCCCTTCAAGAACCCCGGCTGGGCGGGCAACACCGGGGAGTTCGACCTCGACGAAGACCAGGTGCGGGGCGACGACTTCGTGGGCACGCGACCGCGGGAGGGAGGACACCCGTCGGGCGCCGCCACCTACCCATATATGCTGCCTGAGAAGCACCCCGACGCTCCGCTCTTCGAGGGCGAGCACAAGGAGCGCTTCGAGAAGATCCTCACCCGGTATCCCAACAAGCAGGCGGCCCTGCTGCCCACGCTGGGCCTCGCTCAGGAGGTGCGTGGGCACGTGAGCCCCGAGACCATGGATCGGGTGGCGGAGCTCCTGGAGCTGTCTCCGGCATATGTGCGGGGCGTCACCACGTTCTACACGATGTACAACAAGCGGCCGGTGGGCCGCTATCTCGTTCAGGTGTGCACCAACATCTCATGCAACCTGTGTGGCGCGGACGACGTCATGGAGGCCTTCCTGCGCTACACGGATACCGAGATCGGGGAGACCTCCGAGGACGGGGAGTTCACCGTGGTCGAGGCCGAGTGCCTCGCCGCGTGCGGCTTTCCCACCTGCGTCCAGATCAACTCCCGCTACTACGAGAACGTCACCCCTGCCGACGTGCCGAAGATCATCGAGCGGCTCAAGGCGGAAGGCGCAGGAGGGGACTGATGGCCTACCCCTACGTGTCGGACCGCGAGGTTCGCGTTCTGAGCAAGTACTTCGGCGATCCGACGCAACGGCGCCTGGACACCTACGTGGAGCGGGGCGGCTACCAGGCGCTGAAGAAGGCCTTCGAGATGGGCCAGGACGCCGTCATCGACGAGGTGAAGACCTCCGGCCTCCGGGGCAGGGGCGGGGCGGGCTTCCCGGCAGGCGTGAAGTGGTCGTTCATGCCCAAGCAGCCCACCAAGCCGCACTACCTGCTGTGCAACGCCGACGAGTCCGAGCCCGGCACCTTCAAGGACCGGGAGCTCATGCGCTGGGATCCGCACCAGCTCATCGAGGGCATCCTCATCGCCTCGTACGCCATCCGTGCGAAGCACGCCTACATCTACTGCCGGGGCGAGTTCTTCGAGGCCACCCAGGTGCTGGCCAAAGCGGTGGAGGACGCCTACGCGAAGGGCTACGCGGGCGCCGACATCATGGGCTCGGGCAACGACATCGACATCACCGTGCACGTGGGGGCAGGGGCCTACATCTGCGGTGAGGAGACGGGGCTCATGAACTCCCTCGAAGGGCGTCGTGGACAGCCCCGGGTGAAGCCCCCCTTCCCGGCGGCCGTGGGTGCCTTCGGCATGCCGTCCACGGTGAACAACGTGGAGACCCTGTCCGCGGTACCGCACATCATCACGCACGGCGGTCAGTGGTACCGCCAATGGGGCACCGAGAAGAGCCCGGGAACGAAGCTCTTCTGCGTCAGCGGCCACGTGAACAAGCCGGGTAACTACGAGCTGCCCCTTGGCTTCCCCCTCATGGAGCTCATCGACGACGTGTGCGGGGGTATGCGCGGTGGGAAGGCCCTCAAGGCGGTGATCCCCGGGGGCTCCTCCGTGCCTCTCCTGAACGCCGAGGAGTGCGGCCGCTGCAGCCTCGACTACGAGGGCGTGCAAGCCGTGGGATCCATGCTGGGATGCGCCTCCGTCATCGTCATGGACGAGGACACGGACATCGTGAAGCAGGTGCGCCGCATGGTGCAGTTCTATGCCCACGAGTCGTGCGGGCAGTGCACGCCGTGCCGTGAGGGCACCGCGTGGATGACCAAGGTCCTGCTTCGCATCGAGGAGGGACGGGGCACGGAGGATGACCTGGACACCCTTCTGGAGATGAGTCGCCAGATGACCGGCACCACCATCTGCGTGCTGTCGGACTCGGCGGCCGCCCCCGTGGTCTCCTCCATCCAGAAGTTCAAGGACGAGTACCTGGCGCTCATCCGCCGCGGCGAGAGAGTGGGGGTCGCCTGATGTTCACCGTTCACAGGTCGCTTCGGCGACGCGCTTCCCAGCACCCCAATGGCTGACACGATTACCCTCACCATCGACGGCCAGGAGGTATCGGTTCCCAAGGGAACGACCCTCCTGAAGGCCGCCGAGAAGGTCGGCAAGGACGTCCCCCACTACTGCTACCACGACGGCCTCTCTTCGCCGGCCATGTGCCGGCTCTGCCTGGTGGAGGTGCAGGGAGCGCCCAAGCCCATGCCCGCCTGCGTCACCCAGGCCATGGACGGCCAGGTAGTGGGCACCGAGTCCGAGCTCGCGTTGGACATGCGCAGGGGAGTGCTGGAGTTCTATCTGGTGAACCACCCCCTGGACTGTCCCATCTGCGACATGGCCGGGGAGTGCCACCTGCAGGACTACGTGCACGAGGAAGGCCGGGACCACGGCCGGTCCCGAGAGCCGAAGCGGGTCTTCGGGCGCGACGACTTCGGCGGGGACGTGCTCTTCTACGGCGACCGCTGCGTCATGTGCACCCGTTGCGTGCGCTTCATGAACGAGGTGGAGCAGGACCAGCGCCTCTGCGTGGTGGAACGGGGCAACCGCTCCGTCATCGACACCTTCTTCGAGCGGGGTCTCGAGGGCACGCACTGGCACGGCAACATCGTGGACCTGTGCCCGGTGGGCGCCCTGGTCTCCAAGGACTTCCTGTACAAGGCCCGCGCCTGGGACCTCGACCATACGCCGTCCGTCTGTCCGAGCTGCTCGCAGGGGTGCAACATCGAGCTGCACACCCGGGACAACCTCGTCCAGCGGCTGAAGCCCCGGGAGAACCTCGAGGTCAACGCCTTCTGGATGTGCGACCACGGGCGCCTCAACTACGAGTGGATCAATCGGGGCGAGCGCATGGAGGCGCCCCTGGTCCGCGACCAGGGCGGCGTCAAGGCCATGGGGTGGAAGGAGGCCCTCACACTCCTGGTGGCGCGTCTCGGCGACGTGGAGGGCACCGTCAAGGCCGTGGCTTCGCCGTTCGCCTCCAACGAGGACCTGGCGGCGCTCGAGGCCCTGGTGGAGAGCCTGGGCGGCGGCGACATCGTGTATCGCATGCCCCGGGCGGAGGACGAGATCGTCCTCAAGGGGTTCCCCACGCTGGCTCGGCGTCGGGACCTGGCCTCCAACGGCCGGGGCGCCGACCTCCTGGGCCTGAGGCGCGTGGGAGCCGACGACGGCACCGGCGGTCTTGAGGACGTATCCGCCCACGCCGGCGTGGTCATCGTCCTGGGGGACGGCCTGGCGGACCAGGGGGCGGACTTCGCGTCCGGGGCGGCCCTGCGCGTCCACCTGGGCACCCATTCGGGGCCTGCGGTCGCCGCGGCGGACTTCGTCCTCCCCATCACCACCTTCGCCGAGCAGGAGGGCACTTTCACCAACCACGAGGGGCGCGTGCAGCGTTTCTGGCCCGCCCTGAAGGCGCCCGGGCTCGCCCGGCCGGCGTGGCTGGTGCTCGGCGCGCTCGTGGCCGAGGGGACGGGGACCGAGACGCCCCGGCGCGCCGACGAGGCGTTCGCCCGCCTGGTGGCGGCCCATGACGCCTTCTCGGGATTGAGCTACGACGACATCGGAACGCGCGGGGCGGTGGTGAACGACACCGTCCCGCTCTCGGGAGACTGACCGGATGGACGCTCTTCAACCCGTCTCCGGAAGCGCCGGATTCATCGCCAGCGTCGCGAAGGTCGTCCTGGTCTTCGCCGGCGTGATGTTGACGGTGGCCTACATGACCCTCGCCGAGCGCCGCGTGTCGGCCTGGATCCAGGACCGCATCGGACCCAACCGGGTCGGGCCCTTCGGCCTGCTGCAGCCCATCGCCGACGGCCTCAAGAACCTCCTGAAGGAGGAGACCCTCCCGGCGAAGTCGTCGAAGCTCTTCTTCCTGATGGGGCCGATGATCGCGCTGATGCCGGCGCTGGTCACCTTCGCCGTGATCCCCTTCGCCGCACCGCTGCCCACGCACTGGGGCGTGGTGGACATGGTGGTGGCGGACGTCCCCATCGGCATCCTGTACATCCTGGCAATCACCTCGCTGGGCGTCTACGGCCTGGTGCTGGGGGGGTGGGCCTCCAACAACAAGTACGCGCTGCTCGGCGGCATGCGCGCCTCGGCGCAGATGGTGAGCTACGAGGTGGCGCTCGGCCTCTCGGTGGTGGCGGTGCTCATCCTGGCGGGGAACGTGACCCTCACCCAGGTGGTGTGGCAGCAGCAGCAGCTCCACTTCTGGTTCGCGTTCCCGCTGTCACTGGCCTTCATCCTCTTCCTCGCGTCGGCGTACGCCGAGACCAACCGGCTCCCCTTCGACATGCCCGAGGCGGAGTCCGAGCTGGTGGCCGGCTACCACACCGAGTACTCGGGGATGAAGTACGCCATGTTCCCCATGGCCGAGTACGCCAACATGGTCACGTCGTCGGCGCTCATGGCGACGCTGTTCCTCGGCGGCTGGGACCTTCCGGGCTCCTGGGACAACATGTTCTGGTACCACGGCCAGCTCATCAGCGGCTTCGCCGCCAACGGCTCGGTGATCCTGGCCCACCCGGCGCTCTGGAAGACCCTGCTCACCTTCGTCGCGTTCGCGATCAAGACGGCGTTCTTCCTGGTGGTCTACATCTGGGTGCGGTGGACGCTTCCCCGCTTCCGGTACGATCAGGTCATGGCGCTGGGGTGGAAGGTCCTGCTGCCCACGGGCCTCGGGTACGTGATGCTCATCGCCGGCGCCACGCTGGTGCTGGACCAGCTGGGCCTCCCCTGGGGCTTCACGTACGGCCTGATCCTCACCGTCTTGAGCGGCCTGGCGACCGCGGGCTTCCTGGTCTTCCTCGACAGAGGCCACACGATCTTCGGTGCGGCGGCGGCCAGGGACCAGAAGACCATCGTACGGCATCGGGCCGGCGTGCCCGCCCAAGCGGGCGACTGAGGCCGGGGCATGACTGTGAACACGATCCGCTGAGCAACGGAGCGAGAGGGAAGCGAGGGAACCGATGACGATCTCGGTGAAGATGATGAAGCGTCCGGAGCCGGAGAAGAACTCCTACCTCCGGGCGACCCTCAGCGGGATGGCGCTCACGTTTCGCCATCTGGTGAATCCGGCGAAGGTGACCCTGCAGTATCCGGAGGAGGAAGCGGATCTGCACGCGCGCTGGCGCGGCACGCACCGCATGGAGGTGCACGCCGACGGCCGGCCCAAGTGCGTGGCGTGCGGGCTGTGCCCCACGGTGTGCCCGGCTAACTGCATCCGTCTGGTGGGTGGGGAGGACGACCAGGGGAACCGCTACCCCGTCGTGTACGAGATCGACGAGTTCCGCTGCATCTTCTGCGGGATGTGCCAGGAGGTATGCCCGGTGGAGGCCATCCACGTCGGCCGGCACTTCGAGAACGCGGAATACACGCGCGACCGCTTCGTCTACGACCTCGATCGCCTCATGGAACAGGACCATCCCACGACCCTCCTGTGGGATCCGTCGGATCCGAGGTCCGAGTGACCACCTTGAACCGCAGGCTCTCGAGTCCGCGGCACTCGACAAATGGTTGATATCCTCTTCTACATCTTCGCGGCCGTTGCCATCGGCAGCGCTTTGGGCGTGGTGATGTCCAGGAACCCCGTGGGGAGCCTGCTCTTCATGGTGGCGACCCTGGCGAGCCTCGCCGGCATCTTCGTGCTTCTGGAGGCGCATTTCCTGGCCGCTGTCCAGGTGATCGTGTACGCCGGGGCCATCATGGTCCTCTTCCTGTTCGTGATCATGCTGCTGAACCTGGGGCACGACTACCAGAAGGACCTCAAGTGGGGGGCCTTCTCCGTGCTCTCGTTCATCGTGGTGGGCACGCTCGCGGGCTTCCTCGCCCGGGCCCTGGGGGCCGGCTCCACGGGTGACGTGATGTCCTCCGCGGGAGGGCGCTCCATCGACGCGGCCGTCTCCGAGTTCGGCGCGGTGGGAGCCATCGCCCGACCGCTCTTCACCACCTACGTGGTGCCCTTCGAGATCACCGGGATCCTCCTCCTGGTGGCCATCGTGGGTGCCCTCGTCCTGGCCAAGAGGAACGTCTGATGGTCGTCGCGTCCATGATCCTCAGCGCCCTCCTCTTCGTGGTGGGCACCCTCGGCGTCCTCATCCGCAGGAACGCCATCATCATGTTCCTGAGCATCGAGCTGCAGCTCAACGCCGTGAACCTCACCTTCGTGGCGCTGTCACGGGTGTGGGGCATCGAAGGGCAGATCTTCGTCTTCTTCGTGATGACGGTGGCGGCGGCGGAAGCCGCCGTCGGCCTGGCGATCATCATCTCGATCTTCCGCCACTACGAGACCGTCAACGTGAACAACTTCAACCTGTTGAAGTGGTAGGGGCATGCACGCAATTCTTCCGATGCTCCTGACGGGGGGAACGGCGGCACTCCAGGCCGGCACCGAGGCCGGCTCACAATCCGGCGCGGGGGCGTTCGTGCCCTTCCTGCCCGGCCTCGTGGTGCTCCTTCCCCTGATCGGGTTCGTCATCAACGGCGTGCTCGCCCTCCTGCACGCCCGCGCCTCCGCCGTCGCTGTCCGCAACGGCGGGGAGCTGGACCTCGACGGTCCCGGCGGCCGTCCCCTCACCCACACGCTTCCCACCTGGGTCGGGCCCGGCGTCGTCGGCCTGGCTTTCCTCATCACGCTGGTGAACTTCGTGCGCATGCTCGGGGTGCACCTCGAGGAGCCGGTGGTGCGGACGTACTGGACCTGGATCGACACGGGCACCTTCCACGTGGCCGCGGCGCTCCAGCTCGACCAGCTCTCCATGGTGATGATGCTGGTGGTGACCGGGGTGAGCTTCCTCATCCACGTGTTCAGCGTGGGCTACATGGGAGACGATCCGGCCTACCCGCGGTACTTCGCGTACCTGAACCTCTTCGTCTTCTTCATGCTCACGCTGGTGATGGCGTCGAGCTACGCGCTGATGTTCGTGGGGTGGGAGGGGGTGGGGCTCTGCTCCTATCTCCTCATCGGGTTCTGGTTCACCGACCGGGAGAAGGCCGACGCGGGCAAGAAGGCGTTCGTCGTCAACCGCATCGGGGACTTCGGCTTCCTGGTGGCGATGTTCCTGCTCTTCTCCAGGTTCCACACGCTGGACTTCGTCCCCGTCTTCCACGGCGCCGCCGCGGGTCTGGCCTACGGTGGCGGCCTGATTACCGCCATCACGCTCTTCTTCTTCCTGGGCGCCACCGGCAAGAGCGCGCAGATCCCGCTCTACATCTGGCTTCCCGACGCCATGGCCGGCCCCACGCCGGTGTCCGCCCTCATCCACGCGGCCACCATGGTGACGGCGGGGGTCTACATGGTGGCGCGCTCCTCTGTGCTGTACGCGCTGTCGCCGGTGGGGAGCGCCACGGTGGCCGGAGTCGGCGCGCTCACCGCGTTCTTCGCGGCGACCATCGCGCTGAAGCAGTACGACATCAAGAAGGTGCTGGCCTATTCCACGGTGTCCCAGCTCGGCTACATGTTCGTGGGCGTCGGGGTGGGGGCCTACGCCGCCGGCATCTTCCACCTGATGACCCACGCCTTCTTCAAGGGGCTTCTGTTCCTGGGCGCGGGGGCGATCATCCACTCCATGCATCACGCGCTGCATCACACCCACAGCCACGCCGACGCGCAGGACATGCGCAACATGGGCGGGCTGAGGAAGTACATGCCCATCACATGGATCGTCATGTGGGTGGCGACGCTGGCCATCTCGGGCGTCTGGCCCTTCGCGGGGTTCTTCTCCAAGGACGAGATCATCTGGCAGGCCGGGGCCTTCGGCGGCGCCGCACACGCGCCGTACCCGAGGCTGTACACGTTCTACTGGATCCTCGCCCTGGCGGCCGCGCTGCTCACGGCGTTCTACATGACGCGCCTCATGGTGATGACCTTCCACGGCCCCAACCGCACGGGCACCGAGGAGTCCAGGCACCTCCGCGAGACGCCGGCCGTGATGTGGATACCTCTGGTGACCCTGGCGGCGCTCTCCCTCTTCGGCGGCTGGATCAACGTCCCGGAGAAGCTGCACCAGTCCTTCCTCGGTCTCTTCGGGGCGCTGCCCATGGGCGAGTGGATGCACCACTGGCTGGAGCCCGTGACCGCCGCGGCGCAGCAGATACAGGCCACCCACCTGGGCGCCGTGTCCGAGAGCGCTCCCTTCGGAGGTGGCGAGGTGCTGTGGGGGGTCGTCTCGTTCCTCCTGGCCGTCGCCGTCATCGCCTTCGCTTGGCGTATGGTGGGGAGCCGGAAGTACGTGCCGGCCGAGGAGTCGCCCGCAGACACGGGCTTCGCGCGTGTGCTCAACCGTAAGTGGTACGTGGACGAGCTCTACGACACCATCGTGGTACGGCCCCTCAAGTCGACCTCGCGCTTCTGCTGGAAGGTCATCGACGCGGGCGTGATCGACGGCATTGTCAACGGGCTGGGCTACCTCGCCCGGGGGCTCGGCTGGTTCGGGAGCCTCTTCCAGACCGGCACCGTGAACACTTACGCGCTCATCCTCAGCCTCGGCGTCCTGGTGATCCTGGGCGTCGTGATCTTCTAGGAGGCCGGCGATGAACGCGATACTGACCGCCATCGGATATCAGAGCTGGATCCTCCACGCCCTCATCTGGCTCCCTGTCCTCGGCATGGGCCTCGTGCTCTGGGTGGAGGAGGAGCGGGCCAAGACGGTCGCCTTCTGGTGGAGCCTGGGCGTCTTCGTCCTGAGCCTGGGGCTTTGGTGGGTGTTCGACCCCAACAGCGGCGCCATGCAGCTGCAGACCTCCGCGCCGTGGATCCCCGCCTGGGGCATCAACTACTCCCTGGGCGTGGACGGGATCAGCCTCTTCATGGTGCTGCTCACGACGTTCACGTCGGTGGCGGCCATCCTGGGGTCGTTCAACTACGTAAAGCAGCGGCAGCGGGCCTTCTACGCCCTCATGCTCATGTTGGAGGCGGCGGTGGTGGGCGTCTTCTGCGCCACCGACCTCTTCCTCTTCTACGTGTTCTTCGAGCTCTCCCTGGTCCCCATGTACTTCATCGTGGGGATCTGGGGCGGCGAGCGGCGCATCTACGCGGCCATCAAGTTCTTCCTGTTCACGGCGCTGGGCTCGCTGCTAATGCTCGTGGGCATCCTGTACCTCTTCTTCAAGGCGAAGGCGCTCCTGGGGGTCCCCACGTTCGCGTACGCGGACCTGCTCCAGGTGCCTCTGACGCTCCACGAGCAGATCTGGTTGTTCAGTGCCTTCGCCTTGGCGTTCGCGGTGAAGGTGCCGATCTTCCCCCTGCACACGTGGCTGCCGGACGCGCACGTGGAGGCGCCGACGCCGGGCTCGGTGGTGCTGGCCGCGGTGCTCCTGAAGATGGGCACGTACGGCTTCTTCCGGTTCGTGCTGCCGCTCTTCCCGGGTGCCGCCATGCAGCCCACCGTGGTCACCGTGATGCTGACGCTGGGCATCGCGGGGATCATCTACACGGCGTGGGTGGCGGCCGTCCAGCCCGACGCCAAGAAGCTGGTGGCGTACACTTCCGTGGCACACATGGGCTTCGTGGTGATCGGCGTCTTCGCCCTCACGGTGAACGGCCTGCAGGGCGGGCTCATGGTCATGATCTCCCACGGCCTGAGCACGGGGGCGCTGTTCCTCCTCCTCGGCATGATGTACGAGCGGCGACACACCCGCCTCATCGACGCGTTCGGCGGCATCGGCCGGGTGACGCCCTGGTTCGCCACGGCTTTCGTCATCACTGCGTTGGCCTCCATCGGGCTGCCGGGGACCAGCGGGTTCGTCGGCGAGTTCCTGGCGCTCCTGGGCACCTTCGAGACCCACAAGATCATGGCCGGGTTCGCGGCGACGGGCGTGATCTTCGCGGCGTACTACATGCTGCCCATGGTGCAGAAGGTGTTCTACAACCCGCTGGACAAGCCCGAGAGCCGCGCGATGAAGGACCTCTCCCACCGGGAGATCGCCATCCTCGCGCCGATGGTGGCGCTCATGATCTTGATTGGCTGGTACCCGACGCCCATCCTGCGGCGGATGGAGCCCAGCGTGCGAGCTGTCATCGAGCGCGTGGAGTCCGCCACGCCCGCGGCGACGGCAACGTCGGAGCCGTCCACCGCGCCGGCTCCGAACCCGACCACGGACCTCGCCGAGGCACGTGAGCCGTCGGCGGCACGACGGAGCCCGGGTGAGGCCGTCGACGCCTCGCCCGGGACCCGGGACCATGGCGCTCACGACGCGGCCCACCCCATGACTCGGACAACCTCCTAGCCCTATGACTCTCGACTTCAGTCGGAACCTCGACTACTTCTGGGCGCTTCTCCCGGAGATCGTCCTCAGCGTATGGGCCATGGTGGTCCTCGTGGCCGGCGTCAGCGGCAGGCACCGTCCGGGACAGCGGACGGACTCGGAAGGCGATCCCGACTTCGGACAGGGTGCCACCCTGGGGTGGCTGGCCCTGGCGGGCATTCTGGTCGCCGGCTTCTTCAACGGGTGGCTCTACGGCGTCACGGAGGTGGGCCACACCTCGATGATCGCGGTGGACCACTTCCGTCTCTTCGCCAACTGGATCTTCCTGCTGGCGGGGGCGCTGGCCATCCTGATCTCGTTCTCGTACGTCTACCGTCAGCGCCTCCAGGTGGGCGAGTTCTACGGTCTCATCCTGCTGGCCATCACCGGCATGATGTTCATGGCCGCGGCCCGGGACCTCATCGTCATCTTCCTGGGCCTGGAGGTGATGTCCATCTCCGTGTACGCCCTCACGGCCTTCAACCGCCGGGATCGGAAGTCCGGCGAGGCGGGGCTCAAGTACTTCCTGCTCGGAGCGTTCTCCACGGGCTTCCTCCTCTACGGGATCGCCCTGGTATACGGCGCCACGGGAAGCACCAACGTGGTGGCCATCGGGGCCAGCGTGGCCAACGGCACGGCTCGGACGGGTCTGCTCACCGTGGGCATCGCGTTGCTGACCATCGGCTTCGCCTTCAAGGTCTCGGCGGTGCCGTTCCACATGTGGACCCCCGACGTGTACGAGGGCGCCCCGGCGCCGGTGACCGCGTTCATGTCCGCGGCCGTGAAGGCCGCGGCGTTCGTCGCATTCCTGCGCGTGTTCCTGGTGGGCTTCGACGCCGCGACCACGTACGACATCTGGTATCCCATCATGTGGTGGCTGGCAGCCATCACCATGGTCGTCGCCAACCTCATCGCGCTGGTGCAGTCCAACGTGAAGCGCATGCTGGCCTATTCCAGCATCGCCCACGCGGGCTACCTGCTGGTGGCCCTGACCGCGGCCAACGCCACCGCTGCCGCCGGGATGCTCTTCTACCTGCTGGTCTACACCCTGATGAACATCGGCGCCTTCGCCGTCGTCATCGCGGTGTCGCACCAGTCGGAGGAGCGCCTCCAGATCGAGGACTACGCCGGGTTCGGGTGGTCGAACCCGCTGCTGGGCGTGCTGCTCACGATCTTCCTGCTGTCCCTGGCGGGCTTTCCCGGCACCGGCGGCTTCATGGGCAAGATCTACCTGCTCCAGGGGGCCGCGGATTCGGGCCTGTGGGTGCTCTCCGTGATCCTCGTCCTGTCCACGATGGTGTCGTACTGGTACTACCTGCGGGTGGCCTGGTTCATGTGGATGCGCGAGCCCGTGTCGGAGGGCCAGCACGACTTGGTGACGGCGCCGCTTCCCATGCGTCTGGCACTGGTGGCCAGCGTCGCGTTGATCCTCTACATGGGGATCTTCCCGTCCTCGGCCCTGGGCTTCGCACAGGCCTCCGTACACGGGCTGGGCTCCCTGGGAGGTGGCCTCCTGGGGATCAGGCCCTGACGGGGGCAGGGGCCGGCCCCGCCCCCCGAACGACACACCCCTGCGCCGACAGCCCCGCTTCCATCACCGAGGGCGGGGCCCCCCGCCGGGGCACCCCCGGCCCGCACCGCTGTACTTCTCCCTCGGGCCCCCGATACCTTCCCCTGAGCCGATCCAACCGGAGGTTGCATGACGCCCCCACAGCACATCTTCCGCCAGTACGACATCCGGGGCATCGTCGGTGACGATCTGGACGCGGCTGTCGCCGAGGCTGTGGGTCGTGCCTTCGGCAGCCACGTGCGGGCCGGCGCGGCCGGCGGGACCCCGGAGGTGGCGGTGGGGTGCGACAACCGTCTCACCTCCCCGGAGCTCTCCGCCGGGGTCATCTCCGGGCTGCGCGCCTCCGGGTGCGACGTGGTGGACGTGGGCACGGTACCCACGCCGGTGCTCTACTGGGCCGAGGCCACGCTGGGAACCGACGCCTCGGTCCAGATCACCGGCTCCCACAACCCCCCGGAATGGAACGGGATCAAGCTGACGGTGGGGCGCGCGTCCATGTACGGCGAGGCCATCCAGGATCTGTACCGACGCATCGTGGATGGCGACATGGCTCGCGGCGCCGGTGGACACCGCCGCGAGGAGGTGCTGGAACCCTACGTGACCGATGTCGCGGGACGCTTCCACCTGGCCCGGCCCATGAAGGTGGCCGCGGACTGCGGGAACGGCACGGGGTCGGTGGTGGCGGTGCACCTGCTGGAGGCGTTGGGTGCCGAGGTGACGCCGCTCTTCTGCGAGTCCGACGGCAGCTTCCCGAACCACCACCCGGACCCCACGGTGGATGCCAACCTCGCGGACCTCATCGCCACCGTGCGGGCCGGCGGCCACGACCTGGGTGTGGCCTTCGACGGCGACGCCGACCGTATCGGTGCGGTGGACGAGACCGGCGCCATCGTGCGCGGGGACATCCTGCTCCTGCTGTTCGGGTTGGACATCCTGTCGAAGAGGGGCGCCGGCCAGAAGCTCGTCTTCGACGTGAAGTGCTCGCAGGTGCTTCCCGAGATCTACGGACAGGCGGGCGGCGAGCCCATCATGTGGAAGACCGGCCACTCCCTCATCAAGCGGAAGATGAAGGAGACCGGGGCCCTGGTCGCCGGCGAGCTCTCCGGCCACATCATGATCGCCGACGACTACCTGGGCTTCGACGACGCCCTCTACGACGCGTGTCGCCTCATCGACCTGGTGGCCCGCGGCGAGGAGCCGCTCTCCGAGAGGGTAGGGGCGTTTCCGTCGTACGTGGCGACTCCGGAGATCCGTCTCGACGTGACCGAGGAGCAGAAGTGGACGGTGGTAGAGGCCGCGGTGGCGCACTTCAAGAGCCGATACGACGTCATCGACGTGGATGGCGCGCGCGTGCTTTTCGGCGACGGCTGGGCGCTGCTGCGCACGTCCAACACGCAGCCGGTCATCGTGTCCCGCTACGAAGCCCGTAACCCCCAACGCCTCCAGGAGATCAGGAGCGAGGTGGAGGAGTGGCTGCGGAGCCAGGGGGTGGCGCCGTAACGTGTCGCAGACGGCCCGAGGGGAGTCCGGATGAAGTCGTTTCTGAAGTCGCTGCACGGAGCGCGTCTCCTCGTCTTCATCGTCGTGCTCGTCCTGTTCCTCGTGGTGCTGGGTCGTCTGGCCACGTCTGTGGTGACGGAGGTCCTCTGGCAGGCTCAGGCCGGCTACACAAGCGTCTTCTGGAGGCGTGTCCTGTGGCAGTGGGGCGGGCGCCTCGTCGGTGGCCTCGGCGTGGGTGTGCTGGTGTTCTTCGACCTGCGCATCGTCTCCGGAACCCTGAGCGGCATCCAGATCAAGCGCCGCTTCGGGAATATCGAGATCTCGGAGCAGCTACCCCACGGGATGGTGCTCGCGGCCATGCTGGGAATCTCCGCGCTCATGGCTCTCTGGTCGGGAGCGGCCGTGCCCGCCTCGGTGGGGACGCGGGGACTCCTGCTCCTCCACGCCGCGCCCTGGGGTCTCAAGGATCCCATCCTCGGCAAGGACGTGAGCTTCTACGTCTTCCAGCTCCCGGTCCTGCAGAGCGTGCTGGGATTCATCCTGGTGGTCACCTTCCTCCTGTTCACGCTGGCCACGGCGGGCTACGCGGCGACGGGCGCGCTGCGGTGGGGGCGCAGGGGGGTGGTGGCGCAGCCGGTGGCGCGCATGCATCTGGGCGTTCTCCTCACCGCGTTCCTCCTCCTCGTGGCGGTCCGCCTGTGGATAGGGCGTTACCTGCTGCTGCTGAACGGCTCGTCCCACGTGCAGGGGATCTTCGGCTACGCCGACGCCCAGGCACGCCTGCCGGCTTTGCAGACCATGGTGGTCCTGTGCGTCACCGCCGCGGCACTGGTCTTCTGGGGCACCTGGAAGGACCGGGGCACGCCCGTGGTGGCGGCGCTCATCGCCCTGATCGTGGCCGCCATCGTCATCGACGGCTTCTACCCGGCCATGGTGGAGCGCTTCCGTGTGGAGCCCAACGAGCTGGCGCGGGAGACGCCCTACATCCAGGCGAACCTGAAGTTCACGCGCATGGGCTACGGGCTGGAGAAGATGGAGCGCCGCCGCTTCGCGTACGACGCCGACGAGGCGGTCAACTGGCCCAACGCGGCGCGCCAGTTCGCCGGCCTTCCCGTGTGGAACCAGAGCGCGCTGCTCACCACGTTCCGCCAGCTCGAGGCGCGCTTCCCATACTACGACTTCGCAGAGGCGACCATCGACCGCTACCAGACTGCCGACGGACCGGTTCCCGTCGCCGTGTCGGTGCGGGAGATCGATCCCAACGGGATCCAGAATCCCAACTGGCAGAACCTCCACCTCAGGAGACGGTACATCGAGGGCATGGGGGCGGTGGCCAGCCTGGCGTCGAGCCATACGCCCGAGGGACACCCGCCCATGATCGTGTCGGGGATCCCACCCGAGTTCGTCGGGGACTCCCTGGTGGCACCGCACCTCACGCTGGGGGAGCCCGAGATCTTCTTCGGCTCCCGCCCCCAGCTCAACGCCGTGGTGAACCCGTCCTCGGACTCCACCGGCACGGCGCCTCGCGACTCGGCGGTGGCGGCCGCGTTCCCCGAGGGGATTGAGCTCTCCTCCACGCTGAGGAAGCTGGTGCTGGCGTGGCGCTTCGAGGACCCGAACCTGATCTTCGCGTCCGAGATCTCCCCACAGAGCCGCTTCATCTACCGTCGACGGGTGGTGGATCGCGCCCGGGCCATCGCGCCGTTCCTCCGGTACGCAGACTCCCCGTACCCGGTGATCGTGGGGGGACACGTGGTGTGGATCCTGGAGGGCTTCACCGTCACCAGGGCATTTCCGCTCTCTGCCCCCCATCAGATGCGCCTTCGGCTCAGTCGGCCGGTGAGCTATGTGCGCAACTCGGTGAAGGTCACGGTGGATGCCGTCACGGGCGCGGTGAACTTCTATCGGGTGCCCGTCGTCGATCCCCTGGCGGATGCGTACGCTCGCGCCTTCCCGGGGCTCTTCAAGCCCCTGGCGCAGATGCCGTCGGACCTGCGGGCGCACCTGCGCTACTCCAAGGATCTGATGAACCTCCAGGCCCAGGTGCTGCTCGAGTACCACCAGGAGACGGCGCGGGCGTTCCACGGTCAGCAGGATGTCTGGTCCATCCCGGGGGAGCAGCTGCAGGGCACGACGCCCGTACCGTACGTGCCGGAGTACGGCATCTACGAGCTGCCGGGTGAGGACAAGCCCCGTTTCAACCTCACGACGGTGTTCGTTCCCGCGGACCGCCAGAACCTCACGGCGGTCCTGGTGGCTCGCCTGGACGCGTCCGAGCGACCCGAGCTCATCCTCTACGACGTCCCGGTGGAGAATCAGGTGCCGGGACCCCGGCAGATCGAGGCCCTGGTGGAGCAGGATCCAGGTATCTCCCAGCAACTCTCTCTGTGGCGCACCGGCGGGAGCGAGGTGTGGACGGGACACCTGCACGTGATTCCCGTGGGGAGACGCATGCTCTACATGGAGCCGGTCTTCCTGGCCGCGGATGCCGACGCCATCCCGGAGCTTCGGCGCTACGTGGTGAGCGACGGACGGCAGGTCGCGATGAGCCCCAACCTGGCCGGCGCCATCGCTGACCTGGAGGGGATCCATCCCGCCTCCGCCCGGGGCGCCGCCGCGGGCCCCCAGCCTTCCCAGGGTGGCGCCCCCCATTGGTCGGCGCAGGCCCTCGACCTCCTGAACCAGGCGGAGTCGAAGCTCAAGGCAGGTGACTGGCAGGGCTTCGGCGAGAGCCTGAAGCGGCTGCGGGCCCTCCTTCAGCTGGCGGCCAAGGGGGGAGCGGCCGCACCGCCTCCGGGAGGGCATCCGGGCGGACGTTGATCGCCCTCGGAGCCCTGGGTAGCTTGAACCGTCTTTCCTGTCCGGCCCATCTGGTGGCGCCTCCCCGGACCAGACACGCCGGCTTCCAGCACCGAACCAGACGACGGCGATGAACATACACGAATATCAGGCCAAAGAACGCTTCCGGGCTGCCGGGATTCCCGTGCCGCCGGGAGAGGTGGCCACGACGCCCGAAGAGGTGGAGGCGATCGCCCGCTCCATCGGGGGCATGGTGGTGGTGAAGGCTCAGGTCCACTCCGGCGGACGCGGTAAGGCGGGGGGTGTGAAGCTCGCCAAGAACCCCGAGGAGGCTCGGGAGCATGCGTCCCGGATCCTGGGCATGGAGATCAAGGGCCTCAAGGTCACCAAGGTCTTCGTCACGCCCGCGGAGGACATCGCCACCGAGGCGTACGTGGGCGTGCTGGTGGACCGCAAGAGCCAGTGTCCCACGTTCATGGTCTCCTCGGAGGGCGGCATCGACATCGAGGAGGTGGCGGCCACCAAGCCCGAGGCCATTCGCAAGCTGAAGGTGGACCCGCGCTACGGCATGCTGCCCCACCAGGCGTACTGGCTGGCGAACACCCTGTACGACGATCCGGCGCTGGTGAAGCAGGGCGCGAAGGTCATCGGCCAGCTCTACACGGCCTTCGTGGACTCGGGCGCCTCCATGGCGGAGATCAACCCGCTCATCTCCACCAAGGCCGGCGCGGTGAAGGCCATCGACGCCAAGATGAGCATCGACGACTCGGAGCTCTTTCGCAGGCCCGAGGTGGCGGCCATGCGGGACACCTCCGACGAGCCCTGGGAGGAGACCAAGGCCCGGGACGCCGGTCTGAGCTTCGTGAAGCTCGACGGCAACGTGGGGTGCTGCGTGAACGGTGCCGGCCTGGCTATGGCCACCATGGACCTGGTGAAGTACTACGGCGGCGAGCCCGCGAACTTCCTGGACATCGGCGGCTCGTCCAACCCCGACAAGGTGGTGGCGGCGCTGGAGATCATCACGGCGGATCCCGACGTGAAGGTGATCCTCTTCAACATCTTCGGCGGGATCACGCGCTGTGACGACGTGGCCAACGGCATCGTCGAGGCCACCAAGCGCATCGACATCAAGCTCCCCATCGTCATCCGGCTCACCGGGACCAATGAGGAGCAGGGCATCAAGATTCTCGCGGACGCGGGCTTCTCCGCCTTCACCTCCATGGACGAGGTGGTGCAGAAGGCCGTGGAACTGGCAAAGGCATAGACGACCATGTCGATCCTCATAGACAAGGACACGAAGCTCGTCGTCCAGGGCATCACCGGACGGGACGGCTCCTTCCACACCCGCCAGATGATGGAGTACGGCACCCAGGTGGTGGCCGGGGTCACCCCGGGCAAGGGCGGGCAGAGCTTCGAGGGTCCGGACGGCAAGACGGTTCCGATCTTCAACAGCATGGACGAGGCCGTGGCGGCCACCGGCGCCAATACCTCGGTCATCTACGTCCCGCCGGCCTTCGCGGCCGACGCGATCATGGAGGCGGCGGACTCCGGGGTGAAGCTGGTGGTGGCCATCACCGAGGGCGTGCCCGTGCAGTCCATGGCCCGCGCCCACGCCTTCGCCCGGGACCGGGGGGTCCGGGTCCTGGGACCCAACTGCCCCGGGATCATCTCCCCCGGGAAGGCCAAGGTGGGCATCCTACCTGCCCAGATCGTGGCCGAGGGCCCCGTGGGCGTGGTGTCGCGCTCCGGGACGCTGACCTACGAGGCGGTCTTCCAGCTCACCAACCTGGGCCTGGGACAGACCACGTGCGTGGGTATCGGCGGCGACCCGCTCATCGGCACGAACTTCGTGGACTGCCTGGAGGCTTTCGAGGCCGACCCCGACACCAAGGCCGTCGTCATGATCGGCGAGATCGGCGGCACCGATGAGCAGGAGGCCGCGGCGTACGTGAAGGCGCACATGTCCAAGCCCGTGGTGGGCTTCATCGCGGGGCGGACCGCACCGCCGGGACGGCGCATGGGCCACGCGGGGGCCATCATCAGCGGTTCGGCGGGAACCGCGGAGGAGAAGGTGCGAGCCTTCGAGGAGAACGGCATAGCGGTGGCCAGACGGCCCATCGATATCGCCGGCCTCGTCCAGGCCGCCCTGGCATAGCGGAGCAGCCCCGGCGGCGGCCCCCGAGCCCCGGGGGCGCCGCCGGAGCGCCGTCCACGCCTCCGACCGGAGTGTGGCATGAAGCTCGCGGATCTACTCGTCGACGATTGTGTCGTTGTGCCGGTGGACACGCCGGACCTCCGGGGTGCGCTGGCGTCCATCTTCGAGCGTGGACGGCCGCACCTTCCCCTGGAGGAGCCCCGGGCCACGAAGATGGTGCGGGACCTCTCTCAGGGGAGTCAGGGCGACATCGTGCGTGTCAACGCCGACGTCGTCGTGGTCAGCGGGTCCGTGGACGCGCTCGAGGGACCCTGTCTCGGCATCGCTGTCTCGGCGACGCCTTTTTCGGTGGCGGGGGAAAGCGGCGACGAGCCGGGAGTGGCCCGCGCCGTCTTCCTGGTCCTCACGCCCGGGCGGTTTTCGGGGGTTCGCCACCATTTCGTGCCGGCGCTGGTGCGGGTGCTCAGGGAGCCCGAGCAGGTGGAGCGCCTGCTCGGCGCCGGGTCCGCGACGTCGGTGAGGCGTTTCCGGGAGCTCATGGAGGTCGAGTTCCGCGCGCGGCTCCTGGTGGAGGATGCGCTGGTTCCGGTACGGTACCGCGTCTACCCCGACACGCCGCTCCGGGAGGTCGTGGATCTCATGGTGCGGCGAGGCACGCGAGCCGTGCCGGTGGTGGGAGAGCGCTACGAGGTGCTGGGCATCCTCACGTCCGGGGACGCCCTGGCTCACCTGCTTCGACGCGGCCATCCCGACCAGGAGAGCGAGGGCGTGGCGGTCATCGAGCACCCCAGGGCCAAAGAGGTCATGACCAGGAGCGTCCTCTGCGTGTCGGAGGAGCAGGCGCTCGTGGAGGCCGCGAACATGATGGTGAACCGGGACGTCGAGCAGCTCCCGGTGGTGCGGGATGGCGAGCTCGTCGGCTTCGTCACCCGCGATTCGATCCTACGCGCCCTGTACGGCCCCGCGCAGGCGGACACGGAAAACCCGAAGAGAGAGAGCGAGTCGACCGAATGAGCCAGACGCTTGCCATCATCAAGCCGGACGCGGTAGCGGCCGGGAAGGCCGGTAGGATCCTCACGCACCTGGAGGCCGCGGGCTTCCGGGTCCGGTCCATGAAGATGACGCGCCTGAGCGCCGAGCAGGCCGGGGCCTTCTACGCCGTGCACCGGGAGCGCCCCTTCTACACCCCGCTCGTGACGTTCATGACCTCGGGGCCGTGTATTCCCATGGTCCTGGAGGCGGATGACGCGGTGCCCAGGCTCCGGGAGACCATCGGTGCCACGGATCCCGCCGAGGCCGCTCCCGGGACGGTGCGGAAGCTCTACGCGGAGTCGAAGGAGCGGAACGCCATCCACGCTTCCGACTCCGACGAGAATGCGGCCGTGGAGATCTCGTTCTTCTTCTCGGAACAGGATCTCATCGGCGCCTAGCCCGGTCCTCCGGGGGGATCTCTCCAGGTCGTGCGGGGCGGCTGGAACGGTCGCTGGGGTGCCGCCCCCCGGAGCCTCGACGCCTGGACACTTCCTTGGGCCAGGGCTAGCTTTTTCGACTATGCTCAGGCTCGATCTCACTCGTCTGGAGCGGGAAGGATCCATCCAGATCGAGGCACGGATCCCGCCGGACGACCCCCTCTGGTCGGACATGGAGGTGACGTTCGCGGGCCCCGTGCAGGTACGGGTCCGGGCCTCCCGTGCGGGGAGCGGAGAGATCGTGGTGAGGGGGGAGATGGAAGCGTCCCTCCACCAGGAATGCCGCCGCTGCCTGGAGCCGGTGCCCGGAGCCTTGTCGGAGGAAGTGACGCTGGTCTTTTTGCCGGTCACGGAACCCGGGATGGAGGACGACGGCGAGACCCGCCTGTTCGAGGAGGGTGCCGGCGAGCTGGACCTGGGTGAGGCGTTGCGCGAGGAGGTGATCCTCGCCATCGATCCGTACGTCGTGTGCAGGCCGGAGTGCAAGGGGCTATGCCCGCGGTGCGGCGCGAATCTGAACGTGGAGACGTGCGGCTGCACCACGGAGGAGCTGGACCCCAGATGGAATGCCCTCAGGGCCCTCAAGGAAGAGTGAGCAGGATATGGCTGTCCCCAAGAAGCGGACTTCGAAGCAGCGAAAGCGGAAGCGGCGCACGCATTACCGGGCCGAACCCGTGACCGTCGACACCTGCCCCAAGTGCGGTGACCCCCGGGTCCCGCACCGCGTTTGCCCGACCTGCGGAACGTACCGGGGCGAGTCGGTCCTCGAGGTCGAGGCCGAGTAGCCTCGCCGCGCGGTGCGCATCGCGCTCGATGCGATGGGCACCGATCTCGCCCCGTCGGCGGAGGTCGCGGGCGCGATCGGAGCCCTCGACGAACTTGAGCCGGACATCGAGATTGTCCTGGTGGGAGACCGGGACCTGATCGAGGCGGCTCTGGCCGAGCACCCGTCGGTCCCGGCGGGACGACTACACGTGCATCACGCGCCGGACCGCGTGACCGCGGCCGACTCTCCGGCGACGGTACTCCGGCGCAAGCCCGAGTCCTCCATCGTCGTCGGTCTGCAGATGGTCAAGGCGGGCGAGGCCGACGCCTTCATCAGCGCCGGCTCCACCGGCGCGGTGATGGCCACGTCCCTCTTCACGTTGCGTCGCATCCAGGGTGTCGACCGGCCCGCCATCGGCACCCTGCTTCCCACCGCGGGAAGCTCGTGCCTGATGCTCGACGCCGGGGCGAACGTGGACTGCAAGCCCCAGCACCTGGTTCAGTTCGCCCGCCTCGGACAGATCGTCGCCCAGGACCTCATGGGGCGCGACCGACCCCGGGTGGCGCTCCTGAACATCGGCGAAGAGCCCGAGAAGGGCGACGAGCTGACCCTGGAGACCCACAAGCTGCTCTCCCGGGCCAAGGGTCTGAACTTCGTCGGCAACCTGGAGGGGCGCGACATCATCCGGGGCGTCTGCGACGTGGTGGTGTGCGACGGCTTCGTCGGCAACGTCCTTCTGAAGTTCTACGAGTCGGTGGCCCAGTTCATCATCGGTCTCATGCGCAAGGAGCTCCAACAGGCCGGGGAGAGCATGGACTTCGAAGAGCTCTTCCGCGTGCTGGACTACGAGGAATACGGCGGTGCTCCGCTCCTGGGCGTGGGCGGCGTCTGCATCATCTGTCACGGAGAGTCGTCCCCGTTTGCCATCCGCAACGCGGTGGCGGTGGCGGCCCGGGCGGTCCGCTCCGACATGGTGCGTCACATCACCCGCGAGATCTCCACCGCGGACCCTCCCGAGGAAGTACCATGAGACACCCCAAGCCCCTGGCCGAGATCGTGTCCACGGGCAGGTACGTGCCGAGCAACATCGTCACGAACGACGACCTCGCCCGACGCATGGACACCTCCGACGAGTGGATAAGCTCCAGGACCGGAATCCGTGCGCGACGCATCGCGCCGGACTGCGAGGGCGCCGCGGACATGGGGGCCGCCGCTGCGCGCATCGCGCTGGAGCGCGCCCACGTCGACCCGGGGGAGGTGGACATTCTGATCCTGTCCACCGCGACCCCCGACCGCTGGCTTCCCTCCACGGCGTGCGACGTCCAGGCCCTGCTCGGGTGCGCCAACGCGGTGGCCTTCGACATCATGGCGGCATGCTCGGGCTTTCTGTACGGCCTCTCGATGGCGGAGGGCTACATCGCCGCGGGACGCGGAGAGGTGGCCCTCGTCGTCTCCACCGAGAAGATGAGCGCCATCGTGGATTGGGAGGATCGATCCACGTGCGTGCTCTTCGGGGACGGCGCCGGCGCGGCCGTGGTGAAGCCCAGCAACGGCTCGGGCCGCGGCATCCTCTCCAGCCACATGCGCTCCGACGGAAACCTGGCCCAGCTGCTGTGGCGCCCCGCCGGAGGCGTGGGCGTGCCCCTGACGCCGGAGGTGCTCGCGCGCCACGACCACCTCGTGCACATGGAGGGACGGGAGGTCTTCAAGAACGCGGTCCGCTCCATGAGCGAAGCCACCCACATGGCGCTCCACGACGCCGGGCTCACCGCCGTCGATGTGGATCTCATGGTGCCGCACCAGGCCAACCTCCGCATCATCGAGGCTACGGCGAAGTACGCCGGCATTCCCATGGAGAAGGTGTTCATCAACCTCGACCGCTACGGCAACATGAGCTCGGCCTCCATCCCGGTTGCCCTGGACGAAGCGCGACAGCGCGGGCTCATCGGTCCGGGGGACAACGTGCTCAGCGCGGCGTTCGGGGCGGGGTTGACCTGGGGCGCCATGGCCTGGCGTTTCTAGATGGCGGACGCGTGAAATCGGTGCAGGGCTTCGTTGGGCTCCGGGGGGCCGGGTACCCGCGCCCCCAGGGCGTGGGTGACGGCGTACCATTTAGGTACGCCTCAGTCGCCCTCCTCGCCTGTCTCGTCCTGCATCCGATTTGACGCGTCCCATCACATTGCTGGTCTGAACAAGGCTGACGGAGAACCATGACCCTCGCACTGCTCTTTCCAGGTCAGGGATCCCAGTACGTCGGCATGGGCAAGGCACTGGCGGAGGCCTTTGCGTCCGCCCGGGACACCCTCGAGGAGGCGGATTCCGTCCTCGGGTTCCCGCTGTCGACGCTCATGGCCGACGGACCAGAGGAGGAGCTCACCGCGACGAAGAACGCGCAGCCGGCCATCCTCGCCCACTCGGTGGCCGTGCTCCGGGTGGTGGGGGAGCGCCTCGGCCCCGTGGCGCTGGCGGCGGGACACTCGCTGGGCGAGTTCAGCGCCCACGTGGCCGCAGGCACCTTCTCGTTCCGCGATGCGCTCGAGGCGGTGCGTCTGAGGGGTGAGCTCATGTACCAGGCGGGCCTGGAGCGTCCGGGGACGATGGCGGCGGTGCTGGGCCTGGACGATGCCGCCCTTCGGGCGGTGTGTGCCCGGGTGGACGCGGGAATCTGCGTTCCGGCCAACTTCAACTCCTCCGGCCAAGTCGTCATCAGCGGTGACCTGGCCGGCATCGAGCAGGGGATGGCCCTGGCGACGGAGGCGGGGGCGAAGCGGGTCGTCCGCTTGAACGTCTCCGGGGCGTTCCACTCGCCCCTCATGGCACCGGCCGCCCGTGGCCTCCGGGAGCATCTCGAGACCACGACCTTCGCCGATCCCGCTCATCCCGTGATATCCAATGTGACCGCCGGGCCCGTGGCATCGGGCGCCGACGCCCGTGACCTCCTGGTGGAGCAGCTCACCTCACCGGTTCGTTGGGCGGAGTCGGTGGCGGCCATGGTGGAAGCCGGCGCCGACCGATTCCTGGAGCTGGGGCCGGGAAGCGTGCTCGGCGGTCTCAACCGGCGCAACGCGAGGGGTCTTCCATGCACCTCGCTGGGCGAAGCCGCCGACCTCGAGGCGTTCGAGGTCTGATTCGGAGTCCGAGGAGCCACGACGGAGCACCACGGAGGAGGACCACATGAACGTACGCGAGCTGGAAGGAAAGGTCGCCCTGGTGACGGGAGGATCACGGGGCATCGGTTTCGCCGTGTGCCATGCCCTGGCCGAGGCCGGCGCACGGGTGGCGGTGGTGGACCTCGACGGAGACGGCGCTGCGCAGGCGGCCGCCGCGCTCCCGGGGGAGGGGCACCGGGGGTACGCGTGCGACGTGGCCGGGGCCGAAGGGGTGCAGGCCACGGTGGCTGTCGTGGAGTCGGACCTCGGTCCGGTGGATGTCCTGGTGAACAACGCAGGCATTACCCGGGACAACATCCTGGTGCGCATGACGGATAAGGAATTCGACGAGGTCATCGCCACCAACCTCAAGGGTTCCTTCAACTTCACGCGTGCGGTCTCTCGTGGAATGATGAAGCGCCGCGGTGGGGCCATCCTGAACGTCGCGTCGGTGGTGGGCCTGACCGGGAACGCGGGTCAGGCGAACTACGCGGCCTCCAAGGCGGGCCTGGTCGGCCTCACCAAGAGCGTGGCCAAGGAGCTCGCCTCCAGGGGGGTGCGGTGCAACGCCGTCGCTCCGGGATTCGTCCGAACGGCCATGACCGCGAAGCTCACCGAGGCGCAGGTGGAAGCTCTGCAGGGGGCGATCCCCATGGGGGCCCTCGCGGAGCCCGAAGACATTGCGGACGCCGTTCGCTTTCTCGTGGGCCCCGCTGCCCGCTACATTACCGGCCAGGTTCTGGCGGTCGACGGCGGCATGGTGATGTAGGCCCCGCGCAGCCGCCTTTTTCTGCGAAATTCTGCTACAAGTTCAGTCATCGGGAGGAGGTCAAATGAGCGAGCCCACCGAGGCCAGAGTCAGGGAGATCATCATCAACGAGCTGGGTGTCGAGCCGGAGAAGGTGACGGACGACGCCTCGTTCGTCGAGGATCTCGGGGCGGACTCCCTCGATACGGTCGAGCTCGTCATGGCGTTCGAGGAGGAGTTCGGGATCGACATCCCCGACGAGGATGCCGAGCAGATGCGCACGGTGGGCGACGCCATCGCCTATCTGCGGAAGAACGTCGGCGGCGAGGGTTGAGGTCGGCAGTTCCGATGGTGCAGGCATGAGCCGGGAGAACGAGAGGGACTCCGACGCTCGCCGGGTGGTGATCACGGGGATGGGGGTGGTGTCTCCTGTCGGCAACGACCTCGACAGCACCTGGGCCGGACTCCTCGCCGGCAAGTCCGGCGGTGGCAGGATCACGGCCTTCGACGCCACCGAGGATTTCGCCACGCGCATCGCCTGCGAGGTGAAGGGATTCGACCCCCTTCGGTACATGGACAAGCGCGACGCCCGGCGCTACGACCGGGCCTCGCAGTTCGCCCTCGCCGCGGCCGCCCAGGCCATGGCGTCGGCGGGGCTTGAGGGCATTCCGGAGGGCATGCCGCCCCACCGCTTCGGTGTGATCTTCGGAAGCGGCATCGGCGGGATCGCCACCTTCGAGGAGCAGCATCGCAAGCTCATCGACCAGGGGCCGAACCGGGTCAGCCCGTTCTTCATCCCCATGTTCATTCCGGACATCTCGGCGGGCCTCATCTCCATGCGCTGGGGCCTGCAGGGGCCCAACTACGCCACGGTATCGGCGTGTGCGTCCTCGGCGCACGCGGTCGGGGACGCCGCACGTCATATCCGCCACGGGGACGCGGACATGATGGTCGCCGGCGGCACCGAGGCGACGATAACACCCATGGCCATCGCCGGCTTCGCGGCCATGAAGGCCATGTCCACGCGCAACGACGACCCGGCCCATGCGAGCCGGCCCTTCGATCTCAACCGCGACGGCTTCGTCATCGGCGAGGGATCCGCTGCGGTGGTGCTCGAGTCGGTTGAGCACGCCCGGGCTCGGGGGGCCACCATCTTCGCCGAAGTGGTCGGGTACGGTCTCTCCGGGGATGCGTATCACATCACCGCGCCGCCTCCCGACGGGTACGGCGCCCAGAAGGCCATGCACATGGCTCTGGAGTATGCTGGCGCGACTCCCGGAGACGTGGACTACGTGAACGCGCACGGCACCTCCACCATGGCCGACGCGGTGGAAACGCATGCCATCAAAGAGGTCCTGGGCGAGCGCGCTCGGGAGATCGTCGTCGGCTCCACCAAGTCCATGACCGGGCACCTCCTGGGGGCCTCGGGAGCCCTGGAGACGATCATCACCGCCATGGTAGTCCGCGAGGGGCGGATCCCGCCCACCATCAACTTCGAGACGCCGGACCCTGCCTGCGATCTCGACTACGCGCACCACGGGATGGTGGAGCGGCCGGTGCGCATGGCTCTCACCAACTCCTTCGGCTTCGGCGGCCACAACGTGTGCCTCGCCATCCGGAGGTGGGACTGAGCCGGCGGCGGGGCCGCAGCCGGCACACGAGCGGCCGATGACGCCGCACCGACTGGATCGATCATGCGCGTAGGCGTTGGATACGACTCGCACCGGTTCGAGGAGGGCCGGAGGCTCATCCTGGGGGGAGTGCACATCCCGGAGCACACGGGGCTGACGGGGCACTCCGATGGCGACGCCGTGGCCCACGCCCTCATCGATGCGCTCCTGGGAGCGGTGGGGGCGGGGGACGTGGGAAGTTACTTCCCGCCCTCGGACCACTCCTGGAAGGACGCCGACTCCATGGACCTCCTGGCGCGCGCGGTCAACATCCTGGAGTCCAGGAACTACCAGGTGGTGAACGTGGACGTCACGGTGATATGCGAGAGCCCCAAGCTCGCTCCCCACGTCGAGGCCATGCGGAGGCGGCTGGGGGACGTCCTGCGCGTGGGGGCCGGCGCGGTCTCCGTGAAGGGGAAGACCAACGAGGGGATGGGCTGGATCGGCCGCGGGGAGGGAATCGCCGTGCACGCCGTGGCCCTGGTGGAGGCCATCGGGGGCTTCGACGCGACCTGGGGAGCCACCGACGAAGGTCTTCCGCTGTAGGGAAGCTCACCGGTGTGGCAGACGTTCCTGATCTGGTTCGAGGGCCTTCCGAACGCCGTGGTCTACCTGGCGTTGGGGGGAGGGGCGGCGGTGGAGAACGTGTTCCCGCCGATTCCCGCCGACACGTTCGTCGTGCTCGGCGGCTTCCTGTCCGCCGTGGGGGATCTGCGCCTGCGCTGGGTCTTCGCGGCCACATGGGTGGGGAACGTCGCGTCCGCGATGGTCATGTATCGCCTGGGGCATCGGTACGGGCGTCCCTCTCTGGAGGGCACCTGGGGTCGCCGCTTCCTGAACACGCACCAGCTCCGGCGGATGGAGCGGTTCTACGAGCGCTGGGGGACGCCGGCCATCCTCCTCACGCGCTTCCTCCCGGGTCTCCGCTCCGCCGTGCCGGTGTCCGCGGGGGTCGCCGGCCAGCCCTTCTGGGGCGTCGCCCTGCCCATCGCGGTGGCGTCGGCCATCTGGTACGGTGCGCTGGCATGGGCGGGGGCCTTCGCGGGTCACAACCTCGATTTCGTGCTCGGGACGATCCACCGTGTCAACGCGTGGCTCCTGGGGCCCGCCCTCCTGGTGGCCGGCGCCGTCGTCGTCTGGTGGTGGCGGACCAGACACCATGACCATCATGAGTGACACACGGGCCTTCCGCTTCGAGCAGTTCCTCGACTACCTCACCCTCGAGCGGGGCCTCTCCGCCCGCACCGTGGCGGCCTACGCCCGGGACCTCGACCGCTGGCTCCGCGAGGTGCGGGCCAGGGGCGCCACCGGGCCGGCGGACGTCACGGCGGCCCATCTGAGGACGTGGGTCTTCTCCCTCAAGGATGCCGGGCTGGCTGCGTCCTCCATCCGCCGGGCGCAGTCGGCGCTGCGCACCTACTACGCCTTCCTCCTGGCGGAGGGGGTGGTGGAGTCGGACCCCACAGAGCGCCTCGAGTCCCCGGGCCTGGGCCGCCGCCTCCCGGAGTGCCTGACCCACGAGGAGGTCGAGCGCCTCTTGGAGGCTCCCGACCCCGACCTGCCGCTGTACTGGCGGGATCGGGCCATCCTGGAGCTGCTCTACGCCACGGGGATGCGCGTCTCGGAGCTCTCCGGGCTGCCGCTGCGGGCCGTGGACGCCGACGAGGGCTTCGTCACGGTCTTCGGCAAGGGGTCCAAGGAGCGGCTGGTGCCCGTAGGGGAGCCCGCGCTTCGCGCGCTGGGCCGCTACCTCCGGGACGTGCGCCCGGGGCTGGATCGGGGCAAGGGGGGCGGCAGGGTGTTCCTCAACGCGCGGGGCACACCGCTCAGCCGCATGGCGGTGTGGACCGTGGTGCGCACGTCGGCACGGCGTGCCGGGATCCGGCGCAAGGTCTCACCGCACACCCTCCGGCATACCTTCGCGACCCATCTGCTGGAGGGGGGAGCGGACCTGGTGGCCGTGCAGGAGCTGCTCGGCCACGCCGACATCTCGACCACTCAGATCTACACGCACGTGGACCGGGAGTACCTCCGGGACGTGCACCGCAGATACCACCCCCGGGCTTAGCGACCTGCCAAGCCCCGGTCACCCACCCGTCGCGCCGGACGCAGTGGCCTGAGCCGCCAGGCGCGCCGCCTCGGCACGACTCGCCTGGAAGAGCTGTGCCTGCGTGGTCACCGAGCTCAGGAGGCGCGCCGCCTCGGCCAGGGGGGGGTCACGCTGCATGCGGATCTGGGCCTCCACGCCGTACGCCTCCATATGATCGGCGATGTCCATGCGCGCTTGCCATCCGAGGTAGTCGCGGACGCCCGGCGCGTCGAGGACGGAAGCCGGGATCCCGTCGCCCTTCAGCTTCTCCACGAACGTCTCCAGCCTGGCGGAGTCGAGGGCCGGTGGCTTGTGCGCGGCCATGAGCTCCTTCGCCACGCCGAAGGAGAACTCGTCGAGGCGGACGAGGAACGGCACCTTCGCATCGGCCGCCGCCTTGATGAGCGCCCGCTCGTCGAGCGTAAGCGTGTCCGGCTTGACGGGCAGATCCGGGAAGATGCCGCCGGCGGTGGTGAGCTTCCGCCCGTCCGGCGTCGTCACCGTCGGGAACGTGTCGATGTCCTCGGGGAGCGGCCTCATGTCCTTGTCCCGGGGACGCTGGAGAGAGCGTCCCAGGGGGGTCTTCCAGACCCCGGTGGTGAACTTCAGCCTGCGCCCGTACGGCATCGGCAGCACGGTCTGCACGAGCCCCTTGCCGAAGCTCCGCTGACCCACGATGAGGGCCCGGTCGTAGTCCTGGAGCGCTCCGGCGAAGATCTCCGCACCCGAGGCCGTGTAACCGTCCACCAGGATGACGATGGGCAGGTTCGGCGCCTGCACGGGGTAGTGGTCGCGGAACGTGTCCGTGGTCATATCTGCGGCGGGGCCGTCGGGAACCCGCTGGGACGTGGTGGCCAGGATCGAGCCCCGCTTCAGGAAGATATCGGCCAGCAGGAGGGACTCGTCCAGGAAGCCGCCGGGGTTGTGCCTGAGGTCGATGATGAGCCCCCGCGAGCTCTCCAGCGACTGGAGGGCGTTGTCCATCTCCTGGGCCGCGTTTCGCCTCACCTGGTCCAGCTGGATGTAGGCGATGCTGTCGGGCATGAGGCCCGCGTAGACGGCGGGCACGTGCACCTCCCGCCGCGTGATCTGGAAGGGGATGGGCTCGTCGTAGCCGGCGCGCTGGATCTTCACGCTCACCTGGGTGCCCACGGGTCCCCGGATGGAGTCCGCCGCCGTCGCCGTGGTCCAGTGGGTGGCGTCGTACTGGTTCACGCCGATGATGAGGTCGCCGACGAGGATCCCCGCCTGGGCGGCGGGCGTCTTCCGGAACACCGCCGTGACGGTGATGCGGTTGTTGAGCTCCGTGATCTGCAGGCCGATGCCCGAGTAGTTGCCCGTGGTCTCCTCGTTGTACTGCGCCGCACCCTTCGGCGTGTACAGCTCCGCGTAGGGGTCGTTGAGGGAGGCCACCATCCCCTGGATGGCCGCCTCCCAGAGGGCGGAGTCCCCGACGGGCTGGAGGTGCCTGGCGTGGATGGCGGCGATGGCGCTGTCGAGCACCGCGACCTCGTGCCGCTGGATGACGACGCTGTCGGGCGGAGCGGTCTGCGCCGCCAGGGGGGACGCCACGGCGAGGACGAGGACCAGGGTCGGAACGAGTCGCTTCATGCGGGGCCTGAGCTCCGGAAATGGGCTTGAGTCGGCATTCTAACACCCGCCCCCCGCCCTCGTTCCCACGGGTACGCGGTCCGTGGACTTCATACCGCGCGCGCAGGAGATACCTTTCATCCGTCGAGGGCCGGCCCGCCGCCGGCACCCGAGCCCCTCGAACCTCGGTATGGCCATGAATTCAGGCGACGCCCGCCCACCGCTCCGGGTGGCGCTGGTCCAATTCAAGCCTCGGAAGGGGGATGTCGCGGCGAATCTCGAGGCCGTGAAGGCCACGCTGGCCGCCCATGCGTCCGACTCCGACCTGGTGGTCTTCCCGGAAACGACCCTCTCCGGGTACTTCCTGGAGGGCGGTGTATCCGAGGCGGCCCTCTCCGCGGAGCGACTGGGTGAGCTCCTCGGCCCCCCACCTCCCGACGCTGCCGACGTAGCGCTGGGCTTCTACGAGCGGTGGCGGCGCCGGCTGTACAACAGCGCCGCCTATCTGACGCCCGAGGACGGCGCGTGGCGGGTGCGCCACGTCCACCGCAAGATGTTCCTCCCCACGTACGGCGTCTTCGACGAGGGGCGTTTCGTGGAGCCGGGCACGGAGGTGCGCCCGTTCGACACGCGCCTGGGCCGTGTCGGACTCCTCATCTGCGAGGACATGTGGCATTCGCTCCCGTCCACGGTCCTGGCGCTGGGCGGCGCGGAGTTGCTGGTGGTGGTGAGCGCGTCGCCTGCCCGCGACTTCGGGCCGGGAGGCAACGGTCGGCCGGCGAACCTGGAGCGGTGGGAGCGCCTGGCCCCGGCGGCGGCCGTGGAACACGGGCTCTTCGTGGTGGTGGCGCAGCTCGTGGGCTCAGAGGGCGGGAAGCTCTTTCCGGGGGGCTCGCTGGCCGTGGCGCCCGACGGACGCATCCTCGCCCGGGGTCCGCTCATGGAGGAGGGGGTCACGCTGGCGGTCCTGGACCCCGGTGCCATCGACCGGGCGCGGGTGGCGGCGCCGCTCCTCGCGGACCTGGAGCAGATGCTCCCCCACCTGCAGCACTCCCTGGAGGCGGCCACCGGCCGGGTGCAACAGGAAACCGAAGAGGGCGAAGAAGCGGCGGCCGCCGCCGAGCCTCCCGCGCGCCTGGGAGGCCGTGGCCGCGCCGACGTCGTGGACACGAGCCTCCGGGAGGGCACCGCGCTCGACCTGGACCTGCCCCTGGTGGAGAAGACCCTCGTGTCGTTCATCCGGGACGAGGTGTACGGGCGGCGGGGGTTCCAGAACGTGGTGGTGGGCGTCTCGGGGGGGGTGGATTCGGCGGTTTCGCTGTACCTGGCGTGCCGGGCGCTGGGACCGGAGCACGTGCACGGCTTTCGGCTCCCCTACCGCACCTCCAGTCCCGAGAGCCTGGACCATGCGGGGATGGTCCTGGAGGCCACCGGTGCCCACGCCCACACCATCGACATCAGCGAGCCCATCGACCGGTACGTGGAGACCTACGAGCCGGACATCACGCCGCTCCGTCGCGGGAACCTGATGGCGCGGCTCCGGGCCGTGATCCTGTTCGACCAGTCCGCGCGGTACGAAGCGCTGCCCCTGGGCACGGGGAACAAGAGCGAGCGCCTCCTGGGGTACTTCACCTGGCACGCGGACGACTCGCCCCCCATCAATCCTCTCGGCGACCTCTTCAAGGGCCAGGTGTGGGCGCTGGCGCGGCACCTCGGGGTCCCGGAGGTCATCGTCGGGAAGCCCGCCACGGCGGACCTGGTCCTGGGGGTGAACGACGAGGACGAGATCGGCGTGACGTACGCCGACGCCGATCCGATCCTGCTGGGGCTGGTGCGTGGGTACGGCGTCGAGGAGCTCGTGGGCATGGGCTTCCAGCGACGTGCGGTGGAGCTGGTTTGGCGCCGTCTGCAGACCACGCACTGGAAGCGCGAGCTCCCCACGGTGGCCGTCCTCTCCTCCAGCGCCATCGGCGAGTTCTACCTGCGGCCGGTGGACTACTGAGTCGGTAGGGCTGGGGGGCGGCGGCGGTTCGCGGGCTCACTCGGAGCGACGCGCCGTCCGGCATGGAGGCTGTGGGTGGCGGAGGCCCGAGCCCTGAGCGAAGGGCTCGCGCCTCCGCCGCATCCCCAGGTCGGGCCGCCTCAGGCTACCCGGCGCGCCCGGGCCAGGGCTCCGAAGAAGAGCACCGCGGAGACCAGCACGATGGCGGCCCCAGAGGGCAGGTTCCACGTCCAGGAGAGCCACAACCCTGCCACCACCGAGACCAGGGACGAGATCACGGCCACGACGAGCATCCCCCGGAGGGAGCGGGCCAGAGCTTGACCCGTGGCGGCGGGGATGACCAGGAATGCGGACACGAGGATGATGCCCACCAGACGCACCGCGGCGACGATGGTCACGGCCAGGAGCGTGAGGAGCAGGAAGCGCAGCCGTACCGCGGGCAGCCCGGCGGCCCGTGCCGCCTCCTCGTCGACGCCCAGGAAGAGGAGCTCCTTGAAGTAGAAGCCGACGAGGGCGAGCCCGACAACGCACAGCACGGCGAGGGGGAGCACCTCGTCGGGGCTGACGGAGAGGATGTTCCCGAAGAGATAAGCCACGAGGTCCTGGCGGTACGCGGGGGACAGGCTGATGAGCACGACCCCCAGGGCCATGGCCGTGGGGAAGAAGACGCCGATGGCGGTGTCCTCCGAGACCTCCGTTCTTCCCCGGAGCCAGCCCACGACCCAAGCCACCCCGACGGTGAAGAGCGCCGCCGCCACGAGGGGAGGGGCGCCCAGCAACAGGCCCAGAGCGACGCCCCCCAGAGCGGCGTGGGAAAGGCCCACGCCCACGAAGGCCATGCGTCGGAGAACCACGAAGAAGGACAGGACGGCGCACATCACCCCCAGCAGGAGCCCGGTGACGAGGGCGCGCTGGACGAAGGCGTAGGACAGGAACTCCGTCATGACGTGCCGGAGGTCGCGGTGGGGTCCGTGCCGTGGGCGGCGTGGTCCTGGTGGACGTGATGAGCCGGAAAGTGGTAGGCCTGCTCCAGCCGGCCTCCCGACATGACCTCCGCCGGGGTGCCCTGGGCCCGGACGGTTCGGTCAAGGAGGATGATGGAGTCTGCATGCTCGCCCACGACGTCGAGATCGTGGGTCGCGCACAGCAGGGTGAGACCCCGGGCGTGCTGGAGATCGCACACCAGCGCGTAGAAGCGCGCCCGGGCCGCGGAGTCCAACCCGGCGGTGGGCTCGTCCATGAGCAGGAGTCGAGGCTGGGCGCACAGCGCGCGGGCGATAAGGACACGCTGCTGCTGCCCTCCGGAGAGGTCCTGGAAACGCCGCGCGGCCAGGTCGGCCAGGCCTACCTGGTCGAGGGAGGTGTGAGCCAGCTCCCGGTCACGGCGTGACGGGAGACGTCCGGGTCCGCGGGCCGCGGTGCGCCCCATGAGGACGATGTCCTGGGCCGTGATGGGGAGGCCACGGGGGATCGTCACCTTCTGGGGCACGTATCCGACGCCGTCGGAGTCACCCGTCAGGGGCGGATGGCCGAACACCTCCACCCGGCCGGCGGTGGGTCGCACCAGCCCCAGGAGCAGACGCAGGCAGGTGCTCTTGCCTGCGCCGTTGGGTCCGATGAGCGCCGCGAAGCGCCCCTGGGGGACCTGGAAGCCGACGTCCTCCAGCGCAGGGTGACCCTCGTAGGACGCGCTCACCCCGTCGAGGAGCACCGCCGGGACGCTCACGATCCCCTCCCGCCCGGCGCCCCCAGCGCCCGGGCGAAAGCCCGGGCGTCGCTGCGCAGCAGCGCGGTGTAGCTGTCGCGGCCCGGGATTCCCGCGCCGCCCAGAGGATCGACCACGATGACCTCCGCGTGCAGTTCACCCGCCAGCGCCCGGCCGGCGGTGCCCGCGAGCTGAGGCTCCGCGAGGATGGCGTGTACGCCGGACGCCCGGGCGAGATCCACCAGCCGTGCCAACCCCCGGGCCGAGGGCTCGTGTCCCGGGCTCTCGTAGATGCTCCCCAGCGGCTTCAGGCCGTACCGGGCCGCGAAGTACACCCATGCGTCGTGGGTGGAGACGAAGGCCCGTTGGGGGGCCGAGGCCAGGATCGCACGCACCTCGCCGTCGAGGCGCGTGAGCGTATCCGCCCAGGCGGCGGCACGCTCCCGGATGCCCGCGGAGTCCCGGGGAACCAGGGTCTGGAGGAACCCGGAGATGCGCGGAAGAAGCTGGTCACGCACCAGCACGGGGTCGAGCCACACATGGGGGTTTCCGCTCTCTCCCTCGCCGCGGCCTGCGGCCTCCTCGCGGAGCTTCATCCCGTCGGTGAGACGGAGCCTGCGCAGACCGGGGGTGTCGGTGGCGAGGCCCTCGAGCCACCCGTCGAGCCCACCGCCCACGGTGATGTATCCCGCGGCATGGGCGAGGGCGCGGACCTGCGCCGGCGTGACCTCCCATGTGGCGGGCGACGCGCGCGGCGGCAGGAGCGTCTCCACACGCACGTCGCTCCCGCCCACGTGGGCCACGAGGTCGGCGATGGGGAAGATCGAAACCACCACCAGGGGCTTCGCGCTCGCTTCCGGCGGAGCGGGCGCGCACGCGCTCGCCATCAGGGCGGCGACGGCCGCCGCCATGGCCCCCGGAGAACGGCGCCGCCGCGCCGGCGCGGGCAGGGTGGGCGGCCCCGTCACTTTCGTCGCGTGACCTTTCGGCGCAGGGTCTCCAGGAGGGGCAGGGGGGTGAGCTCGCCGTCCACGATGGCCGCGAGCTCCTCCTCGGCGAGCCAGCGGGCCTCCAGCTCAGCCAGCTCCAGCTCCAGGAGGTGCTGCTCGGCGGACTCGTTGGCGGCGATCTCCAGCGCCACGGCGCCTGTGCGTTGCAGGTCGCCCAGGACGCGGCCGTCACGCACCACGAGACGCGTCAGGTCCTGCGGCCCTCCCGCCTCCTGGATGAGGCGCGTGGCGGAGAAGACCTGCCGCTCGTCGGCCCCGGAGAAGTGGTGGTAGGCCAGGACGCGGCGCAGGGTGCGCTCGGCCTCGGCGCCCTCGAGGTGCAGGCCTCCTTCGCGATACCCTCCGCACACGGGGCAGCGCTGCGCGAGGCGGACGCTCCCCGGGTCGTCGCCGGGAAACAGGCCCAGGCTTCCCCGGGCCCCGTATCGCACCGAGTCGAAGACGTGCCCGCACTTCGGACAGGTTTGCCGGCCCCGCCAGGCCGCGCTCCCGAAACGGAGCCACCGTGCGGCGTCGGTGAGGGCGTCGCCCCCGCGCCCCAGCAGGAGCCAGGCTCCCAGGAGCGTGACACCTCCGCTGGCCCAGCCGCCCACCACCACGGCGCCCGCCGTGAGCGTCCCCGCCAGGGAGAGCTTCTCGTAGCGCCTCCGCCGCGAGGTCAGCTCGCGGCCGTAGCGCCACCACGCCTCCTCCGTGAGGTTCGCGCGGCCCACGCGCACGATCTCCAGCGGACCCGACCGCAGGAGCGCGATGTTGTCGGTCTGGGACAGCAGCTGGGCCTGGTCGCGGGTGAGCTTCTCCAACTCCTCCAGCGCTTCCCATCGTTCCTCGATGGGGGCCAGCGACCAGCGCTTGCACGCCCTGCAGACCGCCCACAGGCGCCCCTTGCCGGGGTCGTAGGCCACCCGTTCCCCAAGGGGGAAGCGTTCCAGCTGTTCGTTCGGCTGGAAAGGCGTGGAGCAGACCAGACAGCGTGTGAACAAGGATCTGTGGGCGCGTGCGTCGCGTGAGCCAGGCGGGTCGCGGGTGTGGATCCGGACGGAGGGCTCCGTAAGATAGCCCTACCCGTTGTCCGGTGACGAGGTCCGCCGGAATGCCCTGGCGCCGCAAACCCCCTCCGGCGACCTTCGGCCCATGATCCTCGTCATCGACAACTACGACTCGTTCACGTTCAACCTCGTCCAGTTCCTGGGCGATCTGGGCGCGGATCCTCTCGTCGTGCGCAACGACCGGCACACCGTCGAGGAGCTCGAGGCCATGGCCCCCGAGCGGGTGGTGGTGTCCCCGGGTCCGTGTACACCTGCCGAGGCCGGCGTCAGCGTCGAAGCGTTCCGGAGGTTGGGAGGGGCCGGCGTCCCCATGCTGGGGGTGTGCCTCGGGCACCAGGCCCTGGGGGAGGCGTTCGGGGGCCGCACCGTCCGTGCCCGTCGGCTCATGCACGGCAAGACCGGCGCGGTCCGCCACGACGGCTCCGGGCTCTTCCGGGGCATTCCGTCCCCGTTCCGGGTGGCTCGCTACCACTCCCTGGTGACCGACGCGGCCGCGCTTCCCACCGCGCTGGTGCCGACGGCCTGGAGCACCGACCCCGCCGACGAAGGGGAGATCCAGGGGGTCCGCCACCGCGACCTTCCCCTCTGGGGGGTCCAGTTCCATCCGGAGTCGCTCTTCAGCGAGCACGGAAAGCGCCTGCTGGAGTCCTTCCTGAATCTGTAGCGCCCTCTCCGCACGTTCCCGGCGACCCGGAGCCGGGCCGGCCGCTCGGGTTTGGGGGGCTCCGCTTGACCCCGCCCCCGTTCCCTGGGTACCTTCCGTGGCGTGAAAATTGCAAGGAAATCACGCGATCTTGGCTCCGAGAGGGCCTCTTGACCAGCCAGGTACTGGGCATCGTACCCGCTAGGCTCGCCTCCACCCGCCTTCCCCGCAAACCGCTCTTCCCCCTTCTTGGCAGGCCCCTCATCGAGTGGGTCTGGCGCCGTGTGGAGTCCATGTCGGTCCTGGACCACGCCCTGGTGGCCACGGACTCCGAGGAGGTCGCGGAGGTGTGCCGGGCGATGGGGGCCCCGGTGGAGATGACGGCGCTGGAGCATCCCTCCGGGACCGACCGGGTGGCGGAGGTGGCGCGCCGCCCCGAGTTCGCCGGGTACGACCTCGTGGCCAACATCCAGGGGGACGAGCCCCTGTTGAAGGAGAACCACCTGCGTGCGGCCATCGAGCTGGTGCGCCGCAACGGGTGGGACGTGGGAACGTGTGCGACGCCCCTGCTCACGGAGGAGGCGAGAAAGGACCCCTCCGTGGTCAAGGTGGTGCGGGCGTCGGGAGGCCGGGCCCTCTACTTCTCGCGCTCGCCCATTCCGTACAAGCGGGGTGACAAACCGACGCCCGAGGAGCTGGAGAGGGAGCCGTTCCTGCGCCACATCGGCATTTACGCGTATACCCGTGACGCGTTGGAGAACTGGGTGGCGCGCGCCCCGTCCACTCTGGAGCGCCTGGAGCTGCTGGAGCAGCTGCGGCCGCTGGAGGCGGGGCTGCGCATCGGGGTGGCGGTGGTGGGCGCGGCGGACCCCGGCGTGGACACGCCGGCCGATGCGGTACGGATGGAGGAGAAGCTGGCTCAGATCGGCGCGACTACCCTCACCGGCGGCTGAAGCCCCGCCACGACGTGGAGACCATGAGCGACACGCAGAAGAGGCCCACCAAGTACATCTTCGTGACCGGCGGCGTCGTGTCGTCACTGGGCAAGGGGATCGCAGCGGCGAGTATCGGCCGGCTCCTCAAGGACAGGGGCCTGCGGGTGACCCTGCAGAAGTTCGATCCCTACATCAACGTGGATCCGGGGACGCTCTCGCCGTTCCAGCACGGCGAGGTCTTCGTCACCGACGACGGCGCCGAGACGGACCTGGACCTGGGCCACTACGAGCGCTTCATCGACGACTCCCTGTCCCAGGCGAACAACATCACCACCGGCCGGGTCTACCAGACCGTCATCTCCAAGGAGCGCCGCGGCGACTACCTGGGCTCCACGGTGCAGGTGATCCCGCACATCACCGACGAGATCAAGGCCAACATCCGCCGCCTCGCCCCGGACCACGACGTGGTCATCACGGAGATCGGTGGCACCGTGGGCGACATCGAGTCTTTGCCGTTCCTGGAGGCGATTCGCCAGTTCCGTGTGGACGTGGGCAAGGAGAACGCCCTCTTCGTCCACCTGACCCTGGTGCCCTTCATCGCCGCCTCCGGCGAGCTCAAGACCAAGCCCACGCAGCACTCGGTGCGCGAGCTCATGCAGATCGGGATCCAGCCCGACGTCGTCGTCTGCCGCACCGAGCACCCGCTCACCGAGGACATCCGCCGGAAGATCGCGCTCTTCACCAACGTCGAGGCCGTCGGCGTCGTGGAGGCCCGGGATGCGGCCACCATCTACGAGGTGCCCCTCCTGTTCCGGGAGCAGAAGCTCGACGAGGTCATCCTGAGGAAGTTCGGCATCGACGTCCGGGAGCCCGACCTCGAGGAGTGGACCCGCATGGTGGCGCGGGTGAAGACGCCCGGATCGGGCGAGGTGCGCATCGCGGTGGTGGGCAAGTACACGTCGCTGGTGGACTCGTACAAGTCCATCCAGGAGGCGCTCTCCCACGGCGGCATCGCCAACGACGTCCGGGTGAAGACGGAATGGCTCTCCTCGGAGCAGTTCGAGGAGGGCAGGGGGGTGGAGATCCTCGAGGACTACGACGGGCTCCTGATTCCCGGCGGCTTCGGTCCCCGGGGTGTCGAGGGCATGCTCACTGCGATCCGCTGGGCCCGGGAGAACAACCTCCCGTTCTTCGGCATCTGCCTGGGGCTCCAGTGCGCGGTGGTGGAGTTCGCCCGCAACGCCTGCGGCCTGGTGGAGTCGCACTCCTCGGAGTTCGCCGAGGACGCTCCGGACCCGGTCATCTGCCTCCTGGACTCCCAGCTCCAGGTGACGACGAAGGGGGGCACCATGCGCCTGGGCGCGTATCCGTGCCACCTCAAGGAGGGGTCGCGGGCGCGGGCGATCTACGAAGCCTCCGAGGTCAGCGAGCGGCATCGCCACCGCTTCGAGGTGAACAACGCCTATCGGGAGATGCTGGAGCGCCACGGCCTCACCATCAGCGGCACCTCGCCGGACGGCGGGCTCGTGGAGATGATCGAGATCACCGAGCACCCCTGGTTCGTCGCCGGACAGTTCCACCCGGAGCTCAAGAGCCGGCCCACGCGCCCCCATCCGCTCTTCGCGTCGTTCATCGAGGCCGCGGTGCAGTACGGGGAGAGGGGTTCCAGCCCGGCCGTGCGCGAGACGGCCGGCGTCTGAGCGACGGGGGAATCCGCCCATGTTCGAGCGCTTCACGCTCATCGCGGGGCCCTGCGTCCTCGAGGAGGACGCCCTGAACCTCGGCGTCGCACGGGAGCTGGCCCGCCTTTCCCGGTCCCTGGACCTGCCCATCGTCTTCAAGGCCTCCTACGACAAGGCGAACCGCTCCAAGCTCGACTCGCCGCGGGGGCCCGGCATCGACCAGGGCCTGGAGCTCCTGGGTCACGTCCGTGAGGAGACGGGGCTCCCGGTCCTCACCGACATCCACGAGCCGTGGCACGCGGAGAAGGCCGGGGCCGTGGTGGACGTCATCCAGGTACCGGCCTTCCTGTGCCGCCAGACGGACCTCCTGGTCGCCGCAGGCTCCACCGGCAGGGCGGTGAACCTCAAGAAAGGCCAGTGGATGGCTCCCGAGGAGATGGCCCACGCGGTGAACAAGGTCCGCGCCTCCGGCTCCGCCGAGGTCACGGTCACGGAGCGGGGCACCTTCTTCGGGTACGGCAACATGGTGGTGGACATGCGCTCGTTCGCGCGCATCCGCGACGCGTGCCACGTGCCCGCGGTCTTCGACGGCACGCACTCGGTGCAGCGCCCCGGAAAGGCGGACGGCTCCAGCGGCGGCGACCCTCGGCATATCCCGGCCCTGGTGCGCGCCGCCGTGGCCGCGGGGTGCGACGCCCTCTTCCTCGAGACCCATCCCGACCCGGCCCACGCGCCGTCGGACGGGTCGAACATGCTTCCGCTGGAGCGGTTGGCCGCTCTCCTGGAGGACGTGATGGCGCTGCGGGAGGTCGTGGTGCGGAGGCGTCACCCGTGAGCGAGCTGGAGCGGCGGGAGGGAGGACCTATCGCCGAGGAGCTGGCTCGGCGCGTCAAGCTCGTCGTGTTCGACGTGGACGGCGTGCTCACCGACGCCGGAGTGTATCTCGGCGTCACGGCTCAGGGTGACCCCGTCGAGCTCAAGCGCTTCGACATCCAGGACGGTCTGGGCATGAAGCTCCTCGAGGAAGCCGGCATAAGGGTGGTCATCATCTCGGGACGCGTGTCCGTTGCGAACCGTGTCCGGGCGCGGGAGCTCGGCATGGAGCTACACGAGGACGACGCGGCGCAGAAGCTCCCCGTCGTGCACGGCCTCATGGAGGAGATGGGCATCGGCTGGGAGGAGGTGGCCATGCTGGCCGACGACGTCCCGGACCTCTCGGTGTTCGGCCACGTGGGGCTGAAGGCCGCCGTGTCGAACGCGACGCCGTTGGTGGCGTCCATGGCCGACTGGCACACCACCCGGGGGGGAGGTCACGGTGCGGCGCGGGAGTTCTGCGACGCGCTGCTCACGGCGCGGGGCCAGCTCGACGAGGTGGTGGAGGCCTACGTGCGCGAGCGGACGCGGCCATGAGCAGCCCCGAGGAGCGGATCGCCGCGTCTGCGCCCGACGAGTCCCTCGTCGCCGAAGGACGCCGAGTCCTGGCCCTCGAGGCGGAGGCCGTGGCGGCGGTGGCAGGGCGCCTGGGCGAGGACTTCGTGAGAGCGTGCCGCCTCCTCCACGGTGCGGAGGGGCGTGTCGTAGTCTCCGGGATCGGCAAGAGCGGCCACGTCGCCCGCAAGATCGCCGCCACCCTCACCTCCACCGGCACGCCCGCGACCTTCCTGCACCCCGTGGAAGGACTCCACGGCGACATGGGCATCGTCGGCGCCCGGGACGTCGCCGTGCTGGTCTCCAAGTCGGGCGACACGTCGGAGCTCGAGGGTCTCATCGACTACCTGGTCCGCCTGGGCGTGCCCATCATCGCCATCTCGGGGCGCTCCCCGTCGCCGCTTACGCGCCACGCCACGGTGACGCTGGACTGCTCGGTGCCCGAAGAGGCGTGCCCCATGGACCTGGCACCCACCTCGTCCACCACCGCCGCCCTGGCCCTCGGCGACGCCATGGCGGTGGTGGTGCTCCAGCTCAAAGGCTTCCGCGAGGAGGATTTCGCGGTCCTCCACCCGGGAGGCGCGCTGGGACGAAAGCTCTCGCTTCGTGTAAGAGATGTGATGGTGGCCGAGGAGTACCCCCGGCTCGGTGAGGATGCCCTCATGCGCGACTGCATCGTGCCGCTGGCGGAGATGCGCGGCACCGTGCCCATCGTGGACGCGGAGGGGTGCATCGTGGGCGTGGTGACGGCCGGGGACCTGACGCGGCTCATGGAGCGCGAGCCGGACTTCCTCGACCGCCCCGTCTCGGAGGTGATGACCCGCAACCCCAAGGTGGCACACCCCGACGAGCTGGGCTCGGCGGCGGTGCGGCGCATGGAGGAGCACGGGGTCATGGCGCTGCCCGTACGGGACGACGACGGGCGGCTCCAGGGGATCGTCCACCTCCACGATCTCATGAGATCCGGAGCAGTGTGAGCATGAAGCGTGGAGAGACCGACCAGGGACGCTCGGCGGACACGGTTTGGCGCCGCAGGCAATGGGGGGCGGTGCTCGTCGCCCTGTCCGTGGTGGTGGTGGCGGCGTGCAACAAGCCCGTGGACACCCCCGTGGCCGCCGAGGCCCTGCAGGACATCAAGGCGACCGATGTGATGTATGGGATGACCTCGTACGTCATGACCGCCGGCGTGCGTCAGGGGCGGGTGGACGCCGACACGGCATACGTCTACAACGACTCTTCCAAGATCGCCATCATCGGCATGCACGTGATCTTCTACGACGACAACGGGCGGGAGCGCGCCGCCGTCACCGCCGACAGCGGCCATATGAGCCAGCGCACCCAGTCCATGGTGGCGAAGGGCAACGTGGTCCTGGTGGTGGCGGCCGACGGCCGCAAGATCCAGTCGGCGGAGCTGAACTACGACCCGAACCGTGACCGCCTCTGGAGCGATTCGGCGACGGTGCAGACGACCGCCGACGGCGTCGTGACCAAGGGGTCGTCCTTCACCTCCGATCTCGAGTTCAAGCACGTCAGCATCCGGAACATCCGGGGCGGCGGAGGCATCGTCTTCTGAGCCGCCGACCATGCCCCATCTCCACCCCCTCCGTCCGCGTGGCTTCATCGCCCTCCTGGCCGCCGCGCTGTGCCTCGGCGCTCCGGGGCGGGCGACGGCCCAGACCGGGTGCAGGTTCGGCCCGGGGAGCGGGACGGCCACCATCGACGAGATTCCGGGGGGCGGACGCATCTCGCGCCTCGGCCATCCCCACTTCGTGTGCGACGACGGGGTCCAGATCTGGGCCGACTCGGCAGAGAGCTTCTCCGCCCAGAACATGTCGCACCTCATGGGCCACGTGCGCTACGTGGACAGCACCCGTGTGCTCCGCGCCGACGACGCCCGGTACTTCAGCCGGGTGGGGCGTCTCCAGGCCTTCGGCCACCTCTTCGTGCGGGATACGGTACGGGGCTCGGTCATCGAGAACGGCTCCCTGGTGTACTTCCGCAAGTCCGAGACCCAGGAGCAGGCGGAGATGAGGGTCGGCACCGGGCCGGACGGGGTGAGGCCCCTGGCGCGCCTGTACATGCGTCCCGCCGCGGACACCGCGGCAGGAGGGGCCGCAGGCGGCCCCGGCCCCCGAGCGGACTCGACGCGGAGCCTGGCCGATACGACGAAGGCGGCGCGTCCCGACACGACGCACGCCCTCCCGTCCCCGGGCGACACGGTCGGCCCGGCGCCGCCCCTCGTGCAGGGGCCTCCGCCTGGCGGGCGCACGGCCCCTCCGGACACCACGCCCTACATCGTGAAGGCGGACAGTCTCGTGTTCCAGGGCAGCACGGACTTCCTCGCCAAGGGCTCCGTGGACATCACGCGCGACTCCCTGCGTGCCTTCGCGGACACGGCGCAGTACCACCAGGAGTCGGGGCACCTCCTGCTGAACGGACAGGCCTGGGTGCGGAGCTCGGGGTACGACCTGTCCGGGAGCACCGTGAATATCGCCCTCCCCAGCGGGCAGATCAGCCAGGTGCGGGCGGTGCACGACGCGAAGCTGACCGGGAATCAGCTGACCATGACCGCGCCGGTGATCACGGTCCTGCTCACGGACGGGCAGATGGATCGGCTGGTGGCGACCCCACTGCCGCCGCAACCGGTGGACAGCGCCGCCGAGAAGTCCGCCGGCGCGGTGCCCCGGCCCAACCTGCTGAGCGTGTTGGCCGACAGCGCCGACCTGGCGTCCGCGACACGAAAGCCGCCCCGGCCGTCGCGGGACGTGGTGCAGAGGCCGGATCTGATGCACCTATTGACGGGGACCGCCGGACAGACCCCCGCGGCGGCGGACAGCGCCGACCTGGCGCGTCCGGTCGCCACCTCGGAGAAGTTCCGCATCACCGCGGATTCCCTGGACGTGAGGGCGCCCGGCCAGGTGCTCGACAAGATGTACGCCGTGGGCAACGCCCTGGGCCAGTCTTCCTCGGGGGATTCCCTTAACGTGCCGTCGCTCCAACCCGCTGCGCGCAAGGACTGGATCAAGGGTGACACCCTCATCGCCACCTTCGTGAAGGTGGAGCCCAAGGCGGACCAGCCCCAGGACTCCGTCCACTACGAACTGGATCGCCTCGTGGCCCAGGGCAACGCCAGCAGCCTGTATCGCCTCGCGCCGTCGGACTCGGCGTTCCGGGCGGGCATCGATCCCCCGGCGGTGCACTACGTGCTGGGCACCGACATCACCATCGTCCTCGACTCCGGCCAGGTGGACCACATGGATGTCGTGGATCCGAAGGGATGGCACTTCGAGCCGCTCACCCAGGCTGCCATGGACAGCCTGGCGGCCGACAGCGCCCAGGCTGCGGACAGCGCGAGTGCGCACGGGGATACCGCACGGGCGGAGACAGGCAAGCCCAAGACGCTCACGGATACGACGAAGACACGACCGGATACGACGAAGCCGCGTCCGGACACGCTCGAGGCTCGCCCCGACACCACGCGGATCCGACGCGACACCATGACCGTGGCGCCCGCCGCTCGCGGCGTGTGGCCTCCCGGACCGGATTCCGGAGGGCGGAACGAGCCGGGACCCGCGGAGGGCCGGACGCCGCCGGGGCTCCAGGCGGTGCCCGGGCGGTGGGACAGAGTACGAAGAGGGAGGCGCCGGTGACACGGGACGAGCTGATCCGCTTCGCGGAGAGCCTCCGCGGCCGCGACTTGTCGTTGGCCGTCGGCCTCGAGGAGCTCGTCCATCGGGCGGACGAATCGGGCCGTGCGGAGCGGGGTGTGTGGATCGCGTCGGTGCGCGACGCGCTGGAGGCCCTCTCGGAGGAGCTCGGGAGCCACGGAGCGTCCATGCTGCGGTCGGAGGGCGACGCCTTCACGACGTTCCTCGAGGAGCGCGTCATCGGAGGCATGGAACAGGCCGGCGTGGCACAGCGCGAAGGCGAGGGGCAGGCGTGGGACGCCCTCGTGCTCGACCGCCAGCTCGGGGAGGAGATCGCGGAGGCGCGCGAGGACATCCTCGGCCTGCTGAAGGCCGCCGTCACCCGCGTGGAGGACGAGCGGGCCGCAACGTTCAAGGTCGGCTCGGCGGTGGCCCTGGAGGGGGGCGGCAGCCTCCTCAAGGCGGAGGGGCTGACCAAGATCTACCGGCGGCGCGAGGTGGTGAGCGACGTGGACATCGCCGTGCGCCAGGGGGAGATCGTGGGGCTCCTGGGGCCGAACGGGGCGGGGAAGACCACCACGTTCTACATGATGGTGGGGCTCATTCCGCCGAACGCGGGCACGGTCTTCCTCGACGACAAGGACCTCACGTCGGTGCCCATGTTCAAGCGAGCGCGCATGGGCGTGGGATACCTGGCACAAGAGCCGTCCATCTTCCGGAAGCTCTCGGTGGAAGAGAACGTCCGGGCCATCCTGGAGACGCTCAAGCTGCCGAGGAAGGAGGAGAAGGCGCGTCTGGAGCAGCTCCTGCGGGAGCTTTCCATCGCCCATCTGCGCGACCACAAGGCCTATTCGCTCTCGGGGGGCGAGCGCAGGCGGCTGGAGATCACTCGGGCGCTGGTGCAGCAGCCCAAGTTCATGCTCCTGGACGAGCCCTTCGCGGGGATCGATCCCATTGCGGTGAACGACATCCAGCAGATCGTCCGGGGCCTCAAGACCCGGGGCATCGGTGCCATCATCTCCGACCACAACGTTGAACAAACCATGGAGATCGTGGACCGGGCGTTCATAATGTATGAGGGGCGGATTCGCGTGAAGGGCACCGTGGCGGAGTTGGTGTGGAACGAGGACGTGGCGGAGATCTACCTGGGGCCCACGCTCACGCAGCGCATGCGCGGACGCTATCCCAGGCCGGAAGGGGCGGCGGTCGAGGCGATCACGGGACCGTGACGGCAACGGCATCGGGAGCTTCATGAGCCAGTTCAACGCCAAGCTCTACCAGAGCGCACAGCTCCGGCAGGAGATGCGGATCAACCCTCGCCTGTACCAGGCGATGGAGTTGCTCTACATGCCCCTGCTGGACCTGGAGCAGCATCTGCGTCAGGAGCTCACGGAGAACCCGGCGCTGGAGCTCGTGGAGCCCGACGACCGCCAGGAGGTGCAGCTCAAGGAGGACTCCAAGGACGAGCCCCTGGGCGACGACGTGGACTGGGAGGAGATCCTGCTCGACGGCTTCGACGTCGGCGGCCGGCGTGCCGAGTACGAGCACAAGGAGTACTTCGAGCCGACCCCGGTCGAGAGCCGGGACCTCCACGACCACCTCCAGGAGCAGCTCGCCATGCTCTCCCTCTCGGAGCGGGAGCTGCGCCTGGGCGAGGAGATCGTCGGCAACGTCGACGATTACGGAACCCTGACGTGCACGCTGGACGACGTCGTGGCAGGGGTGAACGCCTGGCTCCAGGAAGTCCGTCCCGTGGCCGAGGACAAGGCCCGCGAGATCGAGGACGAGGAGGAGCGGGCGGCGGAGCTGCTGGAGATCGAAGCCCTCTTCAGGCCCTACGAGCTGGCCGAGGCCGAGGCGATGCTGGAGATCATCCAGGGGCTGGACCCTCCGGGCGTCGCCGCGAGGAACGTGCGGGAGTCCATCCTCATCCAGCTCAGACAGAAGGGCATGGAGGAGACCTCGCCGTACACCATCGTCGACGAGCACTTCGACGCTCTCATCAACCGTCGGTGGAACGACATCGCACGGGCCATGTCGCTGTCGCCGAAGGAGGTCCAGGACGCGGCGGACGAGATCAGCTGCCTCGATCCCAAGCCGGGCCTGAAGTACTCGGCCGATCCCGAGCAGTACGTGATCCCCGACCTCATCGTGGAGAAGATCGACGGCGAGTATCACGTCTTCGTGAACGACACGAGCCTGCCGCGACTGCGCATCTCGAAGGCGTACCGGGAGGTGGCGAAGGACCGCTCCAAGTTCACCGGGGAGAACCGGGACTTCATCGCCAGCAAGCTCAACTCGGCCAACTGGATGATCCAGGCCATCGAGCAGCGGCGTCAGACGATGCTCAAGGTGATGAGCTTCATCGTGGATCGGCAACGCGACTTCTTCGAGAAGGGGGTGCAGTATCTCAAGCCCCTCACGCTCAGAGAGGTCGCGGACCACATCGAGATGCACGAGTCCACGGTCTCGAGGGTGACGAACCAGAAGTACGTGCAGACACCCCGCGGCGTGTTCAGCCTCAAGTACTTCTTCTCCAGCGGCCTGTCCACCGTCAGCGGCGAGGACATCTCCGCCCGGGGCGTGCGCGACAAGATCAGGGGCCTAGTGGGGGACGAGGACGTGCACAAGCCCCTCACCGACCAGGCCATCGTCAAGCTGCTGAAGTCCGAGGGCGTGAACATCGCGCGGCGGACGGTGGCGAAGTACCGCGACCAGCTGGGGATCCTCCCGGCGCGCATGCGCAAGCGGGTGTGACCATGGCCGAACCGAGCCTCGACCTCTCCGACACCATGCGCCGTGACTTCGCGGTGGTGATTCCCGCGTTCAACGAGGCCCCCGTGGCGGCGGACCTGGTGCGCGAGCTGCGCGAGACGTTCACGCGCTACGGGCTGGACGGCGAGGTCCTCCTGGTGGACGACGGCTCCACCGACGGCACGGCCGACGTGGCGCTGAAGGAGGCCGACGGGTGGCGCGCGCTGCGGGTGCTGAACCATCGCAGGAACCTGGGCAAGACCGAGGCGATGCTCACCGCGGCGGCGGCCACCGACCGTGCGTACCTGGTCCTCTTCGATGCCGACCTCCAGCACAAGACCGACGAGATCCCGCGCTTCCTGGCGAAGCTCCAGGACGGCTGGGACATCGTCGCCGGCCGCAAGGTAGGCGCCTACGACAAGCGTGCCGTGTCCTCGGTGTACAACCGGCTGTCCCGGCGGATCTTCAAGGTTCCGGTCTCCGATCTGAACTCCATGAAGGCGTTCCGGCGGGAGCTCCTGGACGGGCTCTTCCTGCGCCATGACTGGCATCGCTTCTTCGTGGTGCTGGCCCACAACCGCGGGTACCGGGCCACGGAGATCGACATCGAGCTGCTCCCCAGGAGGGCAGGGGAGTCCAAGTACCGGGGGCCATTCCGCATCCTCATCGGCGTCATGGACCTGCTGTCGGTCTGGTTCCTGATTCAGTTCTCCAAGAAGCCCCTGCTCCTCTTCGGGGCGTCGGGGCTGGCGATGAGCACCCTGGGCGTCCTCGTGGGTCTGGTGGCGGTCTACCTGCGATTCATCCATCCGCTCCTGGGCTTTCCGCCCTACGTTCCCCCCATGGGATACCGGCCCATCCTCTACCTGGTGATGCTCCTGGAGACGGTGGGCTTCCTGCTGGTGGGGTTCGGCCTGGTCTCGGAGCAGATCGCCCAGGTCCGGTACGAGCTCGACGACCTGCGGCGCTTGCGCCGGACCCGGCCATGACCTCTTCGTCCCGGCGCGTGCTCGTGGTCGTGGGCACCCGCCCGGAGGCCATCAAGATGGCCCCCGTCACCCAGGCGCTCCGTGCCTTCGCGCCGGAGCTGGAGACCCGGGTCTGCCTCACCGGCCAGCACACGACGCTGGTGGACCAGGTGCTGGACGCGTTCCGCATGGCTCCCGACTACGAGCTCGGGATCATGAAGGAGGGGCAGACCCTGTACGACGTCGTCCACGGCGCCCTGGACGGCCTCCGCGGCGTGGTGCGGGAGTTCCGGCCGGATGTGCTCCTGGTGCAGGGCGACACGGCCACCGTGTTCACGGGTGCCCTGGTGTCCTTCTTCGAGGGCGTCCGCGTCGGCCACGTGGAGGCGGGGCTGCGAAGCCACGACAAATGGGCTCCCTTCCCGGAGGAGATCTTCCGGCGTCTGTGCGACGTTCTCGCCGACTTCTACTTCGCCCCCACGCAGCGGGCTCGTGAGGCCCTCCTGGCCGAGGGCGTGGGCACCGAGCGCGTGCACGTGACCGGCAACACGGTGGTGGACGCGCTTCTGGGCGTGGCGCGGACCGACCGGGCGGTGAGGAACGCGAGCCTGGCCTCGGTGCTGGCGTCGGACCGACGTCTGGTGCTCCTCACCGCCCACCGCCGCGAGTCCTTCGGCGAGCCCATCCGCGAGGTCTTCCGCGCCGTGCGGGAGCTGGCCGACGCCCGCGGCGACATCGAGATCGTGTACCCGGTGCACCCCAACCCCAACGTGCGCGCTCCCGCGGCGGAGCTCCTCTCGGAGCACCCCCGTATCCACCTCATCGACCCCGTGGACTACCTGGACCTCGTGACGGCGCTGCAGCGGAGCGCGCTGGTGCTCACGGACTCCGGCGGGATCCAGGAGGAGGCTCCCACGTTCGGGACCCCGGTCCTGGTCCTCCGCGAGGTGACCGAGCGCCCGGAGGGCATCGACGCCGGCGTGGCGGAGCTGGTGGGCACGAGCCGGACGCGCATTCTGGAGCGAAGCCTGGCGGCCCTGGAGCGCGGCACCGCTTCGCCACCCCCCAATCCCTACGGCGACGGCAGGGCGGGGGAGCGCATCGCCGACATCCTGGCCGCGGAGCTCCTGGGTGCACCCAGGCGGATTCCCGATTGGACGGGCCCCGCGCCTGCCCTGCGGACGACGTGAACATCCTCATGCACTGCCTCTACTTCCCCCCGGAGGTAGGCGGCATGGAGAGCCACGTCTTCCACCTCTGCAGAGCCCTCGCCGCCCGGGGCCACGGTGTGGCGGTGGTGACGTCCTCGTCGCGGACCGGTCTCCCCGCCCACGAGGTCATGGACCACGTCGACGTGTGGCGCACCTGGATGCCGACGCGCAACACGGCGGGCTGGGCGGCCTTCGCCCTGGGGTCCATGCCCCGCTTCGGGGAGCTCGCCCTCCGGGCCGACGTGCTGCACGCCCAGGACATCGCCTCGGTGCTTCCCGGATTGGTGGCCCGGCGGGTGCGCCGCGCCCCCCTGGTGACCACGTACCACACCAGCCACTTCCTCCGGCGCGCCGGCTCCCCCTTCTGGAGGCAGGTCTTCCGGCGCTTCATCCGTGGGGCGGACTACAACCTGGCGGCGAGCGCCGAGATCGCCGCGGTGGCGGAGGGGCTGGCGCCCGGGAGCCGGGTAGAGGCGCTGACCAACGGTGTGGACACCTCGCTCTTCCGCCCCGGCGAGCCGGCGCTCCCGCCGCCGCCGGCGGGGCGCCGGCGCGTGATCGTGCCCCGCCGCCTCTACGCCAAGAACGGCGTCGAGCACTTCGTGCGTGCGCTGCCGCTCCTGGCCGGGACGGTGGACGTGGAGGCGGTCCTGGTGGGAGACGGCCCGGAGCGGGCCCGTCTGGAGGGGCTGGTGCGGGATCTGGGCGTGGGGGACCGCGTGCGCTTCCTGGGGGCCAGGCCCAACGCGGACATGCCGGGGCTGCTCTCCTCGGCGGAGCTGGCGGTCTTTCCCTCCCTCATGGAGGCCACCTCGGTGGCGGCGCTGGAGTCCATGGCGTGCGAGCTCCCCGTCGCGGCGTCGGACGTCGGCGGCCTTCCCGAGATCGTGGGGCCGGAGGTGGGCGTGCTCTTCCGCCCCGGCGACCCGGGGGATCTGGCACGCGCGGTGGCGGAGATCCTCGCGCGGCCCGACCTTCGTGCCCTGGGCGCCGAGGGTCGCAGGCGTGTGGTGGAGCGCTGGAGCAACGCGCGCCTGGCCGAGCGCCATCTGGAGATCTACGACGAGCTGCTCCGGCGCCGCAGGGCGGCCTGAGCCGCAGGACCCGAGGAGTGCCGATCCCATGACGAAGAAGCGACACACCAAGCCGAAGGCCTCCGTGGAAGCCACGCCACGGGGCGCCAAGGGGTCGGGAAAGCGGGCCTCGGGGCCCGCGCCGAAGACCGCGGCGGCGGCTCCGCGCATTCCCCTGTGGCTGCCCGCCGCGCTCTTCGTCGTGCTCACCGTGTGGCTCTTCAGGGCGTTCATCTTCAGCGACAAGATGCTCTTCGGGAGCGACACGCTCTCCCTGGGCTACGTGGCGCGGGCCTTCTACGCCAAGAGCCTGAAGGCCTTCACCTTCCCACACTGGAACCCGCAGATCCTGGGGGGGACACCGTTCCTGGAGGCCCTCTCCGGCGGCGACTCGCTCTACCCGCCCTCGGCGATCCTGCTCTTCCTCCTCACGCCGTTCCGGGCCCTGGGCTGGAAGCTCGTGCTCAACATCTGCGCGGCGGGCTTCTTCATGTTCGGCTGGGTGCGGTCCCTGAAGGGCTCGCGGGCGGCGGCGCTGGTGGCGGGCGTGGGGTACACGCTCTCCCCGTTCATGGTGAGCCTCGTCTATCCCGGTGACGACGGGAAGATCTTCGTGACGGCCCTGGCACCCCTCCTGTTCTGGGCCACCGAGCGCTTCTTCGTGAGGCCGGCCGCCCGGTCCTTCGCGGGCGTGGGGCTGGTGGTGGCGCTGGTGATCCTCACCACCCACTTCGAGATGGCGTACTTCCTCTTCGGTGGCGTGGGGCTGTACGGGATCTTCCGCTCGGTGCAGGTGTGGCGGGGAACGGCGGCGGAGGCGGGAGACGGTGCGGCGGAGAGGGCCCGACCCGGGCCCGATGTCCAGGCCGACGCGGGGGACGGAGAAGCGTCCTCGGCCGGCGCCGAAGGGGCCCTGCGCGCGCGCCGTCCTCTGGCGCCGGCGGGGGGCCGTCTCGGCCTGTTCGTCGTCGCGTCGATCGTGGGTGCCGGGGCGGCGGGCGTTCAGCTCATCCCGGCGGCGCACTACGTGACCCACTACTCCCGGCGGATTCAGACCACCGCGCGGGAGTCCGGGCAGACCGGGCGGGCGTGGTCGAGCTCGTGGTCGATGCACCCGGAGGAGGCCATGAGCGAGCTCATTCCCGAGTTCGTCGGCTACGACGTCGGGGGCTCGGCCTGGGCCGCGGACACGTACTGGGGCCGCAACGTCTTCAAGCTGAACACCGAGTATGCGGGCCTGGTCCTGCTCCTCCTCGCGCTGGCGTCGTTCGCCGGAGGGACTCGCCCGGGGGTGCGATGGTTTCTCGCCGGCCTCGGTGCCCTGGCCTTCCTCTTCGCGTTGGGCACCCACACGCCCGTATGGGGCATCTTCTACGCCCTGGTGCCGGGGATCCGCATGTTCCGGGCTCCGAGCCAGGCCATGATGCTCTTCGCCTTTGCCTCGGCGACGCTGGCGGCCCTGGGGGTGGACCGCCTGCTGGCGGCGGCGCACGAGGACGATGACGACGTCTGGAAGCCCGTCATGCGGGTCCTGTGGGTGGCGGCGGGCGTCATGGTGGTGCTGGCGCTCCTGGCCGGCTCAGGGGCGCTCACCTCCTTCTGGACGTCGGTGGTCTACCGTGGGATCAGCGACCAGAAGATGCAGATCCTGCAGGCCGCCCAGCCGTTCATCGTGCGGGGGGCGTTCATCGCGGCGGTACTGGCCGTGGCGACCGCGGGCCTGGCCTGGGCCGTCCGGCGCAGCTATCTGGCACCGGCGGCGCTCATCGTGGGCCTGGTGGTCCTGGTGACGGTGGACGAGGCGCGCATCGACGCGCCGTTCATCCAGGTCAAGGACTTCCAGCAGTGGGCCACGCCGGACCCGAACATCCAGACGCTCCTGGCCCACGAGAGGAACGATCCGGAGCCGTACAGGCTCCTGGACCTGGAGAGCACCGGCCAGGACGTGAAGCCGGCGATGTTCGGCATCGACCTGGCTGCGGGGCACCACCCCAACGATCTGGCCCGCTACCGCGACCTCATCGGCATGACGGGCTCGGCGTGGCCCGTGAACCTCATCCTGTACGACCAGATCCGGCGGCTCCTGAACGTGCGCTACACGGTCTGGCCGGACTACGCTCCCCCTCTGCGCACTCCCCCTGCTTCCCTCGGGACCGCCGTATCGGCAACCCAGGTCGGCGGACAGCGCTACGCCACCCTCTACACGGAGCCGACCCTCCCCCGTGCCCGCCTGGTGGCCAGGGCCGTGGTGAAGCCCGACGGCGAGGACGTGAAGTACATGACCTCGCCCGCCTTCGACCCGGACAGCGAGGTGGTGCTGGCCCAGCCTCCCCCCATCACGCTGGACGGAGGTCCCGTGAAGGGCGACGTCACATGGGAGGAGCGCACCCCGAACCACCTGCGGCTCCACGTGACCTCGGACCGGCCGGCGCTCCTGGTCATCGCCGACAACTGGTTCCCGGCCTGGCACGCCACGGTGGACGGCAAGGAGGCGCCGGTGCTGCGAGCGTATCACACGCTTCGAGCGATCCCGGTGCAGGCCGGTGACCACACGGTGGCGATGTACTACCACTCCGTCGTGGTGGCCCGGAGCCTCTGGGTGACCATCGTGGCGCTCCTGATCCTCTGTGGGCTCGGCGGCTGGGGGATCGTCAGGGAGCGGCGGAGGGCATCCTGAAGACCGCCCTGCTGCGTGGGGGCCAGGTGGCCGTCACCGTCCTGGTGACGTGGTTCATCGTGGACCGCATGGGCCTCAACATGCACGCCCTCCGGGGAGTGGATCTCGCCACCTGGGCGCCCGCCCCGGGCATCCTCGTGGCCTCCGCGCTCCTCCTGGCCGCGGGATATTTCGCGTCGGCCGCGCTGTGGGGGCGCATCGTCGTGGATCTGGGCGGTCCGAGGCTCCCCGTGCCCGACGCCGTGCGGCTCTTCATGATCGCGAACCTGGGGCGCTATATCCCGGGGAAGATCTGGCAGATCGCCGGCCTCGCCGCGCTCGCCCGCAAGCGCGGGGTCCCCGCGACCACGGCCACCGCGGCGGCCGTGTTGGGGCAGGGGCTCGCCCTGGTGGCGGCCCTCTTCGTGGGTCTGGGCGCCCTCCTCGGTGGGGGGCCCACGTACAGGGCGTGGGGGATCGGCGCCGCCGTAGCCCTTCTGGTGGGCATCGCCGTGGGGGTCACCCCTCCGGTGTTCCGGCGTGTGGCAGGCCTCTGGTTTCGCCTGGCGCACCAGGACGCGCCCCCCTCTCTGGGTGGCGCGCACGTGCTGCGCTGGCTCGGCCTCTATGTGGTCAACTGGGGGCTGTACGCCTTTTCGTTCTGGCTCCTGGCGGCGAGCTTCCGGCAGCACCTGCCCCTGATCCCCGTGGCATCCGCGTTCGCGGCCGCGTACGCCCTGGGGTATCTCTGGATCTTCAGCGTGGCGGGGATCGGCGTGCGTGAGGGTTTCCTGGTGGTCTTCCTGACGCCCTGGATGGGTGCCGGCGCAGCGAGCGTGCTCGCCGTGGTGGCGCGGATCTGGACCACGATCGTGGAGCTCGTGCCGGCGGCGGCGTTCTGGCTGCGCTACGTGACGGTGGAAGACGGGGGCTCCGATGGAGGGAAGGGGAGCATGGAGGGGCACAGTGCCTGAACGGACCGAGGGGCGCTATCTGGTCATCGTGCCGACGTTCAACGAGCGCGAGAACCTGCCCCGGAAGGTGCCGCAGATCCTGGTGCAGGACGAGCGCCTGGACGTGCTGGTGGTGGACGACTCCTCGCCGGACGGGACGGGGGAGCTGGCCGATCGCATGGCCGCGGAGAACGACAGGGTGCACGTGCTGCACCGCGAAGCCAAGGACGGCCTGGGCAGGGCGTACCTCGCAGGGTTCCGATGGGGCCTGGAGCGCCCCTACGAGCTCCTCTTCGAGATGGATGCCGACGTCTCCCACCCGCCGGAGGCCCTGAAGGAGTTCATCGAGAAGGCCTCGGAGTACGACGTGGTCATCGGCTCGCGCTACGTGGGCGGGCGGGTGAACGTCCTGAACTGGCCCATCAGCCGGCTCCTGGTGAGCTACTTCGGATCGCTGTACGCCCGCACCATCACCCGCATGCCGGTGCGGGACAGCACGGGCGGCTTCAACTGCTGGCGTCGGGCCGTTCTCGAGGGCGTGGACCTGGACCGCGTGCAGTCCAACGGGTACGCCTTCCAGATCGAGCTCAAGTTTCGCGCATGGCGCCGGGGCTTCCGCCTCCTGGAGGTCCCCATCCTGTTCACGGAGCGGGACACCGGAGAGTCGAAGATGTCGAAGAAGATCATGCGCGAGGCCATCTGGCGGCTTTGGTGGCTGCGCATCCTCGACATCTTCGGGCGCCTATGACCGGACCGCCGGAACCCCGCATCGGGAAGGAGTTCTACGACGCCGGCGACTACTTCGACGCCGGCACTGAGCACCTCACCAGCGTCGACAGCCCCTTCCAGCGCTACCGCGTGCGCAAGGTCATGGAGCTGTACGAGCCGGGGCCGAGGGAGCGGGTGGTGGACATCGGGTGCGGGTGGGGGACCTTCAGCTTCGTCCTGGCGGAGCGCGCCGCCGAAGTGGTGGGCGTGGACTTCAGCGAGAGGAGCATCGCGATCTGCCAGCGACGCCTGGCCGAGGAGCCGCGCTCGAACCTGCGGTTCGTGTGTGCCGACGGTGGCCACACGGGGCTGGAGGCCGGAGCGTGGGACCTGGTGCTGGCCGCGGACCTGTTCGAGCACCTCTATCCCGATGACTCGGCACGGGTCGCGGCGGAGGCCAACAGGCTCTTGCGGCCGGGGGGACGCTTCGCCGTGTGGACCCCCCACAGGGGGCACATCCTGGAGATCCTGAAGAACCACGACATCATCCTCCGTCGGGACGTGAGCCACGTGGACTACAAGTCCATGGCGCGCATGAGGGACCTCATGCGGGACGCCGGATTCGACATCGACCGGGCGTACTATGCCGCCTCCCACGTGCCCGGGCTCCGCATCGCGGAGCGCCTCCTGCAGGGCTTCGTGCCCTTTCTGAGGCGGCGTGTGGCCGTTCTGGGTCGCAAGCCGGGAGGATAGCGGTGGAGCCCCGCTACGAGATCGAGCGCCGGTACCTGGTGCGCGTGAACCCGGGGCTGTGGAGCCGCCTGGGCACGGGGCATGCGTACCGCCAGGGGTACCTGAGGGGCCGGACGTCGGTGCGCATCCGGTTCGGCGAGCCCCGGGGCCCGGTGCTGACGTGCAAGAGCGGGTCGGGGGTGAAGCGACGGGAGGTGGAGACCGTCGTGCCCGGCGACGTGGCCGAGGCCCTCATGGAGGCGGCGGGAAAGCGGGTGATCGAGAAGACGCGCTGGGCTCTGGGCCCCTGGGAGCTGGACCGGTTCGCGGGACCGCTGGAGGGTCTGACCCTGCTGGAGATCGAGCTGGAGGCGGTGGACGACCCGGTCCCTTCGCCTCCGGACGGGGTGAGAATCCTACGTGAGGTCACAGAAGATAACAGATTCACCAGCAACCACTTAGCCCGCATGGGCAAGAAAGAGTCTAAGAGGTTCGTGATCAGGGCCTACGAGGAGGTGGAGGCGGCGTGAGCGCGCGCCGGCGCCTCGGGCTCCTGGTCCTCGGCGTCGCCGTCCAGGGGTGCGCGCTGGTGGGGTATCCGTCGGGGCGCCCCTCGTGGACGCCCGGGCCGGCGGGCTCGACCTCGGGGGGCGGCGCCACCACGTCGGACGCTCCGAATCCGGCCGACATCCCCAATGCGGTCCCGAAGAACGAGCCCTTGAGCCCGTATGGCAACCCTCCGGAGTACGAGAGGAACGGCGTCACGTACCATGTGCTGAAGAGCGCCAAGGGATACGACAAGGAGGGCATCGCCTCCTGGTACGGCCCGGAGTTCCAGGGGAAGCGCACCAGCTCCGGCGAGCCCTACGACATGTATGCCATGACCGCGGCCCACAAGACCTTGCCGCTGCCCACATACGTGGAGGTCACGAACCTGGAGAACGGGAGGAAGGTCATCGTGCGGGTGAACGACCGGGGCCCGTTCGCGAAGAACCGGCTCATCGACCTGTCCTACGTCGCCGCCCTCAAGCTGGGGATCGTGGCCTCCGGGACCGCCAGGGTCCGGGTGCGCGCCCTGACA
>Ga0315535_1000043_pt1 | contig 70408 bp, 71 predicted proteins | sample SalMarSW160220MG_2_FD_203092 | JGI IMG/M metagenome (GOLD analysis project Ga0315535, IMG submission 203092) | Salt marsh sediment microbial communities from the Plum Island Ecosystem LTER, Massachusetts, United States - Salt Marsh Sediment SW1602-20 ... | reverse complement strand
TTATTAAGGACACCTCAACTCGAATTGTTCAGAGTATTGAAGAGTCAAAGCACGATTTTTTGTGGTAGTAGCAACGTGAATATTGCATATTGGGACTGGCACTATCTGTTCGCCAACATGGTTGAATTCGAGAAGTATTCTGGCATTGGGATCCATTCAAACTAACTCAGAAAAATTCTCTGAATTCATCATCCCGATTGGACAGGAATAATTCATGAATTGTCTTAAAGTGCTCCAAAACCTTCAAAAGCGACATGAAAACACTCATTATTTTAATGGTTCCTGTTCTCAATGTTAATTGGCAAAGCCTACCAGCTGATTATTCTCTTAGCGAACGCGATGCTGACATTTTGGCGCTAATAGAAACAGAAGACTTAGCTACCTTCACCTTTGATGGACTAAAACGCCGAACTGGGCTCCATCCAGAAACGCTCTCACGCATCCTAAGCCGATTGGAACAGGAAGGAATAATTAAAAAAGGGCTTGAAGGCTACAGGGTGACCCCCAAAATAACCGAGCTTAAGCTTAAATCGCCAAGTAAGGAAACCCCAACAAACACACTGATACAAACTTACCTGCCTTCTGATCTCATGACTCATCGACTTATTCTTAACCTGAAAGGGAAATGGTTCGGTTCACTTCGCTGGTTCGGCATATCCGAAAACAGTCAAGGTGTCATCCTAAAATGGATAACTGAAGATGGGGCCATACAAATAGCAGCCCACATTCAAGGAACGGTCTTGAACATTGAAGCCAAATTCTTAACTAACAATAACATTGACTTTGCTTTGAAAGCGTCATACCAGTTGATGTCACTTATCGGTAAAATCTGTATAAGTTCAAAAACAGCAAGCCACAATATGGCAAGAACCGTCGGTTACTATGGCGGTTTATCTATCGCCTAATTTTGTGACTGACTTTTAGCTTTCCTTAGTCAACAAATACTCTTTTAATCATATACTTTTTTGGAGAAAAATGGAATGAGTCAACTAACTGGTTCCTTTGCAGTTCTAAAATCACTCTCAGACGCCACAAGTCTGTTGATTAAGAAAATCTCAGAATCAGTGGTGAGCGTAAAAGCTCAAATGTCCCGTGGTACAGGTGTCGTCCTAACAAAAGACGGGTATATCGTTACCTGTAACCACGTATTTCAGGGATGCGGGACAGTCAAAATCGGTCAAGGCGAAAAAATAGTCAACGCAAAAATCGTCGGAACCGACGCCTATAACGACATAGCCTTGCTCAAAGCAGAGAAGGGCGAATTTACACCGATAGAAACTGGCGATTCAGAAAAAATTAGCGTAGGGCAATACGTTTTGGCGTTAGCAAATCCGTTTAACCGTAACCAACCGACCGCAACCAGCGGCATGGTCACCAGCGTAAACAGCACTATCAGAGGTTGGAGAGGCGCAACCGCAATGGAAAACATAATTGCAACCGACGCGCAACTAAATCCCGGCTTTAGCGGTGGGCCACTCATCGACGTTGAAGGCAAACTAATCGGCATAAACACAGCTTACGTTTGGCAAAGAGGTATCGCCATACCTATAAACAAAATAAAAGGTATAACTGATCGCCTAATGACTGGTAGAGTCCCGCAACGGGGCTACTTGGGCATAGTTGCAAATACAGTAGCAATTCCAGAGGAAATCACTGAACAAGCAGGTTTGGATCAGGAAACAGGCGTTATGATATTCTCTGTTGAGCCCGGTTCTCCTGCTCGTCAAGCAGGCTTAGCCATGGGGGATGTCCTTGTCAAGTTCAACGGCAAAACCGTAACAGAATTCTATGACCTTCCACGATTGCTTGCAGAAGAAGTTATAGGCAAAGAAACCAAAGTCACAATAATCCGCCGAGAAAACCTAATTGAAACAACAATAACCCCAACCACTCACGGAGGCGAAGAAGACTGATAAACAAAATCCCCTTAGAGCTTGAGCCCCCATCTCCAATGCCTACTCCGCCACTGCGCAAAAGACCAGGAATAATACCGCAACTGAGCATCGTTTCACGCGAAGACCCATCATTACGTTTGTTCATTGACGAACATTGGAACTAACCATTTTTCTTTTTAAGATTTAAGAGATTAAGTAAATAGCTTATAAGCAGATTCCTTCTACAGTATATTTAGGGATTTGTATGCATGCTTGGCTTGCCCTCATAGCCGGAATATTGGTAGTAATAGGAGGAGTGCTAATCTTTTCAGCAAGCATCGGTATGTCTTATTTGGGAATAGCCCTCTCGGTACAAGCAATTTTGGCAATCACTCTTCTTATTGTTGCTGGAATTGCTGCTTGGCTTTTTTATGTAGGTGTAAAAGCCCAATACAGACGCATAAAAACTGGCAAGGAAGCCATCATCGGCGCTTCAGGCATTACCACAACGGACCTTAACCCAAACGGGGAAGTACGCGTGTTGGGTGAGTTTTGGCAGGCAACCGCCAAAGAGGCACCTATTTTCAAAGGACAGCAAATCCAAGTTATGGATATGGAAGGCATGTTTCTTATCGTGAAACCGGCTGAGCAAAAAGCTTAACTCTTTAAACCACAGATACCACTAGTCGAGGGTACCCAAAATGGTTGATGTTTTAACTCCAGTTTTAGCTTTTGTTGCAATATTGGTTGCACTTTTCTTCTTAAGTGGTATTAGAGTTCTGAAAGAATGGGAACGTATACCTGTCTTGCGATTAGGAAGATACGTCGGTTTGCGGGGTCCGGGAATAGCCTATCTTTTTCCCTTAATCGACAGAGCACCAATAAAGATTTCAACAAGGATAGATACAATTCAGTTCCGAACTGAGTCAACTTTAACTAAAGACAACGTTCCAGTAAATGTTGATTCAGTGCTTTACATGAAACCCGTGGATTTAGAGAAAGCGGTTTTGCAAGTAGAAAATTACTACCAAGCAACTCAATTCGCTTCGCAAACAACTCTTAGAGAGGTTATTGGCAAAGTTAGCCTAAACGAGTTGCTTGCCGAGCGTGAAAAAGTCGGTGCCCATCTGCGTGAAATAATAGACGAAAAAACCGAGTCATGGGGCATAAAGGCTACCGCCGTCGAGGTTCGTGATGTGATTATACCTGGTAACCTACAAGACGCCATGAGTCGCCAAGCACAAGCAGAACGGGAACGTATCGCAAGAGTAACCTTAGCCACTGCCGAGTTTGAAGCATCGCAAAAGATGATTGAGGCTGCAAAAATGTACGAGTCAAGCGCTGAAGGATTGAGGCTTAGATGGATGAATATAATCTACGAGCTAGGTCAACAATCAGGCACAAACACTATAATGTTAATACCCTCATCTATGCCTGAAGCAGGTTGGCCACCAGTTGGCACATATGGGTTCAAACAACTACCCACTGGAGAAAACACTGAGAAACCAATCAAGAAAAGCGCCTCTAAACCCGAATCGTCGACTCTTGAAGAAACGTCAGAGTAAGCAGCTAATTGGCTTTAACCGCTTCAACTGTACGCTTCAAAAGTAGTGTGGCTGCCTCTTGACTGGGCCAACCACCTAACCCGCAGTCAGGACCAGTGAAAGTCATCCGTTCGCCATATTTTTCTTTGGCAAATTTGTACCTTTTCTTTATCTTTTCCACATTTTCAACTAGTTCTTCTGCTGACGGTTGAGTTATGCCCTTCTCATAGAGTTCTGCCCAAATGGAATCGATGTCAGTTCGAGCTATGCCTACACGGATTTGTTTGTCAGCCTTCTCAAGTACACTTTTTGGAATGGCATCAATATTTTTGGGTGAAGCCGCATATTCAAACGATAAAACATCGATACCTTTTACGTTAAGTAAATCGTGAATTCCAGAGGCAAAATGCAGATGTATCTGTTTAATGGGACCCTGAAAATCATACGCTTTTTCGAGAGTTTCACGAACCAACTCGGGTGTTCCTGAGAAGCTACTGTGACCGAGGCTAGGTTCATCTATTGAAACCACCTTTGTTTCGATGTACTTGTTGTTTAAGATACTGTTCTTTGCAAAGCGATTAATGGTTTGCGAGAATCCTTCCAATACGTCAGGGTAAGCTGTTGCTCCCACTTCTGCAAGGTATTGCTCGATTGGACCAAAAATGGATACTCGTAACTCAATTTTTTTGTCATGCTCTTCGTTTAGGCGTTTAGCTTCCTGGTTTAACACGTAGAGTTCAGGTAAGAATGCTTTTTCCTGATCGACAACAAATGAACCTTTATTCATAGCTTCATGGACGGCCTCACCGACCTGTTTGATGCCGCTGTAATGTTGAGGAAAATTCACTACATCTATACCCGTGCTAATTTTTTTCCTAAAGGACTCGACAACTATTGTGCAGAAATTCTTTTCGACAAACTCATCCTTGAATGGGTCTTGCTTTTTAATTATTAATTCTCGTGCCTGTTCGTAAGCTTTGGCATATTGTTCTCTTTTAATTCCCGCTGGCAAAGGAAAACTGCCGATATCATCAACTAGAGTTTCCATAAAGTATTATTGAAATGGTGAAATTGTATTAAAGCTATATCCTACTAGCAAATTGCAAAAGGTATGGTCTCTATGTCTGAAAACTGTGTATTCTGCCAAATAATCCAAAAGAAATCGCCTGCGTGCATGGTCTACGAAGATGAGCGAGTTGTTGCTTTTTTGAGTAATCGACCAGTAAACGAGGGGCACACTCTGGTGGTTCCAAAAAAACATTATGAGAACATCTATGAAATTCCTGAAGCAGAAGTGGCGTATCTCTTCAAGATTACAAAGAGGGTTGCTCACGCGGTAAAGGATGCCATTGACGTCAAAGGAATTAGGATCGTTCAGAACAATGGGCAGGCAGCTGGGCAGGTAATTTTTCATTTACATGTACACGTTATTCCCTTGATGCCTGAGGAGGGTTTTAGTCACGGCAAAGCGTATCGAAATCCAACTAACGAACGTCCTAAAGATTCTTTGGAACAAGCTGCCAAAAAAATAAGACGCTTCCTTTAGCATTAACTTTTACTATCTTTTTTCGGATTATTAGATGGGCTGACTCGCTTTAATGCGCGAGGCATACTTTTGATAGACAATAAATGAGTATGATGTAATTATATTCTCAGCGTCTTTAGGATCTCTTTGCAGGGTGTGAGCACTGTTCAACTGAGGCATCTCTTAAAAAATTGGCTATTTAGGATCTAAAGCTTTTTTATCGCGTTTGGTCGAACAGAATTCGAACAGGCAGCAATTAAATTTTCAATAGTTGTGGTCTTTAATAATGTATCCAAGCGTCTGGATTTTGGAATCGCACGAGGGGAGTTGTATCTCTGTTTCTTAACTTGCTTTCTTTATAAAAGTGCAAAGTCTCTACTAGCATGTTTCTGTGTTTTAGTTTGTCGATTTTTAGGATTTTAAGGATGAAGAGCAGATTTTCTGAAGTTATGTCAGTAACGGTTGACAATTGATCTGTGAATTGTTTTAACATTTGTGAGTCGATAAAGTAAGAGTAAAAGTCAGACAGGCAATCTTCGATTTCAGTTAGGTCGTTTAAAAGATCTGGGAGTTCATCATCGTTGAAGACCTCTATTGGAGCAAGATTGTTTGTGTACTTTCTTATTTCTGCTGATAGTTTATTGTAGTTTTTGTCGTTTTTTCCGCTTTCATAGCTTGCAAATGAAAGAGGTTTGAACAATTCTTCGATGACTTTTGTGTGTTTGAAGCAGTCTTGTGCTATCCCGCGTAATATGCAGTTTATTTCTGGTCGCTTAAGTTTTTTCGATACAGCTGAGTATAATGAGTACGTTGCATATTCGAGGTTGCGGCAATTTACGAGGTATTTTACGGCGTCTGTTTGTTTGGTTGGCATTTTTGTACCTCGTATTAACACGAAGACTTACGGTGTATTAAGTCTTACTATTTTAGTATACAGAATTAGGGTTTTACTGATACATTAAAGCCAATGGTTATTTTAGCTAGTTTTTTTGGGGACACCTATAAAAGGGTGAAAATACAATGTTTGCGTACATCACAAGCGGAATATCCATGACTGAACAACCCAACGAACAAACCAATCCTGAACCACAAGCAGAGAAACTATTAATCGACAACCCCGAAAATTTTCCATTCCACGCTGCATACCTTGTTTATGAAGAAGCATTCGACAAGGCAAGCGACCCACGGGCAAAAGAGGAACTAAACCAAAACATCTTGGATCTTAATGAAAACAAAATCGACAGCTCTACTTTTTACATGAATATTTCAAGGTATCGAAAAGTCGATGTTCCACGCCAAGAACGTTTCTCTATGCAAACGCAGCGTAAAAGGGATTGGCGCAAAAAAGAGCAGCGCACAGATAGAATTAAACGGCATAAAAAGTAAATGCGAATAAGCTTATCTTTACCTCTACTTGCAGTTTTTTAAAACATTTAGAGGTTAAAACCCAGAGGAGTTGAGCATAAGCGGAATCGCTTGGACTTTTCCAAGTGCAACATCCAACATTTGTCGTAGCCCAAGTTTAAACATGTTTAAACAATAGTTACGGAATGCTTATTTGCCTCACGTTGTTAGAATTTTAAAAATACCTAGAAGTTGGCGTATTTGAAAACACAAGACGTTGCAGTAACCGGAATTTGTGCAGCACTCTATGCCATTGTCGGAATTTCTACGGCTAACGTGAATTTTTTTGGCATTGGTTTCTTGCCTGCAGTTGTAATACCTGCCGTTATTGCAGTTCTTTATGGTCCATGGGTTGGCGGAATCAGTGGAGCAATCGGTATCTTCATACGGGATATGTTTGTGCACGGAAATGCACCATTGAGTTTAGCTGCTGGCGTGCCCCCCAATTTCATACTCTTTTTCCTAATTGGCTACATATCAATTAGAAACATAAGTCTAAGACAGGCAATTACTGGAGTCGTAGTGACTGCATTTGGATTATTAATACCCACACTAGTTCTGCTTCCAGACGTTGCAGCTTATACTGGATTATCAACAGAAGTCTTTTCTATATCTTTCACATTAACGGTTATTCTAAGCCTCACAGTTATTACGCTAGTTGCTTTTCGTTGGAAAGAATGGAGAAGCTATGCCATAGCAGCCGTGGTTGGGCAAGCTGCGGGAGCAGGGTTACTTTCAGTAACTGTGTGGGCAGTAAGCCCACTTTTCCTGACTTTCTTTGGTGCACCTCTCTCAGCATCACTAGTTTTTCCGATCTTCGTTTGGACATTTGCAACTGAGCTGCCATTCATTCTTCTGGCTGGACCACCAATAATCAAAGTATGTTATCGCGCTTTTCCATCTCTGAAGCAAAGAAACCGAGAGCAACTAAAAGGCGAAAATATTGAGTAGAACAGCCAGAGCTTTTGCTCCAGCGGCAATTTCGAGTTTCTTTGAAATCCACGACACCCAAAACAACAAGCCCATTTCCAACTTGGAAAGAGTAGGCGCCAGAGGTGGTGGGTTTGGTCTTGAAAAAGGTGTCCGTACAAAAGTTACTGTTAACGAAGCAAAAAATAATTGCATAAGTATCTTTATTAATTCTAAACCTTCTCCGGAAGCTAAAACCACAAAAAAAGTGGTGGAGACGCTTTTTGCCCGGTCCATCGCAAAATACGATGTTACCGTTGAACACCAAATCGATGTTCCGGTCGGATCAGGCTTTGGTACCAGCGCAGGCGGAGCTTTAACTGCCGGTTTAGCACTAAAAGAAGCGTTAGGTTTACCATTAACTTACAATCAAATCGGTAGGCTGGCGCATGTAGCTGAGATTAAGTGCCAAACAGGTTTAGGTACAGTTAGCTCGTTAACTTTCAGCGGTGGTTGCGTGCTCGTGATTGAGCCAGGAGCGCCTGGAATCTGCCAAATTGACCGCATTCCATTATCTCCTAACTATGTTGTTGTCGCTGGGTTTGTAAAATCGAGTATTCCAAAAAAGCCCATATTATCTTCTTCTGAAAGGAAGAAAGAAATTAATGATTACGGTAAACAAACGATGAAAAAAATCCTTCAAAAGCCTACTTTAAAGAATTTTTTGGATTGCTGCTGGGAGTTCTCTCAAAAAGCAGGGTTTGCAACTGAAAGAACCCGCAAACTCGTAGAAGTGGCAAAAGAGGCTGGTGCGGTAGGTGCAGCTCAAAATATGATTGGTGAGGCAACGCACGCTTTGGTGCTTGAGGAAAACGCTTCTAAAGTAGCGGAAGCTTTTAAGCAAGTTTTATCCTCACAACAGGTAATAGTTAGCAAAATCGATTTCCAAGGCGCTAGGTTAACAAGATGAGAAGATTCAAGAAAGTAGCTGTCGGAGGGACATTTGACGAACTGCACAGAGGTCACAAAGCACTACTTTGCAAGTCCTTTGAAATTGGCGAAAAAGTTGTCATAGGTTTATCTTCAGATGCTTTTGTTTTAAAAATGGGTAAACCCCACAAGACAGCATCGTACGCTGAGAGACAAAAAGAACTTGAAACGTTTTTAAGCGATTCAGGTTTCGCCCACAGATTCGAAATTGTGCCTTTAGACGATCCCTATGGACAAACAATGTCTCTTGAAGGGCTTGAGGCTTTAGTTGTAAGTCAAGAAACACAAAAAACTGCGGAAAAAATAAATGAAAAAAGGCAAAAAGCAGGACTTTCTCTTCTTGAAATTGTCACAGTAAACATGATTCCAGCCGAGAACCAAGCTCCAATTTCTACTACTCGGATCCGTTGGGGAGAAATCGACCGCAACGGGCATATGCTGAAATAGTTAGATTATTTCGCCAACAACGCTTATGGGTTTGGGAATCAGGTCGGTTAAGTCTTCGAGTTTGTCCTTGTCGATAGTGACTAAAATTACGGTTGCTGGTCCTGCGGACTTGTTTAAATCCAAACTAATAACCTCAGCGAGTTTTAGTTGCCTGCCGACGCCGTAAGCCATCATTCTAGCTTCACTAGCGATGCCAAAGCCTCCAACGGGAGAAATGTCGTGAACATATTTTTTCTGGGAAAGTTGAGCTACATTTTTGAGATCGGCGATTTCTCCTCTTACTTCTGCCGATATGACTTCGTTTCCAACTTTGGGTTTACCTATTGCTACGATCAAGTCGCCTGGGCATGTTTTTCCTATTCTTAATTCGTCTTCGTTAGCAAAACCGACTACCGTTAATCCGGCGCCAGTTTGCATGGTTTCAAAGTTGTCTTCGGTGTTTTCCATTAATACTTGGTTTGGATCTAGACCGATGCTTCTGGCTTCGCGTCTAATACCTTCCAAAATGGAGTTGCCTGTGGGGTTTTTTTCTACGCCAAGGGTAACTGACAACATTAGTGGGAATGCGCCTGTTGCGGTTACATCCATTAATGCAACTCTTCCTAGAAATTTTCCTAAAATTGTGCCGTTTACTTTGACTTTGTCCATTTCTTTGGGTCCTACGGCTCCGGTTGAGGTGGATCCGATGACGATTGCGTGGCCGGTGGGTACTTTTAGGATAGATACATCGCCTCTTCGAGTGTAGGATATTTGGGCTGGCTTTATTTGGAAGACTATTGGTCTTAACATTGTTCCAACGTTTTCTGTTATATGCAGGTAGATCGTTAGGGCTTGACGTATGATTTCGGATCTGGTGAGGTTGTGTTTTTTTGATAGTTTGTCGAGTTCTGAAGTTACTTTGTCGGGTAATCTTACGTTGATGATTTCCATTTTTTTCCGTATTACACATGTATGACAAAATCTGTTTTTATCTCTTGCCTAAACAAAGCCAAATGATAATTGTGCTTGCAATCAGTTAGACTTTTTTCATTGGTTCTTCTGGTTGGCTATAGGATTTTTATATTAAAGGATGCTTACTATTTGGTTAGAAGAGTTTTCGAGGAGTTTATTATGGCTTATTTTTCTGACCGAGTTGACGCTGGAAAACGTTTAGCTTTAGTCCTTAAGAAATTAACTTTTAAAAATGGAATAGTTCTGGCAATTCCCCGCGGAGGGGTTGTTGTGGGCTTTGAGATAGCCCATACACTCAACTTGCCTTTAGATGTTATTATTCCTCGTAAGATTGGCGCGCCAGGTAATCCTGAGTTGGCTATCGGTGCTATGACTGAGGATGGAACCACGATCTTGGATACTAACTTGTTGGCATATATGGAAGTAAGCAAGCAATATTTAGAAGAGGAAAGTGAGCGTCAAAAACGAGAGATAGAACGTAGACTCAAAGTATATCGACAAGATACGCCCTACCCAAATATGAAAGGGCTTGACGTTATATTAGTTGATGATGGAATAGCTACGGGTTCAACCATGAAAGCAGCTTTGGCTTCGGTAATAAATCGTGGTGCAGCTAGTGTGACCGTTGCTGTTCCTGTTGGTCCGCCTTCAACTATAAAAGAGCTTGAAAAGCAAGCTGATAATGTTGTTTGTCTTTTCACTCCAGAGTTTTTCCAAGCTATCGGGCAATTTTATGTTGATTTTTCTCAAACTATCGATGAAGAAGTTATTCAGTTGTTAAGGCAGAATCGGAAAGACGTTGTTGAAGGATATAAAGGAGGGTTGTAGTTTGAATATTCAAGAATCAGAGTTGAGAATTCGCGTTGGAAATGTAGTTGTTATTGGTAACTTGAATTTGCCTTCTCAAGCTAAGAGCATTGTATTGTTTGCTCATGGAAGCGGAAGTGGTAGGTTTAGCCCCAGAAACCAATATGTTGCAAAAGAATTCAACAAATCAGAAATTGCAACGTTGCTTTTTGATTTGCTTACAATAGAAGAAGAGCAAGAAGACATAATCACAGCAAATTACCGCTTTAACATCAAATTGTTAGCTGATCGTCTTGTCGGTGCGACAAAATGGCTTAAGAACGACCCAATTACGAGAAGCCTCTCTTTTGGCTATTTTGGAGCAAGTACTGGTGCAGCGGCGGCGTTGATTGCTGCGGCTAAATTGCCAAAATACATTTCTGCTTTGGTTTCTAGAGGTGGACGCCCAGATCTTGCTGGTGATTATCTTCATGATGTGGTTGCGCCGACGCTTCTATTAGTAGGCGGCTGGGATACTGAGGTTATTGAGTTAAACCGTCAAGCCCAAAGTCAAATGACTAACAAAAATAAGTTGGAGATTATTCCTGAGGCAACTCATCTTTTTGAGGAACCAGGAAAATTGGAGATTGTAGCTAAGCTGTCGGCGGATTGGTTTTTGCGTTATCTTGTTTAATTGGATTTATTCTGCTTTTGGCTGCTTGATCATTTTGTAGAGAGCATAGTTTTCAGCTATGTCGGCGGTGTAGAGAAAACTGAAAGCTAGAACGTTTTCTAGTGGTACATTGAGGTAGACTTTGTCTCTTGAGACTTTGATGGCGTTTGGGTCAGATGTTAGAATTACGGTTAAGACGTCGCCTATTGTTAGCTCGTCGCCGATTGGGTGTCCATCCTCTGAAGTTTCGTCAAGTGCGATAGCTGTTTTCCAAGATCCGCCGGCTCCAAAATCAATAATGGCGTAGGGGTGTCCTGCGCGGACCATTGATGAAATGGCGATGGATGGTATGCATTTTTCGCATTGTCCCATCAACTCGATCATTTCTTTTTGGTTTAGAGGGATTGCTAGAATTTTATGCTTAACGCTTGATTGGTCTGTGACAGTAAAAAACTGCATAGCAAATCACGAATAGAACTAATCGGCTTGTGGCTATAACTTTTTCTGTTAGCATCCTGCGAAAATTTTTCGGATAGACTTTGGAGTTATTTATAGAATTATCTGAATAAGTTCAAATTAGAAATTTTTATATTTTCAGATTACAATTGTTGTATTATTAACTTTTTAGAAGGTGATTTTTTGGCAAGAAAAAAAGGTGACCAGTACAAGTGTGATGACTGTGGTCTTGTTGTATTAATTGAAAGTCCCTGTGAATGTGAAGATACATGTGAGCTTATTTGCTGTGATCAGCCAATGAAGCCGGTTAAAGCTCCTGCAAAGAAAGTTGATTCTAAAGCCTCAGCAAAACCTAAAGCAAAAATGCGTGCAAAACCAAAGAAAAAATAGGTTAAGACCCCGTTCCACATTTTTTTATATTATTAGACCTGATGTTACTCTTTTATTTTTGTGACTAGTTCGCTGACTTGTTCTATGATGTATTTGTTTATTTTTTGACCTTTGTTGGCTGTTGCTGCTGTGGGGTCTCCGTGGACTCCACTTGGAAAGTACAACTCGGGGTGGGCTACGACTTCAAAGCGTGGCATCTTCGGGTGGCTTTTGGAACCTTTTGTTTTGATTAGGTGTGGTTTTATATCCATAATTCGAGATGTCTCTATGGTGCCGGCGTGTCCGTCATCATTCGAAGCGTATTTCGGGGCTATTTCTTCCGCGAAATCGTAGTCTGAAAGTACCATGATCCGGACTCTCTTTTCTTGTTTATCTGTATCGTTTTTTGTCACAATTTTTTGGGCGGCTAGTCTTAGCGCTACCATATGGGCGCTTCCAGCGTGACCACTGAGAACTATTATTCGGTTGAAGTGGTTTCGTACTAGCTCTGATAGGATAGCGTGAACCATCCGGTGGAATGTGTCAAAATCTATGGTTAGTGTGCCTGAAAAGTTTCGGGTTGCGTTGCAGATGCCATAGCGAAGGGGAGGTGCAACAAGACACCCCGTTTTCTCGGCAACTTTTAATGCGATAAATTCGGGTTGAATGCTATCTGTGCACAAGGGCAAGTGGTCGCCATGTTCTTCGACGCTGCCGACAGGAAAAATTACAACAATGCCTTCTTTAGCTGCTTTTTCAGCTTCTTTTGTGCTTAATTCATCTAGCCAAAGGGTATTGAGAGCTTTTGTTTCTGTTTTCATACCTTTTTAATCGGTGGATGCGGTTCTTTTATTTTGCGGATAACTATTCGAGATGTCAGTTTGGAATTTTTTCGCGTGAAGTTTAGGATGGGTTTGATATTTTTATCCGAAAAAAGAAAATAGGTTTTTGCAAAAATGACAAAGCTATTTTTGGGTGTTTTTTTATTTGGGATCTGTTGCATCTGTAGATAACAGTCAAAGGCTATAAGATCAAAAAAGTCAGGTTGCAGGAAACTGGAATGCTTTGATTTATAGCATTATCTGGTTATATGTTTCTGTATTGGGGTTTTGTTATAGTGGAGTTTTTGTTGAATTCAGCAAGCCTTTTCTTGATCAGTAACAAAAGATTAGTCATGTCTTTAAATAGAAAAAAGATGAATCTTGAGTGGAAGGGCAATTTCCGTTTTGAAGTAAAAAACGAAAAAGGTCTTGCTGTAAAGTTTGATGCACCCGTAAAGTATGGGGGCGAAGAAACATCACTATCTCCTATGGAAACTCTATTGGCTTGCCTTGCTGGCTGCACAAGCTATGACGTGATGAGTATTCTTAGGAAAAAACGGCAAAACATTTCTGGTTACTGGGTGGAAGCTGAAGCTGAAAGGGCTGAGGAACCACCTGAAGTTTTCACTAAAATATTAATCAAATACATCGTGAAAGGAAACAATGTCAGCAAAGATGCTGTTGAGCGTTCCATTCAACTTTCCATGGAAAAATATTGCTCTGTTGGAGCGATGCTGAAAAAAACAGCTGAAATCCAGACTTCCTACGAGATAATCCAAGAATAACAGCTTGCTAGGCGACTTTTTTTGTTTCCAAACGTGGTGCAACATTACAAGCCGTACACTTTCCATCGGAAAACTTGTTTTGGCTGTTTTATTGTTTAATTCGGATCGAAGCAGGCACTCTTTCTTGTTTACGCAGTATTCGCAACATATATCGTTTGTTTGAGTTTGGTATTCAATTATTATAGATGTGAACATTTTGGTTAACCTCGGGAAGCAAAACAACTTGCAAATCTATCTTATAGGTAATTTCGACTAAAAGAAAGCATAAACTGGGGCGTTGTTTGGATTGTTTTCCAATGATTATAAACAAAAATCTGTCGGTTGTCCAATGCTAAGACAAGGTTTTGATGTTGCTGCTTTAAGGTTATATTCAAACTCTTTTTGTATATTTTATACTATTCATAAAGTTTACTTCAGTTAAAGAGGAAAGAACCGCAAGCACTCTTAGCTTTAAGGTATTGTTGCGTCGTTGGGGTAACCTCGACTCTCCCAATATCCAAGGTAGTTTGTATCGTTTGAAACTTCAATCGCAGTTAACCATTTAATCCACTTGTACCCATACTCATCCTGACCAACCAACATGAACGGCCAACCAATTTCAGGGGTTAACGTTACGTTATTCATTTTATATGCTATGATTATGTTATTTTGAACGATGTAGTTTAGTGGAAGTGTAGTGGAATAGCCGTCAGATGCATGGAAAATAATAACAGTTGTCTCCGGGTTGATTTCTGCTTCTGTTAGGAGATCATTTACACTGATGCCTTCCCAGAGAAGAGTTGCACTCCATCCCTCGACGCAGAGAATTGTCACCACTTTTGGGATTGTTTGGTGATTATTTACTACTTGATCATAAGTATAGTTCAACGTATTCTTGACTAGACCGGTGACGGTTAAGCGGTACGTTGTCTGGTCTATGTACTGTAATCCTGCAATGGCGTTTTGGTAGACAGCGTTAATCGGCGAGAGGGCTATGCCTTGATATTGAGTAATTTCTCCTAAGTAACGAGTAGTGTTGAGCGTGGGACCCGGCGTTATGAAGGGGAAAGGACTGAAGTTATTAGGCGGTGACGTAGGGAAAGACGAAACTGTAGGCGTAGGAGATATGCTGGGGGTCTGTGTCGGCTTTTGAGTTGGTGTTGGTGAAGGTGACGGTGATGTTGTTGGTGAAGGTCTAGAATAGTTATGGACGACGAAAGCTGAAACAATTATTATAGCTGCTAAAAACACCGCAATTATAGCTATTTTATGGCTTTTAAAAGCTTGCATGATGTAACAATAAAATAAAACTGAGTATATTTATGTGTCTTAATTAAGTTGAAAATGAATTGTTGTAGCTCTTTTTGCAGAGAAATAAGGCGTAAGTCTTCATAAAGGAAAATAAAAGGTAGTTATTCAATAGATTCTGATGATCTATTGTGATGTTGGTCTTAGGTATATGTTGAGTTGTCCCTTTGTGACTTGGAGCTCTATCCCTCTGTCTGAGACACCTCTTTCTCCATCTTTAACTGCGGAAATAGCTAGGTTGTTTAAGAATGATTTTTTTGTTCCAAATAGTTCCTTAGCTGCATCCTTGTCTATTTCAACTTCAAGGTGGCTCACTTTCCATCCATGTGGATCTAAAACAATATTTTTGATTTTTCCTAAGAAGAAATCATCCTGAGCAAATATGTATTTACCTATAACCGCGTCTATTTTCACTAATATGCCTCCATGTAGTTGATAAATTTAGCAAGAGATTACTTTATAAGATTTGTCTACTGCAAATTCATATCTTCACCATTGCTATTTTCTTTTGCAGGCTGTTATGTCTGGGGAGTTTTCTATTTCAGTTAATGATTTGTCTATTGTTACGTATTCGCCTACAGCTTTTATCAGGCCCACTGCCATACAAACGGTGGAGCTTCGGAATCTTTTCTTAAATCCGAGTTGGTTTGCGGCTTCGTCTGTTAGTTTTATATAAAGATGCGTAATGTCCCACGTTTGCACGTTAATTTCAAATCCTTTCACTTCTCCAAGAGTGTAGGCTTGTGAAGTTATTACCTTCATCCCTTGAATTTTTTTAATATCCAACAAAATACCTCTAATATGTAGGTAGATGTGTGTAGTTATATGCTTTTTATCAAAGTTAAACTATTACTTGGTTATCATTTGAAAGAAATTAACTCTAAAATTCTTTTTGCCTAAACGCTAACAAAAGTTTGTTATGGTTAAAGTATTTTGAAAAAGATTTGCTGCAAAGTAATTTATTGCTAAAAGTTCCAAGAAACAATCAGAAATATGAGAAGTTTTCTTTCTTTGTTGCTTTTCTTTATAAACCGTGTTGTTTTTGCATTTAGCATAATTGTTTCAATCTGGTTGGCTTTTTCCGTGCGGATTTATTGCTTTGTTAACACTGGGGCGCCTTTAGAAACGCGAACAGGCTGAAAAAACGGCTGTTTTTTTTCTAAAGCTTTTCTATTTTGTCGCTACATAGTGCATTGAGGTTCAACTATTGGAAAAAGCAAAACTTACAGCTAAATCGCTGCATTCACTCACTGAATGCTACGCAGAAACCTGCAGTGCAATCAAATCAACAGCCAAAGAGACCTCGAAAGCAAAAAAGCTTTGGCGTGAAGGCAACAAGTCAAACCTGATAAAAATTGGAGTGGCATGTATCGTGTTTCCTGATCCTTCTCCAGTCGGAGAAATCATCGGGGCGGGTTTTCTAGTGGCAGGGGCTGTTCAGAAAGGGATACAGAACAGAGCGCTTTACGTCGGAGATATAAAGAAGAACCTTCAAAGCACCCTAAAGGAATTGAGTGCAACCCAAAGTAATCTACGTCTCTAACTTGTTAATTTTTTTCTTAGTTTAATTATTGACTGAAAGAAGAAAAAGTTTAAAATTCGCAGCCCCATAGAGTTAAAAGAACTGCATCTACAACAAAAAGGTAGCCACACAATGATTTGTTGCTGTTAATTTTGGAATTTTTTTGTGTGCTCTTAGCTTTTTTTGCGCCATGTAGAATAGCAAATAGCGCTGATCTGTTGGTTTGAGCGCTTTTCACCTTCAGGTTTATCATTGTTTTCTTCGTGCATGAATTTTTCACATCGGGAAATGTATTCCCTCTCGGACTCTTCAGGCTTAGGTTTGGGTACAGGCATTAAAAAACTTCCTTTACAAATCTATTTGAGTGATATTGGTATTGCTAACGTTATGCTTGATGTTTAGTGTGATCTTTAGCAATTCTAAGAGCACACATCTATAGAAATATGCAAACAAGGCTTTTAGTTTATGTTATTGTGCAGCTACAACAACAATTCTAAGCCAACTAGGTTGATTCATTAATGTTTTGCTGGGTCGTCTATGATTGTACATTAAGAAATTGAAACTAGAAAATGGTCGTGACAATAAAGAACTTGATGTTAATCTGTTAATATAGGATAATTTGTTATACTCGCGCGGCAATATTTTTTTGAGGTTTAAGAGTGCCCCTAAAAGGGTTAGATAAGTTTAGACAAAAAATCCCTATACTTTCAGGCAAAAAGATTGTAATTCTACCAATCTTTGTATTGTTAATGGCTGCAGTTGCCTTTTTTACCTACATTACTTTTGATTCTCTGCCTGCAACTTCGAATTCTTCAGTTGTCACCGCGGCACTTTATCCATTGTTCGGGGTAATTTTGGTTATAAGCATTGGATTTATTCTGGTATGGCAAATGTGGTTTTGGCGAAATCGCCTAAAGGTGAAGTATGGACAAACATCTTACCAACGTATATTTTTAGTCGGATTCGGAGGGGTCGTTTGGATTTTGACCGTTGCGATCAACCAATATATACCCTATTACTTATTCGCCCCAACTTTCTGGTCAAACTCGCCTCTAAAATTTCTAGCCACGCCAATTGAAACCTACATAGGAATTGCAGCCCCAGCGATTCTAATTATTAGGTGCACCGTAGCGGTGATTCTGCTATTGACAGGATTAATGATGGTTATTCGAGCGATTCAGGTTTTTGGGATTGATTACATGGTCGTTTTGTACCTTTATTTCCCAGAGGAGAGCAAGATACAAAAAAACGAGATTTACTCAGTTCTTCGCCACCCAACATACGCTGGAGCTCTCATTGTAGGTCTAGGCGGAACTTTCTTCATTTTCACCGGTTTTTCCTTTTTAGCATACCTGGTCTTTTTAGGCGCATTCTACATTCACATTCGCTTCATCGAAGAAAGAGAACTAATCAAACGATTTGGCAACTCATATAGCGACTACCGTAAAAAAGTTCCTGCCTTCTTTGTAAGCCCAACAAAACTCCGACCATTCCTTCGGTTCCTAACAAAAAATGAAAATAGCCATGAGTAATACGATCAGAACCGTCCCTTTTTTCAATTGCTTACCGTTCTATTAGCATCGTTGCAGAAAAATTCAGCAGTATAGAATTGAACAAAAGAAGTTAATAGTTAAAAGAGAGAAAGACGAAGAAGTAAAATATCTCCTTATCTTAAAATGTACTAAAATTACTGAAGGTGAAAAGAATAAGTTTGCTGCGAAAAGCCATCAGACGAATTCAAAGTGGCGCTCCAAGGATGGATTTTTACAAATACAAGCATGGAGATTGCGCCAATTTTGATAAGGGAACCTGTAGATATTTTCATTTCACTAATGTAAACCCCAAAGAGTCAGCCTGCCCTCATTTTAAAGCCAAGAAGAAGGACGCAGTTGAGGCAAAATAGATTTTTCTTCATTAAATTTTAGCCTTTTATCTATTTTTTAATTATTCTTCAAGAATTCATTGCTAAACTGAGTTTGTGTTTTTTGCGGTAAACCACCAAACCAGCAACTACAACTATACCAACTGTAAAAACAGAAACGAAGTCAACTGATAGAGTCGGGAAAGGCTATTGTTTAGCGATGGCAAAATTGAAGGTTGTTAGAACAAGGGTTTGTTTTAGTTAGTCAAGAAATCTTGACAAGAAGATTTTTAAACTTACCGAAAAACAGTAAGAGACAGGGAAAAAAATGAACGAGAAAAAGATCTTAGGTTTAGTTGCTATTGTTATAGTCGTAGCTGTGGGTTTACCTACTGTTTTCTTTTTAGATTCTTCGAATACGTCGACTCAGCTGCCTACAAAAGAAATGGATTCTGTTGTCTCCGCAAAGAGTGATTGTCTGCGATTTCTTAACAGTTCAGTTCCGACATTTTACGTGCCTTTTACAGTGGCTGCAAATGAGAACTGGCAGCTAACGGTTAATTGCACCAAGATGCCTGGTGGCGCTAACGGCTGGACTGACGTTTACCTATACAACGGCTACTGGGATGGGGGAAGCAACAATACATGCAAAGCCGGAGATCTGTACCCAATTATAAGTGACATACAAAACGCAGATTTCGAGATAAAAGCCAACCAACCTTACATAGAAACCTTTGGCGCCTCGACAGAGCAAAGCTATACAGTGTTCTTTGTGGTTCCTCCAGGCGGACCCTCTGAATTTCACGTGGGTCTAAAACAATTGTAAGGGGAACTCTTCTGAATTTTTCTTTTTTTGCGTTAACCCTTTCTATGCTGCTTTTAGCTTCCCTTGTTGGTCTTGGTCAAGCAGCGCATGTATGTTCTGAGTCGTTTCCGCTAGTTGAGTCTGCTTCAGTTACAAGGGCAGTTTTTGCCAACGAAGGCGACAGGATTGTAGGTAACTTCACAGTCTCCAATGTACCTACTTGGACTGACTCCTCCACCAAAAACACAGAAACAGTTCAGCACGCATTTAAAATCTCTAAGATTGAAGGGTTAGAAAAATGTCCAACTGACATCGTGCTCTACGAGGTCTACCAGACAAGTCATGCTACATTTGACGTTTACTGCGAATACACTGGTGACTATCGGTTTCGATTCAACGTTGGAGCCGGAGCTCCGAATTTAGGAATTGGAGACATGGAGGCAACCCTCAACTATGCAATTGTTGAAGATTCATCTATCAAGGACCCAACCGAAACCCCAATTCCATCTAACAATCAATCGAACTTTGATTCTCCTCATTCTGAAACTGAGTTTACTTCACCTTTATTGGCTGGATTAAGCGCTTTGATTTTCATTTTCTTAGTGGTGGCTGTTTATGCGGTGACGAGGGTAAAAAGTTTTTCTCATCACAGTAAAACAGTATCACGTTTATGTTTTTTTGGGTAGACCAATAAACCATTCACCACAATAGGTTTTTGCATCAGTATTAATCATTGGATAAGGTTAAGGAACATAGGTGCTGTATTGTTGGGCTATTGTAATCAAATCATCCAAAAAGGGGTGTGTAATCAGCAATGTATCCCAAAACCCCTGCAACAAAGGAGAGCACCCAAAGAATAACCGTTAACTGTACAATCCTTCTGCTTTTAGCTGGAAACGTTGACGAGTTGGGGCGCCAAATAGCCACTGACCAAACGCCAAATGCTATTGCCGGAATTGACAGGACGCTGTGTGCAACGATTTCTGCCACCTTCAACGGAGAAGCGAAATATGGACCCATAGACCCGCCGCTAGGAGGAGACATAAACAGAACCAAAGAAAAACCCACTACAGTGGCAATGACAACAACCGCCATTACTAAACCATGCACGAAGTAATTGCCTACTTTCCTAAAACCCATGCTTGCTGCGATTAACCCAATCCAGTAAGACTGAATAATCAGGTTAATTTGGGCATCACTGAGACCGACTTCATTCCAAAAAAAGAAAATAAGAGCTAAAAAACCCATCCCCAACATAAGAAACGTAAAAACCCCGACTACCAACTTTTTCCCAACTATAGGGTAACGTTGAGTAAGCCTCCTTAATGGTTCTCTTTTAACGATTATTACAGCTGAAGCAAATATCACCGCTGCCAGCACTATGCCTGCCGCAACCAAGGCAAAAACAGCTTGGTTTCCCATAATTTGGGGGCTCCAAATGTTGGTGGCGACTGCTTTGGTGGAAACAGTTAAGTCATCAATGTACCAACCATCCTTGTTTGTGATGTTTTGGATGACTTCTGAGGAACCGATAAAGAAGCCGGTGGCTTTGTCCCATTCTTTAATGTGTCTTATCGAGTCGTTTCCATACGTGACAGTTCGAGTTGCGCCCAGCACGATTTTTTGCTCCTCCTGCTGTATGGTTACGTTGACGGGTTTATTGTTGTGAATTGAGAAGTCATAGAAGGTTTCTCCGGGGCTGAGGTTGGCTGGGATGATTGTCCATCCTCCGACGTTGCCTTCTGTGAAGTTGTATTTCCAGATGGCACTGCTCACAGTGCCGTTGGCGTACCTAGCGGTAAGGTTCACCGAGAACGCCGCCTCATCAACAGCCAAAACTTCTATCCTCATCCACCGCACGTCATGGGTCGGCGGCGCAGTACCCGTGCCCTCTATCATGATGTCGTATTCGATCCAGTCGCCTTCTTTGACTCCCACACAGGGCGCATTAGATGCAAACACAGGCGAAGCAGTCAATGAAATTGATACAATTAAGGTTGCCAAGATTAAGGCTGTGTAAGCTTTCATTTTTCATCGAAACTGCTTTTGAAGATCCAGTCTTAAAGTCCTTTTCATCAAGAAACCTTGACTAAACTCCCAAAAAACCGAGAATATTTAGTCAAACTTTCTTGACTAACCAAAAAAACCGCCATAGACTGGCTTTGCTAGGACGGTACGTTGGAAGGATCGTGAAGAATTTAATTCTCTGATGAACATGTTTTGAAGCTATGCACCTGGGCAATTGCTCCTATCCAACCTTTTTGAACCAATGCTGATTTGTATACTGCTTAGACAACACGCAAAGATCCGAGGATCAAGTATAAGTTGCAGGATTTGATCTGGCAAAAAGCGGAGAAATAAAACTGAAGTCAGGAAGGAGTAAACCAAAATATCAAACACAAAAATTAGCGGCTGAGTTTCATAAGTCTGTTTTAGCTGGGCGTTGACATCACAGAAATTACAAGAGTTTAGATCTTGGAGGCTTTTTAGACTTCTTGCTTTTGGGTTTTCGTAACCGTTCACCACATCGGGGACAGTATCCTCTTTCATTTGAAACGATGACTGCTCTACCGGCAGACCAAAAATGGCTATGTGGACATATGAGGTCGAAATTGAAAGTTTGTGTTTCGTAATCTTGGGGGTTGTTGATGATGTCTTCTTCGAGGGATACATTGCTTTTTATGATTTCATGCGGGGGGTTAACCGTAGCGGGTGAAGCAGTTTTCGGTTGGATAATTGATTTGGTGGGAGCAGTGGCTTTAGATCGGCCACCCTCCTCGACGGGTTTATCTTGGGCAATGACTTTGACAGAAATGATGATGGGTTTGGCGGGGATAATGGCCTTAGTTACCTTCTTTGGAGTAGTAGCTACAACTGAATGGCTAACTGTTGCTCTTTTGATTTTGATCAGCGGAGCAGTGGTTGATGTTCTGCATTCAGGGCAACTTTCGCTATATTCGGCGAGTCTACGTCCACATTTTCGACAAAACGGCATATGTTCACTTAATTTTTTTATGACATGATGTTTTTTGCAACCTTTAAACATTAACATAACATCAATAGACAAACATTGTTTACCAAGCTACTTTGGTGTTTAAGGCTTCTAAAAAATTCAAAAAGTGTTGAAGCTCTTTTTCTGGCTAACTAAATGGGGGATGAAAATTTCAAAACGTACCAAGGAGAAAATTAAAATTAAGCATCTACTAGAATGTACTTGATGATTTTTATGGCAAAATACAAAGTTGAAGTTGATTTGAACGTTTGTATTTCAACAGGGGCATGCTACGCAACGGATGGACTGCATTTTGTATCGGGGCAACATCAGCAAGCTAGAGTTGTCGGTGGAAATACAGACGAGGCAAAATCTAGCAATGTATTTGACGATAACCAATTAGTTAGCGCTCAAGAAGCAGCTAAGTCCTGTCCTGTTTCAGCTATAACGGTAACCCTGCTGTAAAGAAGCCCTAAAGAAAGATAGCGCTTGTTTGTACAATAAGACAACAACATAGGTTTAAGAAATCAGAGTACCGATAATTCATAGTGATTAAGTTGACTTATAAAACCTCAAAAAAAGATAGTTTGCCACCGATGCCTAATTCTCCTGATCACCCAGAGACTCCGCCTCCAAACATACCCATACCAGGGCAAACCTGCGCAATCTGAAGAAAGACAAAGTTACAATTGTAAAATATGCGGCAAAGTCTTCAACAGCAAAACAGAGAACGACGTACACATGTCAATAGAGCATGGTCCCTAGAAAGAGCTTAGATAATGACCGCTTTTTTACGAAGTTTGTGTTGATCAAACACATTTCGAAGCTATCTTTTTCTTTAATCGAGGTGATGGGTTTTGAAAAAATGGTCAAAGGGAGTTACTGAACGTAGTAATGCTTTGGATTTAGAGCAAGGCGTATTCACTTTAAAGGATCCAAATGAGATAGCTCATTCATTAAAAAAGTCGGCTGAACAAAGCATCAGGCGAAAAGGTACAGCGTACCAATCAGCGATGAGTATGTTAAACTTCTACATCAATCGCGCCGGCAAGAATTTGCCTGATGAGCGTAAGCAAATTCTTGAGCAGGCTAAAAATGAGCTGAGAAAATTATTTCAAAAAACCCCAATTTCCTCGAATCATTAATTATTCGCTTATGTAATGAGAATATGGTTCTGCCTTAAGGTCACTAACTTGTAGTTTCTTTACAAGCACCAATATACTTTTCTGATGCGCAAGATGCCAAAAAGATCAGTTTGGGCAACTCTTAAAGGCCACATTTCGCGGCACTAACTAACGTTCTTTTTTTCTTAAGATGTTTTTTGTAGCTACCACGTTAACACCAGTATCGAAAACGTTCTGTATGATTGGTTCTCCAATTTTAACGGGTGCTTCTAGTTCAATTTCTGCCAACAAATTCATGGCGTCGAAGATTCTGTCTTTGGGTATTGGTTTGTTTGTTCTCACACTGACTAAAGGAAGATGACCATGTTTCACTTTCACGGTAGTTGTAAGGGTTCGTTCAGGATTTGAAATCTCTTTTTCCGCGTATTTCAACCCCACTTTGCATCGATTTCCCCTAACGTGGCGTATTTTTGTTCCCACATGGTCTACAGAGATATAGCAGCCCATAGGACAACCGATGCAGATCATTTCATTTTTCATTTCTTTAAAACCTCAACTCTTAGAGAATTGACCGCACTGGTTTCGCTTCCCTTCAATTTTATTTTGATCATCTGAGCAGGGTGAACCTTACGAAACTTTTTTGTCTTTACCAATGTCTCTCCATCAAAAAAACCAAGTTCCACATCTTCTCCGGGGCTGGTTACACGAATAGACAACTCAAGGTCAACACCACGGCAGATGCTTTGAGGCAAAACATATCGAATTTTATCACCTACTTCTATTGGGATTTTTTTCACCCTTCTAATCTTTCTGAGAACATGTTCCGCCGCGCATTTTCCAGCCTTTTCCGCTTCAAGTGTAACAAAATCCACTACATCGTGAACGTGAAGGGCGTTCCCGCATGCAAAGACTCCAGATACAGAAGTTTCAAGATTTTCATCCACGATGGGTCCTCCAGTAATTTGACTGAGTTTAACATCGAAATTTTTTGATAGATCATTTTCTGGAATTAAACCTATAGAAAGAAGGAGAGTATCGCAGGTAATTTTTTGTTCTTTACCTTTGATTGGTTGTAAATCCTTGTCAACAGGTGCGATTGAGACTGCTTCAACCCTATTCTGCCCATGAATTTCTGTAACGGTGTGCGAGAGAAGAAGAGGAATGTCATAGTCAATTAAACACTGCTGAATGTTTCGCGGCAAACCATTAGTGTGAGGGAGAATCTCAACCACAGCGTGGACTTTAGCGCCTTCCAAAGTAAGTCGACGCGCCATAATCAAACCTACGTCGCCCGAACCGAGAATAACAACATCTTTGCCAACCATCACATTCTTCAAATTAATGAGATTCTGGGCGACACCAGCAGTATACACTCCAGCAGGTCTTGTTCCTGGAATGCAAATCTGTCCTCGAGTTCGTTCACGACACCCCATAGCAAGAACTATCGCTTTTGCGTTAAAACAAAACATGCCCTTTTGATCAGCAACGAACACCTTTTTTTCAGGCGTAATCTCAAGTACCATACTATCAAGCATAAATGGGATTTTTAATCTCTTCAGCTCATCGATGTATCTTTGAGCATATTCTGGGCCAGTCAACTGTTCTTTGAAGATTTCAAGGCCGAAACCATCATGTATGCACTGAGGAAGAATGCCGCCGAGCCAGCCATTTCTTTCAACGACAACCAAATTTTGAAGACCGTTTTTCTTTGCACTGACGGCTGCAGCTAACCCGGCTGGACCAGCCCCTATCACAAGTAAATCAACATCTTGAACCTGTAACTCACTCACTTCTTTTATTCTCCCTTAGCTCTTTAGTTTCACCTATAAATAGAGACGAATCTTTATTCTTCAACTTAATCTCTTCAGGGGACAACCCGTATTCCTCTTTTAAAATTTCCACAATTCTGGGCAAGCAGAAACCCCCGTGGCATCTGCCCATACCTGCTCGGGTACGATATTTTACGGCGGATATTGTTTTCTCTGAAATCGGATTGTTTAGTGCTTCCAAGATTTCTACTTTGGAAACATGTTCACATCTACAGACGATTTCACCGTACGCGGGATTTGTCTTAATCAAAGAAGTTTGCTCTGTTCGTGATGTTTCACTAAAAGGAGTGATTCTTCTGCGGATAGGATTAAAATCTATCTTATCTTCCAAATCCATCTTTTCTTTAATCATTCGAACAACCAATCTTGCGATGGCAGGAGAGGAGGTAAGACCAGGGGACTCCATCCCTATCATGTTGATAAAGTTTTCAACGTCTTCCTTAATTATGAAATCACGAGACCCCTTCTCTTCTGGCGTAGTAATTTTAGATCTCACTGCAGAAAAGCCGTAGATAATTTGATTCAGTGGAATTGACGGAAGTAGACTCTTAGCCCCCTCAATTAGTTGCCGAATCTTTTCTTTGGTTGTTCTAGTGTCTTCTCTATCGCTTATGAATTCTTCACTAGGTCCAATCAATATGTTTCCATCCAATGTAGGCGTGAGATGAACACCCAAAACTCCAGCAATTTTTGGCGGCACTGGATAGACCATGCTGTTGATTAGATCACGGCAACTCTTGTCAAGGATGAGATATTCGCCACGGCAAGGATAGAGTTCATAATCATCAATGCCGATCATAGCAGAGATTCTGTCTGCGAAAAGACCTGCACTATTCACGACAAAGTCTGCATGGAAGACTCCCTGGTTTGTCGTTACTTTGTAACCGCTATTTACTTGTCTTATTGCGGACACTTCTGCGTTGACATGAATTTTCACGCCGTTGCTTAAGGCATTCTCAGCCAAAGCAATAGTGAAAAGATAAGGAGGAATGATTCCAGCAACAGGAGAATATAACGCATAGAGGGCATCCAGATGGGGTTCTCGCTCTTTCAGTTCTTTTCCAGAGATTATGGTTACTTCTTTTGCTCCATTGCCTACCCCAACCGCTTTTAAGCTTTCCAAGTCTTCGAGTTCTTCTTCTGTTCGGGCAATTACATGTTTTCCACAGAATTTGTAGGGTACATCGAGTTGATTTGCCAACTCTGGAAACATCAATCGCCCTTCAACGCACAGTCTAGCCTTCAAGCTCCCTTTGGGATAGTAAAGACCTGTGTGAAGGACTCCACTGTTACCTTTGCTTACACCAGAACCAACGTCTGGTTCCTTCTCTAACAGCACTGTTTTGATTTTAAATTTTGCCAGTTCTCTTGCGATAGCACAGCCAATCACGCCAGCACCTATCACTAATACATTACATCTGCTGCTCACAGTGAATCATCTCTTGCTCATCAGTAACTAGAAGGAGAAAATATCATTTGCTGCGATAAAAAATGTTCTGGTTTTACAATTCCGCAAATTCTCAAAAAGCCACATTTATTCGCATGATTGTTAACGCCTACCATGCTTTTTTAAATAACATTTGCCGCAGCACTGTTTTCCCTCTTCGAAAACATTGGCGTTTTCCCCGCAGGAACACTTACTACACATTGCAGCCAAAACTTCACCACCCTTGTCCTCTTTGCATATAGTCGTTCCATCGTACTATGTACTCTTCGCTTCAAATCGATTTAAAGCAGATTTCTCTTGCCACAATATGTCGAAAAATGAACCATAAAGACAACTATTGAATGAAAAGAGCTCAAGAAAAAAGAAAAAGATGCGGTTTGCGGGTGCCAAACCCACTGGTTTGATTTATCAAAAACCCTGTCTGCTTGTTCAGGATCTGTTAAATATGCCTGGTCTTTTTTTGCACAGTAATTGTCGATTGATTTTCATGCTAGCTTTCTACTTGATGTAAGCTGTATTTGCCGAAAAATCGCTTTTTCATAATTTTGTTCAAATAGTTTTAAGCATCATGTTTCAGGCAATTATGTCCATAGTGTAGTTCGTGCAGTAAAACCTTCACGGTTCTTCAGCTTTCTCTCCTTTTATTATCCCCTTAAAAACCTCTGCGCTTTTTCTGCTTTTCCGGGACTTACTCTCTAAGTCGACAGAATACAATCCGAACTTCTGTCCAAAACCCTTTGCCCATTCATAATTGTCCGTTAGAGCCCAGTAAAAATAACCGCGAACATCGATTTTTTCCTCGTTGATGGCTTTTTCTAACACTTTTAGGTGTTCGACCAAAAATTTGGATCTGAGCACATCTTTGACATCTGAAACGCCATTTTCAGTTACATAAATAGGCTTTCCAAACTCTTTCATCGCTTTTAAAGCATCAAGCAACCCTTCGGGGTACAACTCCCATCCAAACGCCGATGTCGACAATCCGCTAGCTGACTTAGAATAAGGTTTACAAGTAAAACCGAAACCTGGAACAGCCGAAGGAATTACAGAGGTTCCAGCAAAAAATTTTGCCAACTCAAGTGATCTTCCTTTAACTACAAGTCTACTATAATAATTTACGCCCAACCAATCAAGCCTATTTCCAATGTATTGTTCTATTTCACCCTTCTCTTTTACCTCATTTAGGTTTTCGTCCAGCCAACCCTTGGAAATAGCTTGTACGAAGAAGAGGTTATGTATCATGTTCATGTATTCAGCAGCTTTTATGTCAGACTTTTTTTCTGGTGACATAGGCATAACTGGAATTACATTATGAATCAAACCAACATTAGCATCACTGCAATTCTTCTTAATAGCATCATAAGATCGGGCATGAGCGACCACAAGATTCCTAGCGACCCTTCTAAAAACTCTAAAAGCATTGTGTAGTCCGGGAGGAAAACCCGCCTCAGCTATCATATAGCCGCCTTCTGCCACCGCCATGGGTTCATTGAAAGTAGCCCAATTCTTGACCAGATCTCCCAACTTGTAAGCTATGTATGCCGCATACTTTGCGAACTCAACTATCGTGTTCTCATCAACCCAACCTTTAGGACCCCTGTACATTCTAGTCTTGCGAACGGCTATGGGATCATGAATCCACAAAGGCAGCGTAAAGTGATTCAAGCATACAAAGACTTCAAAGCCCTTGTCGAGTAAATCTTCTATAACATCTCGATAGTGGAATACTGCGTCTTGGTTGGCGAGTTTTTCAAGCTTCTTTAGAGCACGCTCATCAACATCTACATTGGCAAGGTCACCATCGGAGGTTTTTTCAGCTAGAACTTCAACTATGGAGGTGCTCATTGGAAATATTCTGCTCCATTCAATACCTATTCTGTAAGCATTTAAGCCAAGTTGTTTGGCAATTGTGTGGTCTTGTTTATAGAGATTCCAGTAGTCTATGCCTTTTTCAGGCAGATCGCCACTGACAATGCCCCTTCGAATATTGAAGGAGTTATGTACCCAGGCGTACCAATCCGTATTTGGATCGATATTCCTTCCACTTAAATCGCCCATTTCGAACTGGAATCCGCTATTTGAAACTCCCCACAGAAATTTCTTCGGAAAGCCCATAATTCGTCAAATCGATAGTAAGTATATGTTACTATTAAATTTGATCAACTAATATAAAATGGATCAATTTTCTGACAAAGTTAGAAAAAGAGTTTTAAATATAATCTTTGTATTTAGGGATTGGAGAAACGTAATGACAATTGCAATTCGACGAGTCTTAATTGAGGCTCTTAAAGCACGAGAAACCTCTCTTGTGGAACTATCCCAAGCAATTTGTGCTGCAAACGGGGTTGAAGAATGCGATATCGTGGTAACTGATGTAGACGCAAAAACTGAGACAATAAAACTCACTGTAAGAGGAGCCAACATTGAATATAGCGGAATTGTGAGTATTTTGCAGGAAAACGGTGTTTCAGTTAAAGGCGTAGACGAAGTTAACGTGTCAAAGGTAAAGCAGATTTCCCAAAGACCAACGGTTTAATCGCTATTCAAATGAGTTGATGTAAAAGAAAACCTATGGCGAAAGCAAGCAATCCAAAGGCTACCATCCTTAGCCCTTTTTTAAAAGGATTTGTTTTTCCGACTCGTCCCATGTAAACACCTGCTCCAAATAATGTACTCAAGGCTAGTGCTACAGAAATCCAACCCGCTACGTATAGAGGCAATATCTCTATTGAGGCAAGAATAAAGGGTGTGATTGTTACAGCGCATGAGAACAGGGGTGTTGCAAAGTTAATCAAAGTGGCAATTATTATAATGGTTTTGGCGTTTTTTTGGATGCTTGTATCTTTTAGGTCAGTGAAGAGTGCTTTTTCGAGTTCTGCGATTTTTCGTTCTTGTTCTAAGCTTTCAGCTTCATAGACGCTCACACCCGTTGAGATGCCCAAAGCAAGACTTGTTGTTAGCATTGTGAGTATAATTATGTTCAAGCCAGCTGCTATACCAGCGAAGGCTGAGCCCACGACTATTCCAAGCAGCATAAAAGTTGAGTCAAATAATGTGTTAATGAAGAACCTGCGAATTATAGGACCAACGCTTTCCTGTTTTAGTGTTTCTCGTAGATTTTTCAGCCGCTGCATTTTTTTCGTTAGTAACCAAGTTTAACATAGTAATAAGGTTTTTTCGATTTGGAGGCGGTGTTTGGTTATTATTTGTCTACTTAGGCAGTTTGTGTTTTAATTCGTTATATTTGAATTGATACCGAATATTTGGGATGGATTATTTTATCTTTAAACATTTCTTGGAAAAGCTCGTAGTGGGTTGTGTGAATTGGGATGATTTTTACTGGATTTATTTTTTCTATAAGCTCTTTTAATTCCGGTTTGGATGCATGTCCAGAAACGTGTCTTCTCATGAAAATCTTCTTTTTTCCTTTGGTTTCAAAATCGTAATCGACGCCAAAATAGTCGAGCCATTGAATCATTTTTGTTTCATCAATCTCCATTTCTTCGCTGAAGGGCTCAGTTGATGCAGAAATATACCTCACCTTGAGGTTGGTTTGTGGTGGAATTAAGTCGAAGAGCTCGTTTGAATCCCAATACGAAAACATCAAGACATACTGTTCTGGTCTTTGCCTTATTTGGTAGGCTCTAACTCCGTTGTCTATGTGATGTGTTGCGAGGGAATAGACCTCTTTAAAATCGTATGGCTCATTTTCGCATGTTAGGGGTAATGGATTTTTTGGGTTGTCTGGATTGCCGCCAACGCGGAGCCTTTCTGCAACGCGTACGATATTGCAGTCGTCTTGGGCTATGTTTCTTCCATGATAGTGCAGGTAGCCCATTCTGTACTTGTCGTAGTCAGCTTTAGAGTAAAGTAGATTGCCTTCTCGCTTCAAGTACACCTTAAGATAATTCATTGATCTTGGGTCTGTGTACTCGTCTGGAAAACTACAGAACATCTCATATAGCAGGTACGCAAGCTTGGGAGAAATTACTAAGGTGCGGCCGTTTTCTTTAACTGCCTGGTACACTGTGTTGAATCGTGTTAAATCCTTCCAGCCAAAGTTAATAAGAACTAAACCTTTCGCTCGCCCAATGTCAGCAAAAATTTCTCTGCCAACCTGTTTTTCCGTCAAAACTTCATCTGCATCAACTCTGGTTCCTTCCGTAATTAAGACATCGACAGGACCACCAATCGAGCTGACATAATCCTCGATTGAAATCTCGCCCTCTCCATGGAACCTTACATCTCCAGTGTAGAGAACGCGTTTGCCGTCTGGAAGAGTAAGCAGAACTGAGCAGGCGCCAGGTACCGAGTGCCCAACAGGAATCAACTTGTACTTTATGCCTTTTATCTGCCCCTCAGAAGCAGTGTTAAACTCTCTATAGTCTGGCGCTATATCGTATGTGAACTTAAATTTGGTTTTGGGGTCTTCGACCAGTGGGTGCTCTTTTTCTTTTTCTTCACTGCACGCACATTCGCCTGGACAGAGTGTTTTAAACAGTTGAGCTTTTTGTCTTATGATGACCTTCTTGGTTATTTTGTAGTACTGGTCATCGACTCCGGAAACTGAAACTTCAGTCATCGCCTTAGCCAAAACCTTAGTCTTTTGAGTGCAGTAAACCGGAATGCTCGGATCCAGAAAACTAACGTCTTGGATATGATCGAAATGTGCATGTGAAACAAAAACCCCATCGACTGCTGTGTGCTCAGGAGTGCAGGGGCAGACATCTGTGATTTTCCAGTAATCCAACGCTTCATCCAAGGGAACTTTCTTGCTAACCTGCTCGTTTTCGAACAATAACGTCATATCAACCAAATAAGGAGTGTAAATACCGTCGATTTTAGGTAAGATTCCAAGTCGAAGTAAATCTCGCAAAGCGTTCTTGGAGCGCGCTACAAGGAATTCGGAAAAGAATTTGCTGTATTCACCCATTCGGCGGCCAAAATCCAGAAGAACACAGCCGTTTTCGGTTTGGAGTAAGATCTTGTTGCCCCCAATTTCATCGACTCCACCATAAAATGTAAGTTTGGAAGCCATGGCTTTCCCGTAAGCCATTTATGTTCTATCCTATTAATAATTGATTTGTGTCCAGGGTACTTTTTTGGTTTGCTTATTTGCTTTTCAAAAAAGATTAGGAGCTAAAAAGCAGAAGGAAACACTCTAGTTCAGCTCTATATAGTTGACGTGGATTGATAGTTGTCTGCAACCTCTTTCTTTTGTTGAAGTTGGTCTATCAGGACTTCTCGGATTGTATCGCATGCTCTGTTGATCTTTGGGTTTGTTACTCTGTAGAAGACATTTGTTCCTTGTCTTCTGGTTCTTAGGATGTCTACTTGTCTCATTAATGCTAAATGCTGGGATAGGTTTGACTGGCTAATTCCCAAAATATCGACAAGTTCATTGACGCTCTTCTCTCCGTCTCTTAATGTGTGAAGAATTGCGAGTCGTATAGGATTTGACATTGTTTTTGATATTTGGGCTTGCATGTTGTATATGGTCATGTCGATCTTGGGTTTTTCTGTCAACGTTTTTTCCTTCGAATATTCTAACATGTTTACAGACTCTTAAGTTTTTACAAAAGAAAAAGGGATGAACTGATTTGGGTTACTCGTGAATTTAGCTTATGGTTTGTTCTTGGATGAATGTTCCGTGCCAAGTGTGGTACCAGATTTGTCCAGTGAAAGAGTTGACACTTAACATGCCGTAGGGCGAACCATTGCTTAGGACCTCGACGGTGTAGTGACCGTAGAATGCTGCGACATCGCCAACAGTTGTTCCTGATAGGTAGCTATTTAGGTATTGTTGTGCGTCGGCCTTTGCCTGGTCAGCTGTTAATGTGGGAGTTGCTGTTATTGTGCCTCTGAACCAGTTGCAGAATCCTGCACTAAAGGTGTATTTGGTGTTCCACATCATGTTTGGACCAGGCTCAGGTGTAACTATTCCGGTGATTTTATTGATCAGCAGCTCAAACGCTCCGGTTCCGGTGCTTTTCTCGCTAGCAACTACGTAGAAGTTGTTGGTGTATTCTTCGATTTGTGTTACTGCAAGGTCAGGGTTGTTTAGGGAATCGACATAGGTTGTTGCGATTTGTGTTGCTTGACTTATGGTTAGTGGAGTTGTTGATGTTTGTGTTGTTGGTGACCCTGAGAAAATTCCAAATAGGCCTCCCATGCAGCTACCCCCGCCCCAACCTCCTGTGTATCTTGGGGTTGCGATTTGGGTTTGTGGTGTGTAAAGAGTTGGTGTTTGCAGGTCTGTCTGAGTAACTGGGCTGTTCATTTGCGATGGTGCCGTGATGGAGTTCGTTACTGTAGAGGGTGCATATTGTGTTTGTAGGCTAAATCCTAGAGCAAAGACTGATGCTAAGGTTGCGCCGGCTGCTATGCACGCAACGAGGATGATGGTTGTTGTGATTTTCCAAGTTTTCGTTTTAGTTTGCCTCCATTAAGTATATTATGGTATTCGAATTATTAGATAGTTTAGTGAAACATAGGTGAAACAGTCTTGAAACAGTTTTTGAGGTGATTGTTTTTCTTTTGGTTATCAAAACCTGCATACCTTCGTATATATTATAATATGTTAATATACTATTAAATGTTGTGTGCTAAGCAAATAAATTTTAACATTAAACTAAAAACTTCAGAGTCCTATAACAAAACCCTGCAGTGCATTCGAAAAAAATTACTTCATAATAATTCAACAATAAAAAAAGCAAAACTTTCCATAAACCTTATTTCGACGCAGTAGGGTTCATAATTTATGCGAAGATTGCACATTTTGCTGTTCATTCTGATAGTTACCTTAGCTGTTCTGTTAATTCTTGCATTGATCGCTTACTATTTCTCCGTCACTGCACCATCGTATTATGATTCAAGTTGGATGAGTCAAATGTGGGGTCCCCACTTAGGCACAGACAGCAACTATGGAATGGGTGGCATGATGGGCGGCGGCGATTCTGGAACTGTCACAACATCATATTTGTGGATAATTCCTGTGGCGTTAATCGGTGTAGTTGCATCCGCAATCATAGGTATAGGATTCTACTTGTATTTGCCTGAACTCAGATACGTTAAACCTAAAGGCGCGTGCACTCCAACCAGCACCACAAAGGGGAATGTTATCGCTAAAGCAGAGGATTCACCAGTTGCTTCTGCTACTGAATCAAATGTGTCGAACAGTTGTGATGTCCTTCTGAAAACTATGACTCCGGAAGAACAAAAAGTGATAAACGTTTTAATCAACCACAAGGGAAAGTACCTGCAAAAATACGTTACAAAAGAAGCTGGGTTAAGTAGACTAAAAACCCACCGCATCGTGGCTCGATTTGCCAAACGAGGTATCGTAACTGTCCAAGAGTTCGGCAACACCAACGAAATAGCGCTCTCAGACTGGGTGACAGGGTCTATTAATAAGAATCCTGATGGGCAACTTTCACCTAAGGAATAATTCGAAAAGTCGCGGAATAGAAGGCATCCAGGACTTGACCTTCAAGTAAAAGAATTCAATCCATGAATTAGGAAAAGATGAAAAGTGGATTTCATTTAAAACGATTGAGAGATCAATTTGCTTCGATACAAGTGCTAGGTCTGGCTTGTTGAAGTCTCTAAAATAAACAGCTATAAGAAAAGACAATCTATCCATTAATTACGCTATGAAGAGAAAAATGTTGGCATTTATTGCCGTTGTTCTGCTTTTGGTTGTAACTTCGGCAACTGGGATTCTGTGGTTTGAGTTAGCAGGAAACAAACTCTATACTTACCCTATTTCAGTGGGGCAGAAAACCTACACTATAACCGTTTTAACTAACTGGAATTCTGCGCCAAAAGTCACTTTGTCTCAATCCAATTTGAAATTTGTTTCGCTCGATTTTGTTGGCTCATTCAGAGAAACTGTTTTCTTTAAGATAACAATTCCGTCAGATTTGCTTTGGGGAAATATCTCATTAATCTGGAAGTACTACGAACAAAATCCAGACCGCTATACTCGAACTAATGACGGCGTCTACACTTCGGTTCAGATGACCTTTACACATACCGCTACTACTGAACATTTTGAAATACACGGAACGGAAGGAGCCTGGTGAGTCTTCCTTATCTTAATTTATAAAATCTTCTTTAACCTGTGAAGCAGGCAAATCGAGAAGCGCAGATCTTGGTTATTCAAAAGTTAGCTTTAGCTCCAAGGATTATAATTGTCAAAACTGTTGTCTATTGCAGCTAGATGTTTGGTCAGAAAACTCGAAAATAGCTGCGAATCATTAACAGCATTTTTATCCAAAAGCCGAATTTTTTTCCTAAATACGGTTTAGAACAATTTTCCCTCTTTGTTGTTGATAGCGATAAATTTGTGCAACAACATCAAGTGCTTTTGATGCTCAATTCAAGGTACCTGTTACTTACTTTTTTCTTGAGATTATTGAACTTGCTAATATACCAAGGCCTAATCTAAACAGCATAGATCCAACAAAATATAGCGCCGATTGAGTCAGAAAAAAGAATCCAACACCTAGACCGATTATTACGCCTCCTCCAATGGCCCATGTACTTCTATCTTCTTTTTCATTTGACATATTTAATAAAAATGATAGTAAGCTATTTAAATTTATATTATACTATTATAATAGTTAATATATAATGCTTTAATTATGCCTACAGTGATCCGAATATGACTTCGAACAGAAAAACTGCAATAATTGTGGGGATATTATTTATAATTGCAACAGTTGCTCCTATAGTAAGCGTACTTTTTATAGGCTCAATTTATGAGACTGATTATCTTAGCACCGTTTCTGAAAATGGGAATCAAGTCTTGATTGGCGCGCTGCTTTGGCTAGTCATGACCGCAGCAATCGTTAGCATTCCAATTTTGATGTACCCAGTACTGAAGAAGTATAATGAAAGTTTAGCTCTTGGATATGTTGGTGCTAGAATTTTTGAGGGTTTTTTCAGTGCTTTTAACATAATAAGTCTACTATCGCTTTTGTCTTTAAGTCGAGAATATGTAAACGCTACAGCTCCGGTTGCTGCTTACTTTCAAACTTCAGGTGCTTTGATACTGTCTTCAATAGATTGGAGCAGTTTACTGCTGGACTTTCCTTTCACATTAAGTGCTTTGGTTTTAAATTATATATTATATAAATCAAAACTCATCCCTCAATGGTTATCAATCTTGGGTCTTATTGGAGGCGCAGTGTGGTTGGCAACAATTCCTTTTCGCATGTTCGGCATTTTTCCTCCAGAGCTAGAGTTTTTGGCTTTTGTTATATTCGTTCAGGAAATGATTTTTGCAATTTGGCTTATAGTTAAAGGATTTAATCAGGAGATTGAAAAATGAACCCCGTATTTGAAGCGATAAAAAACAGAAGGTCTATCAGAGCATATGAACAAAAACCCGTTCCCAAAGACATCATTGATAAACTTATAGAGGCAGGCAATCAGGCACCCTTCACGTCAATAACAAGGTCTCAGCCTTGGCGATTTGTCGTTGTTCAAAACCCAGATTTCAAACAAGAACTTCTTCAAACCGCTCTTCCTTTCTGGAAACAGACTATTGAACCCCTAAAGCAAACTCAACCTGACCTCTACAAGATGGCAACCAGTCTCTACGATGCGATGGATGAACCAAAAGATGTAATCTACTACAATGCACCCGTAATTCTTTTCGTAATTGGTTCAGTCAATGACACGTTGAATTGCGCGCTCGCATGCGAGAACATAATGATTGCTGCCCAATCTCTAGGTCTTGGAAGTTGCTATGTTGGATTCGGCGGAATGATAAAAGGCAACCCTGAGATCGTGCAAGCCCTTGAACTCAAAGATGACGAAGCAATTTATGGACCTATCTTGTTGGGCTATCCAAAGGTCAACCCAAACCCAGCCATAACCTCAGCTCTAAAAACTATCGGCCCCAACAAAAAAGAGCCCCGAATAAAATGGATCTGAAAAATGGATCTAATAGCAAACCACCACTTGTCCACATCAAAGCAGATTAAACCGTTAAAAGATGTGAAACTGATCCATCAAAAACTGGACGGGTGAAGTATTGGAGCTAACCGCAAATGGCAATATGCTTATGGTCACGTTGATTTTCCGTTTGTTTTTTTGGAGGATATCTGGCAGGAATTGATCAATACCGTTTAACGATTTTAAAAGCGCTAACGGTCTTGCTGATTTATGGCCTATTAGGCATCTTTGCAATCCTATTCTTATTAGGCAAAAGATTTGTACTTTTAGGTATAATTGGTTTAGATGCCGTTTTTATCTTATTGCAAGCAGCATTTATAGTTGTATTTCTAAGCTAATTAGCAGATGCAGGTCTACACGATCCATCGAATAATTTAGAGGCTACTATATTGACGGTTATGTTCTCCCTGATAACCCTTATACTTGCTATCAGAACTTACCGGGAAAGTAAACAACTCCCAAAGCGCGGATTTTAATAAATATTAAGAAAAAATACCAATATATCTAAATCGTGAATCAACGCTATCCTTCTAAACAGTATACATAACCTTTTATGTACTCATAGGTAAATGAATTGCATCCACTATTCTTTAAGATTTATCTTGATGACGTTTTTTGATTCTGGAAAAGAGAAAAAAGGGATCACTAAAAAGCAAAAACAAGCAGCTAAGCTGTTTAACAAGAAATCCGTTGACCAAAACATTCAAAGGATACCAATAGTTGGAATTGGCGCCTCTGCAGGTGGATTAGAGGCTTTTAAAAGTCTATTCGAATGTCTAGCCTCAAACACTGGATTATCTTTTGTTGTTATTCAACATCTAGCACCTGGTCAAGAAAGCATGTTGACTGACATTCTTTCAAGATTTACCAAAATGCCCGTTAAAGAAATCAAAGATAAAATGACAGTTGAGTCAGACAATGTTTACGTTATACCACCCGGAACCACGGTGACAATTGATAACAAAACCCTCAAGCTTAGCCAAAAAGGTAAGTCCATTAGACCAATCGATACTTTCTTTGCTTCCTTAGCTAGAGACTCAAAAAACCAAAGCATAGGAATAGTACTATCGGGAACAGGCTCTGATGGAACTGAAGGTCTAAAAGCCATTAAAGCTCAAGGAGGAATCACGTTCGCACAAACCCCTAATTCCGCCCAGTATGGTGATATGCCTCAAAGTGCCATTTCAGCGGAAGCTGCAGATTTTATTCTCCCTCCAGACAAGATTGCCCAAGAACTGCAAAAAATCGTAGTTAACCCTCAACTGGCGCGAAATGAAATAGTGGCGAGAGAAGAAAAAATAGAAGAAGGAAAGCCGAATAGGGAAAAAGTAATGAATTCAGTATTTGCTATGCTGATGTCAAATTGCAGCGTTGATTTCTCTCACTACAAAGAAACAGTCGTAAACCGCCGTGTCACACGCAGAATGGTAATCAACCACATAAAAAAAATTGCCGACTATGCAGTTTTTCTGCGTGAGCATCCAAATGAGCTGGAAGCATTGTACAATGATATGTTAATTGGAGTAACGGGCTTTTTTAGAGAAAGTGAGACTTTTGCTGCTTTGAAAGAAGAAGTATTTCCAGAGCTTTTCAAGAATCGTTCACCCAAAGAACCAATTAGAATATGGATCCCAGGATGCTCTACGGGGGAAGAAGCTTATTCCTTCGCAATTTCAATACAAGAATATATCGAAGAAAACTCTATAAAAAACATTCAAGTTCAAGTTTTCGGCACCGACGTGAATGAAAAAAACATTGAAAAAGCAAGACAAGGAAGCTATCCAAAAACCATAGAAACTGATGTTCCTGAGAGACAACTTAAGCATTTCTTCAAGAATTTTAACGGCAGCTATCTAATCAGAAAGAATATTAGAGATATGTGTGTTTTCGCCAAACAAGATATAACAGCAGACCCACCGTTTTCCAACATGGACCTAATCAGCTGTCGCAACATGCTCATTTATTTTGATGAATATCTGCATGAAAAAGTTGTGCCTACTTTGCATTATGCATTAAAGATGGGCGGTTTTTTAGTTTTGGGGCAGTCTGAAAGTATTGGTAAATTTAATAACTTTTTTGAACATCTGAAAAAGACCTCTATTTATGCAAAAAAAATAGCCCAACCAAGCATTACTTTTGGTCTGCAAGTTTCACAAAGCTATAATCAAAAGACTAAGGAAACTAAAACTGGTGAAAAGAAAGATGCACTTGCAATCTTGAAAGACAAAGTTGATCGTTTGCTAGTTACAGATTATGTTCCAGCTGCATTGCTGGTTAATTCTAATTCAGATGTTCTTCTCTTTCGAGGAAATATTGCGCCTTTTGTTTTACCTGAATCTGGGCTAGCAAGTTTTAACATTGCCAAAATAATTCGAGAAGAGTTAAAATCTGAAGTTCAAACAATGATTTATAGAGCAAAAAAAGAAAACAAACCCGCAAAGGAAAACGCAGTACGTGTAGAATTTGCAGGCGAACATAAAACAATCAATATTCAGGTTATCCCATTGCATATTGAGCAGTTTGAAGAGTTGTTCTTTCTTATTTTATTGGAAGATATCAGTTCAGCAGCAGAGCTATTGAGGCAGACTCTGGAATTAGCATCCACCCCAACCGGTCAGAAAAATGCCAAAGACCGACAAATTAGGGAGCTCAGAGAGGAATTAGACTCCACTAAACTATCTTTGCAGAAAATTATCGAGATTCAGGAAGTAACAAATGAAGAACTAAGGACTACTATGGAAGAGGCTCAGTCTAGCAATGAAGAATTACAGAGTACAAATGAAGAGTTAGAGACAGCAAAAGAAGAGTTGCAATCTAGCAATGAAGAATTAAAAACTCTCAACGATGAAGTAAAAAACCGAAATGAAACATTGGCGCACGTGAACGATGATTTGCTTAACCTGAATCGAAATATTGGTCCAGCCATTGTTATTGTCGATAAAAAACTCAAGATTAGGCTGTTTTCGCCTTCAGCAGAGAAAATATTGAACCTTTCACCTTCAACTGTTGGATTACCCATAACAAGCGTTAAACTTAAAATAAATGTTGAAGACCTAGAAAACACAATTTCAAACGTGATTTCTAAGCTTCATAGTGTTACTAGGGAATTAAAAGATGGGGAAGGCCGTTATTATGATTTGCAAGTTAGACCTTACATTACCCTTGACGATAAGATAGATGGTGCTGTTTTGTCTTTTGTTGATGTGGATGACAGAAAAAAGGTTGAGAGGTCTTTGCATCTAGCTGCGATTGGCGAGACCGCAGGAATGGTTGGTCACGATATTCGTAATCCTTTGCAGGCAATTATATCCGACTTGTATCTTGCTAGAGAAGAACTAAAGGAAATGCCTGCAGACGAAGGGAAGGTAGCGATGGAGGAGAGTCTTGCAGAGATTGAGGAGAACATTGATTATATTAACAAGATAGTTGCTGATCTGCAAGACTTCGCAAGGAATGTTCAGCCTTTGCCTCGAAGAACGAAGTTGAAAGAGTTATGTCGTAGGTTATTTGAGAAGGTAGCGGTGCCAGAAAGTATCAAGACTTCTTGCTATATCGAGGATTCAGTTGAAATAATCTTTGTTGATTCTGATATGTTGCAGCGTGCTCTTGGTAATCTTATTTCTAATGCTGTCCAAGCTATGCCAAATGGTGGGAAACTAACCTTAACAGCATTTCGGAAAGAAGGCGATTTAGTTATCACTGTTGCAGACACTGGAAACGGTATTCCCGATAAAGTCAAATCGAAACTATTTACGCCGTTTTTCACGACAAAATCTAAGGGTCAAGGTTTAGGGTTAGCTGTTGTTAAGCGAATGATTGAAGCGCTAAACGGAACAGTGACATTTGAAAGCACCGAAGGAAATGGTACAACCTTTATCGTACGATTACCTCCTTAAAATAAAATGTAAATAACGTTTCAACTAAATTAATCTTCGAGTTTCTTTTACAGTAGCAATGATTTTGGTGGTTGCTGGTTTATTGGTCTACCACAAAAACGCAATTTTAAGTATTAACTGCTTTTTATGTTGTTATGGGTGTTCTTAAGGGTTAGTAGTATAGCAAGAGTAAGTAGTAGTTTTCAAGAGAGAGAAAGATTAAATTTTAATCCAACCAACCTTGGCTAGGCAGGTAAGGCAGGCTTAGCAGTAGACACGGTTTAGCATATACTCAGTAGAATAAGCATATAGTAATAGTATATACGGAATCGAGTATACGGCTATCTGATTAGAAGAAAGCTACGTTAAACCTTCCAGCGACTTCTTTACCAGTTCCTTGACTATTGTTTTGCTTACCACGTCCTTCGCCACCGAACTTGAAAAGTCTAACCTGTCAAAATACAGCCTCAAACTCTCTATTTTCAAGTTTTCAAACACCAAAACCACAGCCTGCTTCGAACGAGCTTTCTCACCATCAACAAACGTCGCCTCAACAACAAATTCTTCAAAAAACGTGTTGCCCTCAACCATTATCGTAACTGGCAGAAACTTAAGTTCAGCAACGTGCTTGAATAACCAATTGAACCATTTTTCAGCTCCTTCTTTTCCATACAATTTAACGTTAAGAAGCTCAATTTCACAATCATCCGCAAACCTTTCAACTACACCCTTCAGCTCTTTGTTTACTAAAGCCTCGTCAAGAGCCTTAGCTGCCCTCCGTATGTTTTCAGATGAATTAGCAATATTCAAAGTTCATCATCCTTCCTATAATTAAAAAGATAATATATCCTGCTAAATGGATGTTTGGTTTGGACTAAATTTTAATGCCCTCTCTCTACTTACTCACTCGCAAAAACGAAGAAAACCAAAATGTCTCTATATAAGTCACCATTCAACAACACGATATGACGTCAAGCATGCACCAACCTGCCATTGCTACAAAGATGCACATAGGGGGTATGAGATTGAGACGCAAACCTGACACAGCAATTCTGGTTAGCGAAATTTAGGGAAAAATTTAGGTACTTTCTTCTGGTATTCTCTATATTGTTTCCCAAATCTCTCGACTAGCTCTTTGTCTTCCAATGTAGTGGTTATGAAATAGGTTATTGCTAAGTCAACAACTGCAATTATTGCTAAAGCAATTATACCTGTCACAAAAAAAATCCCCGTTATGATTGCGGTATGTGCCCAATACGACGGATGCCTAACCACTGAAAAAGGTCCAGAGACCACAAGACGTTGATTTTCTGTTGATATATCAGGCTTTAATTCAGTGAACGCGATTGTTGCTTTTATCCCAATTAATTTAGCTGTCCAAGCATGGAGGACAGCACCAGCAAGGATTAGTATGATACCAAAAACAAGGAAAGGTATGCCAAGCATAACCTCGTAGTGAAGAATCGCTCCCTGCAGCAAATACAAAACTATAGCTATTGGAATCCATTGCAGAATAACTGCAAAATATGTCCAACCCCTCAATTTTCTCCAAAAATTAGTAGCAAAATGAAGTTCAATTAAAAACATTGGAATTGCTGGCCACATCATCACCATCATTAAAGCCAATTGGTCAAACACGCCTAAACTTGCTCCCGTTTTCTTAATTGCATCAATGGAAATAATTCTAGCAACATTATAGTTTGTTCTTAGTCCTCTTTCTGAGGAGAATAATTGTGCTAGCAGCGAATATCAAAATGGTAGCTAAGGTAAAGACTATGATCTTACTGGAAAATTCCGGAACGGTGGGTGATGGACCCGTCGATACAAAAATGTTAGCTTCAATAATGTTGTATGAGTAGGTTGATGTTATTGGCGATGGTTCGGCTTCAGTGGTTGTTGTAGATGATGCTTCAAGTAACATACCTGATAGCTTGTCATATAGATAGTTTAGTGTCGAATTGTATGTGGGAGTTGAAACTGTAACATCAAGAATGTTAACGCTTCTAACTACGCCTAGGTAGGTTTTGCTAACTGTTTGATTTACCGCGTAGGTATTTGGCGGAGGTATTTCGTCACCTTGGTTGAGGTTAGCGGCAATAATTGGCCCTTGCGTGCTTGGGATTCCGTTGTCTGTTCCAGTTTCGAGATTCCATACGTCAATGGTGTTGTTACCTGGAAGGGCCGTTCCGTTTTTATATTGTGCAGTTGAAAGCAAAGTTACCGTGGTACCAGAGACGCTTACTACTTGAAGATTTAGAAAACCGTAATCATTGAAGAATTCATATCCTGGACCACTTCCAACAAAATTTCCATACTTTACGTACTGACCTGCCGTAACTCCTGGATTGTATTGAACCGCAAAAACGGGCAGTGCTAACGCCCCCAAAATTAGGGTTGCGATGATAAGTGATAAAAGATATTTAAGATGTGACAAAACATGCTTCTCCAATATTGTAAACCGAGTTTGAGTTAAATAATTATGCGGTTCTTCTTGCACCGCAATGTGGGCAAAACGTCGCTGTTTGGGGAAAAAGAGTCCCACAATACTTGCATGGAATCAAAACTATTTCACGAATGACTTCTTTTTTCTGCTCGTTTGACTCTGAGCCGCAGCCACAACCACATCCAAAACCAAATGGCGCCATTTTCAAATCATCGTTTTATTGTGAATAGTTCTTTGCGATTTCATGTTTTTGGCTTAGTTGCTCCATAAGTACTTCTCGCATTATATCGCAGGCTTGACTGATCTTGGGGTTTGCCACTCGGTAGTATACAGATGAACCGTTTTTTCGGGTCTTAACCATTTGTCTTTGCCTCATTAACGCTAAATGCTGAGAAATATTAGATTGACTTGCATTCAGAATTTCAACTAGCTCGTTGACTGTTTTTTCCTCTTCTTTTAGGGTGTGCAAAAGTGCTATTCTTAGGGGGTGAGCTAGTGTTTTGGAGATCTCTGCTTGTAAATTGTAGATTGTCATGTCAAACTCTTTTTTTAGTATCGCTATTCCCTGCCTATTCGAATATTCTAACATAAATTCAACCTTTTATATTTATCATAAAAAAGGAGAGAGGGAGATTTGTGAAACTTCGTTTAGCTAATGTCTATTGATTGTATGTAGCTTCCGTGCCAGGTGTGGTACCAGACTATCCCGCTATAGCCATTGACGCTCATCATGCCATAGTCGGCTCCGTTAACCATAGCCATCACATGGTAGTAACCGTAGAACGGGAAGACTTCTCCAACTGTAGCTCCCGGTATATTGATGTCGAGCCATTGTTGTGCATTGACTCTTGCTTGGTCTGCTGAAACGGGCATTGTTGCCGTTGGAGCTCCAAAGACTCCGCCTAAGATTCCGCTACGCATCATTCCATATTTGATGTTCCACATCATGTTAGGACCCATCTCGGGGTAGATACTGCCAGTGTATTTGTCGACTAAGAGTTCGAAAGCTCCAGTGTTTGTGCTTTTCTCATAAACCTGAACGTAGAAGTTGGCAGAATACTCCTCAACCTCTTTTACTGCTAAGTCAGGGTTGCCAATTGACGCAACATAATTTTCAGCTATACTTTCTGCAGCGTTAATGTCAAGAGTTGTTCCAGTGTAAGTGTATGGTGCCGCATATCCGTAGCTACCCATCATTCCACCAAAACCGTAGCCATTACCTAATCCGCCTATGCATCCCCCTCCATACTGGAAGGGATAGACAGGTTGATAATACTGTGATGAGGTCATTGGGTTGTAGTTATTGTAATTGCCGTAATTGTTGTATCCGTAGCCGAAACCCCCGCCCATCATTCCACCAAAGCCGCCAAATGGATTTCCCATCATGGCTGCTGCGAAGGCTGACGTAGTTATCAGAGCAGCTGTAATGACTGCCACACTGACCAATGTCGCTACTTTCCAAGTTTTCATTTTTTTTACCTCTTTTTTTATTATTATGATATACTAATGTCATGGAATGATAAGATAGTTGCCTGAAACAGAAGTGAAACAGATTTGAAACACTCGATTATTGCCAAGGCAACAGGTTTTTTGGTTTAAGTCTTAAGCACCAAACATACATTCAGACATTCTAATATAGGCATAACCTGCTTATAGACGTTTCTTGAGTAATTCCCAGAAAACCGTGGAAAAAGCATCTATACAAAATTCAAAGTGTCTGAATAAAGAATTGACCCCGTAAGCCCTATCTACAACTCTCCGTTTCTCGCGGAAGACAAGATAAACACAAGAATACGAAAAAAGCATATGACTACAGAATTATCTTGGGTCTGACAAATTATCATTTTCAAACCCTGCTAGGTGGCAGCAATATTTAACTTCCACATTATCTACAAAAATTATTGTGCAAAGAAACCAAATTATTGTGTTGACTGCCTCAATAGTCAGTATTCTAGTATTAGTTGCCATAGGAGTTTACTTTGCAATTACTGCCTCTCAGACTTATACTGGAGGCATGATGGGAAGTGGAACCACAACAAACCCTTATTCCTGGGTAATCTCTGCAATTTTGTTTGGAGCGGTTTTAGTTATTGCAATTGGTTTGGTTTTTTATTTTGGGACAACAAAGAAAACTCAGAGTATTGAACAACAAAAGGAGCCAATTAATCCTGTTCCATTAAGCCCCGCTCAGAAAATAGAGCAAAAAAGCATTACCAAAATGAAAACGCATAAAATCAAAGGGCGTGTGGAGACTGGTTACACTGACCTTGATAATCTTTTATTTGGTGGAATTCCTCCGAAACTTGCTGTAGCATTAACTGCACCGTTAAGTGACGAAGTAAACTCTCTAATTAAGGCGTTTATAGAAACTGGGGCAAAAAAAGGTGACATAACCTTTTTTGTTACAAATGATGCTTCATTACCAAAAGATATGGTTAGAGAATTCCCTGCAAATTTCTATCTATTCAACCTTAATCCACAACTCGATAAAGATTTAGGAAAAGCACCTAATGTTTTTTCAATAAGGAGCATAGACAACCTCACCGAAATTAACATAGCAATAACTCAGGCAATTCGCAAGCTTGACCCCAATCTTAAAGTGTCAAGAAGGTTCTGCTTAAACATTGTTTCAGATGTATTGCTGCAACACGGTTTGGTCGTAACAAGAAAGTGGCTTTCTGAACTTATAGCTGCATTGAATGCTACTGAATTTACAATACTAGCAGTTATTAATTCACAAATGCATTCTTCAGAGGATGTTTATGCGCTTCTTGGGCTGTTTGACGGAGAAATTAGCATTCGTGAAACAGAATCGGTGAAGGAGTTCAAAAGATACCTCAAAGTTAGAAGAATGAGCAATCAAGAATACCTAAAGAGCGAAATACTTCTGACTGAAGATTAGATAATTGCTCTGGTCCTCTGATTAAACTATTTAACGATTTCATGACATACCACTACTCAACTCAATGAGGGTGTTCACTTCAATTACGGAATCTCTCGTTTGTTTAGGTTATAAAAGTTAGTCATACCTATAGCGTTTCATACAGTTGGTCTGTTTCCTCTGAGGTTGGCACCCATGTTGCTTCCACTGTCGCTGGATCAACCCTAAAGTTAGTTGCTGGTTGAAACCTGCCTATTGCTCAAAGTATAGGTATTTTATCTCCAGGCATTATTGAAACTATATCACTTTCAAAATTGATAACCCACTATATTGAGGAGAGGAAGAGCTCAAAAGCCCTTAAACGAAGACCTGTTGGGATGCTTTTTGAAGCATGGAAAATGCAAACTTGATTTGGGACTTTTTAGCTATATTTGCTATTGCTAGTTTGTGCCTCGAAAGATCGAAACTAAAAAGATTACTATTACAAGGCCTATTGCTAGGAATATTAGGTAATCACCTATTTTGCTGATGGCTTTTTGGAAGTGACTAGTTGTTTTGGCTTGTTCTACAAGCTTGGTTGTTTTACCAAAAAAGGTTCTTATGCCTGTGTTAACGACGAGCGCGTTCATTTCACCTTGTCTAATTATAGAACTTGCGTATCCAACGTCAGACAAATGCTTCTCGACAGGTAGAGATTCGCCAGTTAACGCTGACTCGTCGGCCAAGAGATAATCTCCATCAATAAGTTTTACATCGGCGGGGACAATTTCTCCTAAACGTAATCGAACAACATCGCCCGGAACCAGTTTTCCAGCTTCCATCTCCTGCCATTGTCCATCACGCAGAACTCGCGTTTTTATGGCAAGCCTTTGTTTTAGTAGTTCTATCGCGTTTCCAGCCTTATGCTCTTGCCAGAACCCAACGGCAGCGTTTACCATTAGCAGCGTTAAGATTATTGCAAAATCAGGCCATCTTTGAATAACTGCAGACATTATCACTGCTGCTTCAATCATCCATGGAATTGGACCCCAAAAATAACCAAGAAACTTTAGCAGCGGGTTGACTTTTTTCTCCTGAATTTCATTAGGACCGTATTGCGCAAATCGTTTTTCAGCTTCTGATAGAGGCAAGTAGATAAGTGGAAGTAAGTAAATGAGAGAGAGGAGAAAGATTAGATTTTAATCCATAGATTCGTGTTTTTCGATACCTACAAATATTCCACATTGTTGAAAAAGATTGGTTGCCGAATTGTTTGCTGAAAATAGAAGTTAAATTCAAAATCAATTTCTTTTTTGTTTATCATTCCATCAAGAAATACATAAACAAGACCTTTGATTAAATGTGGAATATAGCGAGGTTGCTAAGTCAGCTTTAACCACTGCCAATGTAATACTTAGGTAATAAATATTAAGCTATGAAAATAAAAGCGATTGGCGAATAGACCCGCGGTCCATGGGATTCTTTGTTTAAGTAGAATAATGCCTATATTCAAATTCAGAAATTCTAAGATAGGGATGTTATTACAGAATGAACTTGAATGATCTTACCATTAAGTCGCAGGAAGCGATTGAGAAAGCAACCCAAATTGCAGCGTCAAACCAGAATCAACCAATCGAAGCTGTGCATATACTAAAAGCAATATTAATGGTTGACGAAAACGTAGTTCCTTATTTGCTGCAAAAACTAAACGTTAACCTTGACTCTTTCTCGAGAGCACTTGATAATCTAATCAGTTCTTTACCCAAAGTATCTGGAGGGCAACAATTTCTCTCACCCAATTCTAATCGGGCGCTGCAGAAAGCCTCCGATTTAGCTTCAGCGTCAAAAGACCAATTTATCTCAATCGAGCACATTCTATTGGGAATCTTATCGCTAAATGATGCCGCATCAAAACTACTTCAATCTTACGGCGTCACCGAAAAAGACCTAAAAGAAGCAATCAAACAACTCCGCAAAGGATCAAAAGTTACTTCCCAAACCGCAGAAGAAACCTACAACGCCCTCAACAAATACGCAATAAACCTAAACGACATGGCAAGAAAAGGAAAACTGGACCCTGTCATCGGACGCGACGAAGAAATCCGACGTGTCCTTCAGATTCTATCCCGAAGGACCAAAAATAACCCAATTCTAATCGGTGAGCCAGGAGTTGGAAAGACCGCAATAGCAGAAGGAATAGCCCACCGCATAATAAACGGGGACGTCCCGGAGAACCTGAAATCAAAGCAAATCTACTCCCTGGACATGAGTGCTCTTATTGCAGGTGCAAAATTCAAAGGTGAATTCGAAGAGCGCCTAAAAAGTGTTGTTAAAGAAGTTGTCGCGGCTGAAGGCGACATCGTATTATTCATTGATGAGATTCACACTCTAGTCGGAGCCGGCGGCGGTGAGGGAGCAATGGACGCTGCAAACATTCTGAAACCCGCATTAGCCAGAGGCGAGCTGCGTGCAATCGGTGCCACCACTCTAAACGAATATCAAAAATATTTTGAAAAAGACAAAGCCCTGGAAAGACGTTTCCAGCCAGTTATGGTTAACGAACCCGACACCTTGGATGCAATTTCTATTCTTCGAGGATTAAAAGAACGCTACGAAGTATACCACCACGTTAGAATCAAAGATGAAGCTATAATTGCAGCTGTAGAGCTTTCCCAAAGATACATTTCTGACCGCTTTTTGCCGGATAAAGCAATCGACCTAATTGACGAAGCAGCATCAAAACTTCGACTCGAAATAAACTCTGCACCCGAAGAGCTCGAATCATTAGACCGAAAAATTCGCCAACTAGAGATCGAACGAGAAGCTATAAAACGCGAAAAAGATGAAGCAAAACTCAAATCACTAAACGAGGAGATCGCAAACCTTAGCGATGAGCGCAATCAACTTAGGGCAAAATGGAAATCTGAAAAAGAATTAGTTGATAAGATTCAGATAAAGAAAAACGAAATTGAACAACTTAGATTCGAAGAAGAAACCGCTAACCGCACAGGCGATCTTGGGAAAGTTGCAGAAATTCGCTACGGCAAAATTCCCGAAGCAGAAAAAACAATTGTAACGTTAAAGAAAAAACTCTCGGAGATCCAGAAAGAATCAGCCCTAGTTAACGAAGAAGTTGATGCTGAAGAAATCGCTGAAGTAGTTTGCCGGTGGACAGGTATTCCAGTTAGCCGAATGCTCCAAAATGAAAAACAGAAACTGCTTAACCTAGAAACAGAACTACATATACGGGTTGTCGGACAAGAAGAAGCAATCAGTGCAGTGTCTGATGCTATTAGAAGAAACCGCGCAGGCTTGCAAGATCCCAAACGACCAATCGGCTCATTCATATTTTTAGGCACGACTGGTGTTGGAAAAACCGAATTAGCAAAAGCTCTAGCTGAATTCCTATTCAACAACGAAAACAATCTAGTTAGAATTGACATGTCAGAGTATCAAGAGCGGCACACTGTCTCAAGACTCATAGGTGCACCACCCGGATATGTAGGCTACGAAGAAAGCGGACAGCTAACTGAAGCCATCAGAAGAAAACCATACGCAGTTGTTCTCCTAGACGAAATCGAAAAGGCACACCCGGACGTTTTCAACATATTGCTCCAAGTCCTTGACGACGGCAGACTAACAGACAACAAAGGCCGAACCGTAGACTTTAAAAACACAATAATCATAATGACCTCAAACATTGGCTCCCACCTAATCCAAGAAAACCTCGAAAAAATCAACGATCAAAACAGAGAAGAAATCATAAATCAAACACGAAAACAAGTCTTCGATTTGCTGAAAAGAAGCATTAAACCAGAATTCCTAAACCGCATCGACGAAATAATCATGTTCCAATCCCTAACGCAACAAGAAGTGCGAAAAATAGTGGAGCTCCAAATAAATCTCATCAAGAAAACACTTGAAAAAAGCAGCATAAACCTAGACGTCACCAAAAAAGCCATAGACTACATTGCTACCATCGGATATGACCCACAATTCGGTGCCAGACCAATAAAACGAGTGATTCAGAAAAACTTACTAAACGAACTATCAAAAATGATCCTAGAAGACAAAGTAGACAAAAACGTAGCCATTGTAGTCGACGAAAAAAATGGGAAATTAGTCTTCAAGAATAAATAAAAGAGAAATTAGAAAAAAAGAGCTGGGTGCTTATCTTGCCCAGCAGGGGCCGTAGCCATAACCATAGCCGTATCCGTTTCCATAGCCGTCTTGATAGGGGGCTGGAGCGGGAACTGAGCCTTCGGTTGGCGCTTGAGGCGCAACATATTGACTGTTGTACGGTTGGTTGTACCCGTAGCCAAAGCAGTTGCCAATCCAACCCAAGAATCCATTGTTCGGGCCTTGGTTGGGGGCTGTGCCCGTGTAGGTTTGGTTAGCGCCGATTTGGGCTGAAGCCAACCCGACTGCAACCAAGGTTAATGCCGCGACTGCGACCAAGGCAATTACGATTTTTGTTTTTTGCATTTGTTTATCACCATATTAGTATATGTGCATAAAAGCTTATAGTAGTTGCCTGAAACAGTACTGAAACAGATTTGAAACATTACAAGAGAAACAGAAATGTGCTATGCTTATTTGTTTGGTTAGCTAATCCACAGTTATGATCTTACAAAGACCCTTCTACGAACGTGACACTATAACTGTTGCCAAAGACCTACTTGGAAAAATCTTAGTTCATGAATCTTCACAAGGCACAACAACGGGCAGAATAGTTGAAACAGAAGCTTACCAGGGACCCGAAGACCAAGCTGCGCACAGTTCAGGAGGACGAAGAACATCAAGAAATGAAATTATGTTTGGCAAAAAAGGGCACGCCTATGTATATTTTATCTATGGGCTTTATTACTGCTTCAACATAACAGCCGGCAATGTTGCCGGAAAGCCAGAAGCCGTCCTTCTCAGAGCACTCGAACCCATAGAAGGAAAAAAAATTATGGCTAAACGACGAGGCGCTGTTTCAGAAAAGCTCATTAAACTAACAAGTGGTCCCAGCAGGCTTTGCATGGCAATGGATATATCAAAAGCTCAGAACAAAACAGACATAACTACTCCACCACTCTACGTTAGAGACGCACCAACAATACCTGAAAGTGACATCATGGAAGCCGCGCGTGTTGGCGTGGATTATGCTGGTGAATGGAAAAACAAACCCTGGCGTTTTTACATTAAAGAAAGCAGCTTCGTTTCAAAAAAGTAGAATCGCTTGGAAAAAACAACTAAAAGAACGTTTAGCTCCTTGACTCTCCAAATGGAGTAAACGCTTATTTTTGAGCAAGAATTGCGTTCCAAGGTGATTTACGCTTTCTAAATACCTTCACACTCACAAAGCTCTCCGAACGCAATAACTCCTTAATCTCAGCTAACGGGAAAAGGTGAACGTTAGTTTTAGCAATAGTTTCAGCGTTCTCAACCTCGAAGACCCCGTCTTTAACCATTTCATTCACAATAAGCAGAGACCCCCCGGTCTTGAGGATTCTTCTTATTTCACGGAAAGCTTTTGGAAGGTCAGACCAAAAATAGTAAGTCTCAATTGCGGTTATCAAGTCAAAGAATTCATCCCTAAATTTCGTCTTATCAACTGAGCCTTTGACTATTTCTACGCGGTCTTGGATAACAAGTTTGCTGTTGACTTCTTTTGAGTAATTCACCATGTCCACTGAGTGGTCGATACCGTACACTTTGCCTTTAAAGGCGCGCTTCGCCAGTCTGCTTAGTGTTTTTCCGCCTCCGCAACCTACATCTAAAACAACAAACATTGGTTCAACTTTAACGTGTTTCAGACCCCAAGTTGACAAGTTTTTGTGTGCTTGGTTCATCTGGGTGGCGACTCTTTTTCCTTGAAAGCCAGTTGGGCACCTATACTGCTCCCAATGGTTAAGGCGGTCCTTCTTCTTTTTGGGCTGCATTCTCAAAAATATGAAAAAGCAATCTAATAAATACACAAACTCACTACGGAAATTTATTAGAAACCAAAATAATCAAATTACATAGTTATAGATTTCTTTTCATGCGCAATTGACAAGTCGCCTTTGCAATCCCAAAGATGAACCTCAACTTCATGATTTTTTTGGATTTAGCTGAACTAATAGTAGAGAGAGGCTATAAGCCTCCGAAAAAATTTGAATTGCATTTGTCGGACCTGATTTGGGTTCTAATAATTCAGTTCTTTCTAAAGGACTATTGCGCTGAAATAAGCATAGTGCATTTTTGAGGCTCATCTATTAATCGGTGTCAATTCAACTTCTATTTGCAGGCGCTTAAAAAGGATCGATCTTCTGCATTGGGTAGTCGAATGCACTGTCAGGTTCTTTTGCTAGCTGGTCATCCCAGCATTCCCAACACATGCCTTCATAATTGTTGTAGTCTTCTTTGGTGATTTCCCTACCGCACACTTCACAGGTTGCTTTTTGTTTAGAGCTCAATAGGCTCACTTGTTTCTTTTTTTGTATTAAGTGCTATTTTTATTTTACTCAAGATTAGCTGATTTTTTCCGATTTGTCTGCCTTACTCTTATAGAACTTGATGCTGCGAAATCGGTTAAATTCTTCTGAATTGTAGTCTCAGAACCGCAAAGAAAAAAGGGATGAAAGAAAACTCCATAAATTCGAATGTTTGAGCGGGTCCGACGGGAATTGAACCCGCGACCCCCGGATTAAAAGTCCGGTGCTCTAGCCTGACTGAGCTACGGACCCGCGCTTATTTAGTTGCGCTGATAGGAAAACGCGAAGGGGTTTTTTAGTATTTCGATTAAAAAATGGATAAAATGCAAAGGGCTGACCGATTTTTTAGCTTTCAGGATTGTTGTTATAAAACTTTTGATTTTGTCGCGAACTAAAAATGGTTCCAATAGTTTCTGAACCTTTTTCGGTTAGTGGTAATAATTCAGAAAAAGTATGAACAAATAAACAAACTGGACGCTTAAAAGTAGTCCCTGTCCCTAAGAAACGTCAGATTAAACAAAAAATCCTATTCATATATGTCAACATAACTCTATCTAGAAGTTCGATTGTTAACATTTATATGTAGAGGCAAGATAGCATTTTTCGAGAAAAATTACAATGTTCATGTTCATAAATCCATGGGGAGACAACGGTTTTTAACTTCAAAATTACCATTTTCTTGCTATACTGGCAACTTTTAATAGTTAACGATATATGTGCATGTTAACAAACGTTATCTCTAATTTTACCGTAGCACACTACGGTGCCTTAAACGTGATTTCATGGAAATACACATTTAAAAAATTAAACGAAGAGTACGAAATTGCCAACAAAAAGAAGCAAGCTCTAGAAAACCTGTATCAAACAGGCAAAATTTCTCAAGCCACAAAAGACTCTTTTGCCGGAGACATTGAGTCTGCAATAGTGGAAATTGAAAAACAACGTAAAGACCTCGCTGAAAGAATGCAAGGAAAAACCCAAGAACTAGAAGGACAAATAAAAACATTAGAAATGCTTCTCGCTAACTATGAAATTCAACATGTTATTGGAGAAATAGAAGACGAAATCTATACTCGAGAAATCAATCTACTTTCAAACACACTTGATGCAACACGACATGAACTCAGCATAATCAAAGACGCTTCAAACCAGCTTCTCCCCGAAGAAATGCCCCTTCAAACTCCAGAAGCTCCAACTGTTGCAGCCGAAGTTACTGTTGAGCCAGCTCCTGTAGAAACGGTTCCTTTAGAGACTCCTGTTGAAGCAACCCCATTAGAAACTCCAATCACAGAGACACTCACAATTGAGCCAGCTTCAATCGAATCTGCCCCAATTGAAACACCTATTGAAACCATGGCGGCAGAACCGACTCCTGAAATTGAGAGTGCTCAGGTTGAAGTACCTCCAGTTGAAGAAACAGCTTCTATTGAAACTGCTCCATATGAAGTTGCAGAAGCTGAAGCAGCTCCAATTGAAGTTCCAGTTGAAGCTCCTATCTTTGAAGATGCTCCAGTAGAAGAAGCAGCCCCAATCGAAACTTCAGATGTTGAAGTTGCAATGGTCGAAGAAGCTGCCCCAGTTGAAGAAGCGCTAATAATTGACCCCGAGGAAGCTCAAGTAGATAGCGAGGCTGCTCCTGAACTAATAATCGAGCCAGCTGTAGAAGAACAAGTAAATATGGAAGAGACAGAGACTCCAGTAATGGAAGTTGAGGAAGCAGATCAAGTTGAAGAAGCAACAATTGAAGACCCTGCTGAGGTCGAAGCTTCAACCGAAATCATTGAAGACGCTGTAGCAGAACAGCCAGCAATTGATGTCCCACTTCAAGCATTTGATGTAACAGAACACGCTCCAGTCGAAACAACACTAGAAAAAGTGATGGACCCTATACTTGAGCCGGTTATCGAACCGACAATCGTGGAGGAGGCCCACGTTCCAGCCCACCCTTTAGAAGCGCCTCCGCAGGCGCCTTCGGAAGCAATAGAAGAAACAGACACCGACCAAGCCGCCCAAACAGACGAAAACGACGAAAGCACAACTGAATAAAATAACTCTCCTTTTCTTTTCAATTTTAATTTTTCAAAAATAATTTCTTTTTGTGCATCTCCTAACTAATTTTTGGCTTCAGGCAAAGGTTCCCGCTTAAGTTTATCGCATTTAAGGTGCTTAGTTTTAGATTTTTTCATGACTTAATTGGAAAATCATATTGGGCGGAAAGATAATTGATCATTGCTAGACCGTTTTGTGTTTGTGTGTTGTACAGTTCCATTTCGTTATGCTCTGAGATTTGAAATATTGGTTTAGACGCTATATTTTACGTATTGATCTGTAGCTGTGTTTTACAGGTCGCTTTTTTATATGCTTTGATTATGTGCAAGGCTTTATCTTCGCGTATAACGATAAAGAAGACATAAGACAACAAGGATAAGATAACAAATGAACACAAAATATCAAAAAGAAGTCCAGACAAAACTCACAAAAGGACTCTTAGACACGATAATTCTGCAATACCTGCAGCAAGAAAGCATGCACGGCTACCAGTTAATCACAAAAATACGCAAAGGATTCGGAGTATACTTTGGACCCAGCACAATCTACCCGATGCTTGGCTTACTTGAGAAAAAAGGTTACATACAAAGCGCCTGGAATATGGATTGTGAAAGACCTAAAAAAGTATACAAACTAACCGAACAAGGAAAGAACGTCCTAAACTATGCTGAAAACTCACTAATTATGATCTGCCAAAAAATAGCGCCAGAAAGCACAACAAGACAAGACTTAACCCCCATACTTACGGCATAACCCTCAAGGGAATCCAAAAGTCTGCAGGGGCACAAATTCAAAAAAGACCGTATCTATAAATCGGGAAATAGTCTGTGGGTTAAATAACGGTTAGTTTCCCGAATTTACCCACATTCAGTTGTAGTTCGCTCTTAAAGCTGGTAACATAGCCGTTTTCGATTTTAATGTTGTCGCCTATGCTAACCATATCTATTTGCTCGTTCCAAAGGGTAAGTTTTATACTGCCAGTTTCGTCTGCTACTACAGCGTCCACAATTTTGTATGTTTCATCTTTATATCTGGATTTAACTTCACGGGGATCGCTTTTCTCTACAACCTTAGCTTCAACATCAACTCGTTTCATACCATCATGCAAATCTTTAATCGTAACCAATTTAATTCACTTCTAAACTGTCGTTACGCTTTTTGTCTTTCAATCATATAAATCTTGCTAACTGAATTTTGGGACAAAAAGAAAGAAAAGAAAAGAAAGGCGGTGTTTTTTAAACCACGAAGAGGAAGAAAGCCAATGCCACAAGGGTAACTGTAACGCCCACCGCGGAGATTGCTATGCATTTTGCAGTGGAAAATTCGGGTTTGACTGCTTTGACTGCAAAAGTTGTTAACGCGCCAAGCCACACGTAAGACACAGCGAACATGGAGGTTATTATAGTCCTAAATGTTGCAAGTGCTGTTTCCGTATTCGTTACAACCATTTGAGCTTGAGCTGTAAGCACCCCAACTGCCTCGGCAGGGAAGTATATTGTTCCTAATGGATCAATAAGCAAGCCAAAAGACACATCGTAGGGATAATAGGTTACAGGCATTGCAAAAGTTGCTACAATGTTTACTAGTCCTCGGATTACCATAACGACCATTGCGAACCCTGCAGCTACAAAGAGCGGTTTCCATGTTGTTGTGTTTTTTGTGGCTCTCAATATGATATAGATAACTCCTGCTAGAAGCAACCATGTGAAGAGGAATTGCAGCGGGAAGATCTGTAGGAAACGCACTAACACTCCAGCTGGATCATATTGCGTTGGAGTAACATATTCTCCTCGGAAATACAACGCGCCTAAACGCATGATTATGTTAGAATCTGTTGAATAGTCAAATTGAAGTGTGAGTGAGGTTATGTTTGTCCATATAGGAAAACCATGTTCTGTCCAACCAGCCGTATCAGGCCCCAATGGGATGGTCAAGTTGTTCCATTGATCAATCAATGTAACATCAGATAGCAAAGGGGTGAGGTCATATGTGTAGTAATTTGAATCACTAAGTGAATAAAGCGTCAAAGTCACTGTTTGAGGAGCGCTTTGAGGTTCTACAAGTTTAATGGTCATGGAAAGGTTTTGGAAGCCGCTTGGGCTGCAATCAACATTAGATGTATTAGTCAACGCAGCGGTAACTGAATTCGCGTTTGTAGCATCCATCTGTAAACTGCTGTTTCCAAACAAGCTATAGTAAGCATTGGGATCCGATGGCGGAAGCTGTGTACCTGTCACATAAATTGTATTGTTGTAATAATCGTCAAAAGTATTACTTAACTCAAGGTTTGAGCTGCTATCCCAATTGGTGGCGTTTGTAAAGGTCTGCATCAACCCAGCAACCGGAGAAGTCAACTCCAATCTAGCTCTAGAAAACTGAGAATACTCGTAACCGATTTGCAACCCTATGAAGAGAAGAAGTATAACTATTACTCCAAGATACTTGGGATTATCAATGATTTGCTTGAACGCCTTATGCGGCGCAGTAAGAACCTTCACGATGTCATCGAGAAACATAGTCTTTGCTCCATTTGCAAGGGAGAAATAACGCCCGATTTATTAAGTGTTTGTCAAATCTTTAAACATTAAAACAAATCAGCAAGTAAATTTATGAAAAATTGGGCAAGCCACAACTAAATATCTTAACAAACTACTTGGCATTCAGTTGGAATGAAAAACCTGCACTTATTTTGCAAACATTTTAAATCCCTAAACATGATTTCAAAATATGATTGACATGACCCGAGTAAAATGCAAAAAATGCAATAACGTTTACGAACAAAACTTCGGAACAGCTGTCTTAGCGCCACACGTTGGACCACTGCATTATATTAAATGTCCAGCTTGCGGAAAAAGGAGTTGGGTCAACATTTACTCATCTTCAAAAGACCCAATCACTTGGCCACCAGACGCGAAACAACAAGAACAAGACTTAAAACCTGAGTTAAGCGAAGAAGAACTTGAAAAGAAGCACATAGAAGACTCTAAATACGAAAAAATATAATCTAATTAAGCATTTGGCATGTGCATGCTATGATTGACACTAAAAACCTAACTCGAAAATTCGGCAACTTTACCGCTGTTGACAACCTGACGCTTCGAGTTGAAGATGGAGAAGTATTCGGTTTTTTAGGACCCAACGGCGCAGGTAAAACCACTACGGTGCGCATGCTTTGTTGCTTAATAGGCAAAACCAGCGGCGAAGCTACAATAGGAAACTACACGATAGATAAGGAAGAAGATTGCTTAAAGATCCGAAAAATGGTAGGTTTTCTTCCTGAAAACGTCGGATTATACGACAGCCTAAGTGCTTACAGGAACCTTGATTTTTACGGACAACTATACGAGGTTCCAGAGTCTAAACGCAAAGAAAACATTGAACATCTTCTAAAATTGCTTGGGATTTGGGAACGACGCGAAGATGCAGCAGGGACATTTAGCAAAGGCATGAAACAAAAACTTGCTATTGCACGAGCTCTCATACATGATCCCCAGCTCTTATTCCTTGATGAACCAACTGCCAATCTTGACCCTGAAGCCTCAAAAACAGTTAGAGACTTCGTCATTGAACTTAAGAAAGAAAAACGAACAATTTTCATTAATACACATAACTTAGATGAGGCAGACCGTCTCTGCGACCGAATCGCTATTCTAAAAACGAAGCTGATTGCGGTTGATTCCCCCAAAAATTTGGAACACAGTCTCTACAAACGCAAAACTATCATTCACTTAGAAAGTATATCGAACAAAATAATTGATGCCGTAGAAAAATTATCATCAATTAAGAACGTGCGAACAAGTGATAACAAGCTGATTCTTGATATTGATAACCCTGAAAAAGATAACCCTGAAGTGGTAAGAACCATCGTAAAAGCAGATGGAAACATACAGTACGTAACTGAATTACGCTCCACACTTGAAGACGTTTACTTAAAACTAATACGGGAGGCTCAATCTCAATGAGACTTTGGAAATCTTTAATTGTAACCAAAAAAGACCTGAGTGTTTTCCGCAAGAACAAATATGTTCTCTACTCATTAATTGCCATGCCCATCATACTTGGGGTGGTTCTACCAATAATTTTCATATTTGCGCTAAACAGCGAAATTACCTCTGGAGCACTTTCTCATGAGCAAGCGTTAGCTGCTGCGGGTCAAATTGTAAATTTAGCAACAATGTATTTTGTTCTAATTCCAGCGATTCTCCCTTCAATTATAGCTTCCTATAGCTTTGTCGGGGAAAAAATAGAAAAGAGCTTAGAGCCTCTGCTCGCAACTCCAACAACAGATGGCGAATTATTACTTGGCAAGAGCTTAGCTTCATTCATTCCTTGTATGGTTGTAACGTATGTTGGAGCAGCAATATCAGCGATAATAATTGATGTCTGGTCAGTAACTACAAGTCAAATTGGAACGATCTTAATTCCAAACCAATACTGGTTGATAGTTATTGGCGTAATTGCCCCTCTTGCATGCATCATGAGTGTCGAAGCAAACATAATTGTCTCCTCCAAAGTAAACGACATACGAGCGGCGCAGCAGTTAGGTGGCTTAATCGTGTTGCCGTTGATTTTCCTTGTGATTTTTGCCTCAACTAGCGCGCAACTCTCAACAATAATAGCTATAGCGGTAATTGTAGCCTTAGCGGTTGCAGATATAGCATTGTTCTACCTTAGCAAGGCAACCTTTCAACGCGAAGAAATCCTCACCAAATGGAAGTAACCCCTACAACTTTTTTATAATTTTTGAGTCTAAACGGTCAACGCTGAGAAATTCCTTTAAGAGCAAGCTGTCTATTGTAAGTTTTAAGGCGGGGAGGGCATGTCAAAAACTAATCAGAATGGCAATAGCAATGATACTGTTGCTAGCACATTGACATTTCTAAGCACCGAAGAAATGATAACCCTGCCCCACGAAGAACTCCTAAAACGCTTAAGAACAACGCCACGGGGACTCAGCTCTGAGCAAGCATCCGAAAACCTCGAAACCTATGGTCCAAACGAACTCGCCCGCGAACACAAACACTCCGCTATCAAAGAGTTCCTACAACATTTCAAAAGCCCCCTTGTAATCATTCTTCTGATTGCAGGCATAATCACAGGCATTTTGGGACAGCTAACCAATACCACTATCATTTTTGTTATAATTTTTGTCAGTATTATTCTGGACTATTATCAAGAATCGAAAGCTGAAAAAGCAGCACAACTATTGAAACAAAAAGTCACAACCACAGCAACGGTTCTTAGGGACAATGTTAAACAAGAAATAAAGTTGCCAGGAATTGTCCCGGGAGATATAATTTTTCTTTCTGCCGGCGACATAGCTCCGGCTGACGCCCGGGTAATCAATGCCAAAGATTTATTCATCAACCAATCCGCGTTAACAGGTGAATCTTTTCCTGTAGAGAAAACCTCCAACCAAGTAAAAGCTAGCTCCGGTTCTATTGTTGAATGGACCAATTACTGTTTTATGGGTACTTCAGTTGTAAGCGGCACTGCAACAGCAGTTGTTGTTAGAACCGGTAGTACAACTGAATATGGAAAAATCGCCAAGAAATTAATCGAAAAACATCCGGAGACCGAATTTGAAAGAGGTATCAAGAGTTTTGGTTTCTTAATCATGCAAGTAACCTTCCTTTTGGTTATGTTCGTCTTTTTGATAATCTCTGTGCGAAATCCCACAACAGATGGTGTTGTGGACGCGTTGCTTTTTGCAGTTGCCTTGGCAGTTGGGTTAACTCCTGAACTTTTACCGATGATAATCACCATTAACCTCTCTAGAGGTGCTATGGCAATGTCCAAAAAAGGCGTCATAGTAAAACGTTTATCCGCTATCGAAAACTTTGGCAGCATGAACGTGCTCTGCACCGATAAGACAGGTACACTTACCGAAAACCGTATCAAACTCATTCTTAACGTTGACCTGGAAGGCAAAGAAGACGAAAAAGTTTTCCTTTACTCATTCCTGAATAGCAATTTCCAAACTGGACTGCGAAGCCCACTGGACGAAGCCATTCTAAGACATAAAGAAGTTGATACTTCGCAATACATGAAAATTGATGAAGTCCCATTTGACTTTATTCGTAGACGTGTCTCCGTTGTGGTTGAGAATGAAGGTGAACGATTCTTCATAGCTAAAGGTGCTCCGGAAGAAATTCTCAAAGTTTGTTCTTATTACGAGTTAGACAAGGTGGTTGCTGACCTAGGTGACGAAGCCCGAAAAAGAATCGAGCAGAAATATACTGACTACAGTGCAGAAGGTCTTAGAGTTTTAAGTATCGCTTACAAGCGGCTAAAAGTAGACAAAGCGGTTTACTCGATAAATGATGAAACAGACATGGTATTTTTGGGCTTTGTGGCTTTTCTTGATCCTCCCAAGGAAACAGCCAAACAATCGTTACGGTTACTAGGAAAAGCAGGAATAGAACTCAAAATCTTAACAGGTGACAACGAGTTAGTTACCAGAAAAGTATGTGAAGAACTAGGATTCGAAGTAAAAGGAGTGGCCCTTGGAAACGACATAGCTAACATAACAGACGAAGCACTTATGGCAATCGTCGAAGAAGCCAACGTCTTCTGTAGAGTTAACCCCGTCCAGAAGGACCGAATAATAACACTGCTAAAGAAAAACGGCCACGTAGTCGGTTACATGGGCGACGGAATAAACGATGCTCCCTCCCTGCGAACAAGTGATGTTGGCATCTCGGTCGACAACGCAGTTGATGTAGCGAGAGAATCAGCTGACATTATACTCTCCAGAAGCGACTTAACCGTTCTAGCTGAAGGTATCTTGGAAGGACGAAAAACATTTGGCAACACCATGAAATACATTCAGCTAGGCGTCAGCTCAAACTTTGGAAACATGTTTAGCGTTGCAGGTGCATCGGTATTCTTACCCTTTCTACCCATGTTACCCGTCCAAATTCTACTAAACAATCTTCTCTACGACATGTCCCAATCAACAATCACAACCGACAGAGTAGACGACGAATACGTTGAACGACCCAAACGCTGGGACATTGCCTTCATCAGACGATTTATGATTTCATTAGGTCCCGTAAGTTCCCTTTTTGATTTCTTTACCTTTTTCACAATGCTCTTTGTGTTTATTCCAATAATACCCGTCGCTCTATTATCAAATCCACAATATCCAGAGCACTTGTTCCAGACTGCATGGTTTATCGAATCCCTCTGTTCACAGGTACTAGTTGTTTTCGTGATAAGAACCAGGCGAAAACCGTTTTGGAAGAGTAAACCAAGCAAATACCTTCTGATTAGTAGCGCAGCAATCGTAACATTCGCTTTAACAGTACCTTTCACTCCGCTTGGTGAAATATTTGGTTTTGTTGCACCCCCGTTACTATTTTACCTCGCATTGGCAGCGTTATTAGGTGGATACCTGGCAACTACTGAAATCGTAAAAATCTGGTTCTACAAACGAAACGCCTATCGTCTCGAACAGATTCTGGTGCCCAAGAGAGCATTATATGTTACTAAGACAGCTAAACTGATGCAGGACATGATTGCAACAATAAGTCTCCGAATAGTCGATGAATTCTCTATTGAATCCTTAAACGACGACCTAAACACCGCGATAACCTATCCTATCAACTCAAACCAGATGGCAAGAAACCTTCAATACCTGAGACGATCAGGATTAATCAGCGTAGACTGGAACAAAAGAGTCATAAAACGCGAAAAATCACTAGATGAATACGTTAAGAAAAGCATTATTGGCGGTCCATTATGGCCAAGCATAAGCGAAGATTGGCGCAAAATACACAATATAATTCTTGAAAAACATGGTGAAGTAAATCCTGAATATCAAGAACTACTCGTAAAACAATAAAAAATATAGACTGAAAATCTTAGGAATTAGATGTGAGTTCTGACAACTGTGATTTGCTTAGTCCAACTCCAGGCGTGGCGTCAAGCCTTTTGCGAACTTTGCCCTTTTTAAATAATAGTACAGTGGGATAGTATTCTATATCGTATTTGTCGCATAATTCGGGCTTGTCATCGACTACTACACTTAGGCACTCAAGTGGATTGGTTTTCGCGTACTCTTGAAATATCGGTAGAAACCGCTGTGAATGAGGACACCATGAAGCATAGAACAAAACGAATGCTTTCTCCTTGGATTCTAACTCCGCATCTAAATTGTCTTGGGTTTGTTTTTTACTATATTTATCTGCTTTAGACATGTTTTTTATATCTCCCTATCTTCTTCAGGGTAATGACTGCTATCGCAAAACGGTTTGTTGCTGGATTTTCCGCATCGACAAAGAGTTAAACGGTTTCTAACCTCATACATCTTTCCGTTGGCAGAAAATACAGGAATTCCGCCACGAACCCATAGCGGGCCATCAACACCCATAGCGGGGTCTTGGATAAAACCAATAGATTTTTCAAATGCCGGCTCAATTGTCTTTCTGCTTTCTTTGTCAACTACGACTAAGCGACCTGAAGGGCAATCAGAAGAGTTTTTTATAACGTTTTTCCTTGCCCATTGCTCATCAGTTTTCAATATTATATCCCAAATATCTCCACCGCGATGACAAAAACGTGCTGAAGCGCAAATCATCTCAGCATCCTTCAACTTCAAAGAAGGACCATTAAACTCTTTTGCCATCTGTTCATAAGGCAAGTTTTCACTTGTTTCTGCCCCGTCAAAATTAGCTTTTATATGGGACCCATCGCAGAATGGTTTTTTTCTTGATTTTCCACAACGACAAAGAGAGTATTTATCCGAAGTTTGCAGTTTTTCTCCAATTAACCATTCGGCTGGAGTTTTTTCCTTGTTACATTTTATTGTCATTGGATACAAGGGAATGTTTCCAGAAACAAAGTACGGTCCATCCTTTATGATCTTAATTTTAGCGTCATTCGCTGTTAATGTTTCTTTTATGTTCTCCAATGACCTCAACTCAGACAATAACAAAAACTGAAATATTTGGTTCGCAGTTCAAGAAATATGTTTTTCGTTATTAAATTTTTTGTAGAGTACCCATACAGTTTTTTGGCAGATATCAATTGGCAAAATTCAGTTTAGAAAGCACCGTAACTCTATTTCTTAATTACTTTTGTTAAACACAATAGAATTATTCTTAGCCTAATAATTTTTTGTTTAACATGGCACTTTGTTTTTCCTTTTTCGTATGGAAATTTTTCTGCTCGAACAATATAATACAGGATAATGGGTTCTGTCGTAAAAGATTTTATTAATATAAGTGTGTTATAGTCAAGCTGATATTCATGGACCCTCAATGCGAAATGATCGGCAAATACGTTCTGCCAATATACAGATCATTACTTGCGAGGGAACTTGTGGAAAAATACAATTTTTCGCAAACGCAGGCTGCCAAACGTCTCGGCACCACTCAAGCAGCCGTAAGTCAATATCTTAGTTCAAAACGTGCCATCAAAGGAATCGAGCATGTTGAACAATTTCTTCCTAAAATTCAAGCCATGGCTTCTGAAACTGCAAAAAAAATAGTGAACAAAGAAATCAGTGCTGGCGACGTAACTGTTGATTTCTGTCATCTTTGCACTAGTTTTTGCAAAAAAGGCTCGTCTAAATCTGATGATGCGCCAGAGTATTACATCTAACTCTTAAACTCTACAACACTAATTTAGACAGATAACGAGTGGAAACTGATTATTCAATGAGTAGAACACGGCTTAACTTTCTAATTATCTGCTATATTTGACCAAAATTTTCTTTTAGCGAAAACAAATGATGTAACGCTAGTGATGAACACCGTGCTAACAAACAAGATGTTGGCAGCAGTAAGCCATTGTGGGTTTTGAGACATAAAAACGCACACAGAAGCAAAAAGATACAATGAAACTGCCCCCATGGCAAATTGAGTTATCGTTAGAACCTTTCTACCCTGGTAAGCTTTAGACTTTAACCCGTTCAAGACAGTTTCAACTTTTTTCGAGACGTCTGGGAGATCATCCAAAATCAATGTTAAGCCGCCAAGCAGAAAGAACCGTCCGACATTAACTGCGATAGTTGTGTTGTTAACAAAGAAAATTGAGAGGATTGATACTGGGCTATAGAAAAATATGTAGATTGCTGTGAAAAACAGGACTAAAAACCCGTAAAAATAGTGGTGAAACAGAAAACGCCCAGTTTTTAAAGATCTTCCAAGGCATGCGCTTGGAAAAATGTTTAGGATAGCCGCAGCGATTGCAAACCAAATAAAGTTGCCGTTTAAAAGGAAAGGGTAAAATGGCTGCCAATTGGGAAAAATCCAGTAGAACCCCGCTAGGATCCCAACGGCACATGCAATAGTTAACAGTGAGTTGAAAACTAATGAGAGACTGTACGTTTTTTTGGTAAGCACCCAGATTTTTCTCATCAGTAGTCCTCTTCGCTGTTGTTGCGAAAATTTAGCGCGCAAAAAATATAAGGATACTTCTAAAAAATGTTTTTGCAACTTTAGAAAGACTGCAACGTAAAGATTTAAACTTCGGTAAGCGATGATGAAAGGACAATGATGTCTTTAAAACTGTCTGTACCGCTACAGCATGCGCAACAAATCTGCTTTGGTAATTATTCCAACTATAGACCCTTTTTTGGATACTAACACAGCTGAATATGATTGGAGAAGGCTTGTAATTAACGGCAATGGTGCGTCTTCATTTATTTGTGGGAAAGCTTCTTCCATGATGCTTTCTGTTGGAAGTTTGGAGATATCCTCTAAGTCTTTACCTGAGAGGATTTGTCGAAGAATTGCTCTTTCCGATATGCTTCCCACTGATTGTTTGCCCTCGAAAACTGGGATTTGAGAATAGCTGTGTTCTTTCATTATCTTTACGACTTTTGATACTGGAGCAGTTTTTTGTACACTGATAACTTCGTTATGAAGGATTTTTTCTGCTTGAATTTTGGTTTTAAATTCCAATCGTTCGAGAACATCAAAAATTGTTTTAACTTTTGTGTATGACGAGTCAATGGTTCCTGCTTCGAGTTTGGCTATAAGGGATTGGCTTACTCCTGCCCTTTTTGCTAGTTCTTTTTGTTTAAGACCAAGTTGTCTTCGACGTTTGGCGATGTCTTCAAGGGTTGGAAACATGTTTTAGGAATGGATTTGGTGGTTTAATATTCTTTTTGGAATATTTCTTACAACAACCCATATAACGCTGTTATCAATGTTTGTGTATAACCAAAACAAGAGGCAATAAGAAAAATGCCAACCAAAAAAATAGATACCCTCGCCCTACATGCAGGGCAAGAAAAACCTGATCCAACAACAGGATCAAGAGCAGTTCCAATATACCAAACAACATCATACGTGTTCGAGAGCACAGAAAGTGCAGCAAACCTGTTCGCTCTAAAAGAAGTAGGTAATATTTATACAAGAATGATGAACCCAACAAGTGACATTTTCGAAAAAAGAGTCGCAGCTATCGAAGGCGGAACGGGCGCCTTAGCCGTCGCATCAGGACAAGCTGCAATATCACTTGCATTATTAACAATAACACAGCCAGGTGACGAGATCCTGGCCGCAAATAACCTATACGGCGGTACCTACAGCCTACTGCACTACACATTCCCAAAACTCGGAAGAACAACACGATTCGTCGATTCACAAAAACTCAGCGAATTCAAAAATGCAATTTCACCAAAAACCCGAGCCATCTATGCTGAAACAATTGGCAACCCAAAACTTGATGTGCCAGACTTTGAAGCTTTAGCAAAAATTGCTCATGAAGTCGACATCCCCCTGGTTATAGATAACACAGTTGGTGTCGGTCTAGTAAAGCCAATTGACTTTGGCGCGGACATAATTGCTACATCCGCAACTAAATACATTGGCGGACATGGCACAAGCATCGGAGGCATAATCGTCGACTCAGGCAAATTCCAGTGGAACAATGGGAAATTTCCAGAATTCACTGAACCCGACCCAAGTTACCACGGAGTAAAATACTGGGATGATTTCGGCAAATTTCCCGGATTAGGAAACGTAGCATTCATCTTCAAAGTGAGGGTTCAACTATTACGGGATTTAGGTCCAGCATTAAGCCCATTCAACGCGTTCCTATTTCTCCAAGGACTCGAAGACCTGCCCCTTCGACAACGAAGACATTCAGAGAACGCGCTTCAAGTCGCCCAGTTCCTAAAAAAACACCCCTTAGTTACCTGGGTAAATTATCCAGGCTTACCAGATAACCCAAACTATAAACTTGCTTTAAAATACCTCAAAAAACACTTCGGTGGTCTAATAGGCTTTGGCATTAAAGGTGGTTTAAAATCAGGCAAAAAATTCATCGAATCCGTAAAACTACTTTCGCATGTTGCTAACATCGGCGATGCAAAAAGCTTGGTAATTCATCCAGCATCAACTACCCATCAACAACTCACAACAGAAGAGCAAGCTACAACAGGGGTAACTCCCGACTACATTAGACTCTCAATTGGTTTAGAAGACCCAGAAGACATAATCGCGGACATAGATCAAGCCCTTAAAACCTCAGCCAAAGAATAAAAACCAACCAGACTTCTCTTTTCGGAGGAAAGAAAGCTTATACCAACAAAAAAAATCACCCAAGTACAAACCTTAACTTTCGCCCAACCACCCGATGAATTAACATTAGAAACAGGCGAAAAACTAGGACCTATAACGCTGGCCTACGAAACTTACGGAACCCTCAACATAGAAAAAAGCAATGCCATTTTGGTTTTACACGCACTGTCAGGGGACTCTCACACTGCAGATCAAGGTGGCTGGTGGGAAAACTTAATCGGACCTGGAAAAGGCATTGATACAGACAAATATTTTGTCATATGTAGCAACGTAATAGGAGGCTGCAGAGGATCTACCGGTCCATCTTCTGTCAATCCTCTCACTGGCAAACCATACGGTCTTAGTTTTCCTTTGATCAGTATCCACGATATGGTTGAAGCGCAAAGGCATCTAGTCGATTTCTTAGGTATCGAAAAATTGCTCTCTGTTGTCGGCGGTTCCATGGGCGGCATGCAGGTCTTGCAGTGGATGGTTTCCTATCCCAAACGGATACGTTCAGCGATTCCAATTGCCACCACTCTAAAACACACGCCTCAGCAAATAGCCTTTAACGAGGTTGGACGCCAAGCCGTAATGTCAGACCCTGATTGGAAAAACGGCGCCTACTATGGCCACTCGTCTCCAGCCAAGGGCTTAGCGCTAGCGCGAATGATTGGACATATAACCTATATGAGTGACATCTCCATGACTGAGAAGTTTGGCAGAAAAATCCGTCACGATAAGGAACCCTTCAAATTTAGCGCAGACTTCGAAGTGGAAGGTTACCTCCATTATAGAGGCGACAACTTTGTGAAACGTTTTGACGCCAATAGCTACCTCTACCTTACTAAAGCTATTGATAACTTTAACCTGCTTAACGGTCACGGATTAGCCAATATCTTTGAAGGTTTAAAGGCAAAAGTGCTAGTTTTAGCCTTCAAATCTGACTGGCTCTACCCCACATATCAAAGCCAAGAAATCGTAAAAGCCTGTAAACTATCTGGAGTTGAGGCAAGCTACTGCGAAATCAACAGTACCTATGGGCACGATGCATTTCTCTTGGAGATAACAAAGGAAACACAATTAATCGAGGGCTTTTTGAAAGCAGTATCCAACGGAAACGGTCAGCATCAATGACTAAACAAACCCAAGTAATAGAACATAAAGTAATTTCGCGCTGGATTAATAGCGGAGCCAATGTTTTGGATTTAGGTTGCGGAGATGGCGAACTTTTATCTTTGCTGATAAGAAATAAGCACGTTCACGCGCAAGGAGTTGAACTCAGTGACCAAGCCATCAATACTTGCGTTGCCGCTGGCTTGAATGTTTATCAACAAGATATCGATACGGGCCTAACTGAATACGCTGACAAAAGTATCGACTTTGTAATTCTAAATCAGACTCTCCAACAGGTAAGGAAACCTGATCTTGCCATAAAAGAAGCTTTACGAGTCGGAAAAAAAGTCATCGTTGGTTTTCCCAATTTCTGCTACATAACTGACCGTTTCTCGATTTTCTTTCGCGGAAAAGTCCCAGTCACCTCTTCATTACCCTATGAATGGTACGACACACCAAACCTGCATTTTCTAAGCATAACAGACTTCAAGGAATACTGCAGTAAAATCAACGTAACCATAGAAGATCAAATTTTCATTTCAAAAAATCACACTGTCAAGATATTACCCAATCTATTTGCCGAAGTCGGGCTATTTCTACTTTCAAAACACTAATACCCTTAAATCAACTCAAAATAAATTTACCGTTTTTTCTAGCTAAAAAAGCATTAATACAGAAAAATAATAAATGTCCAATGTGTTAGCTCTACTTTGAAGGAGACAAAATAGCGTGAAACTAATCTTCGTTGCAATCGATGGAATGGGTGATTTACCAATTGAATCCTTGGGAAACAAAACACCTTTGGAAGCGGCGGAAACTCCCAACTTGGACTCGCTTGCTAAGAAGGGTAAGACAGGTTTGATGTATACAGTTAGGAAGGGTGTTGCTCCTGAGAGCGATGTTGCTGTCATTTCTCTTCTAGGTTATGACCCCTTCAAATACAGTACCGGAAGAGGTGTCATAGAAGCAGCAGGAGTTGGCTTAAAAATGAAGGACGGTGACTTAGCATTACGATGCAACTTTGCAACCTTGGGGCAGGGAAAAACCATACTGGATCGGCGTGTAGCTCGAAGCTTAAGCACTGAAGAAGCGTCAGAACTAACCCGAGCCGTAAACAGAGAAGTCAAATTAACCTCTTACCCTGCAACCTTTGAATATAGAAACACACTTGGTCATAGGGCAGTCCTTCTAATTAGGAGCAACGCTAATCCTCTTTCAAGCAATATAACCAACAGCGACCCAGCGTATATAATTATAAATGGAATTGGCGTAGCAAAACCTGATGTGGAGATGGTTCTCAAAACTTGTGAGCCAACTGACAACACCGAGGCATCAAAAGTCTCTGCGGGACTTGTAAACGAGTTTATCGAAAAATCCCATCTGCTTTGGGAGAATCACCCAATAAATGAAAAGCGTGCAAAAGAAGGCAAATTAAAAGCTAACGTTGTCTTAACACGTGACGCAGGGCACTTGCTCCCGAAATTCTTCAACATTAACAAGCGATATAACGTAAATTTCGCCGCGTTGGCAGACATGCATGCTGAACGAGGTATAGCCCAACTTGCGGGTATGGAGTCGTCTCTTCTTCCTCCTCCAACAGGTAATCTTCAGAAAGATTGTGAAGTTAGAGTCAAAGCCCTCCTTGAAGCTTTGCCAAAACATGATTGTTTCTACATCCACCTGAAAGGTCCCGATGAACCCGGACATGATGGCAACTGCCAATTAAAAACACAGGTCATTTCAGCCATAGACAAGTATTTCTTTGGTCCTTTACTAAAGCAGATTACGCTTCAAGACAACCTCATATGTGTAACTACCGACCATGCAACACCTTGTGCGCTTAAAGTTCACAGCGACACACCTGTTCCGGTCCTGATTTCAGGAGATAGCTTCGGCACAAGTAGTACACATAAATTCTGTGAAAAGGAATGCGCAAAGGGCAGTCTTGGTATTATTGAGCGAGGATGCGAATTAATGCCCAAACTAATGGAGTTGCTGAAAACCGGTAATTAAACAATTAACCCCCGCCCGCCCCATTTATAGAAATATTCACTATGTAGCCTTTGACACAGCTTCTGTTTGGTTTACTTTACGGTGAATAAGGTGCATCTGTTAATTTCTCAACACCGTATTTTGTGACAAGAACTGTGTCCTCAATTCGAACTCCCCCAAATCCTGGTAGATAGACACCGGGTTCAACCGTTATCACGTTGCCTTTCTCCAAAATGTCTTTGCTGTCAGGACTTAAAATCGGGGCTTCATGTACTTCTAATCCCACTCCATGACCAAGATTATGAACAAAAAAGTCACAGAAACCTGCCTCCTCAATAATCCGTCTAGCTGCCTGGTCAACTTCTTTTGCTGGAACACCAGGCTTAATGGATTCAATGGCGCTCTGCTGAGCTTTCTTGACTGTTTCAAAAATCTGAGTTTGTTTCTCTGAGTTTTTTCCAGCAATGAAGGTACGCGTGATGTCAGAGCGGTAGAAATGATAGCTTGCGCCTAAATCAACCACTACAAAATCACCATCCACAATCGTTTTTTCTTGGAAAGTGCCGTGAGGATAGGCACAACAAAAACCTGATGCGACAATAGTGTCAAAGGCTGTCCCGTCTGCTCCTGCTCTACGCATTGCATATTCGGCTTCAGCAGCGACCTCTTTCTCTTTTATGCCTGGTCGAATAGTTTCTGACGCTTTCTGTATGCCAATGTTTGCAAGTTTACA
>Ga0315535_1000042_pt1 | contig 70491 bp, 75 predicted proteins | sample SalMarSW160220MG_2_FD_203092 | JGI IMG/M metagenome (GOLD analysis project Ga0315535, IMG submission 203092) | Salt marsh sediment microbial communities from the Plum Island Ecosystem LTER, Massachusetts, United States - Salt Marsh Sediment SW1602-20 ... | reverse complement strand
GTGAAGAGGGTGGCTGATTCAGAAGGTATAGAGTATGATGATGACGCGCTCAAGTCGATAGCCCGCAGGGCAGGAGGCGACGCAAGGGCAGCTATCAATGACATGCAGATGCTGAGCGCTGACGGAAAGATAACAAAGGAGGATCTCGAGACGCTGTCTGACAGGGAGAAGACAGAGGAGATAGAGACTGCGCTCACCAAGATATTCAAGACGACAGACCCGCTGATCGCAAAGCACTCATTCGACACGGTCAACGAGGACCTGAAAGAGTGCCTGCTCTGGGTGGACGAGAACCTGCCCAAGGAGTATGACAAACCGGAGGACCTGGCAAGGGCATATGACTTCGTGTCAAAGGCAGATGTGATGAACAGGAGGATCATGAGATGGCAGCACTGGAGATTCCTCGTTTACGTGAATGATTTCATGAGCGCAGGCGTAGCGGTATCAAAGGACGAGAAATACAGGAAGATGGTCGATTACGCGCGTACACAGCGGCTGCTAAAGATATGGATGGCCAACAGGAGATACCAGAAACGCCTTGCCATATGCGAGAAGATAGCAGACAAGACCCACAGCTCAAAGAAGGATGTCGTTAAGAACACCTATCCTTTCATCAGGGAGATATTCAGGAGAGGCAAGGACCGGGAGATGATTACCAGGCTTGCTGATGAGTTGGAGCTGGAAAGCGAAGAGATGGCTTACATGAAGAAGTGACTGTGACTGGCGTATTATTTCAGTAATTCTCATTGAATATACATAAACTATATAAATAAAAAACCACTGAACACTGATTAAGGTAGTCAGATTTGTCATGTTTAGCATTGAGGCGCAATAAATGGCAGAAAAGGAAGAGCTGAAACAACTATTGACTTTCATGGCAAACAAGGGATTTGTCTGGGGACCCAGCCCTGAGATATACGGGGGCATGGCAGGCTTCTACACATACGGCCCTCTGGGAAAGCTTCTGAAGAACAATGTGGAGGATGCTATCCGGACAGTCTTCCAGAAGAACGAGATGTTCGAGGTGGAATGCCCTACAGTCATGCCGAGCATCGTGTGGGAGGCATCAGGCCACCTTGGCGGGTTCACCGACCCGATGATAAAATGCACTAAATGCAAATCCATCTTCAGGCTAGATAGCATGATAGAAGAGGTCAATCCTGACCTTGTCGTAGGCGTCACAGGCGATGACAAGCTACTTGAGGTCGTCGAAAAGAACAACATCAAATGCCCAAGCTGCAAAGGCGAGCTTGAGAAGAAAGTGGTCAAGCACAACCTTATGATGAAGACCACGATCGGCGTGGACACTGAGGCATACAACAGGCCAGAGACAGCCACCACGACGTATCTCCCTTTCCTGAGGTTCGTAGACTTCTTCAGGGAGAAGCTCCCGTTCGGCGTGTTCCAGATAGGAAAGGCATACAGGAACGAGATAAGCCCGAGGCAGCACCTGATGAGATGCAGGGAATTCACCCAGGCAGAAGGCCAGCTGTTCATATTCCAGGAGCAGAAGAACGAGTTCGACAAGTACGAGGAGATAAAAGAGGTAAATATGCCGTTCTGGACAGAGAAGATGCAGAAGGAGAAGAAATCTCCTGAGACGATCAGCTGCGAAAAGGCGCTGAACGACAAGTTCGTCAAGACAAAGGCATACCTGTGGACGCTCCATCTAGCATACGAGCTGTTCCTGAACATGGGCATACCCGCAGAGAGGATAAGGCTCAGGCAGCACCATGAGGACGAGAAGGCGTTCTACGCAGACGACGCATGGGACCTCGAGGTCAACCTCAAATCATTCGGGTGGTATGAATGCTGCGGGGTGCATGACAGGACATCATACGACCTCACCCAGCACGCGAAGTTCTCCAAGACCGAGCTGTTCGCAAGGAACGACAAGAACGAGAAGGTCGTGCCTCATGTGCTCGAGATAGCATTCGGCACAGACCGGCCGACATTCGCGCTCATGGACATATTCTATGACAAGAAGTCTGTCGATGAGGGCAAGACGACGTTCAGGATACCATATCATCTCGCGCCTGTCAACGTGGCAGTGCTCCCTCTGATGAAGAAGGAACCCCTGGTCAAGATGGCAAGGGAGGTACACAATGACCTCGTGAAGGAGTTCGTCTCGGTCATCGACATGTCAGGAGCGATAGGGAAGCGATACCTAAGGAACAATGAGATCGGGACGCCGTTCTGCATCACAGTCGATTATGATTCGCTCGAGAAACAGGATGTCACGATAAGGGACCGGGACACAGAGGAGCAGAAAAGGGTGCATGTAGCCGACCTCAAGCACACTCTCCGTGAGCTGCTAAAAGGCGGCATGGACTTCAGTGACATAGGGAGCGAGAAGACAAGGGTAGCGAACTGAGTAACATCCAACAAAATCACACACATCAAAATCCAACAATCATCAGGCAATCGAAAAAGATGGTAAAAAAAGGTGAAAAGCTCAAGTCATTCGCGCTGCACGCAGCATTCGTGCTGGCGATTCTTGCAGGGCTGTACTTCATAGTCGTCTCTACTGTCAACCTCACAGGCTACGCAGTGCTGGATCCCGAGACTGCAGGGGCAAAGCTCGAGAGCGCGCTTTCAAGCTCAGCCCTGTTCGGAGCGGTCTCTTCGGGGAGTATCTGCGTGGTGATCAATGATCCTGAGCAGCCAATGTCGCTGCAGGCATCAAAGTCAGGGTCGGACTGGTCAGTGACTGAGACTACAGGATACTGCTCAGGCCTCAGTTCAGAGGATATCGTTGTGCAGTTCCCTGACTATGACTCATTCTCAGGGATAGTCGACAATCCCTCACCAAAGAACATAGCCAACGGAGCTATCAATCGCGATTTTGAGATACTCGAGTCAAAGTATGTCGAGCTCGGGGGGAATGTCATATGCGACGCCGAGTTCAAGGCAAAGTACTGCGGCGCGCTCAAGTCAATTAGCACCCCTGATCTGTTGATTGAGGGCGACATGTCATGCTGCCTTGAAAAGCTCACCAGCTCGCAGAAGAAGCTGCTCCAGAAGCATCTTGAGGAAGGCGGGTTCAGGGATGAGACCGGGACGCTCCAGCAGCCTGGAGCGACAGGCCTATTCGGACTGATAAGCCCGATGGTGCTTATAATAGTCGTTGTCGTGATACTTGTCGGTGTCGGCGCTGCCCTTATGCTGAAAGGGAAGGGCAAGCCTGCTGTAGGATCCGGACCCGCAGTTCCTGGTGCGCAGGAAGAAGGCATGCCAGGCGCAGGGATGCCTGGAGCAGGAATACCAGGGGCGATGGGCGCACCTGTGATGCCATCTGCAGAGGCAAGATCCACGCCTAGCAGAGAGCTCTATGACCTGCAGAACTATGTCGATAAGGTGATCAGGGAAGGATACGGCGCTGATGAGGTGAGGTCGCACCTTCTTGAGATAGGGTGGGACCAGAGCACAGCGGATAGTGTTGTGGAGAAGGCCCAAGAGAAGATTCAGCAGAGATAGTTCTGTTTTCCTCTTTTTACACATCGGATCAATAGTATAGGTACGCCTTCGGCGAACCTTAACAATACGTACGGTTGTTCCACAGAAGCAGAGAGATTGATGCCAGCGGAACAGACTTCTTGGAGTGGTGGAGTGGGGCGTGGCTTGGCCGTCTGTTCAACAACATTTTTATACTACTCAGGGCTATGTGATGTCATGGCAGACATAATAGATGTTATACGGAGGTTCAGGAAGCTATCGCCTGATGAGGAAAGCAATCTCGAATCCCTTGACTGGTACCTGACAAAGAAAGAGATCCGGACAGTCAAAGGCATGATAAAGGAGAAGAAAGTCGCGGTGGAGCATGAGGAAGTGTCGTTGCCAGGCCTGACCGACAAGATATCCTTTCCCAAGCTAGTCGCAAAGACAAAGAAGCAGGAAGCGGTCGATTTCGTATCTGAGATCAACACCAAGATAGATGTGAAGACCAATGACACGCTTTTCGCTGAGTTCGGCAAGGCAATACATGACAACTGCTCGCAGATAATCGCGCCTAACATAGTCGGGTTCGATGCTGCCAAGAAGGCTGTCGCACTACAATTGTTCTCTCCAGAGCGAATACATATATTATTACTGGGGGATCCAGGCACAGGCAAGACACAGATACTGAGCTCAGCGACAGATCTCGCACCGATATCATCAATGGGCTTGGGATCGGGTACGTCAGGAGTCGGGCTTGCAGTGACTGTGAAAGGAAAAGAGGTAGTCAAGGGACTGTTGCCGATGGCGGACGGCGGACTCTGCGCGATTGACGAGCTCAACCTCATGAAAGAGGAGTCAAGAGCCAGCATGTACAATGCGATGGAGAAAGGCTTCGTGACATATGACAAGGGAGGGCACTCGTACAGGTTCGACGCGCGCATATCTGTGCTGGCCACCGCGAACCCGAAGGGTGACAAGTTCACAGGCAAGACAGTCGAGCAGCTCAAGAAGCAGCTGCCATTCGACGCGGCATTGCTCTCGCGTTTCCATCTCACGTTCCTGGTCAGGAAGCATAGCATCAACGAGTTCAGGAAGATAACAAAGGCATTGCTGAACAAGAAGAAGCACAGTCTTACAGCAAAGGAGAAGCAGTTCCTCACAGACTATGTCAGGAAGGCTCATTCAATAGAGGACGTCAAGCTCCCGAAGAGGTTCGAGGAAGAGATAGTGGATTTCATAACAGACATAAAGGAGAACGAGCGCAAATACCTTGTCGAGATATCGCCGAGGATGGTCGTCGGCTTCACCCGCATGGCAAAGGCGTCTGCGCGCATGGAGTTGAGACGGGAAGTCACAGAAAAGGACATATCACTCGTGAAGAGTATAGTGCGGGAGAGCCTCAAGATATAGTGACCTGTCGAGCAAATAGTCAGCAATTAGTTCTTCGGGCTATAAAGAGACCGACCGAAAATTTTATAAACCACACAAAAGTCTGCTGAAAATACAATAAAAGACGGTGCCCCCATGATAAAGATCTTCAAGAAGTTCATAAAAAAGATATTCAAGGATATCTTCAGGAAGAAAAAGCAGCTGAAGATCGGGCTCTATGGCCCTCCGAACGGGGGAAAGACCACGCTCGCCAACAAGATATGCATGGACTGGCTCGGCGAGGAGATGGGACTGACTTCTAACATCGCACACGAGACAAGGGAGATCCAGGTCAAGGAGCGGATCAACGTAAAGAAAGACAGTAACGAGCTCTCTTTCAGCCTCGTAGACACGCCAGGCATAGCGACAAAGATAGACTACGAGGAGTTCCTCAAGAAAGGCCTGTCAGAGTCAGAGGCAAAAAGGAGGGCAAAGGAAGCGACCAAGGGAGTCATCGACGCTATCAAGTGGCTCGACAGCATGGACGTCGTGCTCGTCGTGCTTGACTCGACAAAGGATCCTTATTCGCAGGTCAACATAACGATAATAGGCAACCTTGCTGCGCGGAACATACCTGTGCTGATAATCGGCAACAAGACAGACCTCAAGAGAGCCAAGCTCAAGACAGTCAAGTCAGCGTTCCCGCAGTATGATGTCGTGGGGATATCCGCGAAGAAAGGTACCAACATGGAAGAGTTCTATGAGCAGCTCTTCAAGATCGCAGGATGAGGATTGATGATGGGATTGACACTACAGTTCGTACCGTATGCTGAGATCGAGACCCTCAGCTCGCTCGGAAGGATAAGGAAGCTGCTGAACGCAGTGAAAGAGGATAAGATAGTCCTGCTGGAAGGCAGGCTCAGGAAGGAAGAGGAGACCGAGCTCATCAAGACTACGATGGAAGAGATAAACGCAGAGTTCAAGGGCATCGAGCTCGCGGTGATATACCCTGAGTCGCGCAACTTCGCGTTCTTCAGGAAGATGAAGCAGCAGTTCATCAACATGCTGCTTGGCGACAGGCAAGGACTGACAATAGTCGGACCGGCATCTGTCGTGAAGGAGATAAAGAAGGACCCGAACAAGATACAGCTGTTCACATCAGACACGAAAAAGAGGGCGAAACCGAAGAAGAGCAAGGATAAAGGTAAATAATCATGCCACACCAATGCGTCAAATGCGGAAAGCTGCACACGGATGGGGACTCAAGCATCATACAGAAAGGATGCGAGTGCGGCTCAAAGCTCTGGTTCTTTGTCAAGCAGGAATCTATAGAGAAGGCCAAGACCATAACCACAAATCTCAGCGATGAGCAGAAAGACCAGATAGAGAGCGATGTGCGCGACATCGTAGGCGCGGAGAAAGAGGACGAGGCAGTAGTGCTCGACCTCGAGTCAGTGCGGGTCACCGAGCCAGGCAAGTTCGAACTTGACCTTGTCCAGCTCTTCAACAAGGAGAACCCGGTGGTGTTCAAGCTCGGGGAAGGCAAGTACGTGATAGACGTGCCTGAGACCTTTGAGAGAAGAAGTGAGTTGAAGAAAAGGAAAGACTGATTCTTTAGATAATTGATATGCATACAAAGAAAATCCCGACTCGCAAGCTCATCGGGATTTTCGAGCATGCAAAAATAATGCCGACTCGCAACTCTTTCAGCACCTTCGGCGCTGTAAGCCTTCAGGCCACACGTGTCCTGAAGCTCGTCTGGCATTATTGAGCATTAAAAAACGGATTTTGCCGACTCCTTTCAGTCATCGGCAAAATCCCTTTCTTTAATGGGACGGCGGGGACTTTCAAAAAAGCTCCGCTTTTTTGGGTTTAAAGCGTAGCTTTAAATTTGAACCCCGAACACCACGGTATCTGATATGATACCTGCACAATCTGTGCTGAAGATATCTTCAGCCGTTTAAGCCAGTGTTTTGCACCGTGTGCTCTCCCAGATTGAGCTACCGCCCCATTGTGTATTTTTACAGCGTGCCACCGAACATAGTGAGGTGGCACTGGGTCTTGCGTGTCAGAAACCGAAGGTTTCTGAGCATGCTCAGAAATGCAGAGCATTTCTGACATGTCAACCGCGCGTAACCAGTTGCCACGGTTGAGCTACCGCCCCATCATTGCGTGTTTAGCTCTTTTTTGTATCTCATCGGCCATAGGCCTCGACAATCTGGGTGAATCTCAGGATTTGAGAATTATTTATATAACTTTTGGATTACGAGAGGTCCTCTTCCTCGACATCAAGGGACTCTTCAGGGGCCTGTCTCTTCGGCTCCTCTGCAGGAGCTGGTTCGGGCTCTTCTGCTTTAGGCTCTTCAGGTGCTGGTTCTGCAGGCGCCTCTGGTTCAGGAGCTTTCTCAGCAGGCTTCTCTTCTGCAGGAGCTCCTGCATCACCCTTGACAACCTCTAATGTGCCGAACTTCCCGGTGGTCAACTGAAGCTCACCCTGGAACTCACCGACATAGCCTTTCTTGATGATCACCTTGTCGCCGGGCCTGACCTGCTCAATCTGCTCGTTCCACAGAGAGAGCTTGACCTTCCCTGTCCCGTCATTTATCATGGCATTCGCAACGCGACCCTGCCTGCCGTATTTGCTGAACTCCCGGACATCACTTACCTCGAGCACATCAGCCTCGACATCGACATTGGTCTGCCGCGCCTGTAAATCCTTTATGAACATATGCTATCACCTTGTGGCTGGGAAATACATTGAGGAGGTTTAAAAAACTTTGCTTTGAAAACCCAGAATGCTTTTAAACCGCAGTTCTCGGCGAAACCTTTAAATAAGCAAAAAACTGGATTTCATCACATGGATGAAAACATCCCAAAAGCGGTGAAGAAAGACCTTGTTCAAGTTCTGAAAAAGGCCCAGAGATACATAAACAGCGGGCATTCAAAGAAGCTCAAGCACCTTAGCGACTATACCATAAAGAATGCGAGCTCTTTCCAGGATCCTGACTCCCTATCGATGGCAGTAGTCATATATGCCCTGTCAAAGCTGCTCGAGCGCTGGGGCTTTGATTCTGAATACGCCGAAGACGCCCGGAACCTGCTCGCAAGCGCCAATTTCTCTCTTGAGAAGGATGCTGTCACAGAGTACAGGGACAAGGTGAAGAAGCTATTCGAGTTCACATCATCAATAGATGACAAGTTCAAGCTCTACATCGACAGGGTGATAGAACAGGCCCAGATAAAGAAGGGCAGCAGGATATACGAGCACGGCATCAGCGTCGCGAGGGCATCGGAGATGCTGGGTGTGGGACGATGGGAGCTCATGAGCTACATAGGAAAGACCCGGATACATGATGAGACAGAGGTAATAACCGATGTCAAGCAGAGACTGGATGTGGCCAGGTCACTGTTCAATCAGGGCAAATGAGATGAATTGAGATGAAATCACTTATATTCGACGCAGGACCTGTAATCAGCCTCACGACAAATAACCTGCTGTGGGTGCTGGACTACCTCAAGGATAGGTTCAACGGCGATTTCTACATACCTCATGCGGTGAAGAGCGAGCTTGTCGACAAACCGCTGGCATCGAAGAAGTTCAAGTTCGAAGCGCTGCAGGTGAGCTTCAGGATACGGAAGGCAGTGCTGAACGTCCTGGAGACTCCCCAGATAAAGGCGCTTGCAGAGGAGCTTCTGGAACTGGCGAACCATTCATTCAAGGTCAGGGGCAACTGGCTGCAGATCGTGCAGTATGCTGAGATGGAGGTTCTGGCTTCTGCGGTCATAATGAACGCGTCAGCAGTGGCCATCGATGAGAGGACGACCAAGCTGCTTGTCGAGGACCCTGATGCTCTCACCAGGATGCTGTCAAAGCATCTTAGGGGGAAGGTGTCGGTCAACAGGAAGAACCTCGACAAGACCAGGCAGTGGACCAAGAACATCAGGATAATCAGGTCAGTGGAGCTGGTCATGGTCGCCTACGAGAAGGGCATACTCGACAAGTATCTCCTCGATGGGAATGATTCCCGGAAGACCCTGGTCGAGTCGTTACTCTGGGGTGTAAAGCTTCACGGGTGTGCAATATCCAGACGAGAACTGGACGAGCTGGTGGCGCTTGAGACGAGCGGTTGAGGACGGAATCTGATTCTCTCGACGGGCTCTCGACGATAGAAACAAAACATTTAAATACTAGTATTGTTAGGGTAAGATAATTCTTAATTCGAATTCGGTTTCGAAGAGGAGGTCAAAGAAAATGGCAAGCAAAGTTGCAAAAGTTGGGGTCAAGAAACAGGCCGGATATCTCTATTTCGTCGACAAACAGGGAGATATATCCTGCGCAAAGATGGCCCGCGGAAAGGGAAGGAAGGCAGGCAAGCCTCAGAAAGTAGCAAAGGTCGGAGTGAAGAAGAAGGCAGGTTTCCTCTACTTCATCGACAAGCAGGGCGATGTCGCATGCGCTAAGATGGTGCGAGGCGGAGCCAAGCGAAAGAAAAAGGCCAAGAAGAAAGCCAAGAAGAAAGCCAAGAAGAAGCCAGCCAAGAAAAAGGCTAAGAAGAAGGCTAAGAAGAAGGCTAAAAAGAAGCCAGCCAAGAAAAAGGCCAAGAAGAAAGCAGTGAAGAAGAAGGCCAAGAAAAAACCGGCTAAGAAAAAGGCCAAGAAGAAAGCCAAGAAGAAATAGTAAAAACCTTTGGTTTTTAATATGCCAAAAAGCAGAGCTTTTTGAGCATAAGCATATTATTTTTTCTTTTTTTTCTTTTTTAACCCCTAGTTCTTGACAAAAGAAGTTTTATATAGGCCGGTGGATTATTCTCGTGCATGGTAAAAGGGCAGGTGATAGGGGGTGAGCTCGGCAAGGTGCTCATCAGGCAGAAGTCCGGAGAGAAGCTTGAGATTGGCGAACTCTTGATATGCGGGGATGATAGTCATAAGATACTGCTCCAGGTCTATGACCTTGTGTACGGCAGCCAAATCTCCCCGCAGAACCTTGAGTTGATATCCGGCATGAGACTTGAGGACGGGACTGAGATGGAGTTCTTTGATGAGAAGGTACGCAACTATACGCTGGCGCTTGCCAAGCCTATCGCCTTTATCACAGGGAAAGGGGTGAGGATGTGCAAGCAGCTGCCAGGATTCTTCTCAGAGGTCAGGCAGATCGAGAACGCTGACCTGGATTTCCTGACTACCCCCAGAAATCCGCTGTTCATCGGCAATCTCCGTTCAGGATCGAAGATGCTTGACGTACCTGTCAGCCTCGCAGGAAAGGATGTTTTCTCGCACCATGTGCTCATCGCGGCAACCACCGGCAGGGGGAAGAGCAACCTCGTCAAGGTCATGCTGTGGAGCGTCGTAGGCTCTGACTATTGCGGCACTGTGGTGCTGGACCCTCATGATGAATACTACGGCCGCAACGGCAACGGGCTCAGGAAGCATCCGAGATCCGACAGGGTGCAATACTATACGCCGCGAGATGCGCCTGTCGGAGGCAAGACACTCAAGATAAACCTGAAGCAGATACGGCCTTCACATTTCAGGGGGGCTGTAGCGTTCTCTGACGCGCAGGTCCAGGCGATGAACGCATATTACAAGGAGCACGGCAGCAGGTGGGTCGAGGCGCTGGTGCTCGAGAAGCCTCTGAAGGTGGATTTCCACGAGGCGACAGTCGGGGTGCTGAAGCGCAGGCTTGTACAGCTATTGGATCTTGATTTCGACGGGAGCCAGCTGTTCTGCAACGGCGTGTTCGACCTCTCCGCAGGAGAGAGCACCATCAAGGACATCGCGAACGAGGTGGAGCAGGGCAAGACAGTCGTGGTCGACACATCCGGATTCGGCGGTGCTGTCGAGATCATGATAGGCAGCATGATAACATCCGAGATATTCAACAGGTACAAACGCTACAAGGCAAAAGGGCAGCTTTCGGACAAGCCGGTCGTCTCTGTCGTGCTTGAGGAGGCTCCGCGGGTGCTGGGCAGGGAAGTGCTGGAGTCAGGGCCGAACGTTTTCAGCACTATCGCGCGCGAAGGCCGGAAGTTCAGGATAGGGCTGTGCGCAATCACGCAGCTGCCGTCTTTGATTCCCCGGGAGATACTAGCGAACATGAACACAAAGATAGTACTCGGCGTGGAGATGAAGCCGGAGAGGCAGGCGATAATCGAAAGTGCTTCGCAGGACCTTTCGCAGGATGACCGGAACATCGCATCGCTCGACACGGGTGAGGCGATAGTGACGAGCAACTTCGCAAGGTTCGCCATGCCTGTCAAGGTCCCTCTTTTCGATGATTATTCTGCAGAGAACCAGGGTGGGGAAGATGAGGATGACCAAAACACTTTTGAAGGAGTAGGTCTTGTAGACCGATAAAGATATTGATGGATGGTAAAATCATGGATGTACAACAGCAGTCAGCGGATGTTAGGAAGCTATTCCAGCAGTCATTTCCGCTCGCAAAACGGATGGAGCGGGAAGCAAAACAGCTCGATGTCAAGATACTCCTGAATTTCCTCAAGAAACACAAGCTCTTCGGCAAGTCGCTCCGCAATGAGCTTGCAGACCTCTATGACCTTATCAATGAGTCCTGGCATCTCGCAGGCAAGATACGCGAAGGAAAGGCAAGCGCAAAAGACAAGGAGCTGCTTGACAAGCTGGTCCTCAAGACAGAGAAGAAGAGCGGTGAGATACTTGACAGGCTCGAGGAAGGAAAGAACATAATAGTTGATATGCGGAAGAAGATATGGCATTTCATAAACAATGAGGAGCAGCTTCTCCGTGTCCTGACAAAAAGCAGGCCTGTCCCTCCAGCGGTCATCCATGCAGCGACAATGATCCAGGGAGCCCTCAATGAGATCAAGCCTCTTTTCGAGGCCATATCCACAGCATATGAGAAAAGGGCGCTCGACATCTCAGACATGATAGATGAAGAGGTACTGAAGGTCCAGGAGAACATGAGGACGCCCCAGGCACCAGCTGTCGATTTCAAGCGGATACTTGACCATGTCAGGAGTGTGGAGAAGGAGATAGATGACATACTGGCGATGGAAGAGAAGAGGATCAAGCTCGCCAAGGTCACTGAGAAGAATGCCAAGCTGATAGAGAAGGCAGTGGCTCACATACTTGAGCATGAACTGCCTGTAAATTAGTGTCTGAGAGCTTCTGAAGCAACATTAGGTCATCTGAACAAAATATTTATATATCTGTCCTTCCTTCTTGGTGGTTACAATGGGGGATGTTGAGTGCATAGCAGACAGGTTTGCAGAGTTCTGCCCTGAATCAGGCGCATTAGAGCTTAAGCTTACTGTCGAGGTCAAGGATTCTGTCAAAGACAGGCAGGGCGTTGAGCACCAGAATGAGTGCGTAGAATGGCATTATTACTATGTCCATACTAAATTCATGGGGAAGGACATAACAGGCGAACTAGGCTGCACATTATATGATGTCGGAGATGCTCCCAAGCCAAGGCATCCTGAAGGTGATGAGCCTGTTGTCCGGGGCATGATGCGCTTCATGAAGAAGCTGCAGGACAGGGGCGTCTGCGTCAGGATAGCCGAAGACCGCTCCACCCTGTTTGATGATATCGGAACCCTCAGTGGCCTATACCTGAAAGACGCGATAGTCTGCGCAGGGACCAAGCTCACCAAGTTGCGTCTCGAACTCAACATGTCTGCCAAGCCGGGCATGTTCCTCCAATACAACTGATCCTCTTTTCATCTGAATATCATCTTCTCATGCTGAACCCCTTCTTCGGAAATCCAAACAAATAATTTAAATACTCTAGGAAGTTCTGAGACGGTATAACCGTTAAAAAGGTGATGTGAGTGGTGAGTGAAGGGTCAGTCAAAAAGGCATTCATGAACATAGATGATGAGATTTCTGAGATGCTCAAGTATTCTGAAGAGGTAGAGGGCAGGACACAGGAAGGCACTGGTTTGAGCAGGATCAAGCTGATCAAGCACGTCCGTAGGTTCCATCACGAACGGGAAGAGCTGTTCAATGATATGAAGCACCTGCGTGCAGAGGAACTTTCATACCAGAGGAAAGAGAACAAGGCAGAAGAAGAGCTATACGTGCTGCTGCAGAAGCCCTTCTTCTCGTACGCTGAGGTCGCTGACAAGCTAGAGCTTACATTCGAGAAATTCCTCAAGGTCTATAATTTCCATGTCGCTTATGTCTACAGCTATCCGGGATTCACTACGCTCTACACCCATATAGGCAAGAGGTTGAGGCTGTTGAAGGCTGTCGAGACTGTGATGAGGAGTGAGTTTTCAAATGGGCGGATATCCCGGGAGAACCTCAATGCCATGCTCGCAGAGTTCGAGATACTGCGCAACAGGTATCATGATCTCGAGGAGGGGCTCAAGGTGCTGGACAAGCTGTTCGCAGAGTTCAACAACCTGCAGACCATCATATACAACCAGACATTAAAGCTCGATGTCCTGAATGACAAGTATGTGAAAGCGCCGGGACTCGCAGGCTTTTTCGGCAAGAAGCAGCTGGTCAACAAGGCCCTGGACATAGACAAGATAAGCGCAAACGCGCTCGAATCCAACGTCAAGGCAGGCAAGATAAAGCTGAGCCGTGATGACAACCAGAGGGTCAATATCATGATCAATGCGAGCAAGACCCTACACAAGGTCAAGGTGCCTGTGATAAGGGACAGGAGCAGCCTTCTCAGGAAGGAGCTGAACCATATATTCAGCCATGAGAAGAATGTGTGGGGAGCTCTGGATAAGGCCTATAAACAGCTTAAAAAGGCTAAAGGAAAGCTTAAATTAGCTAAAGCTGCCTAAATCATCTTATTTTATTATTATCCTATTCATTTTACTTTATTTCTGGTTTTTAGTCTTTATTTTAGTTGTTTTTTGTTCTGATTTTAATGGAAAACTTTATAAATGGTGATGTATTAATCACTTTTTAGGGGTTACAACTAGTGGCACATTTCAATGCATACAAACAGAACGCTTCCAGGCGAGGCAGGGGAGCTGAGAAGGAGCTGATGAAAGGAGCTTTGGCAGCGCATGCCCGGCTTGTGCTGCGGTACGCGCGCGAGCTCGGAGATGATTCTTTTGCAGACAATCTCAGGCTGGATTTTGTCGATACTGCTGACATACTTCTCAAGGATGAGATCGAGGCAGACATCTCGAAGCTCTGCGATGCAGAGGCTCATGACAGCGAGAGGATATACGGGCCTGTCGGCAAATTGTTCTACCAGAAGTGGGATACCGATAACCCTATGAGATGCAGGCTCAAGCCTGGCGAGAGATTCTTCAAGAGAGCGGGTGATTCTGTATATGTTACAGACCTTGCGAGCGTCGTCAGGGTCGGAGCAGACCTTCTTGACATCCTAAATGCGAGCGAAGCAGAGGAGCTTGGCATCATCGACATGAGCATCAACAGGCTTGATTATTTCTTCGGCGTGCTGTCCGACGGCAGTGTCGCAGATGAGTTCCTGCCTTACATCAGGAGCAATTTCGAGGACACATGGGGATTCAGGCAGTGGATCCGTGAGCAGCAGGTGCTGAGGAAGATTTTATGATTGGGCGCAGGTCATCATCACGCCGCAGTTGTTTTCTGTTTCCGTTTTACACATCGAATCAATGGATATCTATGCCTTCGGCAAAAATGAATGTCAGGATTGTTCCACAGGACCTGACATCGTGGGAAGAGCAATATGACGAAATCCTTAAATAGTCTATAATCTGATGAAGATGCATGAGCGTCGAGGAACAGTATTCAAAGATAGCGGATGAGCTTGCAGGACTCCCTTCTGACCAGCTGCTGAAGAAGATAGCAGAGCTTGCGGTGCAGCTGAGTAATGCCGTGGCTGATTTCGACAACAGGATGGACCTGTTCATGAAGCACACAGAGCACATCCGCGACATACTGACAGCAAGCAACAAGATGCGCAGGCTCTATTCTGCCGGCGAGGTGAACAAGGCAGAGAAGCAGAAGCTTGATATGCTCAAGGCGATAAATAAGTTCAACAAGGAGATACCCGCGCAATACCAGAACCTCAAGGTAATAAGGCAGGAGAAGGACGTCGTCCTGACGCTCGAGAAGGATATCCGAGCAGATGTGGTCGAGCTGAAGGAAGAGACTGCAAAGGAGATGGGTGTCCTCAGGCGGGACGTGCTCAAGTTCTATGAACCTGCGAAAGAGAAGGTGTCACAGCACCTGAAAGACCAGGAATCAGCAATAATGCTTGAGGCGCAGCTCATGGCGACGATAAGGAAGCTGGTCGGCCTGGTCGCGTATCTCGAGCCGCTGACAGAGCGGTTCGCATACCTCATGAACAGGCAGAGGGAGGAGATGGCAAAGCTCTCCGCTGCAGAGCCAGGAAAGACTATCGATGTCCAGCAGATAAGGAACGCAGAGAAGGCATTGACAGAGGTTCACCAGGAGGTGCTGCTCAGGCTGAGGGAAGAGAAGACCCAGGTCCATGACCCGTTCCTTGCGCTGATAAAGCAGGAGCGGACAGGAATAGAGGAAGTCATGCGACTCCTCGAGTCAAAGAAGGGCGGGCTTTTCAGGCGCAGCAGGAAGATAACCGCCAGAGACATACAGAAGACCATCATCAAGTTCACCAACATCGACGAGTATCACACTTTCTTCTCAGCACTGAGGACGCATCCGGAACTGCTCGACAAGGGCGTTGCGGAGAGGCTCGACGGCCTGATGCGGAAATCAAAGATTGAGTGGGAGAAGATACAGAAGAATGCGTACACCGACGCATTGACCGACCTCGGCAACAAGGCAAGCTACAACAAGTACCTGCACAACCTCGTCAGGAAAAAATCAGAGTTCTCGATGATAGTCATAGACATAGACTTCTTCAAGAAGTTCAACGACACTTATGGGCATTCAGTCGGCGACAGGGTGCTGGCAGAGGTGGCCAGGGCGATAAAGGACAGCACAAGATCATCAGACGGCCTGTTCAGGTATGGCGGGGAGGAGATGATAGTGGTATTCCCCAGGACTGATATGGCCACGGCATTCTCGGTCTGCCAGAGGCTGCGCAAGTCTGTAGAGTCGCTTGACCTTGGCACTGCGAACGGCGAGAAGATAAGGCAGGTCACGATAAGCGGGGGCCTCATCCATGTCAGCGCACAGATCCTCAACCGGTATGGGCATACTGCCTTCAACCCTGAAAAGATCGCTGAGGAGATATTCCAGAAGGCTGATTCTGAGCTCTATAGGGCTAAGCAGGAAGGCAGGAACAGGGTCTATAAGACAGAATTCCAGGCTTCTGCGTGATTTCGTAGCATATCCAAGATTATCGGAATATTTTCAATACTCCTAAGTGGTGAATTTTAGAAATTCTTAAATAGGCTGGCGGCATAATCATATCCATGTCAGATATTGACAATCTGTTAGCTCAACAGGGGGATGCAGAACTTAAAGTCTTTGTTAGGGAAATCCCTGAAGTTTTTGACCCTTCTAGTCAAAAAGAAGCCCAAACAAGCCGTATTTCTCTTTATTTAAGCTTTAAGGGGCGGGAGGAGCCTGAGGAAATATATCTTGGCCGAGTGATACCTGAGAAGCGGAACCTGTTCAGGATTGGCTGCAGAAGCCCTGATCTGGACTATTTCACTGAGGATGAGCATATATCCCTGCAGAGAGGGCTAGAGACTGATATCCTGACAACACTGGTGCTGAAATATATGGTAAGGATCGATCCAAGGATAAGAGGCAATAACAGCGCAACGCCAAAGGCGAACCTGACTATGGTGGGCAACAGGCCATATGATCCTGAGGAGATGCAGGAGATATACCAAAGGGTACAGGAATCCCGCAAGCAGAGGTCAAGGGAAGGCGGCAAGCTGCATGACTTCCTATCATTCACAGGACTTGTCCTGGACTTCTAATAACTTTTAACTGCGTTTTCTTCATCGGTTTTTAAGGTATAAAAACGATTCCAAATATTTATTATGACCTGTCAATTATTTCTTTTTCATGAAATTCGCACATCTTGCAGACATACATCTCGGAAGCTGGAGAGAGCCGAAGCTCCGCGAACTCAGCACGAGGGCTTTTGTGGCTGCTGTCAGGAGATGTGTTGACGAAGCAGTAGATTTCGTCCTGATAGCCGGCGACCTGTTCAACACGAGCCTGCCTGCGATCGACAGCCTGAAGACCGCGGTATCGCAGCTGAAGATGCTGAAGGACAGAGGCATCCCTGCCTATACGATTGCAGGGAGCCATGACTTCTCACCGTCAGGAAAGACCATGCTCGAGGTGCTCGAAGAGGCAGACCTTGTTGTCAATGTGTGCAAAGGTGAAGTGACTGAAGGGAGGCTCAAGCTGCACTTCACTGTTGACAGGAAGACAGGGGCGAAGATAACAGGGATGATCGGAAAGAGAGGCATGCTGGAGAAGAGATACTATGAAGAGCTGATCCACGAGAACCTGGAAGAAGAGGACGGCTTCAAGATATTCATGTTCCACACGGCGATATCAGAGCTCAAGCCTGCAGAGCTCGAGAAGATGGAGTCGGCACCCCTTTCGCTGCTTCCCAAGGGCTTCGACTATTACGCAGGCGGGCACGTACACATCGTCAGGGACGAGAGCATCGAGGGATATAAGAATGTCGTGTATCCGGGGCCCACATTCCCGAACAGCTTCGCAGAGCTGGAGAAGCTGGGCAGCGGAGGATTCTACCTTTATTCCGACGGGAAACTGGATTATGAGAGGGTCAAGCTCTGCGGGGTGGTGTCTATAGGTATTGACTGCGACCACAAGTCAGCTTTGCAGATAACTGACGCCATCGTTGATGAGATTGCCGGAAGGAAGCTCAATGGCGCAATCGTCCTGCTGCGGCTGTCAGGAAAGATGGAGACAGGGAAGACATCGGACATCAACTTCAGGAAGATAATTGAGATCATGGAGGAGCGCGGCGCATATTCCGTGATGAAGAACACGAGCAAGCTCGTGTCAAGGGAGTTCGATGAGATAAAGGTCAAGGCAGACACGACCGAAGAGGCGGAGAGGCTCGTGATAGAAGAGCATGTCGGGCAGGTCAAGGCGCTCGAGCTCGATGCTGCTCGTGAGAAGGAGCTGGTCGTGAAACTCATGACCTTGCTGGACAAGGAGAAGAACGAGGGCGAGAAGCAGTCTGACTATGAATCAAGGGTCATCGCAGAGATGTCAAACATGTTCGGGAAAGAATAATCCTTTATTCTGTAATTCATCCAATCTCTTCGAGGATGGTATTGACGTCCTCACCGAGATTCTCTTTCTTGAGCTCTGAGACAGCGAACCACCTGACCTCCTCTATATTCTCGCCAGGCAGGAAATCAGCTTCCGGATCGATGTCGCACTCGAAGATGTTCGCTTCCACATTATTGCCGTCTTTCTGGTACTCGAGTATCGTGAACTGCTGGACAACTTTCGTTTCTACGCCTATCTGTTCCTTTGTATTCTCTACCGCAGCCTGCTCTATGTTCTCTTTGGTCTTTACCATGCCGCCGGGAAGCTCCCAGAAATCCCTGTCTTTCTTCTTTATAAGGAGGATCTTCTCCTCTTTCATTATCGCGCATCCTGATAATAGTATTGTCGGCATCGTTCACCTGTTATGGCTAATCCTTTAAAAATTTAACGCAAAAACAGAGCGTTTTCCTGACGATGAAGCGTCTGTCCGCCATCAGCCTATCGCTTCTTCTTGCCCACGCTGATGCGTGTAGGAACTGCCTTCTTCTCCAGTATCTTCGCCAGTTCCTGCCGGTCCTTCTCGGTCAGAGCTGACTCGTTCCTGACTATCTTGAAAGCCTCATCGATAAGCAAATCAGAGTTGAACTTGAGCTTCTGCAGAATATCCAGATGTTTCTCAAAAAGCGCTCTTTCCTTTTCCATATCAGAAACAGTTTTCTCCTTCTTGAAATTCCTCTCGAACAGCTCGACAGAACCGAAATGGACCTCACGGAACTGTTTGGCGAGCTCATGTATATCATGAAGGTAATCGTCAAACTCCTTTATGTGTCTTGTATCCTCTTTCCTTGAAAACAGGCCCATGTCCAATCCACCTAATATCGCTCTTTATGTATCGTTATATTTAATTGTTTCCCTTCGGAAGGTCAAGCTTTAGGTGCAGCTCCTTGAGCTGCTCTTTCGACAGTTCGCCAGGGCTCCCGTCCATAGGATTCTGCGCAGACTTGTTCTTAGGGAACGCTATGACCTCGCGGATGTCCTCCTCTCCGCAGAGCAGTGCCACGATGCGGTCGAAGCCGAGGCCCATGCCGCCGTGCGGCGGGACACCATACCTGAATGCCTCAAGCATGAAGCCGAACCTCTTCTTGACATCCTCTATGGAATGGCCTACAATCTTGAGTATCTTCGCCTGCAGATCCGGGTCGGTGTTGCGTATGCTGCCTGAGCCGAGCTCCACGCCGTTAAGCACAATGTCATACTGGTAGCAGAAAACCTTTCCGGGATCAGTGTCTATGAGCTCGATGTCCTTCTCCTTCGGCATCGAGAAAGGATTGTGGCCCATCTCCCACTTGCTCTCGTCAGCATTCCATTCGTACAGCGGGAAGTCTGTTATCCAGCAGAACCTGAAATCCTTCGGGTTGAAAAGATTCAACTTGCTGCCGAGCTCATTGCGGAGCCTGGCAAGGCAGTCGTTGGTTATGGAGTAAATATCAGCGACCATGAATATGGTCGATCCTGGTTTTGCCTTTGTCCGTTTGAGCAGATTCTCCTGGAGCTGCGCATTGAAGAATTTTGCGATGCTTCCGTCCAGTCCATCATCAGTCACCTTGATTGCGACAAGCCCTTTCGCGCCATTCTGCTTCATGAGCTTCTCGAACTCCTCAGTCTCTTTCCTCGTGAACTGCGCTTCAGGGCAGATTGCCTTGACGATGCCACCCTTGCCCACTATGTCCTTGAACACATTGAAGTCAGATGATTCCGCGATGTCGCTCACATCGCACAGGTTGAGATTGAATCTCAGGTCAGGCTTGTCATTTCCGTAGAGGTCCATTGCCTGCTGATGGGATATCCTCGGGAACGGGGTTTTCAGGTCAATGCCCAGGCATCCTTTCCAGATGTTCTTCATGATGCCCTCGCCGACAGAGAAAAGATCGTCTATATCGGGAAAGCTCATCTCGAGATCTATCTGGGTGTGCTCCGGCTGCCTGTCCTTCCTCAGGTCCTCGTCACGCATCGCGCGGGCGAGCTGGAAATAGCGGTCAAAGCCCGCCACCATCAGTATCTGCTTGAATATCTGCGGTGACTGCGGAAGCGCGTAGAACTTTCCAGGGTTGACCCTGCTCGGGACGACATAGTCCCTTGCGCCTTCAGGCGTCGATACGATCATGAAAGGCGTCTCGATCTCCAGGAAGTCCTGCGATGAAAGATATTGTCGCGCTGCCTGCGCTGCCTTGTGCCTCATGGTGAGGCGCTCCACCATCTCCGGCCTTCGCAGGTCGAGGTAGCGGTACTTCAGGCGGTTGTCCTCTGTCATGTTTGCCGCATCCTCATAATCGACAGGAAGAGGATCCGCTGCGGCAAGTACCTTGAGACTGTCGACTACTATCTCTATGTCGCCAGTAGGCATGTTAGGATTCTTCTGCTCACGCTCGACAACACTTCCACTCACTTCGATCACCGATTCCCTTCTCAGCGAAGCTGCAGTGTCGAACGCTTCCTTGTTGTCAGGCCTGACCACCAGTTGCGTGGTTCCGTAGCGGTCCCGCAGGTTGATGAAGAACACCCCTCCATGGTCCCTGCTCTTATGGATCCAGCCCTGAAGAACAACGCCCTTCTTGATGTGCTTCTTCCTCAATTCACCGCAATTGTGCGTGCGTCTCATGCAGGGGATATCCTGAACTGGTCTTTATATAGTTTTTTATTCTTGAGCGCCTGCAAGGGCAATATTTTTTAAACCAGTCAGGATTCTCAGATTCCATGTTCAGGATAAAAAACGCTGATGGGGGTACAGGTGCGCGCACAGGTGAGCTCAAGACAGCCCACGGTGTTGCCAAGACACCTTTCTTCATGCCTGTAGCCACGAAGCTTACAGTGAAGCACGTCACCCCTATGGAGCTTGAGGGGATGGGCTGCCAGTCTGTGATAACGAACGCTTATGTCAATTACCTCAAGCCCGGGCTCGATCTGATAAAGAAGGCAGGCGGAGTGCACAAGCTGATGCGGTTCGGGAAGTGCATGTTCTCAGACAGCGGAGGGTTCCAGATGCTCAACAAGTCCTTCCTGAAAGAGATATCTGACAAGGGCGCGAAGTTCGCAGACCCTTTCTCTAACAGGACACATGTGATGAGCCCTGAGAACATAATCCAGGTCGAGCGCGAGCTTGGAAGCGACGTGGCGATGTGTCTGGACCATGTTCCTTCTGTGACTGATTCACCGGCTGACTGGGCAGAAGCTACCCGAAGGACTCATGTCTGGGCAGAGCGGTGCAAGAAGTATCATGACGCGCATGATCAGAAGGACTATTACGGCAACCGTCAGTTGCTGTTCGGCATCGCCCAGGGCGGGCTTTCGAAAGAGCTGCGCGAGAAGAGCGCGAAGTTCATCGACTCGCTCGGTTTTGACGGTCTCGCTGTCGGCGGACTGTGCATAGGTGAGACAAGGGAGGCGATGTTCAAGGCATTGCAGTGGCAGATACCTCATCTTTCTTCTGAAAAGCCCAGGTACATGATGGGTGTAGGCTCGCCTGAGGACATCATAGAGGCAGTGAGCAACGGGGTCGACTGTTTTGATTCCATCTATCCGACCCAGAACGCGCGGCACTGCCATGTGTTCACGCGAAGCGGGACGATAAAGCTGGACAAGGGAAAGTACAAGGAAGACATGGGCCCATTGGACCCTGACTGCGACTGCTATGTGTGCAAGAACTTCACACGAGCTTATCTCCATCACCTGTCCCGCTCCTTCGAGTGGACGCATCACAGGTATCTTTCATACCATAACGTGTACTGGGTGATCAAGTTCATGGAGCGGATCAGGGGCGCGATTGATAAGGGCGAGTTCAATGGGTTCAAGAAGGAGTTTGATTCGAATTACAGAAGAAGAGAAAAAAATTAAGCTGTGTTTATCTTTTCTATTTTCTATTCCTTCTCAAGTATCTCGACAGGCACTGGGCAGAGCGCTTTGAACCTCTCTGCATTTTGTCTGTCTCCGACAATCTCGCCGTAGTGCATAGGTATCGCGAGCTTTGGCTCGAAGAGCTTGACTGCCTCTGCAGCCTCCTCAGCAGTCATGACATAGGTGCCTGAGACAGGCAACAGCGCGACGTCGATGTTGCGCAGTGACTTCATCTCAGGGATCTTGTCTGTATCGCCTGCATGGTATACGCGCTTGCTGTTTATGTCGAGCACGTACCCGACCCACTCGTTCTCCTTGAGATGGAACTTCTTGTCTGTGTTGTAGGCAGGCACTGCCTCTACTCCTATGTTGCCCATGGTTATGTTCCTTCCAGGCGTCATGATGACAGAGTCCCTGAAATCGAACTTGCCCTGGAACTTGCTCTGGCAGTCAGGCGGAGCGAGAATGACGGTCTTTGAGGTGGAGACCTTCTTCAGGTCATCTATGGAACAATGGTCATAGTGGGAATGGGTTATGAGTATCGCGTCAGCAGGCTCCCCGTCATCTATCTTGAAAGGGTCTATGTATATGACCCTGTTGTCAAGGATATCCTTAATCCTGAAGCTATCGTGCCCGAGCCAGGTTATCTCCACGTTCCCTTTTCTCATCCGACCACCCCCTGTCTGAAAAAGTTAAGATGATTGAGAATATTAAGTTTTTGGTGTTGGAGTGGTCAATGGGATTGTTTGGCTGTCCTGGCCGGCCTATACCTCTTTGTCCAGCTCCATGCAGACATCTATCATGACCCTGCAGAACCTGAACAGGCTGTCCAGCCTGCAGTACTCATTGGCGTTATGCGCAACATGCTCATCACCGAAGTCAAACCCTACTGCAGGTATCCCTTTGAGGACGAATGACTTGGTGTCTGTGGCCCCGCTCAGCCCCTTTGGCTTCGCATTTATGCCGTGCTTCTCAGCGACCTTTTTTATTGTCTCGACCAGTATGTTCGTCTCGTCTACTTCTGTGGGAGGCATCTGTGCCAGGATGCTGAACTCGAACTCACCGAAACGCTCAGAAAGCTTATTCAGCTCATCGACTATGCCTTCAGGAGTCTGCGACGGGAGATACCTTATGTTGACCACGAGCTCGCAGCTGCCTGCCACTATGTTCGGAGCAGCGCCTCCCTTTATCGTTCCGAAGTTTATGGTCGGCCGCGACAGGTACTTATGAAGGCTATGCTTGAGGATGTAATGGTCGAGCTTGGCTATCAGCTTCGACATGCACGCAATCGCGCTTATGCCTTTCTGCGGAGTCGAGCCGTGCGCCTGCTTGCCTTTCGCGGTTATCTTTATGTTCAGCACGCCTTTCTCTGCGATTGTTATGTTCTTCATCGCCCCGCAGACATCAGGTATGATGACGAAATCAGGGGATATGATGTTCTCCTTCATCAGATGGTGGAGGCCAAAGCCAGAGCCCTGCTCCTCATCCGCGGCGAACACGAAGATGTACTGGTTCTTGAGCTGATTCTCGATGCTCTTCAGGTATTCAAGTATAAGCAGCTCTGCGGTGGCCTGCCCCTTGTTGTCAGACGCACCCCTGCCGTATACTATGTTGTCCTTTATGACCGGCTCGAAAGGGTCTGTGTCCCAGCCGTCGCCAGCAGGAACCACATCGAGATGGGTGGAGAACAGTATCTTGCTGCCGCTCTCGTTCCCGACCTTGGCTATGAGGTTTGTCCTGTGCTTCTTCTTCTCATACGCCCTGCACTTGACGCCTATCTTAGAAAGCCTCTTCCTGATCACTTTCGCGGCAAGATGCTCATTGCCCGGAGGGTTGACGGTCTTCGCGCGGATCAGGTCGCAGAGAAGACTGGTGTAGCTGTCTTTTCGCTTTTCGATGAATTCTTCAGGATCCAAAAGCGCATCCTCCTTGCTGTTTGTTTAAATCTTCTTGCTGAGCTTGAGGCTGAGCACAAGGTCATCAAGCTTCTTGAGGTCATACTTGACAGAATCGAATTTCTTCCTCAGCTCGCCACCAGCGAAATCGAACAGCAGGAGCTCATCATACAGGTCAGACACGAGGTCCTTCAGCTTGACAGATGTCTTGTAATCCCCCTTGATCGCAGAGTTGATGGCTTTCCTGACAAGCTCGCCTGTAAGGTCTATGAGACCCATGAGATAGAACTCAGGATCAAGCTTCAGCTTCGCGTTGGTAGGTATGCGGTTGTCCTTCATCAGCTCATAGAAGCACAGCGCTTCCACATACTCCTGCACCGCCACCTTGTATGATCCAGAACTGAGTATCTTTGGATGCTTTGCCACAGAAGCCATGCTCTTGAACTCACTGCCCATCTGCTTCACAGCCGCTGCTGCAGACTTCATGTCCTTCCTATGGAGGGCATAGATGACCTTCTTGGAAAGCTTTATGACATCCCTTGAGGTGCGGATGACCTTGTCACGCTCCTGCTCGTACTTGTCTATCTTCGTTTTTATAGATTCAAGATCCTTTTTGTCAAGCATAGTAACACCGGTTTTTAAGCATTGGCTGTTTCATTATAAATCTTACGTTTTGGCTTCTAATTCGTCTTTTTGACGCTGGAAGTCAAGCGAAAGATTTATATATTCAACTTCACAATAGAGGCATTATATGGCAAGTACATTTAGAGGTGTAATTGAATTTTTCGTGAGATTGGGAATATATGATGTAGTGTTGCCTTTCCTTCTTGTTTTCACGCTTGTTTTCGCGATACTTGAGAAGTCAAAGGTGCTTGGCACAGCCAAGGCTCCTGACGGCAATGTATATACAAGGAAGAACCTCAATTCCATGGTCGCATTCGTGACTGCTTTCCTTGTGGTGGCCTCATCAAGGCTTGTCGCGGTGATAAACGAGACAATGGCAAACATGGTGCTCCTGCTGATGATGAGCGTCTGCTTCCTTATACTTATAGGCAGCTTCATGAAAGAGACAAAAGACGGAGTCGCGCTTTCAGGCGCATGGGCAAAGTTCTTTACAGGCATCATGTTCGTGGGTCTGCTGATAATATTCTTCAACGCTCTCGGCTGGCTCGAGCCTGCGTGGAACTGGCTTATGGCCCACTATGACAGCACAGCTGTCGCTTCCATACTGCTCGTCGCAGGCATGGTCGGATTCGTCTATTGGGTAGTCAAGGAGCCGGGACAGAAGAAGCAGGGTACAGGAGAATCAGAATCATAGTCAATAACCAGATAAAACAAAACAACTAACACTCAAAAGGAGGTTAAAAAAATGGCATATCCGTACGCAACCGGAACCGGAGGCGGAATCTTCCGCAACATATTCTACAGGCTTGAATACTGGGGCCTGTCAGACGTGATACTCCCTTTCATACTTATATTCACTCTCGTGTTCGCGGTCATGCAGAGGGTCAAGCCTCTCGGCAAGGAGAGCGACCCGAAGACGAAGTCCTTCAACGTGGTGATATCTCTCGTGATGTCCCTTGCGGTGATCATCCCGCACGTGCTGGGATACTACCCTGCGGATGCGGACATAGTCAACATCATAAACAATGCCCTGCCGCAGGTGTCTATCGTGCTTGTAGCGATACTCATGGTCCTTCTCATCGTCGGGCTTTTCGGCGGAAGGGCAGAATGGGGAGGGAAGCTGTCCGGCTGGATAGCATTCTTCGCGTTCATCCTCGTGATATACATCTTCGGAAGGTCTGCAGGATGGTTCATGTACCTGCCTGCCTGGCTCTACTGGCTGGACAACCCCGACACGCAGGCGATGCTCGTGGTTGTGGCGATATTCGCGATAATCATATGGTACATCACCAAGGAGCCGAAGAAAGAAGGCGAAGTGGGCTCCATGGAGAAGTTCGGGGAGTCATTCAAGGAGCTCTTTGAGAAGAAATCCTAAATATTTTATTTTTTATGACTTATATTTTATGAACTGCAGATTACATAAAAGAGGTCGATAATGGCAACGTTTTTGGACATAGGGCTTGCGCAGCATTTCTCAGTCGTATTCACGGTGCTCCTGGTATTCGTCCTCATATTCGCTGTACTAGAGAAGACAAAGATGTTCGGCGAGAAGAAAGGCATACATTCACTCATAGCGCTGTGCATCGCGCTCATGATGCTCTTCGTGCCGGGCATAATCCAGGTCGTGGCAATAATGGCGCCCTGGTTCGTGCTCATCTTCCTGCTCATCATATTCTTCTACATGCTGCTGCTCGCTTTCGGCGTGTCCTGGGACAAGATAATGGGCTATACCATGAAGGAGTGGGACACCCCGCACTGGTTCCTGCTCATAATCGGTCTCGTCATATTCATAGGCGCACTAGGGGCAGTTTATGGCGGAGCGATGCTGCCTTACTCACAGGACAAGGCTGCGGCTGCGTCCAGCGAAGGCGTCTCTTCAGCATCTTCAGCCGCGAGTGCGGAGCAGGGCACGACAACAGATACAGGCGACTTCAACCAGAATGTCGGAAGGGTAATATTCCACCCCAAGACCCTGGGCATAGTTTTCCTTCTCATGGTGGGGTCATTGGCGATACGCCTCCTCGCAGGAGCAAAGCCGTAGAAAAAGGATAAATTAAGAATTGAAAAGAAAACTATTTCTCTGCTGAGTGCTGTTTGAGGTTCTCAGTGATCCTAGAGAGCTCGGAAATATTCTCTATGAAGCCTGGAAGCACCTTCTGGAACACCTTCTCAAGGGCCTTGACCTCTGTCCCGACCTCTCCTATGTGCTTGTCATAATCCCCGACACGCTCCAGAATCGAGGTGTGTATCTTGTCAAAGTCATCCTTTATCAACTTCATCACTGTCTCCATCTGCGTAATCCTCGCCTCTGTCTTGTCTTTCCACTCGACTATCCTGTTTATGTTCTCCATAAGGTCAGTCCATTTCTCCTCTATGATCGCCTCTGCGAGCTCCTCAATCCTTCCTGAGTCCATGCTTCCTTCCATAGGAGGGAGCTCTTCGCCCGGCATAGGTGCGCCGGTTCCAGGAGCCATAGGGCCTTGAGGAGGCATCTGTCCAGCATTAGGGTCTGCCATATTACCACCTGTAGCATCAAACGGTCTTCTCGTCTGCATTCTGATATCTGCCTGATTCATAGCATCAAGTATCTGGTTGGTGTTGTATCCCTGCCTCTGGAGCGCAGCGATTATCTGGTTGTTCGTAAGCCCCTGCTGCTTCATGCTCAAGGCAGTCTCGGTCGGTGTGTCTTCAGGCATGTCCTGAATAATAGCTGATGGTGTTTTTAAATGTTTCGTCGGATAAGGTATTCAGTCTGCTTGCAGCGCCACGCTGCCATGGTTCTGATGCAGCTCTACAAATCGAATCGATAAGATGAAGGCTTCGCCAAAACAATAGTAGGGATTCTTCCACAGAAGCAGAGTTCGTGAAAATACTACAAATCGCAGGTTTGTCGTGGTGCTGCTGGCGGGTCTCGAAAACATTTAAATAATCCAGACCCGCAATAGGGCATAAGAGGTGAACAAGTGCCGGAAGGGAAGAAAGAGGTGGATGAAACTGTCAAGGAAGCGGAGCAGACAGTGGTCATAGGCAGGCTTCCGAAGGATGTGAGTAAATACGGCACAAAGGGAGCGATACTTCTAGGCAAGCAGTATGTGGAAAAGCTTGACAGGCTGTTCCTTGACAGGAATGTGTACATGGACGTGTCAGGAGCGCATGTCGTGCTGATATGCGGCAAGCGCGGAGGCGGCAAGAGCTACACAATGGGTGTAATAGCCGAAGGGCTTTCTATGCTCGAGCCTGAGATACGGCAGAACCTGAGCATAATACTCCTCGACACCATGGGCATATACTGGACAATGGGACATGCCAACCAGAAGGAAAAGGACCTTCTGGAACCGTATGGCATAAGGCCGCATCCTGTGGATCTTAAGATATTCACGCCTGCGAAATACTACGAGGAGTACAAGAAGAAGGGGATCAGGACGGATGTCCCTTTCTCTGTAGAGCCGCATCAGGTGACAGGAGAGGACTGGTGCGTGGCGTTCAGGCAGGACAAGTACTCTCCCAACGGGCTGTACATACAGAAGATAATAGAGCAGCTCAGCGAGAAGAAAGAGAAATATTTCATGAAGGACATACATGCCTTCATAGACAATGACAAGGATGCGGATGCTATAACAAAAGCCGCTGTGAAAAGCATGTTCACTACGGCAGAGGGCTGGGGCGTGTTCTCAGAGAAGGGCACGCCTATAGATGATCTCGCGAAAGGCGGACAGATAACCGTGCTTGACGTGAGCTGCTACGCTACAATGCCCGGCGGATGGGATGTCAAGGCATTGGTAGTTGGACTGGTGTCAAGACATCTTTTCGTGACCAGGATGTCTTACCGCAAGGAAGAGGAGCTTTCAGACATAAAATACCTTGAGAAGTATTTCGACGAGAAGACGGCTGCGCAGGCGCAGAAGCAGGAGATGCCTCTGGTGTGGCTTGTCATCGACGAGGCCCACGAGTTCCTGCCCAAGGACGAGAAGGACGCGAACGCAGCGACCGAGCCGCTCAAGATAATAATGAGGGAGGGAAGGCAACCGGGCATCTCGCTCGTAGTCGCGACCCAGCAGCCTGGCAAGATAAATACAGACGTGATGACGCAGTCAGACACGGTCCTGTCGCACAGGATAACCGCGCGCCTGGACGTGCAGGCATTGGGACTTCTTGCACAGAGCTACATGGAGCACGGCATAGAGCGGGCGATGAATGACCTTCCCCCAGTAAAGGGGACTGCTGTCGTGTTCGACGACCTCAACGAGAAGATAATGATGATACGGGTGCGCCCAAGGTTCACATGGCACGGCGGCGCGAGTCCAAGTGCTATAAAAGATGATTAAAAATTCAGAAATAAATTATCTATTCTAATTTCTTATCTTTCATTATCAACTGGATCTGCTCCTTGATGTAATCCTCCTGCTGGAGGCGGATGTTCAGGTCCTTGAACTGGGACTCTACCTGGTCCTTAATCATCTTGGTGGCAGACTCCCTTGTGATGAAATTCATGGGCTCCCATATGTTGATGTACTTCTGCAGGACGGCGACCTCCTGGCTCTTGGCGCACTCCTTGAGCTCCCGCACTATTATCCTCATCTTGTCTACCAGGTCTGTTATCTGTTTCTTGATGTCATCCATCTCAGAATGTATTGTCTGGACATCGGTCATCACTTTCTTGTTGTTGCTGAGCATGTTCTGGTCAGTCACCTGGGTCTTCTTCCTCAGGTTTGTGTACCTTTCTTCAATGACCATGAGCCTGCGGCCCACATTGTTCAGCTCGCCTGCTATGTCAGAGACTGACTTGTTGAGGTCGATTCCGGTCTTGGGCTTCGGTGCGAAAAGCCCTCCTTTCTTCGGAGGTGGTGATGCCGGAGCGCCTCCTACCCCTCCTCCAGGCCCCATTCCGGGCGGCGCATTGTTTCCTTCAGGCATTTTTAAACCACGCTTGTCTGCAATGACAATTTTTATAAACGGCAATTCCTTTGATGTATTTTGGCCGACACTATGTTTTATAGCGAATTTACGTTGCTATCAGCCTGTTCGGTCATTCGTATAATAATAAAGTTTTGTTAGTATGAATTAGTAGTGTATTAGAGATTAGCAAAAAACGGTGAATACATGGCGATGTTCCAAGGTCACCTGCCCCTCTATGGCTATGAGGTCGTAAGGGAGGGGGAGGACAATGTCATGCGCGTAAACTACGAGGGCGCGCCGATGGTCCCTTCTATAGAAGACAATCCCCTGGTAATGACAAGGACGTGCGACAATCTCATAGAGTCGAAGAACGTCACCAAGATAATATTCATGCAGAAACGTGAGTACGAGTATGACTACAACCAGACAGCGCTGCTCAGGAGCGTCGCTTCGGTATATGACAAGCTGTCAAGGCAGAAGGAGATGTTCACTCTCCAGGCCCTGCAGGTCGACGCGGCAGCCTCTCCCTTCGTCAACAAGTGGTACACCGAGCTGCAGAAGCTGATATTCCAGATGCTCAGGTCCGACCCAATCGGAATGTATGTCGAGCTCAAGCGGAGGCTGCGCGAGGAGAAGCTCACTCTTCTCAAGCTCGTCGATCCCCGGCTCAAGCCAGGGGTCGAGCACTACATACAGATCCTCGCATACCTCCTGGACCTGCTGGAGAAGACGAAGCTGATAACGATCGCAAAGCCCTTCCTCTCAGGCTACCGCGTCGGGGACAGGGATGTATACAGGAATTTCTTCCATCCCATGATAAAACCCGACTTCATGTGGACGAAGCTCATGGCTAACTTCCCGCCTGAAGGCGAGGAGATGGACAGCTACACAATCGGCGAGGACACAGAGATAACAGTCTTCAAGCTGCCCGAATCCGTGCAGTACATCTACCACATGACCCCGCCCGAGTTCAAGCTCACAGAGGACCAGTACGAGATACTGGACATGGCGCGCAACATACTAGCGGAGCACAAGCCCACGAAGCAGGAGTTCACGGACCCAGAGAGGATGCGCGAGGTATTCACCAACGTCGGAAGGGACCTAATCGGGGAGCTGGTCGCGTACAAGAACCTGAAGATGTCTGATGATGAGATTGACAAGCTTGCGAAGATACTCGTGCGCTACACTATAGGGTTCGGTCTCGTTGAGGTACTGCTGCAGGACGAGAAGATACAGGACATATCAGTCAACAGCCCCCAGGGAAGGCTGCCGGCATTCATCGTGCATGCGGACTACGCGGACTGCATAACCAACATCATACCCACAGTGACAGAGGCAGAGAGCTGGGCCACCAAGCTCAGGATGATATCAGGGAGGCCATTGGATGAGGCCAATGTCATACTCGACACAGAGCTCGAGCTGCCGGGAGCTTCGGTCAGGGTATCGACGATAACAAGGCCGCTGGACCCCAGCGGGCTCGCGTTCTCTTTCAGGAGGCACAGGGACAGGCCATGGACCCTGCCTCTCTTCGTCAAGTACAAGATGATCACTCCGCTTGCGGCAGGCCTGCTCAGCTTTCTTGTCGACGGCACGCGTAGCATGATGGTGTGCGGGACAAGATCGAGCGGGAAGTCGAGCTTCCTGTCCTCGCTGCTCATCGAGATAATGAGGCGGTACAGGATCATAACCGTAGAGGACACGCTCGAGCTTCCGACAATATCCATGAGGAAGTTAGGCTTCAACATACAGCCGTTGAAGGTCGCCTCCGCGCTCGCCAAAGGGAGCAGCGAGATGAGTGCAGAAGACGGCATAAGGAGCACGCTCCGTCTCGGCGACAGCGCCCTCATCGTCGGCGAGGTCAGGAGCGGAGAGGCAAAGGCATTGTACGAGGCCATGCGCGTAGGCGCTGCGGCGAATGTCGTAGCAGGCACCATACACGCAGACTCCCCTTTCGGACTGTTCGACAGGGTGGTCAATGACATAGGCATCCCTAAGACAAGCTTCAAGGCGACAGACATAATCGTCGTCGCGAATCCGATAAAGTCGGCAGACGGCCTGCACCGTTACCGCAGGATCACCCAGATAACAGAGATAAGGAAGTTCTGGCAGGAGGACCCGATGCTCGAGCACGGCTTCATAGACCTCATGAAGTACGATCCCAAGAAGGACGAGCTGCTACCTACAGATGAGCTCCTTGACGGCGATTCAGAGATACTGAAGGCGATAGCAGCGAACATACCTGACTTTGCAGGCAACTGGGACGCGCTGTGGGACAACATAGTGATGCGCGGCGAGATGAAGGAGATACTGGTCAATAAGTCGCAAGAGACCGATGACAATGACCTGTTGGAGGCGCCTTTTGTGATAAAGAGCAATGACAGGTTCCACATCATCGCCGAAGAGGTCAAGGCGAGCAAGGGAAATCTGGACTGCCCTGAGATAAAGCGCAAATGGGTCAACTGGCTGGACAGGGAGCTGAAGAAAAGAAAACTTAATAAAGGCCAGACCGAATTCAATCCTTATGGGCTGGGCTATTAACAGCCCGTCGTGATGTTTACGAAAATTTTTGAAAAAGAGGTATGATAAGCAATATGGTCGATGTCACAGGCTTTTTGAAGAAGATCGGGATCCTGAAAGATACAGGAACCAAAACGCCTTCTGCGGCTCCCGGAGCTGCAAATACACCGTCTGCAAAAGCCGGTGTCGCTGTTCCCAAGGCAGGCGCTCCCGGAGCGAAGAAAGGATTCGACATCAACATGTACATGAAGGCAGTCGGGATGTTTTTCAGCGACTTCTACGGCAAGAAACTGCCTTACTTCTTCAAGAACATGGGCGCTGTGCTGAAGGGCTTTCCTGGATGGTGGGGGAAGCTGCCACAGGATGAGCAGATATCATACGGAGCAATAGCTCTCGGTCATGTGATGGTGATTGTTGGGATAGTGCTGTTTATAGTGATCTGAGAACTCAGAACCTCAGGAACGTGAAAGGCTTCTTCTCGTGATGGATGGCCGTGTAGAGCTCAAAGCATGCCCTGTAATACAGGACGGGATGCAATTCCTTCAGCTGTTCCATAGTGATTTGCGGGCTGTCGAGCTTATCAAGCCTTTCCAGCTCCCTCAGCGCTATCCTGAAGTAATGGGATTTCTTGGACACGTCATGGATGTCAAGGGTGGGTGACCAGCAGCACTTCAGTTCAGGAAACATCTTCTTGTTGGTATCCTGCTGGGCAAGATATAGTGAGTACGTATCGCATTGGAATGCCAGGTCCTTGAAGAGGTGCTCTGCATCGTGATCCTTAACCCTTTCCTCCAGCTCAGCGTAGTGAGGTTTCGCTTCAAATGCATTCTTGAATGCCAGCAGTTCGCGTGTCAATCATGCCACCTTCAGAAAATCCTGCAAACTCATTTCACCAGCCCGGTCACGTTATACACGTTGATCGGCTGGGACTTGCCCTTTACTGTGATCGGGTCGAGCTCTTTTGCCTTTACGAGCTTCCTGACCTCTGCGCGCGTCTTCTCTGTCATCAGTATCTGGCCTGCCTCTGCCGCTGAGCAGAGCCTTGAAGCGACATTGACGCTGTCGCCTATGACTGTGTAGTCCATGCGCTCGTTCGAGCCTATGTTGCCTATGACCATCTCTCCTGTGTTGACTCCTATCCCTATGTTGACCTCGACACCATACTTCTGCTTCATCTTCCTTGAGAGCTCCTTCTGCGCCTTGTGCATCTCAAGTGCAGTCTTGATCGCCTTAAGGGCATGCGATTCAGTATATATGGGCGCCCCAAAGACTGCCATTATCTCATCGCCGACGAACTTGTCAAGCGTACCGCGGTTCTTGAGTATTATCTTCGACATGGTCTCGAAGTGCTCGTTGAGTATCTCCACAATCTGCTCAGGCTCGAGCTTCTCTGACATCGCAGTGAATCCCCTCAGGTCTGAGAAAAGGACCGTAAGCTCGCGCTTGTCTGTCTTCATGTAGTCGTGCTCAGGATCATCCATTATCTCGTTGATCACGTCAGCGCTCACGTAACGCTGGAACGCGTTCTTGAGCTCTGTCTTCTCAAGGTCATCGAACACTGCCGAGTCTGTCTGCTTCGCGACTGCAGTAAGGAGGTTCTTGTCTATTTTGGTGAATCCCTCGCCGTCGCCGGAATTTATCACGCCGAAAACCCCGAGAAGATCGTCGCCGACAACTATCGGCGTGCATATCGCTGACTGTATCTCCCTGTTGACCTTGCTGAACTCTGTGAGCTCTCCCTTGTTGAGTGTCTTGTGTGATATCTCATATATGCTCTTGGCATTGTCATGCACGAAAGTGGATGACTTCAGCCTTCCAGAGACCTGCAGGTCTGTCTTGTTGGTCTTCTTGTTGTACAGCAGGAAGAAAGACAGCTTCGCATTGACAACCTCGGTAAGCTCCTGAAGTATGGCCTCCATCATGGTCTTGAAATCCTTTATCGTGTCCCTGATCTTGTCCACAGCATATATCGTCGACAGCTCTTTGTTCTTCTCTTCAAGGTCTGTGGTGCTGTTCGAATGCTCTATCGCGACCGCAGTGAACCTGCATATCATCGTGAAGAGCAGGAGGTCGCGCTTCTTGAAGAGGTGCTTGCGCTTATTGATTATTATGAATACGCCTACGGCGTTCTTGCCTGACATCAGCGGGAGGGCGATTATGTTCCTTATCCTGCAGCGCCTAAGCCTCTTGTGCAGCCTGGTGTCGTTTATGATGACCGGCTTCTGCGTCCTGATTATGTTGTCGCAGACGTCCCTTATCAGGGTCTTGTCATCAAGCTGCTGGGTGGCGTTTGTCGCACCGTATTCGAAAGGGTTCTGGCTGTGCCTGCTGTAAGTGATTATGAATCCCTGCTCGACATTGAGCGCCTTGGTCGATATCAGGACTATCTCCTTGAGAAGCTGATGATTGTCTTTCGTGGATATGTCTAGCTCAAAGAGCTCATTCAGAATCTGCAGCCTGGCGCCCTGAGACCTTATCTTGGCTACCAGTTTCTTTATCTTATCGCCCGAAGCCATTTTTTAAGTGTTTTTGTTATAAACTAGTAGTAACAAGTGATAGGGGGTATATAAATGTTTTGTTTTTTTGCATCTGCGGTCAGAATGCTGTGTGCGGGGTCCAGAAGGGCTGAGATGGCTGTTTTTTGGCTTGAATCATGGTTTTTAAGGCCTTTTATTGCATAATCTTTATAAACGCAGAGTCTATCTCGGCACTCATGGAACTCAAGAGTCTCCTGAAGCAAGTGATAGCGGAAATACGCCCTAGTGATGAGGATATCCTGGATGGCGTGGCTGACTTCATGCAGAAGCTGAATTCTGGGATAGCAAAGAATAAGATTAAGGCAAAGGCGGTAATAGGAGGATCAATCGCGAAAGACACCTACCTGAAAGGAGACCATGACTGCGACGTCTTCGTAAAGTTCGCATATTCCTACAGGGATGAAGACCTCTCAAAGCTGCTGCTGAAGATCATCAAGCGATTCAAGCCAGAGATGGTGCATGGCAGCAGGGACTACTTCCATGTCAGCAACGGGATAAAATACGAGATAGTCCCTGTGCTTGACATCAGGAACCCAAAGCAGGCGGTCAATGTGACAGACATGAGCCCGCTGCATGTCACCTGGGTCAAGAAGCATCCAGGACTCAATGACGAGATACGGCTGGCAAAACAGTTCTGCAAGGCCTGCGGTGTGTATGGCGCAGAGTCATACATCAAGGGATTCTCAGGACACGTGCTGGACATACTGGTCATACACTATGGCGGCTTCATAAAGCTGCTCAAGGCATCCCAGAAGTGGAAAGACAAGGAAGTGATAGACCCTGAAAAGTATTACAACAAGGACGCGCTGCAGAAGCTCAACAGGTCCAAGGTAGACAGCCCGATAATAGTCATCGACCCTGTCCTGCCGGAGAGGAATGCGGCAGCGGCATTGTCCTATGATAAGCTCGAGATATTCAGGAAGGCGGCGGCGGGTTTCCTCAAGAGGAAGTCACACAGGGCGTTTGAGATAAAAGAGAAGACCGTCGAGGACATACAAAAGGAAGCAGGCAAGAACAAGCTCATTCTCCTCGAGGTGACTGTGCAGAAGGGCAAGGAGGATGTCGTAGGAGCCAAGCTCCTCAAGGCATTCCAGCAGATAATGAACCAGCTCAAGTTCTATGACTTCAATGTAAAGAAGGCAGGCTGGAAATGGGACAAGGACACCAAGGCGATGTTCTGGTACATACTGGACCCGCGCGACCTCTTTGAGGTCATGAAATGGGTCGGCCCGCCCCTCAGGGAGAAGGAGAGGGTAGAAAACTTTAAGAACAAGCACAAGAAGACATTTATCGAGGGAGGCCGCGTGTGCACTTACATGAACCGCAAGTACACGAAGCCAGAGAAGCTTGTCGACCGCCTGATAAAGGACGACAAGCAGCTTTACGAGAAGGTCAAGAAGGTGGTGAGAAGATGAAGGCAATAATACTCGCAGCAGGATATGCCACACGACTGTATCCATTGACGCTAAATACTCCGAAACCACTGCTCGAGGTGGGCAAGAAGAGGATGGTCGAGCACATCATCCACAAGCTTGAGGACCTCGAACAGCTCGACGATATACATATCGTGACAAATGATAAGTTCTACCTGCATTTCATGGAGTGGAGGAAAGGATTCTCATCCACCAAGAACATAATAATCCACAACGACGGCACAAAGACCAACGAGGACAGGCTGGGAGCCATCGGCGACGTGCATTTCGTGATACGGAACGCAAAGATAGAAGATGATGTGGTGATAGTCGGGGGAGACAACCTCTTCGACTTCAGCCTCATGGGGATGCATTCATTGTTCACGGCCAGGAAAGGCCCGGTGGTCGCGGCGCGCGACCTGGGAGACCCGATTAAGCTGGCGAAGAAGTTCGGCACAATGGAGATAGACGCTTCCAACAAGATCTTAAGCTTCGAGGAGAAGCCGGAAAAGCCAAAGTCAAGCCTTGCAGCCACATGCGTATACATGTACACGAAAGAGGATGTCCAGGAGCTCGAGAAACACATAAAGGATGTCGGCCTGCCAGACAATACAGGCGATTTCGTCAAGCATCTCATGACTGTCCGCGACGTGTTCGCATATCCGTTCGAGGAGCATTGGTATGACATAGGCAGCCACGAGCAGCTCGAAGAGGCCAGGGAGATATTCAGCGAGAGAGGCTAAGGAATGGGCCAAGCGAGCGATTGAGCGAGGGGTGAATCAGTGACCAGACGCGTACCGAAAGTCGTCATAAGCGAAGAGGCGTTCATCATGATGCTGGCGGGCGCCGCAGAGGTCTATGACAAGGAGACCTATGGCTTTCTCATCGGGAGGAAGAGGAAGAAGGATTTCTACATCCAGTACGCTGTGCCGCACCAGTCCACAAGACGATATGACTACGGCGTCGCCGTGACCAAGAAGCACGAGAAGAAGCTGATAAACACGATAAACTTCTTCAAGGGCTACAGGTACATAGGGGAGTTCCACTCACATCCTGACTCATACTGCAAGCTGAGCAAGCACGACATAAAGGACATGCGCGAGTCGGGATCAGGCATATCTGTAGTTGTCGCCATAGAAGAGTCAGATAAATACAGGCAATGGGCATATGACCGGAAGGACAAGTGCCTTAAGGGAAGCATCGACGAGGAGTTCTTCATCGAGATCAAGGCATACAAGTGCGATGACGATAGCGAGAGGATGCTGAAGCTCAGGCTCGATTGCGAGTTCATCAAGAAGCTCAACAAGCGGGTAAAAAGGTCGTATCCCTCTTTCTTCGGGAAGTGAACGTCAAAATGGCCGGCCTGCCCTTCAGTGTAGAACGCGACAAGATATCCAGATACTTATGCAACCTGATGCTCTGCGCGAGCTGCATCGACAATGACAAGGAGATTGCGCTCATAGACTCCCTCGACGCATTGCTGACCGATGCGGAGAAGGGTGCATGTCTTGACAATGGTCTCCTGAAGCACGTAAGATACAAGATCTCCCGGGTGTCCTGCTTTGCCGAGAAATATGGTGAGATTGTCGATTTTCTGAAGAGATATCATACGATGCCTAAAGATAGGGTGCCCGATTCCTGATGACCAAGCGTCTCAGTTAAGACAGGAAAATATATAAACATTCCTGAAAAGGTATAAATAGCCCTTTCTCAATATCATAGTATCATGAAACTGGCGGAACAGCTCAAGAAGACATTCATCGATGAAGGGAAAGGATTCGATGATATCATCGGGCAGGATCCTGTAAAGCAGCAGGTCAAGTCAGCGCTGATGGCAGGAAGGAACCTCCTCATAGTGGGGCCTCCAGGGATAGGTAAGACAACACTTGCCAAGAACGTGGCACTCCTCCTTCCAGAGATAGAAGTAGCGGACTGCGCTTACCACTGCTCACCTGACAGGCCGGTGTGCCCGGCATGCATGGCCGGCAGGGTGAAAGGCAGGAAGAGGATATCAGGCATGGATCGCTTTGTCAGGGTGCAGGGCAGCCCAGACCTCACTGCAGAAGACCTTATCGGTGACATAGACCCTGGACTCGCGATAAAGCACGGCCCTCTCTCCATTGAGGCGTTCACGCCGGGCAAGATATTCAAGGCAAACAACGGGGTGCTTTTCTTCGATGAGCTCAACCGCGCTCCAGAGAAGCTGCAGAACGCGCTGCTCCAGGCACTGCAGGAACGCATCGTCACCATAGGCAGCTATGACCTGGACCTCGAGGCCAATTTCATATTCATAGCGACAATGAACCCTGAGGACACGAGCACTGAAACCATCTCTGATGTGCTGCTGGACCGGTTCGATGTCGCGTACATGCAGTATCCAGAGACGCAGGATGATGAGGAGCAGATAGTCGAGCGGAACTCACAGCACTTTGTCGGGTTTCCCGAGGATGTGCGGAAGCTCGCGATCATGTTCGTCAGGGAGCTCAGGGATTCTGACAGGCTTGAGAAGCTTCCGAGCGTAAGGGCTTCTATAGGATTGTACGAAAGGGCGCAGACAAACGCCATGATAAATGGCAGGCAGCAGGTCTCATGGCAGGACGTGCAGGACGTGCTCGTCTCTGTGCTGAGCCACAGGATAAAGCTCAAGCCATCTGCACAGTATCTACAGACACCCAAGGAGCTGCTGCAGGAGAGGCTAAAGAACTTTGTCGAGAGGCAGGGCCTCGGCAAAGAGAGCGAGACCGGTGATGTTCCCTAGCAGTGTGGGGAAGAAGGAAGAGAAAGGAAGGAAAGCAGATGTCTCACAGCTATCTGTGGCTGAAGAGCTCTCAGGCAAGCTCAGGCTGCAGGACGTGGATGACAAGCTGATGCACTCTGTTCTTGAGAATGACCAGGACGTGATAGACGAAGGCCTCCTGATAGAGGAAGCGATCAATAGGGGAGTCGGGGCGTTCACGCCGGACATGATGTTCGAGAAGTTTATCAAGAACTACACCCTTACAAGGAGCCTTTTCGGCGACGCGCTGATACGGGCGGTCTCAGGCTATGATCCTGAATACCTCGACAAGAACATAGGCATACCAGAGTTCCAGAGGGAGCTGAAGAAACAGCTTGAGAGGAACATCGACAGGTTCAAGGACGACGGCATACTCGACAGGCAGGGCCTGATAACAGACAAGGGCATAGAGCTCGCGTCAGTCATACTATATATCCAGGAGCTGGACAACATACTGCCGAAAGGAGTGCATGGCGAGCGGCCCCACAAGAAGCAGAGCATATACGGGGACAAGCAGGATGTCAGGCAATACAGGAAAGGCGACAGGTACAAGGATGTCGCGATAAAGAAATCCGCCAAGACAGCGATACGCAGGGGCCATGACAGGATAGAGATGGGCGACCTCAAGACCTATGAGCGGCAGAGCAAGGGAGAGGTATGCATAGTATATGCGCTCGACGCGAGCGGGAGCATGAGGGGCGAGAAGATAGGGGTGTGCAAGAAGGCCGGGGTCGCGCTGGCCTACAAGGCGATACAGGAAAGGGACAAGGTAGGTCTTGTGGTGTTCGGCACAGATGTCCGGGATGTTGTGGAGCCGACAAAAGACTTCTCAGTCCTCCTGAACGCGATAACACGCGTGCGTGCATCTGCAGAGACAGACATGGCAGCCACGATCAAGAGGGCGGTCGCGATGTTTCCCGGCACAAAGGTCACAAAGCACCTTCTAATGCTGAGCGATGCACTGCCTACCAAAGGGAAGGATCCTGAGAAAGCAACTCTTGAGGCCGCGTCATTCGCGCGGACCAGGGGAATAACGATATCTCTTATCGGCATCAACCTTGATGATAAAGGGAAAAAGCTGGCTGAGAAACTGGTCGAGGTCGGAGCAGGCAAGCTCTATATAGTGAAGGACATCAAGGAGATCGGGAAGCTGGTGCTTGAGGATTATTATTCGGTCATGTGAGGCACTCCTGCGCTGGCAGCGATGCGCTCGCTGTCTATTCATTTACCGCTACTGTCTGCCCAACTGCATTCTTCACTGCTACTTTAAACGTCAGCTCGCTAGGCATCGCTGCCAGCGCTTTGGCTGGGCAACCTGTTGTGCTGCTAGAATTGAGGCTTGTACTTGTCGTGCTTATGCCTGTGCTGGTGGTCTACATGATGCAGGACTACACCAAGAATCAATATCACCATCAGCATACCTATAGCTACTGATACTATCTTGTTGGCTGCAATGGCTGCTACGCTCTGGACTGCGGCGCCGGTTATGCTGGGCGTGGTTATGAGGAAGAATGCGCCTGCGGTGAGGCCCATGACTGCAATGAATACCAGGACATAGCCATAGAAAGGGAATGCTTCCTTCACTTCATTGTTGAGCAGCTTCTCGACCTCAATGTGCTTGCTGTGCCTCATGCGCATGTCCTTCAGGATGTCATCATAATCCCTCTGGTGGTGCGCGATGCTGCTAAGCTTGGCCTGGGCAGTCTCCATGTCCTTAATCAGCCGGTTCTGGGAGCGCAGCCTTGCTACCCTAATATTTGTGAGCTTGTCCTCGGCCTTCTTCCTGCTGGTGCCCAGATAGACATGCTTCTTGCTGCCGTCAGCGTCAGTTACGTGATGGAAGTGATGCGTGACTGTCTTCTTACCCTTTTTCTGCTTCAGCTTGTGCATGACATGTACTATAGCCTGTTTTATTTATAAAGTTTTAGGAGAAAAAATACAGAGTCAGCCGAAAAGGCTGAACTCGTTGAAGTCGCCTGCATTGGAGACAAGGTCTGTAGAGGTTATGATGCCTACAAGATTGCCTTTATCGAGGACAGGGAGCTTCTTGATCTTGTACTTGGTCATGAGCTCTGCAGCGTCATCGATGTAGCTGTCTGCAGATATCGTGATTATCTCGGTGGACATGACATCCTTCACAGGCTTTTTAAGCACAGAGACATCCTTGGAGACCTGTTTAAGGACATCCCTCTCAGTCACTATTCCTTTCAGCTCATCACCATCTACGATGAGAACGCAGCTTATGCTATTGTCTGCCATGAACTTGGCAGCTTCCTTCAGCGAGATATCCCCTTTCAATGTCTTGACACTCTTCATGATCTCTTTAACGTGCATTATCATTACCTCTAGTTCTCTTTTTACCACACCTCTTTCATACCCCCTCGCAAAACAATAAGCTTTATAAAATTTGCTTGAGACTATTTAAAAACATGAAGATACTGGCGTTTGTGGACCTGCATGGCTCGATGAGCCTGCTTAAGAAGCTAAGCGCGCTTGCCAAGAAAGAGGATGTCGATTACATCGTGTGCGCAGGCGACCTTACCATATTCGGTGATTCCATGCAGGCTCTTCTCCAGGCGCTCGATAAGATAGGCAAGCCAGTCCTGATGCTCCATGGCAACCACGAATCCGAGGATGTCCTGAGAAAGATGTGCGAGAGGACAAAGAACGTGAAGTTCTTCCATAAGGAAGTCCTGGAGGCAGGTGATTACGTGTTCATGTGCTATGGCGGAGGCGGCTTCTCCCTGAAAGACCCTGTGTTCGAGAAATGGTCAAAGGAAGCCATGAACAAGATTGGCGAGCACAAGAAGATAATACTCGTGACCCACGCTCCGCCATACGGCACAAAGCTCGACCGCATATTTGATCAGTCTGCAGGCAGCAAGTCCATCAGGAAGTTCATCAAGCTCGTGCAGCCCAAGATAGCAATATCAGGACACCTTCATGAGAACTTCGGTATGAAGGACCGGATAGACAAGACAAATATAATCAATCCAGGACCGTGGGGCGTGATTTTGACTGTATAGCTGACAGCGCAGCCAGGTCCTCAGAATTCCATTATCCTATCTTCTGCATCCTCTTTCATGAGCAGGACGACCCTTGATGCAGGATGCTCATCTATGAGCTTATAGCCTGCATTGTCTGCGATGGACTTTGCGAATTCGCGGACTTCGTTATGGAGTGGCATGTTGGCCATGTTTAGCTTCAGGCGGGAGGCGCCTACGAACATATATGCCTTGACCTCTACGAACATCGGCTCTGCTCGCTTTATGAGAGTTGCGTAGCTCTCAGGCTCAATCATGTTCATGCCCTTTATCGCTGTTATGCGCATGCAGGTGCGGGTCTTGCTTTTGATGGACTTCAGGATGTCAAGGCTTTTCAGGAGTCTCTCCCACGCATCCTTATGCAGTGGTTTGCATAGCTTCTGCTGGATTTCCCTGTTCGGGGAGTCTACTGAGATATAGAGCTGGGTGGGAGGCTCGAGCTTTTCAAGTATGTTTGGGAGCATGCCATTGGTGACAATGAATGATGAGTGCCCTCTCTTCTTGAGCTCTCTTATGAAATCGCTGAGGTTCGGATAATAGAGTGTCTCGCCTGTGAGCGAGATTGCGAACTGGGTCGGGTCCTGGGCTTCTGCGAGCTTCTTCTTGTTCACCTTGTCAAGGCCTCCGAAGCCTGACAAGAGCTTCCGCTGGGCATCTATGGCCTTGGCCATTAGCTCTTCAGGATTGTCTATCTCTGTGAACGGCTCGTTGTAGTGCTCCCTCCAGCAGTACACGCAGTCCATGTCGCAGTAGTTGATCGTAACTGACATCTGGCAGCACCGGTGCGAGCGGATGCCATAGAACTGCTCCTTGTAGCATACACCTTCATCACGCAATGATTTCTTTGTCCAGGTGCAGACCTTGACAGCGCTGTGGCTGCCTATGAGTTCATACTGCTGTTTCTCAAGAAGTTTCCTGTATGCTTCCTTTACCATGGGTGCTGGGGGTGGGGAGGGTTTTTTAATGGTTTTGGTAGTATCTGAGCCAGCACCACCACGCGGCTAGTGTTTTCTGGTAATGGTCTACAAATCGAATCAATAACAATTTAGGCCTTCGGCAGAACGATACACGGGATTGTTCCACAGAGGCAGAGTTCGTGGTAGAATCAGCGGTACTGCTGGCTTTTACGTAAAATATATAAACGCAGGTGGGGGTGATATGGATATGGATGTCAGATGCGCTATACTCAAGCTCAGGGAGCATGATAAGTTCAGGCAGTGGAAGGAGAAGAACAAGGAAGTCAAGCTTGTTCATGCATTCATGATGATAGAGCCTGGCAAGGACACAGGCTGCGATATTGGATTCTATGACTTTGACAAGAAGCTCATGACATCGTTCCTGATCGACAAGGCAGTCAGCAGCGTGGAAATCACAGAGTCAAAGGAAATATTCACGAAAGACACACAGCAGATCAAGCCCATTGAAGAGGACAGGCTGAAAGTGAATTTCGACAAGGCACTTGAGACCGCATCCGCGCTGCAGCAGGACAAGTACAAGATGCACGTTCCTATAAAGGAAGTGGTGATACTCCAGAACCTTGATATCGGCCAGGTATGGAACATCACGTTCATCACGAAGACATTCCAGACACTCAACATGAAGATAGATGCTGAGACCGGGGATGTGCTTGAGGACAAGCTGCATCAGATATTCAGCTTCGACAAGGGTGAGCAGAAGCAATCTTGAATCGTGAATATAAAGAAAAGCAAAAAACGTCTTCTGGGTTTTTTACAAAATGCCATTTCATCCCTGCGTAGTATTACATATATTCACTCAACAATGATGTCGGACTGTAGAATATATTTTGCTAACGATAGTTTGCAGGCTGGATTAATTTAAATATCATTTTTGTTTTATGGAATATACTTCATGGTTCTGGAATTCTTCATGATTTTCAGAACCACCCCAACTTTTTTTCGAATGTTTTCACAGGCTTTGCCGGGAGAAGAGAGAGTAAAAGGAGGTGTTATATTGGTTCCTCAGAGCAACATAAGCTACAAGACAATCAAGAGCAACAAGACACTTTTCGAATGCGTGGGGGAACAGAAATCCGAAGCTGAGAATGAGGAGGAGTGAATCCTCTCTGTTTCTATATTCTTCTATATTATCTTCTTGACCTCTGACCATATCTTCTCATGGATTTCATCGATAGGCAGAGGCTCATTCCCTGAATTGCAGTCTATCCTCCGCCAACCATATTTCATTGCCACGTAGGCGTAAGCCTCTTCCGCATCCTTAAGGTGCTGCAGGTCTGCTTCGTGGATATCGCGTTTCTTGCCGCCGACATAATCCCTGTGGCCTTTCTTGTCCACGAGCTTCTGGCCGACCTCGCAGGGCATGTAGAGAAGGATGTTCATGTCAGGCCGCGGTATCCTGAACAGCCCGAATTCAAGATGGTCCAGCCATTCAAGGAACCTGTCCCTCTCTTCAGGGTCTTTGATCTTCCCTGTCTGGTGGCCCTGGTTGGCAGAGACATACCTGTTGCAGATGACCAGCTTCCCCGCATTGAGCCACTCGCGTATCTTGAAGCTGGCAGCATACCTGTCGCAGGCAAAGAATATGGATGCCCTGTAAGCGCCGACATCCTTGGCGCTTCCAAATACACCGTTGAGATAATCCTCTACAAGTGCCGCGCTTCTCTCGCCATAACGGGGGAAATCTGCTACCTCAACTGCATGGCCTTCTTTCCTCAGGCGTTCGATAAGAAGCTTTGTCTGGGTGGCCTTGCCAGAACCATCTGTACCACAGATCACTATAAGCTTGCCACCCTCACCCATTTTATGTCAGACAGAGTCTGATGAATTTAAATAGTTTTCTTATCGTCTTTTAAACCAACCCAATATTTTAAATATAATCTCCTTTTCAGCAAGAGCAGTTTCTGATCAACTCAAAGAGGTATCAAAAAATGGGGGGGCGAACATTGGAACAGATAACTGACCAGGTCCTGGATGAGAAAGGGCTGTTGAGACCAGGATTCTGCGGCATCGGAAGGCTCAGGGGAAAGACAGGCCCAGACTATACTGATGATGAGGCGACAGTCCTCAACCACTTCTTCACGAACATACACTCAAACGTATACTGCGCGACCGATAACATGCCGAACGATCTTTGGGCCCAGGTGATGGGGCAGTACGCAAGAAGCAACCTCACAGGAAGGGACAGGCTGCTAAAGATCTTCAATGACATGCATGAAAAGAAAGGCGCAGCATCCATAGCTAAAATGGCTGAGATGCTAAGACTGGGCAGGGACATATCTGCGATGATCCAAGCACATCTCAAAGCCGCAGGAGAATTCATAGAAGAATATGGCGTGAAGTACGGTCACGCGAGCCTAAGGGACTCGGGTACGATAAGGATATGTTTCGAGGGCGTCAGCCAGAGAGTTACCAAGCTGCTAGAATCCGCAAGGGAAGGTGCTTACCAGGAGCAGTCGACAAGAGCCCTGCCATTCACCGCAAAGAACCTTGGGATGCCTTATGAGCTTGTTGGGACCAAATACGAAAATATGATTCTTGACCTGGACCATAAGCTGATAGACCTCTACGAGAGGATATATGATAAGCTTCTCGGCCATCTTGACAAGAAATTTGCCCATCTTAGGACAGAAGCTGATGAGAAGATAGCAGAAGCATTGGGCAGGACAGACCTCAAGCTGACTGACAAGGATTGGCAGGGCATCATAAAAGGCAAGGCTTTTGACGTAGCGAGGTACCTGCTTCCGCAGAACATGACCACATCGCTCGGAGTTACGCTCAATACCAGACGGTTCCAGGACAAGCTCACAGAGTGGCAGTCAGACGAGCTCATGGAGATGCGGGTGTTGGGGAAGGTTGCGCAGGCAGAGTCGATGAAGATAAGTCCGACACTGCTGAAGCACGGCAACAGGAGCGAATATTATGCAAGGATACAGCCTGCGCTCAGGGAACTGTACAAGAAGTACGTCGAGGATTCGGGCGCTGGCAGGGAATTCAAGTACCAGCATTATGACTGCGTCTCAAGGCTGGTCCATGCGCCAAACGACCTGCAGGACCTTGTCCTGGCGAGTATACTCCTGAATGGCAGCGAAGGAAAGGCGAGCCTGGAGGAGCTTAAGGCAGTCGTCAGGAATATGTCATTCGATGAGAAGCGTGAGGTGGCCAGGTCAGTCACAGAGGAAAAGCAGCCGTACGAGATATTCAACAAGTCAATGGAGATCGGCGCAGTAACATTCGAGAGGGTGTATGACATAGGTGCGTACAGGGACCTCCAGCGCCAGAGGGGCGACAGGCAGCAGACCAATAGGTACTCAGTCATAGGATACAACATGCCCAAGGAGATAGCAGAGATGGGTATGGAAGAGGAGTTCGTCTCCATGATGCAGGAAGTCAAGGAAGTGTACGAGCTGTTCAAGAAGGACGGGCTTCATGCAGCAGCAGAATATGTCCCTGTCATGGCGAATGTAATCAGGCACATTACGACCAAGGACCCTGTGCAGTGCTTCTACGAGGCAAAGCTGAGGAGCCAGCCGGCAGGCATAGACTCATACAGGTCCATAGCGCAGCAGGAGATAAAGAAGCTGATCGAGCTCATGCCTGTGTTCGATGGGCTGGTGCCTTTCGATAACAATTATTATGACCTCGGCAGGCTGCCGGAGACCACAAGGATGGTCACCGACAGGTATAAGAAAAAGATTGCTGACGGAAAGGTCTAGAGCACAGGTCCAGAGCATAGATTTAAATAAATCCTGCTTTCTTTTTTTCCATTATGAATACAGTCAATTATGAGAGCATAGTCAGGTTCATGAACAGCATGGAATTCTCAGGCATGAAGCTGGGCATAGAGAGGATACGCGACGCGCTAAGGATGTTCGGCAATCCTGAAAAAGGGCTCAAGACCATCCATATCGTAGGCACGAACGGCAAAGGCTCGGTTGCAGCCATGCTGTCGAAGATACTGGAGAAAGCAGGATATAAAGTGGGCATGTTCACCTCACCCCATCTTGTCGATGTGCGGGAGAGGATACAGGTAGATAACCAGATGATAAGCAAGGAGGATTTCAGGGAGGCATTCCTGGAGGCAAAGTCCAAGCTTGCCGAGCTGACCTTCTTCGAGCTCATAACACTGATGGCAGTGTTGCACTTCGCAAGGCAGAAAGTAGACTACACAATCTTTGAGGCGGGGCTCGGAGGGACCTATGATGCGACAAATTTCGAGACCTCGCTAATGTCGGTGATCACCCGCATATCCCTGGACCACACTAACATACTCGGAGACACAGTGGAGAAGATAACGAAAGACAAATGCGGCGTAATAAAGGAGAACCAGCCTGTCGTCGTAACGCACGCCAACAATGAGGTCATGGAGCTGATAAGGCATGAAGCCGATGTGAAGAACGCAAGGCTCGTGCTGGCAGAAGACACAGACTATGATGTTGCGCTCAAAGGCCAGTTCCAGAAAGAGAACGCAGGCATCGCCGTCAAGGCAGCTGAATCGCTCGGAATCAGCGAGGATAAAATCCGGGCAGGACTTTTTGAGGTGAAATGGCCCGGAAGGGTAGAATTCATCGGGAAGAACGTGCTGCTGGACTGCGCGCACAACCCTGCAGGCATCACAGCGCTCCGGAAGTATGTGGATACAATTGAACATGACAAGCTATTCATAGTCTTCGGGGTGAGCAGGAACAAGGATTACGGACAGATGATCAAGCTGCTGCCAGAGCATGAAACGCTCATCTTCACCCAAGCTTCGATAACAAGAAGGCTGCCTATCGACGAGGTTCCTGAGAGCGTGGAGTGCGTAAAAATCAGGGATCCTCTGGATGCTCTTGAGCATGCAAAGTCACTGGCAGGAGAAAAAGACCTTGTCCTGGTGTGCGGCTCCATATTCCTGGTCGGAGACATAAAGGCTGCACTACAATCTTAGCTTGTCGATAATCCTGTTGCCCAGGTCAGTGCAGGCAAGTTTGGTGTCTTCTTGGCTGGTCACTTCTCCAGGATCCTCTGCCTGGGCAAGGACAGAACCTGTAAGAATAAGCTTCATGCTCTTAGCATAGACTTCAAGTATATCTTTCACGCATTCGCTCTTAGAGATTGGCTTTGCACCGACAGCAACAATACCGCACACCTTGCCCGTCAGCAGGTGCGGTTTGCAGAGAGAATTGGTCCTGTCTATGAAGTTCTTGAGAAGGCCTGATACATTGTAGAAAAAATTAGGAGTTGCAAGAACGATTGAATCCGCTTCAAGCATCTTGGAAACAATAGCTTCCATGTCGTCATGGATGACACAAGGCATCCCTGTGCCATAGCAGGTGTTGCATCCCCTGCACGGCTCGACGTTCTTTTCCCTCAAAAGGACCATCTCTACCTGAGCCCCTCCTGCCCTGCAGGAGTCCAGGACCCAGTCAAGCATCTGCTCTGTGTTGCCTTTCCTCGGGCTGCCGCAGATTCCAAGAACTTTCATTGTAGCAGACCTTCATATATCGGGAATCTCCTGCAGAGGTCAAGGATCTCTGCTTTCACCTTCGATTTCAGGTAGACGTCATTCGGCCTCTTGATAATCTTAGAGATGAACACGCCGAGCATGCGCATCTCCTCCTCCTTCATTCCCCTGGTGGTCAGGGCAGGGGTGCCGAGCCTTATGCCAGAAGGATCAAATGGAGAGCGTTCGTCGAAAGGGATCATGTTCTTGTTCGTGAATATGTGCACCGAGTCAAGTGCCTTCTCGACCTCTTTCCCGCCGAGGCCGGTCTTTGTGAGATCTATCAGCATGAGATGGTTGTCAGTGCCGCCGGATACAAGGTCTATGCCGCAGTCCATCAGGGTCTCTGCAAGCACTTTCGCGTTCTTCAGCACCTGCTCCTGATAGCTGACGAAATCCGGCCTGAGAGCCTCGCCGAAAGCCACAGCCTTTGCCGCGATCACGTGGTCCAACGGCCCTCCCTGCATGCCGGGGAACACAGCGGAATCTATCTTTCTCGCCAGGTTCTTCTTGTCATCCGGCCTGAGCTTGTCAGCGATCTTCGATAGGATCATTGCGCCTCTCGGTCCGCGCAGGGTCTTGTGCGTGGTGGTGGTCACCACATCGCAATATGGCACAGGGTTCTGGTGAAGCCCTGCAGCGATTATCCCTGCGATATGCGCGATGTCTGCCATGTGATAAGCACCGACCTCATCTGCTATCTCCTGGAACTCCCTGAAATTGAGCTTACGGGGATACGCGCTGAAGCCTGACAGTATCAGCCTGGGCTTCTCCCTTTTCGCGACCTTGCGCACAGAGTCCATGTCAAGGCGCATGGTATCCTTTTCGACGCCGTAGCCAGAGAAACTGTAGAACTTTCCTGAGAAGTTCACCTTGCTGCCGTGCGTCAGGTGCCCGCCATGCGCAAGGTCCATACCGAGTATCCTGTCCCCAAGGTTGAGCAGTGCGAAATACGCCTCCATGTTCGCCTGGGACCCTGAATGCGGCTGAACATTCGCATGCTCTGCCTTGAAAAGCCTCTTGGCCCGGTCTATTGCCAGCTGCTCGGATACATCTACATGCTCGTTACCGCCGTAATACCTCTTGCCAGGATACCCTTCGCTGTACTTGTTGGTCAGCACAGAACCCATGGCCTGCATCACAGCCTTGGAGACATAGTTCTCTGAAGCTATCAGCTCAGCGCCCTTCTGCTGCCTTGCAAGCTCATCCGCAACTACTGAGTATATTTCAGGATCACCCTCTTCCAGGTTGCGCATCATGATTATATTGTCTTTCCAGCGCAATATTTATAGCTTTCTATTAGGCTTTCTCTTGATGTCCTGCCTTTTTTAAGATTCTGTTTTTGTCTCTGTCCCTTGACAACACAACACATAAATAAAATCCTGTTTCCGCCTGTTGTAGGATCGGTGAGGTGTTAATGTGATAATAGGCGTAACAGGAATGTACTGTTCCGGAAAGGACACTGTAGCAGAATACCTTGAAAAGAAGGGATTCACGCATTTCTCATTATCCGATCTAATAAGAGAAGAGCTGGGCAGAAGAGGTATTGAGGTGACGCGCGACAACCTGATAAGGGTCGCGAACGAGCTGAGGACAGAATTCGGGCATGGCGTGCTGGGGGAAAGAGCGCTCCTGAAGATGAAGGAGAAAGACGGTGATTTTGTCATCAGCTCCATAAGGCATCCAGGCGAGGTCAAGGCACTGAAGAAGCACGGGCATTTCTTCCTTATCGAGGTGAGGGCGCCTCTCAATCAGAGATTCGTGAGGATAAAGAAGAGGGACAGGGAAAAGGATCCAAAGACCCTCTCTGAGCTCAAGGCCAAAGAGAAGCTCGAGAGCCAGGAGAGCGGTCCAGGACAGCAGCTTACCAATGTGATCAAGATGGCCAATTCTGTGATTGTGAATGACAGCACGCGGAAGAAGCTGCAGGGCAAGACAGACAGGATGCTTGCAGACCTCAAGAAGAAGGCCGCCAAGATGCCTGTATATGTAAGGCCGACATGGGACGAGTATTTCATGGGAATCGTAGACGCTGTATCGAAGCGGGCAACATGCGACAGGGGAAGGACTGCGGTAGTGATAGTCAAGAACAAGCGCATACTGTCAACAGGTTATGTCGGCTCCCCGATAGGCCTGCCGCACTGCGATGATGTAGGACACAAGATGAAGAAGACGATACACGAGGATGGAAGAGTGTCGCAGCACTGCGTGCGTACGAACCACGCAGAGGTCAACGCGATAGCATTGGCTGCCCGCAACGGCGTGGCTATCGACGGGGGGACGCTCTACTGCAAGCTGGCGCCGTGCTATACCTGCGCGAAGATGGTCATCAACGCAGGCATCAAGAGGATAGTGTGCCAGAAGAGATACCATGGCGACACTGAGAGCTGGGGCATGTTCAAGAAGGCAGGAATCAAGTTCGAAGTGCTTGACAACTCTGTAGAGCAGTATGATAATATGTGATTAATATGTGATTGTGGGGGTGGGCTCATAGAGGCTCTGAACGAATCAAAAGGAAGGAGATATAAGGAGGACTGCAGCGCAGCAGAACCTTTCATTTCTGATTACTACAGGATCGTGCAGTCAAATAGCTACAAGCGCCTGGGCCATAAGACACAGGTCTTCTCGCATCCCAACAACCCCCATGTCATGAACAGGCTCACCCATACAAACCAGGTCTGCGCAATGTCTATGGTAATCGCTGACCGACTCAGCCTGAACCCGAACATGTGCCTTGCGATAGCAGCAGGCCATGACCTTGGGCATGTCCCGTATGGCCATGATGGCGAGGATGTGCTTACTGAGCTAGGCGGCAGAAAGTTCAGGCATGAGGTCAACAGCGTGGTGCTCGCGCAGCATGTAGAGCCGATGAATCTCACTTATGAGACATTGGAAGGCATGCTCACTCATTCAAGAGGTGATGGGCCTTTCACAGCTGATAAGGAGAAGCCCCAGGAATACGCTGCAGTAATGTATGCTGACAAGATAGACTATCTCTGCTCAGACCTGTCGGACGGCATGAACTATGGCAGGCTTTCGAAGAGCAAGCTTCCTGATGCTGTGTCCAGGCTTGGCAGCAGCGCTGAGGAACGAAAGAAGAGCCTGATAAACGCGCTCATCAGGGAGAGCCTTGAGAAGGACCGTGTTGATTTCACTGAGAGCAGGGAGGCGCAATACATGAACGAGATCAAGAAGTTCCTCTACCCTAATTTCTATGAGAAAAAAGACTTCAGGGTGCAGAGATTCCATCTCGAGACAGTGCATGACTATTTCTCAAGGTCTAGGTATTTCTCAGGTCTGGACCCAACATTCCTGACCTCTCTGCTGACTGACGATGAGGTGAAGAGGATAGTCGAGATACGCGAGAGAGCAAAGATTCCGCGCGTGTCGCAGATACGGAATTTCGGTATATTCGATTTCATCGATTCTCTGAAAGGCAAAGAGATAGACTATACCGACCCTGACCTCGACTGGGAGCCTGTGCCAGTCAGGCAGGAGTCTTCTTAGTCAGGCAAAAATTAATAAACAGAGATGCCTTTTTCTGGCTTATCATGATAATCGCTGTCACAGGGCCAATCTCATCAGGCAAGGGCAAGGTAGCTGAGATGTTCAGGGACAAGGGCTTCACCCATCATTCTTTCTCTGCGGAGATACGGCAGGTCGCTAAGGAAAGAGGGATCGAGGTGAACAGGAAGAACCTGAGCAGGCTCGGTCATGACCTGCGTGTCGAGAGCCCGCACCGCTCGATACTCGGGCAGAGGCTGCTGGACAGGATCGAGAAAGAGGCCGATGAGGGCAGGAAGCGCTTTGTCATCGAAGGGCTCAGGGATGCTGATGAGATAGATTTGTTCCGGAAGCATGAGCTTGAGAAGCAGGAGATGCGCTTTGTTCTTATTGGTGTGGATGCTCCGCAGGATGTGCGGTTCGAGAGGATGAGATCGCGGGGCAGGCATGGCGACCCGAAGACATTCAAGGAGTTCAAGGAGATAGACGACCATGAGCTCAAAGGCGGGCAGGGACAGGAAGTAGAGAAATGCATGAAGATGGCTGATTACATGATACAAAATGATGCTGGCCTTGACGAGCTTAAGGGGAAGGTCGATGGGATCGCGAAGGAGATAATGGGTTAGTATGGATATCGATCAATATGCCAAGCAAGGAATCCTCAATGTGATAGTCAAGCCCAATGCCCCGAATACAGAGATTATCGGTTGGGATGACAACAGGCAGGCCCTCCGCATAGCGGTGTCTGCAGTGCCTGACAAGAACAAGGCCAACACAGAACTTCTTAAGTTCATCAAGAAACAGACAGGCAAGCGCTGCGAACTGATAAGCGGCGCAAAATCAAGAGAAAAGAAGATACGGTTCTGCTGAATAAGATTCAACTATATTCTAGCTATAATCCCTCCACGTGTGCTTGCACTTGGTGCATTTCAGGAACTTTGTCTCTGACTCATCTCCTGATCTTGTCTGGATAAGCCAGTAATACGCCTCCTTGTTGCCGCACTTCGGGCATTCCTCTTTTGTGACGGGAAGGGTCTCTATCTCCTTGTCAACAACCTCGACTTCTGCCTCTTCTTTCCTGACTATCTTGTCCTCCTTGAGAGAGCTGGACTCTCCCTTGGATGTCTGGCCGCAGGAGCACTCGAAAAGCACCTTGTCGCCGTCCTTCTTCGGCATCATTATCGCGCCGCACTTGGAGCAAAACTTTATCATCCTTCTGACACCTCGCAACCTCACATTATCCCTATCAGCTGGAGCAGCTTTACAAACCCTATCTTGATGTAGCCGAGCCATGGAATCCTCACTACTGCCCTGCCTACATAGTTCTCCTCTGGTATGTATGACTCGAAATAGAATGAATCCGCATTATGATCCCCTTTTGTCTTGAAAACATGTCCTGTATCTTTCTCTTCTGTTTCAATCACCCTGTGTATGATCGGATCGGGCCTGTCGGCCATGAACACTATGACATCGCCCACCTTTATCTTCTCAGGCTTCGTCCCATAGAGCACCATTATGTCGCCCTTGTTGAAGCCGTTCCTGAACCTGAAATCCCTGAACTCATCTTCTGTTATGCCCAGCTCAGCATAGTGCTGTCCCTGGGTGCAGGAGCCTTCAGCACAGTTGGCCCTGCTGTCCCACCATTCCTCAAAACTGCCGTCATGCTCCATCGAACTCGAGACAACAGCAACGATAGGGTGCGATGTCGAGAACGCGAATCCCAGGCCGGGATACACGACGAACTTGATAAGTATGAACGCAAGTATTATGTTGACGAACCAACTGGCCCAGCTGTCATCCTCCCAGATGAAGTACCACACCTGCTTCCAGGTCTTCTTTGCTTTCTTCCAATCCATACACTATATTTTTGAGGAAAGCTTTTAATAAGTTTCGGTTTATATAGACCTAATATGAGATTCTGCCCGAAATGCGGAAAGAAGGGAATCAAGGGTGATTTCTGCAGCGAATGCGCCGGAAAGAACCTGGAACTCGGTTTCAAGGACATCGTGATAAAGAAATGCATAGACTGCGACAGGTTAATGGTCAAGAACCAGTGGCTCAGCTTCAAACAGGCGGATATAGGCATCGTACGCGCTGCGCAGAACCGGATAAGGAATCCCCGCAAGATACTGCTGCATATAGAGCCGGTATACAAGGCCCTCAAGGACAAGCCAGGCGCAAAGCAGGACATCGAGCTTGCCATAACCGCGGACCATGAGGAGTTCATAATACCTGCAACGATCGAGTTCACATACTGCCCTTATTGCGCAAAAGCAGACAGCCAGTATTTCGAAGGCACGCTCCAGCTCAGGGCGGCAAATCCTGAACTGATCGATTTCGTCAGGAAAGATATCGCGGCGCATACAAAAGATGGGGTGCATATCACAAAGGAGAGCGGCAAGGGGAAGAGCAGGGATTTCCAGCTCACTTCCACAAAGTACATGCGGCAGCTGGGCAAACGCCTGAAGTCGCGTTTCAACGGAGAACTCACAGAGACCGCAAAGCTGTTCACGAGGGACAAGCAGACGAGCAAGGAGGTCTACAGGACCAATGTGCTATTCAAGCTCAGACCGTATAAGATAGGCGAGATAGTCGAGTCAAGAGGGCGCAAGGTCAGGATAAAGACAATCGGCAAGCGCGTGAGCGGTGTGGATGTCGAGACAGGGAAGAAGATTTTTGTCGACCAGAAATAGTCAAAAGATATTCTAAGGGAAAAAAGAAGGGAAAAAAGAAAAAGTAAAATAAAAAATAATTCTTGGTCTATGCTTTCATGCTTACTTAACCGCAACCGCCTGCGTCAGCTGCAGGTGTTGGTGCTGCACTGCCGAGAGTCGCGAGCTTCGCAGGGCTGCACTCGTCAGGCTTCGAGTCGAAGCCTTCGCAGAGGGCCTGCGCGTATCCTGCAGCAGTCCTTGCTCCGCCGTATGGGTTGCCTTCTACAAAGACTGTGGGTGATCCACTGACCCCCAGGGCCTGGTTGAGAGCGACCTCATTAGAGAGCAGGTCTTCCCATTCATTCTCCTCGCAGTCCTTTATCTTCTCGACGTCAAGACCTAAGGATTTTGCGACAGGCTCCCAGCATGAATCCGCATTGTCCGCGCTGCACTCCTTGTTCATCTCGAGCGCGAAATCGAAGTAAGATCCCTCACCCATATACTTGTGCACGCACAGCTCCCTGACATCCTGGTCCAGCTCCTGGATGCCGTGCATGGAGCAGAACCTGTTCTCATCGTCAATGCAGTAGTTGGGGCCGCCTCCTCCATAGTTGGAGTATATGACATAATGCGGGTTGAAGTCCGCCTTTCCCTGCAACAGCTGGAACGCGGGCTCGATGGCCTCCTCTGCTATGTTGCCGTAAGGGCAGTAGCTCATGACATAGAAGTCGATCTGGGGCCTGTTGTCGCCTTTCGTGACTCCTGTAAGCTCCTCAAGCGCCTTCCTCTTGTCCGCATCAAGGATATATGTGGCGCCGCTGGCCTCGTCAATCATCACATAATACTTGTCGACCTTCCTGAACGCGCCCCTCAACTGTTCATTCGCTTTCCACGCGTATGTCTGGTCAAGGCTTCCGCTGAAGACGTAAGAAGGTGCCTTCTGGAGACCGAGGTTCTTGATGAATGCCTGGCCTCTTTCGCTCGATGCTTCAATCTCCTCGACATCAAGGTTAAGGAATATCTGTTGAAGGACCTGTATGTTATTTGCCGTGTCGCAGTTCGCGCAGTCCCGGCTGTTGATAACCTTCAGTTCGACAGCCGCGTCATCCTGGTATGTGCATTCAGACTCTGTCGTTCCAGGGCTATTGCATATGCCTATCTTACCTGGCTGGCCTGTGCAGTCTGCGTCAGACGTGCACGCAGGCATACCTTCGCATGTGGGGTGTCCGTCAAGGCTCTTGCACACCTCTCTCTTGAACGAGGTGGCGTCCCTTGCGCCCGAGTAGAGGCTGTCACCGAAATACATTGTCGGGCTTCCGCTCGCTCCGACAGCCTGGCTCTTGGCGATGGATTCAGCGAGCAGCTGATCGCCTTCTTCTCCGTCAGCGCAGTCGAGGATCTTCTGGGCGTCCATTCCTGACTTCCCTGCACAGCTCTCTACAGAACCTTTAAGGTCACTGGGATTCTTGTTCTGACATGTGACAAAACCTATGAGGCCATCAGGATAATGCTCCTGTACGCAAAGCTGGATCTTGTCGCCCTCGACCTCGGCTGGGCCGTGAAGGCTGTTGAATGCTCCGGGAACCCCTGATGCGATGAACTCCAGCCTGAAGTTTATGTTGTCTCCAAGCTCATCAATGACTGGAGCGAAAACATTCTCGACCTGCGTGCCGTAAGGGCATTGGCTCATGACATAGAATGTCACGTCCACTGAGCCGTATTTGCCGGGATTGTCCACACTGACAGCAGGCTTGTAGAAGCTCCTCACCAGCAGGGCGATTATGATAACAGCGATAAGGCCGCCAATGATGTAGCCGTTCAGGCCCTTCTTCTTCGGCTTCTTATGCTGGTGCCTCTTGTGGCCTGCAGCATGAGAATGATGTTCATGATGCTCTTTTTTATCATCTTCTTCCATCTTACACCCCTCCGTATATAAGACCATGATGAGATTCATTACCCATTCCAGAGGCTTCTTTTAAATGTTTCGGATGTGGTTTTTAAAGAACTAGCGTTTGTTTGCACTTTATGTTTACGGCGCAGTCGCGGCAATCGAAGAGATGATGGTCTTGATTCCCCACCATAGAAGCAGTACCGCCAATATGAGGGCGATGTAGTTAGTGATGTCCTTCAAGTCGATGTGGAGATACCATCTGAAAAAATCCTTCCACTTACTCACTTTTACCTCTTCTTTCTCTTGGTTGTGCTCTTGGTTCTTTTCAGTTTCAGTTCCTTGGGTATCTTCGGCTTCTTCACCACAACCCTTTTCCTGACCAGAAGCCTGCTGAGCAGAGACTCTTTCTTCCTGAACACTTTTTCCTCTTTCTCCAACACAGGGAGCTTTGCCAGCTCCTTGTCCTGCCTCTTGAGGTTGTCAACCGATCTTTTCTTTTTTATGGCCATGATATGCAACCTTATGTCCTACTCTTACTATATCATAGGCAATTCTCCTGTGAGATTGTCAATATTCTCATCTGAGTCTGGCCCGATGCCAAGGCATGTCCTCGTGCCTGGAGCGATGCATGTCCTGCCTGCGTCAGTTATCAGCGCTGTCTTGAGACCAGCATCTTTTGCCTGCTGCATGAACCTGATAAGCTCTTTCTCATCCTTCACCTTAAGGACCACTTTCTTCTGGCCTTCAGACCTCCACTTAGCGACCTTGATCCTGCTGGATTTCAGTGTGACTTCGACAGCTGCGTGGGCTGCCTGCGCGGCAAGCTTTCCCTTGGGAAGCTTAAGATCCTGCCTTACGAGAATGACCAGTTTCATGACGGTTCAGAAGCTCAATAGACTTTTAAAGGTTTGGTTTTTCGGGATATATTTCGGCGGGTTTATCCCGGGTATCTCTTCCAGCATGTGCAGGTGCTCGATGTCCACCTTGCCGTAATACAGGTCCTTTATGGAGCCGCCATTATTCAGGTATTCCTTCACTTTCAGGTAGCCGTCGATGTACACGTAGTCCTTTGGGCAGCCGCCTGGCTTAGATGTGTCTGCGATGCCCCGCTTTGCCCTGAGCGCAAGCTTGAACGCGGTGTTAGGCGGAAAAAATTCCAGCAGGTACCTGAATATGTGAGAGAAGCTCTTGGTCATGGCCATCTGCACAGCTATCGCCCGCGCCGCGTAGTTCTTCAGGTTCTCGTTGTTCAGGAGTCCGAAGCGTTCTTCATTCACGACTGCAAGACCCTCTTCTGTCTTCAGGTATTTCGGGAAGCCGTGGAAGAATATCATGAACGGCTGCTCCCTCCCGTTCTCTGCGCGCAGCACGTGCGTGCCGATCTCATGCATTATGAGCCTCTTCACGAAGTTGTCAGAGAAGGTGAAACCTTTCCTCACGAATATCTTCCTCCTGGACACAAGCACCATAGCGCTTGAGCTCATCACCCTCTCGCTCACCTCGTAATTGAAGCCGTAATGGTTTATCTCTGCCTGGAGCATGCCCGCGGCCTGGCGTGATGAAAGGGTCTTGGGCTCTCTCTCAGACTCGAGTGAGAAGAAACTGACCGCCCTGTCAAGGACGTCTTTTGCGGGAAGGCCGTACACCTTCTTGGCGAAGACCGTGAACTTCTTCGACCCCCTTGTGCTGAGCATCTCGCACTTGTCGATGAACAGGTTTCTCTTCTCATTGAGAAGCTCGCCCATGGGCGAGTCGTCCTCATCTATCGAGTGCAGGCTCTGCTGGACATCATCGAAGTCGAACTCGACCTCCGGGTAGATGAAATAAGGATTGTAGTCCGGGTCTTTCAGCACCAGCTCTTTCTCCTGGTCTATATTGACAGGATTTACGTCAAAGAAGCTGACCGGATTGATAACCTTCTGCAACTGCAAGTCTATGCGTTTCAGCCTGAAAAAGTCGCCCATAGTGAAGAATAATCCTATTTCCTCAATATATAAACCTTATTGTTTTGTTCCCCTCGAGAGTAGGGACAAAAGTTTATATACGCTGTAAGGGGCTTTATAATCATGATAACGGTATATTGGCGTCCACAAGGCACTGTCGTGAAAGGGAATATAGAGTCATTGAGGTCCAAGAAGACCGTCTGGGTAGACTGCCTAAACCCTACAAAGCAGGAGCTTGAAGAGATATCCAAGCTGACGCACGTGCCTGTCCCCGAGTTCCAGGACCGTGTAGTCGATTATGAGCGGCCCACGACATCAGAGGAGGAGAAGTACTCCCTGATAGTCTTCGGAGCGCCTGTGTTGAACAAGGGTGTGGGAGAAGGGACATCCCTGGCGATATTCCTGTGCAATAACCAGAACTTAGTCACCATCAGGACCGAAGAGATAGAGGGCATGACCAAGTTCAAGGAAGATGTGCTGGCAAAGAACCCTAAGCACATAGACTCCTCGACAAAGATGGTCCAGTTCATGCTTGCCAGGATAATAGACACTTACTTCGAGCACCTTGAGCTGTTCCAGGAATCAGCAGACAAGATAGAGTCCACTGTGTTCGAGAACCCGCAGAAGAAGGCAATACATGAGACTTTCAAGATACGCAAGGCAATGCTCATCTTCCATAAGACCCTTGTCGCCAACAGGGAGGTGATATCATCCATCGAGAAGCATCAGCTCAGCAGGCTGGATAAAAAAGACATTGACGGGTTCAGGGACATGAGGGAAGACGTGCTCCAGCTGATGGACACTGCCGACACTCTCCGCAACGTACTCACAGTCATACTCGAGATATACACATCATCCATGTCCAACCAGATGAACCAGGTCATAAAGAAGCTTACAGTGGTCGCGTCATATGTGCTGATACCCACGCTCATAGCGAGCATATACGGCATGAACTTCAGGTTCATGCCTGAGATACCCTGGAAATGGGGATATCCTTTCTCGCTTGCGCTGATGATAGCATCGATACTGCTCGTCTATTACTATTTCAGGAAGTCAAAGATGCTCTGATTAAGCACAACATTTAATAATGAACGCTTTTTCTCTGATGTCATGTGCAGGATTAGCTGTTGTAGGGCTGATCCGGAGGTTGAAAATGGTGAAAGTCAAGTTTCCTGACGGGAATTCTAAGGAGTATAAAACAGCAGTCACTGGAACGGCGATTGCAGAGGATCTCGGTCTTGCCGACAAGGCAGTCGCGATGAAACTCAACGGCGAGGTCGTGGACCTTTGTGTCAAAGTCGATTCTGATTCAGATGTCCGGATACTTACGCCTGCAGACCCTGAAGGCATGGAGGTCTTCAGGCACAGCACGGCTCACCTCATGGCGCACGCTATAACAGAGCTCTACCCTTACGCCAAGCTCACTATCGGCCCTGTAGTCGAAGAGGGGTTCTATTACGACATAGACCATGAGCCTTTCAAGCCAGAGGACCTGAAGAAGATAGAGAAGAAGATGTACGAGATCATGAAGCAGAAGGTCCCGCTCGTCAGGGAGATGATATCCAAGAAGGACGCGCTCGAGCTTTTCAAGGACAACGAGTACAAGGTGGAGATGATAAAGGACCTCGAGGAAGGGAAGATATCCATCTACAGGCAGGGCAAGTTCGTCGACCTGTGCAGGGGGCCGCACGTGGCGCACTCAGGCATGATAAAGGCATTCAAGCTCACGAAGATAGCAGGGGCGTACTGGAGAGCAGATGCGAAGAACAAGCAGTTGCAGAGGATATACGGCATCAGCTTCCCGACAAAAGATGAGCTCAAGGCATACATCAAGATGCGGGAAGAGGCAGAGAAGAGGGACCACAGAAAGATCGGCAAGAAGCTCGAACTCTACAGCTTCCATGAGGAAGCACCAGGCATGCCATATTTCTCCCCGAAAGGCATGGTGATATGGAACGAGCTCATACGTTTCTGGAGGGAAGAGCACCGCAAGGCAGGATATGTCGAGGTGAAGACTCCCATAATGATGAACCGGTCCCTCTGGGAGCAGAGCGGGCACTGGGACAACTACCGCGAGAACATGTACACTACGATCATCGACGAGATAGAGTACGCGATAAAGCCCATGAACTGCCCGGGCGGTATGCTCATGTACAACGAGAAGATACATTCCTACAGGGAGCTGCCCCTTCGGGTCGGCGAGATAGGGCTCGTCCACAGGCACGAGCTGAGCGGGGTGCTCTCAGGACTGTTCAGGGTGCGATGCTTCCACCAGGATGACGCGCACATATACATGACAGAGGAGCAGATAACCTCTGAAGTGCTGGGCGTCCTCAACCTTTGCGAAAGATTCTATACGCAGTTCGGGCTCCAGTACCATCTCGAGCTCTCGACAAGACCTGAAAAGTCCATGGGCACAGACGAGCAATGGGAGAAGGCGACCCAGGGCCTCAAGGGAGCGCTCGACGAGAAAGGAGAAGAGTACAAGATAAACGAAGGGGACGGTGCGTTCTACGGTCCGAAGATAGACCTGCACATCAAGGACGCGATAGGAAGGACCTGGCAGTGCGGCACCATACAGCTGGACATGAACATGCCGGAACGTTTCGACCTGACATATGAAGGCGAGGACGGCAAGAAGCACCGGCCGGTCATGATACACAGGGTGATATACGGGTCGATGGAACGGTTTCTCGGAGTGCTCGTGGAGCATTATGCAGGCAGGTTCCCCCTCTGGCTCAGCCCGGTGCAGGTCAGGGTATTAACTGTCGCGGACAGGCACGATGAATACGCGGGGAAACTGAAGCAGAAGCTCTTTGACGCAGGAATACGCGTCGAGCTCGATGACAGGGCAGAGTCCATACCCAAGAAGGTCAGGGAGGCGCAGATGCAGCAGGTCAACTACATACTCGTCGTCGGGGACAAGGAGCAGGAGAACGGCACGGTCAATATCAGGACAAGGGACAATGTCGTGCACGGAGAGAAGAGCCCTGACGATTTCCTCGACGAGATAGCTGCGGAGATAGAGGAGAGAAGATAAGGAAGAGAACAAAATAAGAATAGAATAAGCTATTATCGGGATCAGGCAGCTCTCAAAACCTTCTTCATCTCAGGCGTAAGGACTATCCTTTTTGTAACAGGCTCGCCGGTGTTCATGGGTCTGTTGTATGCCCTCTTGAAATGCTTCTGTTCATGCCTTGGTTCCGCGGCACCCTCAAGAAGAGGGCGCGGCGGTAGGGTAGATTCCATCCTGGCGACTTTTTTCCGTCCTTTAATCTCGTTCATGGTCGGTGGAGCAAGGAATGTCTCCAGGTCCGGGTGCGGCGGCAGGGTGGACATCATGTACCCTCTGGTCTCTTCAACCGACACCTTCTTTGTGACAGGCGTATTATTATGCGCTGTCTGGAATTCATGCAGCAGCTTGCGCCCTTCTCTTGTTATTGTCTTCCTGAAGAACTTTTCTGCATCTTCTGCCAGCTTCGCATCAATCCCTCTCTCTATATGTGCATCAGCACTCTCTCGTGCCTGTTCTTCGATGGACTCCCGTCCGGGCTGGTTGTCTTTCACAGGCATGTAGAGGATTGGCTTCAAAAGCTGCCGACTTTCCATAACTTTCGTACCCTGCTTTGCCTGGACCTTTTTCATCTCAATGCGGGTGTCACGCTCCCTGTCCATGCGCTTCAGCTCAAGGTGCTGCCTGAGCAGGTCGGCGGTGTCTTCTACAGCCTCCCGGTTCATGTAAAGCTTCGCTATGTCCAGCGCCTTGGAGAGGGTCGAAGGCTTGTTGATGTTCACAAGGCGATTGTAAACTTCCTTTGATGTCTCCAGCTTCAGGCATCCTGATATGGCATCGTCAGCCATCGCCACTGCACGGGTATCCAGGTGCGTATCGATGATCCTGCTCGCTTCCTTGCTCTGGACGCTGTCGAAATACTTGACAGCGACCTGCATGGCCTTCTTCAGGCTGTTCCAGTCGCCTTTCTCTACAAGATTCACATAAATCTTCCTGGCGATGTCCTTCCTCGCCTTCTTCAGTGCGTCCTTTGTGAAGTATTGTTTGGCGATGCCCCAGGCTTTCTTCATGCTCTTCGCATCCTTCCTCTGCATGAGGAATGAATATTGTCCTGAAGCATTGACTGCATTTCTTATGTATTCAGTGTCAACGACAATGCCTATTCCGCCCGGTCTGTCCTTCATGATGTGCGCGAACCTTGTGTTGCCTTCACTGTTGACACATTTCTCAAGACTGAGCCCGAGCTCAGGTCTGCTCTCCAGGAATTCATTGTAGTCGCTTCTCCTGTCGAACTGCATCACAGCTTCTCTGTCTCGCAGGTCAACGAGGTCATAGCTGTCATCCACAACCTCCAATGGCCTGCGGTCCACCTTGTCAGCGACGCCGGCGTATGTCAAGTATATACTGGCCTTCATCAGCTCCTGAGGGAGCTTTCTCGTAGGCGTCCTGAACCTGTCTGATGTGCTGTTCCTCTCGACCTTGTCAGCCAGGCCTTCGTAGGTCAGATGCATTATACTGCCTATCTTGCCTTTCGGCACGATCCTTGTCTCTGCAAGAAATCCCCTTCCCGTGCTTGATTGCACATTAAGATATCCTGGAGGTAGCTCGATTCCCTTCTGAATAGCCCGATCCATGTATGCATGTTGTGTGCCTTGCATTTTCTCACCTTCGTGTGTTGTTCCGATTTTCCTCCAAAGCTCTCGCTACCTCTTTCTTGTTCTTCGGAGAATGCCGAGATCCATCTAAGCGGTAAGTAAAATACCCCCCGTGAATGTCCAGCAGCCCGTTTGCTGGAAAAATAAAGTCAAGGGTTGCCTGACTTGCGTCATACACAACCCCTGACATCGAGCTATCTCCGAAGGAGCTTGAAACATATGATGATTACCTCATTTACCTTATGGTTATGACTGAATTGATCGCTATGCATATACTAAAACCTTGTTTTTATATAATAATTATTGTTTGTTTTTTTACTAAAACCTAGTATTTTAGTATTTATATTGTTTATTTGTAGAAATGAGTGGTTGGTTGTTGGGTGCTTAGGATTGTTGAGCAGGCTATTTCTTTACTGCGAGCTCGTTTATATCCTTCTTCCTTGGAGGTTCAGGCTTTACCAGTTTCGCGCTGCCTTTCTTCTTCTTGGCGAATGATGAAGACCCGAAATGAAGCCTGGTAAAATGCATGAAAGACAGCTTCCTCAACGCGTTCTGCGTCAGTATAAGAAGCGCGAATATCCCTATCGCGTATGCAGCAAGGAAGCCAAGGCTGCCCATTATCTCTGAAAAGCCAAGCTGGAATATGATTGACTGCCTGAACGCTATCTCGCTTATGACGAACGGGTTGAACATGGCAATGCTCTTCAGATAAGCGGGAAGGCTCTCCAAAGGTATGACTGCGCTGGAGAACATCAGGAACACCGTTGCCAGGGTTATGGAAGCGAGCGTCACAGTCTCCTCTGTACTGAAGAGAAATCCGATGAACATCCCTATGCAGACGAACACAGTGCAGGTCAGCAGAACGAGCAGCAGTATCAGCCATATTGACGCCAGCACATCTGTCTCGAAGAAGAACGCGCTAACGCTGACGAAAAGCAGGAGCTGGATCAGAAGGACTATCAGGCTCGTGATGTATGTAGAGAGATTGAACGTGAAGTATGATGTCGGGGTGAAGTTGTTCCTCAGGAAAGCCCTTGATTTCTTGTCCACTATGATCAATGTGGAAGAGAGCAGGATGCCTGTTATCATTATGACGAGAACAAGCAATGTCGGGAACAATGAGTTGAAGTGGGTCTTCTGCGTCGTGACCGGCTCTATCCTGGTCGTGATAGGTGCGGCTACGCTCTCAGCAGTCTTTCCCTTGACAGCGTTTATCTTCTGCAGGGCCTCGTCAAGCGCGCCCTGCAATGTGTCTATGTTCGCGTTGATCGTCGTTATGGACGCTGAGAGCGAGTCGAAATTGGTCAGGAGATCATCCCGCTTATTCTTGACCTCGGCTATCTTTGATTTTGTCTGGTCCAACAGAAGGCTTATCGCATTGAGCTCGGCAATTACATTATCCGCCTTTCCAGATGCATTGTCTGCGTCAGCGTCGACGTTCTCTACCAATGCTTCTATGGCGTCCTGGACATCGTTGACCGCATCATCTATGTCATCTGTCTCTGCGATGACATCTGACTGGTTGGTCATGGAGGCGATGTCGTTGGCAGAGCCTTCTATGCTGCCAAAGTCCGACTTGGTGGAGGTTGAGAGGTTGGCTGCAAGAGACTTTATGTCTGCGAGCGCCGACTTTATCCCTGCGCTGCTGTTCTTTGCCCCTTCCAGGTCGATGCCTGAGAAATCCACCGAGATGTCCAGCCTCTTGAAGCCTGTCTGCATCCCGCTGCTGCTCGCGGTAATCGTTTCTCCCTGGGTCTTCATGGATGCAGCGTCAGACCTGCTGGTCTTTATCTTCTCCTCTATGAACCACATCCTGCTAAGGATATCACCTGTAAGCTCCTTGGATATCTCCTCAGAACGCTCTGACACTCTTGCGGACATGACATCAAGCATTAGCCAGACAAGGTTTATCTGGGAATAATCGACATAGAATGTTATCTCATTGGACTTGTCTTCCTCTACAGACATGCCTGCAGGGAATATGATGCAGGCCTGGGTCTCGCCCATCTTCACAGAGCCGATGCAGTGCTCTGATGACGCCTGCTTCTCGACCCTGAAGTCCTGGTTGATCATCTTCTCTACCAGGGAATCGGAAAGCGGGGTGTATCCGTCAGAGTATACTGCCGCGCTTAGCTTGAAAGCGCTCGACTGGCTGTAAGCAAGTCCCAGAAGGGAGACCAGGAGGAGAGGTCCAAGGAATATCACCAGCGCAGATACCTTTGCCCTGACGAGCAGCTTGAAGTTCTTCTTTATCAGCTCAAGCAGTTTTATCATGGTATCACGCGGTCTCTGATTTTTTCGCGAGAGTCTCGAAAAGATCGGTCAATGTGCCCTTGCTCTTCTTCCCTCTCTTGAACATGCCCTTAAGCTCCTTCAATGTGCCGTAGCCCAGCACCCTCTTGTCATGTATTATCGCGACCTTTGTGCAGAGGCTCTCGACTTCCTCGAGTATGTGCGAAGCGAGGACAATCGTCGTGCCTTTCTTATTTATCTCCAGTATAAGCTTCCATATCTGCTTCCGCATTATAGGGTCCAGGTCTGATGTCGGCTCGTCAAGGAACAGCACCTTCGGGTCATGGATCAATGAGCAAGCGATGTCAAGCCTGCGCTGCATGCCTCCTGACAGCTCTTCTGCGATGGTGTCGCGCTCATCTGTCAGGTCCACAAGGCCGAGAAGGTGCGATGTGTTCTCCTTGATGCGCTTGTCCTTCAGGCCGTACAGCGAGCCGTACATCTGCAGGTTCTCCTCCACAGTGAGGTGCTCATAGAATGACGGAAGCTGCGAAGCGAAGCCGAAGTTCCTCTTTATGATGTAAGGGTTCCTGAACACAGAAAGGTAGTCCGGCAGGTCCTGCTTCTTCTTGGGTCCTGTGATGTCATGCCTTATGAGAACGTCGCCTGCCTGGATGGTTATCATTCCTGCCATGATCTGGAACAGCGTCGTCTTGCCTGAGCCGCTCATCCCAACCAGGCCGAAGATGTCTCCGGAGAAAACCTCGAACGTCACATCCTTTAGCACGAGCTTCTTCCTGTAGCTCTTGGATATGTTCTTCACCATTATCAAAGGCTGCTTGTTGAGAGAAGTTACGTTCTTAAGTATCTTGGACAGGCCTTTATCTACAGGAGTAGCTGCAACCTCTTTTTTCCAAAACATTATGCTTAAAAAGACAGCATTTCTATTTATAAATGTTGTGGTGGATTTTGACGGGTGGGTCTAGGTGCTGGAGAGCCCTAGTTTGTTTGGCCAGCGCCACGCTGCTAGACTGAGTTTCCCTGTTAGCGACGATTTACCCACTGCTTCTGTCGAAGCGCATGTTTCTGGAGATGTGCAGGGTCTGTGATTTGACGCTAGCGCTAGCCTGCGGACACGCTAAGAGCGGTGGCGCTGGCCAGTCTTGGGATATATTCAATAGCGCAATAACCTTTATAAATAAAGGTCTATTCAAGGTGGTGTATGGTGCTAGAAAAACTTGGAAGTTCATTGAAGGATACACTGGGCAAGATAGGCAAGGCAATCTTTGTAGATGAGAAGCTGGTAAATGAGCTTGTCAAGGACATCCAGAGGGCATTGCTGCAGTCAGACGTCAATGTCAAGATGGTCTTCGACCTCACCAAGCAGATAAAAGAACGGGTGCTGAAGGAAGAGGCGCCTGCAGGCCTGACCAAGAAGGAGTTCCTCATAAAGGTGGTGTATGAGGAGCTTGTAAGGTTCCTCGGAGAGTCGGAGTCGAAGATAGAGATAACAAAGAAGCCCACAAAGATAATGCTCGTAGGGCTTTTCGGACATGGAAAGACCACAACCACCGCAAAGCTGGCCAAGTACTACCAGAAGCGCGGGTATAAGGTCGCAGTGATGTCTACAGACACATGGAGGCCTGCGGCGTTCGAGCAGCTGAGGCAGCTCGGAGCGCAGATAAACGTGCCTGTGTTCGGCAAGCCAGAGCTGAAGGATCCTACTAAGATATACAAGGAGTTTGAGCCGCAGCTCAAGGACTTTGACGTTGTAATCATCGACACTGCAGGAAGGGACGCACTCTCTGACGAGCTCATCGAGGAGCTGAATAGCATACACAAGGCAGTGCAGGCAGACGAGAAGCTGCTCGTCATAGGAGCGGATGTCGGCCAGGCAGCAGAACGGCAGGCAAAAATATTCCACGAGACCTGTGATGTCACAGGAGTCATAATCACAAAGCTTGAAGGAACCGCCAAAGGCGGCGGGGCACTGATAGCATGCTCAGTCACAGGGGCAAAGGTCAAGTTCGTCGGGGTCGGCGAGAAAGTTGATGACCTCGAGGTCTATTCGCCAGAGAGATTTGTCGGAAAGATGCTCGGCATGGGCGACCTCGAAGGCCTGCTTGAGAAGGCGCGCGAGGCCATAACAGAAGAGGATGCGCAGGACCTCGGCAAGAAGCTGCTCAAGGGAGATTTCAACCTTCTCGACCTCTACGAGCAGATGAGTGCCATGAAGAAGATGGGTCCCCTTGGTAAGGTCATGGAGATGATACCAGGCATGGGCGGGCTCAAGATACCCAAGGAAGCGCTGCAGGTGCAGGAAGGGAAACTCAAGAAATGGAAGTTCATACTTGATTCATGTACTAAGGAAGAGCTGGAGGACCCTGACGCTGTCATGACCACATCGCGCATCGACAGGATAGCGAAAGGAGCTGGCGTCAACCCGAACGAGGTAAGGGAGCTGCTCAAGCAGTACAAGCAGAGCAAGAAGATGGTCAAGTCGCTCAAGGGACTGGGCGGCGGCTCGCCGAAGCAGATGGAGAAGATGATGAAGCGCATGGGCGGCGGCAAAGGCATGCCCGGGATGCCTGGCATGAAAGGCGGCAAGAAGATACGGCTTAAGTAGATTATTGCAGAATTCTAATCCATAATAAAAGAAAAATAAAAATCATTCAGTGAGCTTAATGACCTTATCCCCATCCCTGCAGGGCTTGTCTGTCTTCATGCCGACATCATCGCCGGCCTTGGCTTCCTGGATGTCCTTGTGCTCTACCTGCATCGATGATACTGTCTGGACGAAAGGCTCAGACGCTTCGATGCGGATCTTATCTCCTACCTTAAGGTCTCCTGTAAGGCTCAGCACTGCTACGCTGATCTTGTCGAAGAAATGCGTTATCTTCCCAATCTCTTCTTCAGGCATCGTTCCACTCCCCCAATATGTTTTTGGTTATGCCTCCCATTATACCACCATATTATTTAAATATTGCGACGTCATGGTAACCAATATGGCAATATTCGTAGTCCAGGAACACCAGGCATCGCACCATCACTGGGACTTCAGGCTGGAGATGGGTGGAGTGCTGAAGAGCTGGGCAGTGCCGAAAGAGCCGCCGAAATCCGCCGGCGTGAAACGGCTGGCAGTGCAGGTAGATGACCATGACCTGGATTATGCTGATTTCGAGGGCAGGATACCCGAAGGGCAGTATGGAGCAGGGACTGTGAAGATATGGGACAGAGGCACTTATGAAATGATGAGCGAGCATAAATCAAAGATGGTGTTTGATCTGAAAGGGAAGAAGCTGAAAGGCGAATACGTGCTGCTGAAGTTCGAGAAGGCGGGGCCTAAGAACTGGCTGCTGTTCAAGAAGTGAATATTGCTAAATTGTTAAATAGTGGATAGGCAGGTGTTAATATGGATCTGTTCAGAAAAAAAAAGAAAAAAACAAAACTCGAAGAGGAGATTGAAGACCTTTACGAAGTGGATGCGGACTCAGACCTCCCTGTGCATGAGAAGCTTGTCAAGCAGAAGAAGATACGCAAGACAAAGGGATGAGCATGGCGCTTGAGGAACCGAGAAGGAGAATGGTAGAGGCGCAGCTGAAAGCGCGCGATATAGTTGACGCTGGAGTCCTGAAAGCGATGCTCGAGGTCCCCCGCCACGAGTTCCTGCCGCACGAGCTGCGGGATGTAGCATATGGCGACTTTCCTCTCCCTATTGCAGAAGGGCAGACCATATCGCAGCCTTACATCGTCGCGCTGATGACACAGGAGCTGGAGCTGAAAGGTAATGATAAGGTGCTTGAGGTCGGATGCGGCTCAGGCTACCAGGCAGGGGTGCTTTCCCGGCTGGCCAAGACAGTCTATTCTGTGGAGCGGATACCTGCACTTGCGGAACATGCGGAGAGCATGCTCAAGAAGTTATGCTACATGAACGTGACTGTCGTCGTCGGTGACGGAACCCTGGGACTGAAGAAGAACGCGCCATATGATGCCATAATCGTGACAGCAGCCTGCTTCAAGGTGCCGGAGGCATTGAAGGAGCAACTTGTTGACGGTGGGAGGCTTGTCATACCTGTCGGCGGGCCCTATGGCCAGGCACTGGTCAAGCTGACACGGTCAGGCGATGAATTCAAAGAGAGAAAGATATGCGACTGCGCATTCGTCCCGCTGGTCGGTAAGGACGGATGGAAAGAAGAATAAAAAAAGTTAAATGATTTACTTTTTCTTGACTGCTTTCTTCTTAGCGGGCTTTTTCTTTGCAACTTTCTTCTTTTTAGGTCCACACGCACAGCATCCTGGCATGATATCACCTCAACTTCAGGAAATGACTGTTAGGTATATAAAACTTATGATTGCGCTAGTTGAGATATATCTGGACTATATCGCCGTCCTTGAGCACGTGGTTGAGCATGAAGCGCTGGCCAGGGAACTTGGCGCTCGGGCCCCAGACCTTCGCGAACCTGAACTTCGTGACGAAGTCGCGGTGCAGCTTCTCGCACATGTCGCGGATCGTGTTTCCACGCCGCATTATCATAGGCACCTCGAGGTCCGCTTTCTTGCCTGTCTCCTTGCAGTACACCCTGATGAAGTCCAGCCTGTCGAATATCAGGTCCTTGATCCTGTCGACGTTTGTCCCTTTCTCTGCGGATATGCATAGGTCGGGCCTGATCTCCTCCTTTATCTCCTCAAGGCGCTTTTTATCCACGAGGTCTATCTTGTTCAGCACTGTGAGGCCTGGGATGTATACCTTGTTCCTCTCGATGACATCGATGAAATCATCGACCTCAATCTCGCTCCGTATGAGTATGTCTGCATTGTTGATCCGGAACTCCCTGCAGATCGACCTTATGGTCTCATCAGAGAGCTTAGGCAGCTTGACTGTCTTTCCTATCCTGATGCCGTCCTTGCTCTTCTTCATTATCTTGACATCCGGCCGCCTCTTGTTGAGGCGCAGATGAGCGTCGTTAATCTCTTTCTGTATGACCTTGTGGGCGTTGGGCCTGAGGGTATCGAGTATTATGAGTGCCAGGTCCGCGTTCTGCAGGACTGAAAGAACCTCCCTGCCCCTGCCCCTGCCTGATGCCGCACCCATGACTATGCCCGGCACGTCAAGTATCTGGATCTTTGCGTCCTTGTGCTCAAGCAGGCCGGGGATGACATCCAACGTGGTGAACTCGTAGGCGCCTACAGGAGAGTTCGCATTGGTGATCGCGTTGAGCAGGCTCGACTTGCCTGCAGATGGGAAGCCTACAAGGATTACAGTGGCGTCACCGCTCTTCTTCAGCGAGTAGCCCGTGGTCTTAGGGCCCTGGGACCTTCTCGCCTCCTCCTTCTGCTTGAGCTGAGCGATCTTGGCGCGCACCAGGCCGTAATGGTGCTGGGTGCGCTTGTTGTACTGCATGCTGCTGAGCTCTTTCTCCATCTCCTGGATGCGATCCCAGTTCGATGCCTTCTTCTTAGGCGCACTGGCTGTCTTGGAGTCCATCTCCTTCTTGGCCTTCTTCGAGAGTCGTTTTGCCATGGTCGGTCTTCATGAAAAGATGTATTTAAAGGTTGTTGTGGGTTTAAGGGCTTATCTGTACCCGCCTTCCAGCCCCCCACCGCCCACCCC
>Ga0315535_1000041_pt1 | contig 70650 bp, 57 predicted proteins | sample SalMarSW160220MG_2_FD_203092 | JGI IMG/M metagenome (GOLD analysis project Ga0315535, IMG submission 203092) | Salt marsh sediment microbial communities from the Plum Island Ecosystem LTER, Massachusetts, United States - Salt Marsh Sediment SW1602-20 ... | reverse complement strand
ATCACCGGCGGCCCCCCGGCGCCTAAAGCCGCGCTCAACAGTCCGCTTGTGAAACCGGCAAACGCTGCCCAGGCGGCATGCAGCCTGCGCGGGCGCACCCGGGCCAGCAGTCCGAAGGCCGCATAGGCCAGAAGCGCTATTCCGACTGCCGCTCGCAGGACGGCGGCGGGCAAGGCGGTAAGCAGCCAGGCGCCCAGACCGATTCCCGGCAGCGCGCCCAACAAAAGGGGAGGAAGCCGCTTGAGGGCCGACTTTGACCACAGGCGCGTCGCCAGGCCGGCGGTGATCACCAAACCGGAAAGCACCACCAGGGGCACCACGGTTTTCATCGGCAGGTAAAAAGTCAATAGCGGAATGGCAAGCAATGCGCTTCCGAATCCGGTATAGCCCTGGACGCAGGCGGCCAGCAGAAAAATGAACCAGGTAAGCGCGTAGGCCGGCATTTTTTATTGACCTCACCATATCTTCAACGGCACTCGCAGACCCACGGACAGGTTCTCGGCCGAGCGGCAATTCTTGCCCGGAATCAGGTTGAGCGTGCTGTAACCGGCGTATATCTGCGCCGGAACGCCGAGGCGTAGAAGACTCAGGGTCAGCTTGAAATCCAGTATGTTCTTGTAACCCGGCCGCCAGAACTTCTCGTGGTCCCAGTCCCAGAGTTCGAAGTCCGAGCGCCAGTCGGTCTGCTGCAAGTGGACGAATCTGTAACGGACCGAGACAGAAACAATGGGAGGCAGGGCTTCGGCCGCCTCGGCACTGCCTTTGGTCAGCCAAGTGGCCAGGGCCGGCCCGCGGTAAGGAACGCCAGTGATCTCCAGGGCCACTCCGCTGAAATCGCCCGGCTTGACCTGGTAGTGCTCTCCCACGTAGGGCCTCTGGTTCAGGAGCAAAGGATGCTTCTTGCCCGTGGCAGAGGTGAGTGTACGGGTGAAGAATGCCTCGTAAAATACGTCCAGGCCTATACTCAAGCGCCCATCCAACTCGCGTTCGAAATCTTTCTCGATCGACAGGTGAAAGGCCAGGTCTCCCTGGGTATGCAGGTCCCAGAGGGTAGTGCCGATCGACATGATCTCCTCGGGGTCCGCGTGTTTGCCGGTCGGTATCATCCCGTAGGCGGACAAGGCCGCGTGCAGCCCCAGCGATCTCATCTTGGGCATGCGATGGGTAAAGCGGTAGCGCAGGCCGATGACCATGTCGGACAGAGTGCCCAGGTTTCCGACCCAGGTGGTGGGCTTGGGCTGTCCCATGCTGGCGGCCCAATCCCAGAAATCCTGCTCGCTGTATGGCCTGCCGATCTGGCGCTGGTAGTCGCCCGTCTCCCATGACAGGTTGGGCGTTACCCTAGTCTTGATCACCACCGGAATGCCGAGACCCAGCGAAAGTTCGTCCAGCAGTCCGTACTGGAGCTGGTTTATGATAATGTAGTAGTTGGCAACGGGGCGGGCGTGAATCACGCCCTGTTTGCCGCCGCCGGGCTCATAGCGCACCACCGGCTCTATCAGCGGGGCCTGGTTGCCCTGGTTGTCCCAGATGCTGTCGATCCACGAGAAGACAAAGGTTTCATCCAGCATGAAGGTGTCTTTGGGCAGAGTCTCTGTGAACCCGGCGCCGGCGGGCGCCGCAGCCAACAGGATCACGAGCATTGCCGGGCATTGCCAGGCAGGGCAGGGGCTGTGGCGTTTGCAGGACATCACGGGTTGCCGTCCCCGGCCTGGATGGCCGCTTCGAGGTCGAATGGTTCGAAGGTAAGGTCCGTGGCCGGCACCTCCCCCATCGCCCAGTTGATGATCTTGTCGGCCGGTTGGTAGACACAGGCGTTCATCGAGTCGCGCGTGTCCACTAAATCCGGCGTGCGAAGGATGCCGATAGCCCCATCCACGTCGATGTTACCCATGTGCGAGGAGATCTCGTCGCCCAGAACGTAGAAGGCGCGCAACGATCGATAATAGTTGGCCGACCAGAATCGCTGTGACTCGGGCTTGAATGGACCGAGTAAATTCAGCTCGGGCATATCGTCTGCGGCTTTTTGAAAATGTGCGCAAATGCGCAGGTCGTCAGGGCCCAGGCTGGCCCATGGGCGACCGTATGTGTCCAGGTTCTGCGGGTCGCCCGTATCCGGGGTGTAGAAGGAGAAGCCGTCCTCTTGAGCGGGTTCAGGCGCGCTTCCCGTTTCGGGAAACTGCGAGGCCGCATCGGTTTCCACCGCCGCGAGATTTCCCTGCGCATCGGCCAGCAGGAAATTCCATCCGTATGTTCTCCCGGCGCGGTAGATGGTCTCAATGCCCGAATCCACACCTGCGCCGTGAGCCAGGATTTCGCGTCCGATGATGCCTATAGGCAGGCCGGTCGCATACAAATGAGTATCAGCCAAAGCCCTGGAAAGCCCCAGCAGGTTGGGGTTCTTGATCAACTCGGCCAGGTGCTCGGGCTCGAAGACCGAAGCCAGAATTCCGCCCGTCAGCGGGTTGTCCAGGGAATCTGAATAATTTATTGCATAGGTCAGGCCCTGGTCGTTCATGCCCGAGAAACCCCAGACCAGCCCGGCCCAACTCAGAAATGCATAGGCCGGACCCTGGTCGGGAATGTGCAAGAAGAGCACCGAGTGCTGGTGAACGATATCCGAATCGAGCAGGGCGAAATGCTCGGCCAACAAGGGAGAGCCGTCCAGGGTGGCGCCGCCGCGCACGGCGAAAGCCAAAGAAGGCGGCCGGGCGCTCGGATCCCAAACCCCACGGTTTGGAACCTGGTAGGGAAACTCGGCTGTCCCCTCGCTTGCTGCATATCCGGCGCTGGTGAATACGATGCGCTCGTCACGCATGAAGCGGTTATGATATGGCTCCGGGCTGTAAATGGGTGACTGGTCTCCGGCTTGAATCACAAGAGATAACAGACTCGCGGGCCTAAAACCGCCTGGAGGTCTGAAAAGCACTTCCAGCGGGCCATAGCAATTCGGGTCGACATCGGGTGGCAGATCTCCTTCGACCGGCAGCAGTTTGGTCTGGACGGCATCGCTGGTGGCGTCGAAGACCTGGCCGTCCAGGATCAGTCTTACAGATTCCGGATTCACACAGCCCGGGTCGGTCAGATCGAGGCAATCCTCTTTGAAACAACCGCTGCTCAAACGAGGCTCAATGCAGCTTTGAGCTTCCTCGGTCAGGCAGTCCCGGTCGAGCAGCGTCTTGCTCCTGCAACTGGGCAGGATACATTCGTCAATCAGGCAGCGGCGTTCGATCTCCATCCGCCCCTTGGGGAAGGCATTACGCGGGTCCAAGCAGGCCAGGCCTGGCAGGTTGACGTCCTCGATCACGATTCGCACACTGGTGTCCGTCGGCACCTCGACGAAGGCGGCGTGGGTTAAAGGTTGGTAAGGATCCAGAACACCCTCATCCTGTTCGTCGGTCTGTCCGTCTCCATCGTTATCGTAGGAGTCTGAATCCAACTGCCCCTCGAACGCGATGCTCGATACGAAGGGATCCTGGATACCCTGGATGAAGAGCACAATGGCCCGGAAGCCGAGCATGGTGTCGACGAAGGTGTTGAGGATCAGGATCTGATCGAACTCCATGCCGGCTCCGTCTGCGATGCCCTTCAGTTCCTGGCGGTATGATTCGGGCATATAGTTGTCGTAAAGGTACTGGCCGCTTTCGAGCAGCATGCGATACGAGAACTGGCCGTCGCGGTATTCGGGCTGGCCGTAGACAGGCAGGACCGGGGCGATGTTGAGTTGCTCACGGTTCAGAAAAGGCATGATCGATGAGGCCAACAGCTTGGTGTAGAGTGATCGGATATGAGCCGAAAGTTGCTGGCCGTGTTGGAATCCGCGCTCATAGGGGTCACCCTTCAAGACCACGATATGTACGTTGGGTGGCCGCTCGGAGGCGCTGCAGCCCACCAGGGTATTAAGGATCGTGACACTCAGCAACAAGGCCAAGATGGAATTTCTAGAAGTTGTAGTCGGCATTTTTCGGATCGAAGTCCCTGTCGGTCAGATTTACATTCAGTTCAATCTCCGGATACTCGTATGATTCGTACAACCGGCCATTGCGATCGAGCGTTACTATCTTTATCGGCAAGCCTGTTTTCTTGCTCATGTAGAATTCCGCCTGCGCGCCATAGTACCTGGGGACGAAAACCTCGTCTCCGGTTTCAACGTCGTCTGGATCGTCGTAGTTTTTGTCATGGTTGCTTGTCAAGATCAAGTACATGTCCTGGCCGCTGCGGCGGGCAATGTCCCACAGTGTCTCGTCTTCGCGTGCTTTTACGAAGTTGCCCCCTTTAGGAAACTTGGCCTCGATTTTCCAGACTGCCTGGCCGAATAATTCGCCTCCATCGGATACGTTGATCTCTCCCTCAGCGCGCTTTTGCGCCAGGCGAAGATTTTTTTCCATGAGTCTGACAGTGTTCTCGAGCCCGAAATCGGTAATCGAATGATGACTTCTCTTCATGGCCATCGATCCGCGCGGGTCGAGGTTTACCGTCAGATCGGGGAAAGACCCCCTGTGAACTCTCAACTCGTTATCGTTCCATCCCTGACGGTAGATGACCTCGCGTCCCTCGAACGGATCAATGAACCCCAGATACACCATAAACGGCCGGGCGAATTTGAAGGTGTTGTACTGTGTGACTATCTTGCCCTTCATTCGCTCTTTACGAATTATCTTGCCGCGGTAATCTTTCGTGTTTGCCAAGGTCGCTTCGGCCCTTTGTAGCAGATCATCGTATGAGGGCACGGCAACCGCCGGCGATTTTCCGTTGGCAGGTTCGGCAGCGGAAACGAAGGCGACTGACGTAAAAAACAGCACCACAGAAATTTTTATCTTGACATCCATGTTCTCATCGTCTAGTTATTTAACCGGGCGCCCAATTAACTTTGCAGACTACAGGGGCTGCCGGTTGAATGCAAGCATTTTTTACGAAGTTTTTGATTCAGGAGGAATTATGGGATTTACCAAGACAAAACAAGAACTTGATGGCTACTTTGGGCTCGGGGTGCGAAAATTTTTTGGCGCCAGGATTCTGGGGGTGATGTTCGAGACCTCCAAAGAGACGCTCGAGAATCTCCTTCCGCCGCCGCTTATGCCCCTAGACAGTCCAACCGGCATGATGTTCATCGCAAACTACCCCGAGACCAACCTGGGCCCGGGTTATCGCGAGGCGGCATTGTTTCTCGGGTGCAGCTACGAAGGCGAGCCAGGCAACTACTGTCTTTCGATGCCGATCGACAGTGAAGAGTCGCGCCTGTACAACGGGCGGGACATTTTCGGCTTCCCGAAGAAAATGGCCTCGATTCATCTGGAAGAACATGACTCGCGGGTCACGGGCTGGGTCGAGCGACGCGGGATTCGCCTGGTTGAAATCGAGGCCCAGCTGAGCGGAACATTACCGGACTTTCCGGTGCCCGGCCCCAACTTCTTGTTCAAGGCGATGCCGAGAATCGATCTCAGCCCGGGTTTCGACGGACCGGTGCTGCTCTGCCGTCATCAGACACAGATCGAAATGAAGACTCTCAGGATAGGCACGGCCGAGGTCAAGCTGCAGAAATCGGCGGCGGATCCCTGGCATGAAATCGAGCCGCTGAACGTGATCGTCGCCTATCACCTGGTAAGCGACAACACCATGCAGCCGGGCAAGGTAGTAAAAGAGGTCGATCCTCAGGGATTCCTGCCCTACTACTTCAAAATGACCGATTTTTTCGGCGACTGAAAGGGGGGCGAAATGGTCGATTTTAAGCTTTCAGAAACTCAGGAGATGATTTTAGCCACCGCCCGTGAGTTCGGGCAGGAAGTCCTGCAGCCGGCCGAGGTGCAACTCGACCGGATAGCGGACCCGGTCGAGGTGTTCGAAAGCGATCTGTTTCACGACACGCTGGCCAAGGCGTATGAGCTCGGTTTTCACAAGATGTCGCTGCCGGAGGAATATGGCGGTCTGCAGCTCGATCCCCAGACCACGGGAATGGTCTGGGAGGAATTGGGGCGCTGGGGCCCGGGATTCGCGGCTTCCCTGGTTTCGATTGCCACCGTGCCTCGCCTGATTGCCTTTTTGGCACCCGGCAACCAGGGGCTGATCGATAAATTCGTGATCCCTTTCTGCCAGGATACCAAGGCAGAACATATAAGCGGCTGGTGCAGCAGCGAGCCGGAGGTAGGCTCGGACGGAAAGAATTACCACGATCCGTCTATTCGCCATTTCACCACGGCTACCAAAACAGCAAACGGCTACGTTATCAACGGATCCAAGTCCGACTTCATTTCTAACGGTGGAATCGCTTCGGTCTACCTTGTCTTCGCCTGCGTCGATCCTTCACGAGGAATCTGCGGCTCGGGCGCCTTCCTGGTCCCGTCCGATCTGCCGGGCGTGTCACGCGGCAAAGCGCTCGACAAGACCGGACTGCGCACTTTGAATCAGGCTGCGATCTATTTCGACGAAGTGGAGATTCCGGAAGACTATCTGCTGTTTCCCCACGGTGACGGCTACCCGATGCTGCACAATTCAATAATCACGGTCGGCAACCTCGGGGTGGGCTACCTGGCGGTGGGCTTGATGCGCGCGGCACTGGAAGATGCGCTTACGCACGCAAAAGAGAGAAAGCAAGGTGGCAAGCCGATCATCGAACACCAACTTGTTGCCGAAAAACTTTTCAAGGCTTACGCATCCATCGAATCCGCGCGTGCCTTGCTATGGAAGGGCAGTTGGCTGAGCAAAACCAGTTTTCCAGGTGATTTGAAGACCAGCCTGGCTGCCAAAATATACGCTACCGACAGGGCCGTGGAGCACACGGCCGCGATGATTCAGGTGCTGGGCGGCTACGGTATCTCGCGCGAGTACAGCGTTGAGAAATACGCCCGGGACGCAAAGCTTCTGAGGATCATGGACGGCACCAACGAAACTCTGTTGCTCAAGGTCGCGGCGCTTCTTTGATTGCTGTTTTTCGGGAAAGGTAATCGCCATGCGAACAACTCGAGACAAGATTCTGGAAGCCGCCGACCATTTGTTCGGAGAGTTGGGCTTCGATGCAACCACTACTCGCGAAATCGCCGAGCGTTCCCGGGTAAACAAGGCGCTGATCCACTACCACTTCAAGAACAAGGAAGGCTTGCTGGCCGATCTGCTGGACGGCTACTACGAAGAGTTGGCCAATACCCTCAAAGACGCCCTGCAGGCCACCGGCTCGCTACGCGAAAGAATGCTCATGATGCTCGATTCCTACGTCGACTTCTTGAGCCACAACCGCAACTTCAATCGCATTGTGCAGCGCGAGGCCGCAGGCGGCAAACACATTGAGAGAATCAGTGCTCACATGGCGCCGCTGTTTCAACTGGGAATGGCCGTGGTTCAGGAGGCCTACCCTTCCACGAGTTCCGGAGACATGTCGGCAACCCAGCTCTTTGTGAGCTTCTATGGAATGGTGATCGGTTATTTTACCTTTAATAAGCTGATCGAGGAAATGACCGGAAGTGATCCTCTGTCCGATGAAAATCTGGCGATCAGAAAGCGCCACCTGGCCCGGATGCTGGACATCATGATTGAGGCCATCGAAAAGCAGGAGTCGTCATGATCGACCCGGCCACACCGGAAAGCCCGCGCATCGGGCGAATCCGACGTCGTTACCAGACGACGGTTCCGCACATTTCCATCGAGCGAGCCAGGTACTATACCCAAAGCTGGATTGCCAGCTCCGGACAAGACCTTTCAACACAAGTGCGCGTCGCTTTAGCGATGAAGAATGTGTACCAGAAGATGAAACACCACGTCGATGCCGATGATCGCATCGCCGGCTGCTGGACTGAAGATTTCTTCGGAATTCCGATCGACATAGAGCGGGGCATCTTCAACCAGGTACTGCAATCTGAGCTGACAAAAAAATCCATGCTCATACACCGCGTGCGCTCGTTCGGAAAGGCCCTGGGCTACCTGATCAATAAGCGAACTCTTGGCGATTTCGTAAGAAACCAGTTGGCAGCGAGTGCCGCGGGCGAAGTTCCGCTGGACATGGGATTCAAGACCATGTCCGAGCGGGAGATAAACGCATATCAGATCGCCCCGGACGATCTCAGGGAGTTGATGCGCGATCTGCTTCCCTACTGGAAGAACAACACACTGGTCGATGCCATCGAGCAAGAGCTTGTCGATTCGCATCTCTACTCGAAGGATATGCACGATTTCGTGGTGGCCCTGCCCGGTAACACCTCCCGTCAGGTGATGATGCTGTCCACCTGCGCAACGATCGCCAGCATCCAGGGACACGTCATCTTGGACTATGAAAAGGTGCTTGGCAGCGGTCTTGTGAAAATGCTGGATGAGGTACGGGCAAGGCTCAACCAGGCAGAATGCCTCGATCGATCGCAACATGAATTTTTTACATCTCAAAAGATCGCGATCGAGGGTGTGATGATCTTCGCAGAGCGCTTGAGCACCGAGATAAACCGACGCATTCAAAAAGAAGATAATCCCGCTGCCCGCGAGATTCTTACAGACATGCTCGCTCGTTGCAGGCGTGTGCCGTTCAAACCGGCCACTGGCTTCGCCGAGGCCATCCAATCTATCTGGACGATAAAAACAGCCGTAGAACTGGCCCACCCGGTGAACCTGCATTGTTTTGGTCGTCTCGATCAGATTCTTTACCCCTACTACCGAAGCGACATCGAAGCCGGCCGTATCGACCAGGAGGGGGCCCTTGAACTGATCGAAGAACTGCTGCTCAAGATCATGTCGCAGAACATCCGACCCGAGTCGGGAATCCTTAGCAACTTTTACCATCGTTTCCTGGGGTCTTCTCCGGTTACGGTCGGCGGCTTGACCCGTGACGGCAGGGACGGCACAAACGATCTTACTACGCTCTTTATACAGGCGGCGCACAGATCCAAGGCCATTACCAACATGTCGGTCAGGATCAACAGCTCGACTCCCGACGAGCTGCTGCGCAATCTGGCCGGATATCTGGCGCAGGGCACGTCGAGCTATTCGCTGTACAATGACGAGATCAACGTCGCGGCCATGCGAAACAGGGGTTTTTCAGAAGCCGACGCCCGCGACTACGCAATCATGGGCTGCGTGGAAGCGACCTGTCCGGGAAAAACGGGCAGCATGAGCGCCAACGCGCTGCTTCTGACTCGTCTTCTGGACATGACGCTGAGAAACGGCGATTCGAAAACTACTGCCGGCACTATCCGTAACGACGGGCTGCAGACCGGCGACGCGCTGGAATTTGAAAGTTTCGATGAATTGCTCGACGCCTTTTTACGCCAGGCCAAGCACTCCATCGCCAAGATAGTCGACGCTTCCAATATTCGCGATCGGGTCACCGCCGAGCGCCTGCCGGCCCCGTACATATCGGCCTTCATGGACGGCTGCCTGGAGTCGGGCAAGGATGTAACCCGCGGAGGCGCGCGCTACGATCTCTCGGGCATCTCGATGATCAATTCGATCGCCAATCTGGTCGACTCGCTCTTCGTCATCAAGAAACTCGTATTCGAGAGTAAAAAATTCAGTATCGAGGAGCTGCTGCAAGCTGTTGATGATAATTTTCGCGATCGGCGGGATATCCTGCGTGAGATCAAAAAGCTCGACGGCAAATGGGGAAACGGAGACCCCGAGTGCGATCGACTGGCCGCGCGGGTGACCAAGGCTCTCTTCGAGGAAACCTATCACTACCGATCTTACAAAGGCGGCCCCTTCGTGGTCTACGTGATCAGCATGATCACCCATACAATAGACGGGCGGTTGTCGATCGCCAGTCCTGACGGCCGCCGGGCCGCGAAACCGTTCGCCGCCAGCTGCAATCCCGCCAACGTCGAGCGCTCGGGTGTCACCGCGACGCTGCGTTCGATTGCGGCTCTGCCGTACGAAGACGTGATGGGTGCTGCTGTCAATATCAAATTTCATCCGACGGCAATCGGGAGCAAACGCGAGACCCGGGACAAGTGGATTTCTCTGATCAGGACATACTTTCGACTGGGCGGCTCACAACTTCAGCCGACCTGTGTTTCGGCTCAGACACTACGTGAAGCCCAAACAAATCCCGATCGTTACCGTGATCTGATCGTCAAGGTCGGCGGATACAGTACATACTTCGCGGATCTTGGGCGGGAGATTCAGCAGGAAATAATCGAACGCACCGAACACTACTGAAGCGCAAATGCCATGACGGGTATCATTTTCGACATACAGAGCTACGCAATCCATGACGGCCCGGGAATTCGCACATGTATTTATTTCAAGGGCTGTCCGTTGCATTGCAGCTGGTGTCACAATCCCGAATCACAGCGGAAAGTGCCGGAATTGATCCACAGACAGAATCGTTGCACAGCTTGCGGAGAATGCATAGCGGCCTGTACAAACGGCGCCCGCTCGCAGGACGGCCCGACGATCATCCATGATGCTGCGAAATGCACCTCTTGCGGGGAATGCGCGGATGCATGCCCGAACGAAGCCATCGAGATCGTCGGATATGAGATCGACTCTGAGAAACTGGCAAGCACGATTGAGCGGGACAGGGCCTTTTTTGAGGATTCCGGAGGAGGAGTGACGTTCAGCGGCGGGGAACCGACACTGCAAGCCGGGTTTCTCATGGACCTGTTGCGCAAGATGAAAGATTCAGGCATTCACACGGCGCTAGAGACCTGCGGGTTGTTTTCGAAAGATCTGGTCGAAAAACTCGCAGGGCTGGTTGATCTTTTTCTGTTCGACATCAAGCACATCTCAAACGATTGGCACCATAGGGGCACAGGTGCTTCGAACAGCGGCATTCTTTCGAACTACCAGGAGGTTCTGGCCGCGGTCGGCGATGCCCGCTTGATTCCACGCATCCCGCTTGTGCCCGGCTTCAACTGCGACCCGGTTTCGGTCGGGAAGTTTGTCGAATTTTTCAGAGGCACCGGCAGGCAAGGTCCGATCGAGCTGATGCCTTTTCACGGCTGGGCCGCGGACAAATACCGCAGAATGGGTCGCGACTACCGGCATCTTGCCAGCTCGAGCCTGTCTGAACAGGCTCTTTCCGGAATCCGCTCGGTATTCTCGAAGGGCGGACTTACAACGGTTCTCAACTGAACCGGGATGGGATCGAGATGAAAAATAGCGGACAAAAAGTGTTGGTGGTTGGCGCCGACGGCTTGCTGGGCAGTCACCTGGTGAGGAAACTCATCGCCCAGGATTACAAGGTACGGGTTTTCGTCCAGCCGCAGAGCAACTCCCCGACTCTTGATGGCTTGCCCGTAGAACGCCTGGAAGGAGATCTTCTTTCCGAAAACGGAAAGCTCGCGGCGGCCATGCGCGATTGCCGTTTCGTGTTTCACCTGGCCGCCATCACCGATCTGTGGGCATCTCCCGAGTTGGTCTGGAAGGTCAACCTGGATGGCACCAGAAAGGTGATCGATGCCTGTCTAGAAAATGGCGTCCAGAGACTGGTTTTCACGGGCTCGGCAAGCTCCTACAGCTTCGGCTCGCAGGATAGTCCGGGAGACGAGAACGGCCCGTTCCCCGGGCAGTACCAGGGTATCGCATACATGGAATCCAAGTACCAGGCCGTGAAACTGGTGCAGAGCGCAGTTACGAAGCGCGGGCTTGATGCGGTCATAGTCGCTCCGACATTCTTGCTGGGCGCCTATGACTGGCGGCCGAGTTCCGGTGAACTGATTCGCCAGTTCATCAGGCGCAGAATGCGTTTCACTTCCCCGGGCGGGCGCAATTTCGCCTACGCGCCCGATGTGGCCGGAGCCATGCTGGCGGCGCTGCACAAGGGAAAGAAAGGCCAGGCCTACATTGCCGGCGGACACAACTGCAGCTACCTGGATTTTTTCTCGAGAGTCGCGCGCATCGCCGGAGGCCTGCCCGCCCCGAGCATTGTCCTTCCTCAAGCGGCAATTCTAGCAAGCGGAGTCGTTGGCTCGCTGTACGGAAAGATTCTTTCAAAACAACCGCGCCTAAACATGACGACGGCGAAACTTTCGCTTTACGGAACCTATTACAGCTCGGACAAAGCGGTGCGTGAACTGGGAATGGAACAGACTTCTCTGGAGCAGGCCATCGAGGAAAGCATAGCCAGCCTGCGCGAATATAAATACATTGACTGAGGAAACCATGGACAAGTTCAAAGACAAAGTTGCCATAATCAGCGGCGCCAGCCGGGGTGTCGGGTATGCCATCGCCGCCAGGCTGGTTGCCGCCGGGGCAAAGGTAGTCATCAGCGCCAGGGGCAGGGAGCGTCTGAAAGACTCCGAGGAAAAGTTGCGCCGCGACGGCGGGGAGGTGGTGAGTGTCGCGGGAGACATCGCTCGCCTGGAAGATGCTCAAAGCATGGTCGATGCCGCCATTCTCAATTTCGGTCGCCTGGATATTTTAGTGAACAATGCCGGCGTCTCCATGCGCGGGAACTTCGCAGAGCTTGAGGATGAAGTTTGCACAAGAGTGGTTGCCACCAACCTGACCGGAAGCATCAACCTGTCGCGACTGGCTATCGGGCATATCATCGCAACACGCGGCAGCCTGACCTTCATCTCCAGCATCGCCGGCCTGTTCGGATTGCCGGGAGCCTCGATCTACTGCGCCAGCAAGATGGCCTTGACCGGCCTGTCCGAATCGCTGCGTCTCGAATTGATCCCCAAGGGAGTCCACGTCGGCGTGGCCTACCTGGGTTTCACCGAGCACGACCCGGACAAGAGAATTCTGGCGGCCGACGGAAGCCAGGTGCTGCCGGATCGCCCGGCCCACAATTCGCAAGACCAGGCCGCCAAGCAAGTCCTTTACATGATCGCCCGCAGAAAAAAACAGGTGGTCATGAGCCAGGTGGGAAACCTGGGCAAGTTCGCCCATCGCCTCTCTCCGGGATTGGTGGAGAAAACGATACTCTGGGCCCAGGCGAAGCGTATCGGACTGTTCCGGCGTTTCCAATAGGCACGAGCAGCGGAAAGGTTCATGGAGCATGCTTTTGTAATCGGAGTAATGTTCGGCATTCTGGCGGCCTTGATGCTGAATATCGGCAAGGGCATCCAGAAGCAGAAGGTTCACGTGTTTCTCCAAGGACGGCGCATGTTCGCCAAGGGAAACCGGGCCGATCTGGGAATCTGGATTCTGGGCCTGGCGATCACGGCCGGGGCAGCCTTGCCCTACTCGCTTGGCCTGGCATATTCCAAGTCGCCCTCGACCATCTCGGCGATGACCGGCGTGGGACTTATCGGACTGTTGGCCTATGCCCTGTGGGTTATCGGCGAAAAAATCAAGATACTGGACGGGCTGGGCTTCGGGCTGGTGATAGTCGGCACCTCGCTGCTGGCCTGGTCAGGGGCCGGCTCCGATCATCCCGCCCGGCAGTTTGCGAATCATTCGCTGGCCGTGACGATCGGGATCATGCTGGCGGTCGCCGCGCTCGCTTGTTTCCTGGCCTGGCGTTTCAAAAAGTTCCACGGCGCTACCTTCGGCCTGAGCGCCGGCCTGTGCATCGGCGTGGCGATTTTTCTGGCCGATGCCGGATTGGTCAGATCCGGAGGCAGCATCTCTGGCCTTCTGGACACACCCTATCCGCTGCTGGCGCTCTCGTTCGCCGTCGTGGCGGTGATCGGCACCCAGCTCGGATTCCTGCGCGGCAGGGCCCTCGAAGTGGTTCCGGCCGTCAACGCGGCGACCATTCTGACTCCCTTACTGCTAGAGATCGTCATCTACGGAGTGTTCCCCTCCGCCTTCAAGTTCTTGTTGTTTGGCGTAATCCTGTGCGGCGTGTTCATGCTTTCCGGCGGCACTGTCGGCAAGGTCGCCGCCTGAGCAAATTGCGGTTTGACGATTTGCGGGCGGCGTGCTTGTCTTGTCGAATGTGCTTCTGGTATCGCAACTCGGCCGGGCGCGGGACAGTCTGGCGCCGTGCGGCGCTTCTGCTGGTTGTCTCACTTTGCGCCTGCGGCGGATCCGGGTCGGGCACTGACGGCGGGCAGCCGGCTATAAACGGCTGGATCCTGCTCAATCGCGATCACGATTCGATCAGGCGCTCGATCGAGGCGGCCGAGCGCTTCGGCGTCAATCACGTCCAGCTCTCTCACGATCTGATCATGAACATCGACGACATCCTGGGCGACCAGCCCGAAGCGATCGAGCGAGTCGATGATCTGGAATTCGCCGCAGGACTGGCGCACGAGAAAGGCATGCAGAGCTTCATCTGGGCCCACGAACTTTCGGCCGCCGGGCCCGATATCTGCTACGACGCGGCCGATCCCGTCTGGCAAGAGCGGGCCTCGGCCTATCGCCAGGGGCTGGCCAGGATTCCAGATGTCGATGGGGTAGTGCTGATGTTCGGCTCATCGCCGCTGCCGCCCTGGTTCAGCCTGTGTACCTGCGACTGGTGTGTGGACAACTACCCGGATGCCAACGCCTTCGAGGCGCCCCCCAACGACGAGCGCATTCGCATTGTCACACAGCAAATTGGCGGCGCCATTACCGGCGAGCTGGGCAAGAAGCTGGTCGCGCGCACTTTCGTGCACGAACCCGCCGAGAACGACTGGCACGCAGATGGTTTTGCCGCGGTGCAAGGGGTCGACTTCATCGGCATGCATAAGTCGGACGAGCAGGATTGGCAGCCATACAATCCCCCAAGTCCCACACTGGGCCGCGAGGGCGATCACGACGCCTTGCTCGAAATGGATGTTGCCGGCGAGTACTACGGGCTGTCCGCGCTGCCGTTCTGCGCGCCGGCATACTTCGCCTGGCGCTTAGACCAGATCCGGGACAAGAGGGGAATCGGCGCCGTGGTGCGCATCGAGCGCGGAAGCGACTCGGCCCTGGGCACGCCCAACGAGGTCAACCTGTACGCCATAAGCGGCCGTCTCGAAGATCGAAAATTGCCGATCGCAAAGGTCTGGGATGAGTTCATCTCAGACTTTTATGATCTGGCGCCCGGCGATCCCGGCCGGGATGTCCTGCAGCGGATTTTAGCCGATACTTTTGCCATCCGCCTCAAGTCGCACTACGTGCTGGGCATCTGGGCCATGGAGAAAAGCAGTGATATCCCTGAAAATACCGTGCTCGACCAGTTTAACGATCGCGGAAACATGCCCAAGTTCGATCCGGACTGGCAACCGGTCTGGGACGCGCTCGACAAGCCCGATCGCCGCGTCGTTGAGTGGATTTGGCAGGAAAGCAGCGAGGCGCTCGAGCTTTCCACGGCCGACCTGCAGGCTGCTTTGACGCTCGAGAGCCAGATCGCACAGGCTGACTATGACGACCTGTTGCGCCTGCTTAGATACCAGAAGTACTCGTCCGAGACCTTCCGGGCGGTCAAGCTTTTCATCTGGGCCGCGCGCGCAAGAAACCAGGGAGCCGACGATCCCGACCTGGCGGCCTGGATGCAGTGGGCCCGCGAAGACCTCGAGCGCATCCGCGGGGCGATGACGGCCGACGATCTCGCTGACGTACCCATAGCCGGGCCGGGCCGTATTCAGCAGTTCTTGGACAACACAGCCGGGTTGGTGCCGGCGGGCACGACGGCCCTGGAGCCGGATCCGGCGCTTTTCTCGGCGCTGAAGATCGAAAAACTTTTGCCAACGAGTGCGCAGGTCTCGTTTTCGGTTAGACGCCAGGCGCAGGTTGCACTCGACTTCGGCCTCGAGATACCCGACTTCGGTCAAACGATCGAGGTTGGACTGATCGAGGCGGGCGAGACACGGCTGGTGACACTTGATAACATTATCCCGGGCCGCCGCTACGTGGCCAGATTGCGCTCGGGGGCCGGGGATGACGAGTATCAGAGCGGCTACCTGTGGATCTTCACAGCGCTCACCGGCGAGTAGGAGATCAACGAACAGGAATGAAAGCCAAGGCGGATAAAAAGCTGCGTTCAAAAGACGGCAATCCCCGGCGATTGTGGACCAGGTTGCTTTTAGCCTATCTGATACCGGTGACCATTATTACCGGCGGCATCGGCTATTTGGCTTACCGGGCCGCGCGAGTGGCGCTCGAACGTGAGCTGGCCTACAGCCTGGAATCTGCGGCGCGTACGGCGGCGATGCTGGTAGGCAAACCACGGGCCTTGAGGCTCTCGCCGGGGGACGAAAACTCGCGCACCTATTCCAATCTCACTCTTAAGCTCGGGGACCTGAAGAAGGCCGTGCAGGCCGAGTCGATCTACTTGTTCGACCGGGAAGAACGGGCGCTGGTCGACAGCGACGGCAGGTTTCCGATTGGCGAGAGGATCGGCTCGCTGGCCGCCAGCCGCAGCGAACTCCGGCAGGTTTTCCAGGGCCGCTGCCGGTCGTCGTTGCTCTTTACGGGAAAAGACGGACGCATCTACAAGAGCGGTTTTGCGCCGGTACTGATCGAGGGAAAGGTCGTGGCGGCCGTCGGCGCCGATGGATCGGCGCGCTTTTTCGAGCAACTCGCCGACCTCGGACGCAGGCTGGCTCTTGTGGGAATCGTGGCCGTCGCACTGCTGGTGCTGGTTACCTTGTTCGTCTCGCGCCGCATCACCCGGCCGATCGATCGCCTGGCCGTGATGGCCCGGGCGATCGGCCGCGGCGAACTGGATCGCAAGGTCGAGATCGAAACCAACGACGAGATCGGTATTCTGGCACGTACGCTCGATGAAATGAGAAAGTCGATCCGCGAGCGCGACCGGCAACTGCAAATGATGCTTTCAGGGATCGCCCACGAGGTTCGCAACCCGCTCGGTGGAATGGCTCTTTTCGTAGGCATCCTGGCAGAGGATCTGGCCGAAGACTCAAAGGCGGCACAGCACGTCGAACGCATTCGCACCGAACTGGACTATCTTTCGAGAGTGGTCAGCGACTTTCTCGACTTTGCCCGCGAGAGGCCCCTGGAGAAGGAGAACATAGACCCCCGTCAGGAGTCCGAGCAACTTCGGGAAATGATGACGGCGGACCTGTCCGGCAAGAATCTGAGTTTGCGCATCGACATCGCTCCTGCCGGCGGAAAGCTGTATGCCGATCGCGAACGCTTGCGCCGGGTTTTACTCAACTTGCTGCGAAACGCCGTCCAGGCTTCGGCTCCGGGAGGCGAGATAGTGCTGGCCATGGCCGGAAACAGCTCAGGCTTCAAAATAGACATCACAGACAGCGGCTCAGGAATCGAGCAGGACAAGCGAGATCGAATATTCGAGCCCTTTTACACGGGCCGCCAACAGGGAACCGGACTGGGCCTTTCACTGGTCAAGAAGATCATAACTGCCCACGGGGGCGAGGTGTCATTCACCTCCGAACCCGGCCGGGGCACGACCTTCAGTGTATTCTTGCCGGCGGAGAGAACATCACCCGCCTGACACCCGGGAGGAACGCTATGGCAAGTATTCTGGTAATTGATGACAACGAAACGATTCGAGAGGGTGTCGCGGCCGTCGTGGCCAGAATGGGTCACAAGACGTACATTGCCGAGAGCGGCCAGGCCGGTCTCAAGATCTTCTTGTCTCGGCGGATCGATTTCACCATCACCGATCTGAAGATGGAAGGCATGGACGGGATGGACGTCCTGAAGTCCATCCAGGACAAACAGCCGGAGGCGATTGTCATGTTGATCACCGCCTTCGGCACGGTCGAGACGGCTGTCGAGGCTATGAAACTGGGAGCTTTCGATTTCATCACCAAGCCGTTTTCGCCCGACGTCCTGCGGGTAAAGGTCGATCGGGCGATCGAGATGGCCAAGATCAAGAAAGAAAGCAGCCGTCTCAAGGAAGAGAACAACCTCTTGCGCGGCGAGGCCCGCGAAGCGGCCATGAACAGCATGGTTGGAAGCTCGGCCGCCATTCAAGCGGTTTTCGATACGATCCGTAAAGTGGCGCCTTCCGACTCGACCGTACTGATCTCCGGGGAGAGCGGCACCGGTAAGGAACTTGCCGCCCGGGCATTGCACGATATGAGCCGCCGCCGGGATGGACCCTTCATACGTGTAAACTGTGGAGCTTTAGCCGAAACTCTGCTCGAGAGCGAGATGTTCGGTCACGAGAAGGGATCCTTTACCGGGGCCGTGCGCAAGAAGCTTGGACGCTTCGAACTCGCCGACGGCGGCAGCATCTTCCTGGACGAGATCGGCGAAGTAAGCCCCGCTTTGCAGCTCAAGTTGCTGCGCGTTCTGCAGGAGCGCGAGTTCGAGAGGGTCGGAGGCGAGGAGACCATCACGGTCGACACGCGCGTAATCGCGGCCACGAATCATGATCTTGGAAGCCTGGTGGCCGAAGGGCGTTTCCGCGAAGACCTCTACTACAGGTTGCATATCGTTCCGCTCAGGCTGCCTCCCCTGAGGGAGAGACCCGCTGATATCGCCGAACTGGCCGCGCACTTTCTGCAAAAGCTGGCCGGCCGGACGGGCAAGCGCATAGCCGAACTATCTCCCGAGGCGCTCAAGATCCTCGAGGCTTATCGCTGGCCCGGCAACGTCAGGGAACTCGAGAACGTGATCGAGCAAGCCATGGTCTTCGCAGACGGTGACGTATTGCTAGCGGAAGATCTGCCGGCCGGACTGGGTGAACGCCCGACGGGCATCGGTGCTTTGAGGCAGGAAAGCGACGGGAGCCTCAAGCTGGATGTTGCAGGTGTAAGCCTTCCGGAGATTCTGGACGACGTCGAGAGAACTTTAATCTTGCAGGCTTTCGAAAAGGCCTCGAAGGTGAAGACCGAAACGGCAAGGCTTTTGGGCATCAAGACCTCGGCCCTTTACTACAAGCTGGATAAATACGGTATCGACTGAGGAATACAGATTTCTGATGGCTGTAGACGATTTTATGGAAAATTCGAGGATCGAGGCCGCAAGATTGATACCCGGTGCCGGACTCGACGTTTGTAACATGTTGAAAGTATTTGTAAATAGTGAATATAAGCACAGCTTGGGGTTTTCGGGCGCTTGGCACGTCATTTGCGTGTATCTTGCCTGAAAGGTGCGGCTGATGCGAAATTGCTGGATAATAGTAGCACTTATTTTCACCATTCAGGCGCCGTTTTCAATGGCCGGCGATCCCGGAGCGGACGTCTACGATCGACTCTCGGCGCAGCGCCTGGCCGTGGAGCGCCTGGAAGACGCTTGTAGTGCGGCGAATGCCAGGCGCGACAAGCTCGAGGAGAGCCTCGAGAAACTGGCCGGCCAGATCGAGAAACGCAAGGCCGCGCGAGGCAACCACGATCTTCTTCCCGACCTGACACTCCAGAACCTGCTGCGCCGGTCGCAGGAAACCGCCAAGAAACTGGCATTGCAAAACCGCGAGCTTGATGCGCTGAGCACGGCTCGCAACAAGCAACTCGAAAATCTGGCTGGAGTCTACGACCAGCTGACGCAGATAACCTCGCGGGCGGTACGCCTGGCCTCCAAGGACAAGAGAGCCGTTCTGGTAAAAGCGCTGAACCGGCTTGTGCGCGAACGCCAGGCTATCGGCCGGGAACTGCTGGCAGGCACCAAGCGAGCGGCGCCGCTCGAGACCGGCGATCTGCTGGCGTCCGATGATCCCGATGAACTTGCAGAGCGCGTTGACGCGGTCCGCGACGAACAGGATCGCCTGCGGGCGAGGCTGGCTATGCTCGATAAAAGAATTACCGAAGCCAAGGCTCAGGTTCGGCTCGACCTGCAGATGCACGACTTTGTCGCGGACCAGGAACTGTTCGGAGAGGAATCCCGGGTCTTGAAGGTCACAAGGACAAGCGCTCCCGAGAGCGGAACGAATGCTTTTTCTGACTCGGAAAAAAATCATGACCAACCTGCGGACCGCGGCGATACCGATATTGGATACAACCCGACTCCCGGTGAATGCGCGGGCGGTATGTGCGGAACGCCCGACGATTCTATGGGAGCAAGCGATGGCGCCGGGGCCGGAGCCTCGATACAAACCGAGCATGGCAGCCTGCCGATGGGGATGGATTCCGATTCCGCACGGCTCGATGGATTGAGTCCGCCGCAATTGCTCAAGGTTCTTAGCGAGAAGCGCTCCCGGGTTGTCACCCGGATCAAGAAGCTGCAAATCTTGCAGGATCGAATCCAGGAAAAAGTAGAGAGCCTCCAGGGGGAGTAGCTTTCGGGGTTCTCCTTATAACTGGGATGCGCGCCTGAGCTGAATGTGGTAGTACTCATTTCATGCGCTTCGGGGTGGCAATTCCACTGCTGATATCGCTGCTGGCTGCGGGATCGGCGGCCGGGCAGGGTTTGGGCGGCCGGGCCCGGATTCAGATCGGGCAGGAGTACGATACTAATTCCTGGAGGACTTATTCGCCGAACGAACCCGATGAACTCGCCCGCATCGTGATCGAAGGTTCCCTGCGTTACGGCAAGGGTTCGCAGCGCTTGTCGCTCAGCTACCACGGGGGATTCAAGGCGTTCTATCACCAGACGGCGGAGAGCCTGGTGGCTACGAGTCTTGCGGCCGTTTACCGCTGGAGTCCGGGGGAGAACTGGTTGCTCGGAGCACGCATCAATCTGTACGACACGACCATGAAGGTCCACGACCGCGATTATTTTCTGGCCCGGGGCGAGTTGTTTGCCAGAAGGAGAATCTCGCGTTGGCTGGAGCTGGAGTGTTTCCTGGGTGGGCGTTACTTCCTGTTCAAGCCCGATGACAGCATGGATTACAGCCTCAAGCTTACCCACGCGGGACCCCTGGCCGGAGCGCGGCTGTACATCAGGGGTAGCCGGGACGTCAGCGCCGTACTGCAATATGGAGCGGAACTGCGCCTCTTCGGAGCCACGGCTCAGATGCTGAAAGCCGGGGCCATCGTGCCGGCCGACATGTCGCGCCTGGATATCCGGCACAGCGGAAGCATCCGGGTGCGCCAGCGGATCCGCTACGCCGAAGGACTTCACCTGATCATCGAGGCGGCCTACACTCTCTCGGTCAACGACACCAACTCTTACGGATCGGCGGCGCACTGGCATCGCTTGAGCTTGCTGCTCTCGGCCCAGTTGCCTTACGATTTCACCCTGCACCTGATGGGAACGCTGCAGTTTTCGGGCTACCTCGACGGCATCTACGTCGAAGGGGATCTATACGATCCGGACGCCGACGAGAACGAAAACTCGTTTATTGTCCGCCTGAGCTACCAGATCTGGGGCGACCTGAGCGTCTTCGTTCACGGGGCCGTCTACCGCAACGACTTCCAGTCGCGCGAACTGGATCTGCCCTCGTTCAGGCGCGAGACGGTAATGGCCGGCCTGGCATATGACTTGACGTTCTGAGGTAATAGCAAAACCGCGCGTCAAATGTCTGTGACGCGCGGTTTAGAATCGGGAAGACAGGATTTGAACCTGCGACCCCCTGGTCCCGAACCAGGTGCTCTACCAGGCTGAGCCACTTCCCGACAACTTTTCAAACGGTGCCTTACTGCTGCGCCGCCGCGATTCCGGCCCGTAAATCGTTTATGGCCCGTTTGACGTCGCTCTGGCCGAAGACGGCGCTGCCGGCAACGAAAGCGTTGGCACCGGCCGCAACCACCTGACCTATGGTCGCCTTGTTTATCCCACCATCCACCTGAATGTCAACTGGCAAGCCGCGTTCGGCAATCAGGCGCGCCAGCGCCGAGACCTTGGCCGTCTGGGAACTCAGGAAAGACTGGCCGGCGAAACCCGGTTCCACGGTCATTATCAGCACCATGTCGAGTTCATCGAGAACGTGCTCAATGGCTCCCAGCCCGGTGGCCGGGTTCAGCGCCACGGACGACTTGGCACCCAGATCGCGAATCGAGCGCAGCGTTCGCTGCAGGTGGTAAGTGGCCTCGGCCTGAACCGAGATGATGTCGGCCCCGGCCTTTATGAAATCTTCGATGTAGCGCTCGGGTTCAACGATCATCAGGTGCACATCCAGCGGCAGGCGGGTGTGGGCCCGCAACGCCCGAACCACCGGAATACCTATGGTGATGTTGGGCACGAAACGCCCGTCCATGACATCGACGTGCACCCAGTCGGCGCCGGCGTCTTCGGCTCGCCCAATTTCGTCCGCCAGCGCGGCCATGTCCGCGGAAAGGATGGATGGCGAAATAATGAAGGGCCTGTCTGTCATTGCCGTTGTCCTTTCAGCTTTTAGCGTGCCCGCGGGCACGTACCAGGCGCACGGCGAAGAAGGCGTCCATGTCGTGCAAGTCCGGCCAGGTGGCCAGTCGTCCCTGATTGTCGAGTAGCTTGTGCCAGGGAGCCCGCTTTCCCTGACGGGGATCCATGATCGAGAATTCGGGGTGGAGCTTCAACCATTCATCGATCAGCTCGGCGCCCTCCTCGCGGCTGAATGTGCAGACGCTGTATACCAGGTAGCCGCCGGGCTTGACAGCCTGCGAAACATTGTCGAGTAGTCTCTTCTGGGTTTCTGAAATGAGCGGCAGGTCGGCCGGGAAGATTTTCCACTTGCTTTCCGGGTGACGCCGCATGACTCCGAGCGATGAACAGGGCGCATCGAGCAGAACCCGATCGAAGTCGCTCATGCCCTGTATCAGCCCCTCCGATAGATCGTGGGCCAGACGCTCTACACTTCCGATGCCCAGGCGCTGAAGCAGCTTTTTAGCCAGGGACACCCGAGCCGGGTTGATATCGACGGACAGTATCTTGCCATTGTCCTTGAGCAGTTCGGCGACGGTTGCCGTCTTGCCGCCAGGAGCCCCGCAGGCGTCAAGGATGCGTTGCCCGGGCCGTGGATCCAGCAGATGACAGACGGCCTGTGCGGCCGCGTCCTGCACGTGGAAAAGGCCGGTTTCATGAGCGGCCAGGCTGGAGATGTCACCCGCCCCCGACAGTTTCACGGCACCCGGAACCAGATTGTCTTCAGTCGCTTCGTAACCAGAGGCTGACAGCAGCCCGCACAGCCCGTCAGGAGTGATACGCAGGGTGTTGGCTCGGATCCACAAAGGTGCGGGACGGTTGCAGGCCTCCATGATGGCCACGGCTCGTTCGCGATCGTGATCTACCAGCCAACGCTGTACCATCCAGTCGGGGAACGAATGAATGATGCCAAGCGCCCGAACAGGGTTGGCCTCAATGTCCGGCCACTCGATCTGCTCGCGGTTTGCGGCCAGTGCGCGCAGAACCCCGTTTACAAAACCGGCCGCTCTTCTGCCGCGAATACTCCCGGCAAGTTCTGTTCCCTGGTCGACAGCCGCCCAGGGCGGGATCTTGTCCAGCAACAGCAACTGGTAGGCCGAGAGTCGCAGTACGCGCAACAGGAGCGGCTCGATTTTCTCCAGGGGACGGCTGCTATATGCCGCGAGACCGAAGTCAAGGCGCCTGCGGTAACGCAGAGTGCCGTAGACCAACTCGGTGGCCAGCGCCCGATCCTGGCGCGAGAGCTTGCCATGGCGTCTGAGAGAATGGTTCAGACTGAGCTGAGTAAAAGCTCCCTCAGCCTCTACCCGGCGCAGTACCTCCAGGGCGATTCTCCTGGCGGCCGCGATCTTGGTACCCTTGCGCGCCTGCATGTTGTCACAGTCATACCCCTAAACAGGCCCTCATTCAAGGGAGTTACAAAAACAACAGGAACATGCTTGACACGAATACAACCAGGGTGAGCAGCATTCTCAACAGCAAAGATCGATCTCCCCGTTTGGGCAGAATAGGCCAGGCCATGGGAGCCGTGAACAGGTTCACTAAAAATGCTCCCCTGAGAGTTGAAAAAACCTGTGCGGCCCCGACAGCTAGAAGCACCCCCAACCCGGCGCCGGCCAGGCTCCATATCCACCTGGAACGATCGCGCCGCAAGGAGAGGCCGGACACCAGCGCCAGAGCGCAGCCGCTGGATATTGCCAACGGCAGGCCCATGAGCGCCTTGGCGAAAACAGGGGCCCAACCGCTTTGCCCGAAGTGCAATAGAGCGATCGCTTCCGGCTGCGCCGGCAGCAGGGCCAGCGGTAAGAAAATCAGAGTCAATATAATGGGCAGCAACCGGTCGGCCTGGTTGGTAAGCCGGCCGTCAAGCCAACGTCCCAGCGCCAGCCCGGCCAGGCCGCCGACGGCCAGGCCCATGAACGAAAGTGTCGCTCCCGAGACCGCCGGACCGCCTCCGAGCAAAGCACTTACCAGAAGAGCAATCGTCGCGCTGGGGACAAGACCGCCCAGGGCGGCAATCAGTCTCGATACGGTTTGTGTCCCGAAGGCCAAGACTGATTTTTCTCCCGTTGGATCAACGTATGCTAATCCGGCTGGTTGAGATCAAACCGTATGGAGTCAACTGACCGTCGACCGTCAGCTTGTCGATTTTCGCCAATACCTGCTGCACGAGAGGCCAGACCGTCATTCTGAAACCGATCCCCGCCTGTCCGCCAGCGCCGCGTGCCACGGCCGACGAGATACCCTCGCCGAGTGCTGCAAAATCCAACATGGCGGCAGCGACGCTTCCGTTCGGGGTCTTGCCGGCCCAAGGGTGTTCGGGGAGAATCTTGATCAACGATCGGGCCGTACTCTTGCCGAACACAAAGAAGACGCTGTCGCCCTTGATACCCCAGGCCATGTCGATACCTGGCTTGGGGCTGACCACGGTCATCTTTGTCCCGGAAACAGTTTCGGTCTCCACGTGTTTTCCCTTTCGGGAGACGAAGGCGGAGAAACGATCGACGAACGAGTGCGCCTTGGCCTGGTTGCCGATCTCGGCAATGACGGCGAAACGTATCAGACCTGCTATTTGCAAGGAAGGATCCCCTCCGGGATCCAGCTTGCCGTCCGGGGGAGGCAAAAGATAAGCGGCCATTGACCCCTTCAGGGCCGTCAGCCCGTCCGTGAAAGGATCGACGCCTATTTCGTTGCGCGAGCTCTTGCCTTCGCGCTTGATGGCATCCGACAAGTTGAAGCCGTTGTAGAGTTCCAACGGCCCGAAGTGCCTCAAGACGGCGCCGATTTTCAAAGATGTCCAACCGCCGGCCACGGCGGACTCCATTAAAGGAGCGTGAAATGAGGGAGAGGCAGAAAGCGCGGGAAGCATTTCAGAAAGAGTTTTACGTCCGCTCGGGCGGGTTCCCAAGAACACGGTCTGGCCGATGGCCTTGTCTTCGATTACCCAGCCGGCCGAGAAACTCTCGACAAAGTTCAGCAGACGAAATGAGTTTTTCAGTTGCTTGCGCTCTTGCTTGAAATATTTCTTCAGACGGAGTCTCTGCTTGGGCGGAATTCCCTTGCCGAGAGCGGCCGTCTGAGCGGCCAGGTTCCGATCGAGTTCGGCCGCCAGAACCTTGGGATTGACGTAGTATGCGACATGCAACAGCGCGGGCATTCGTGACCACGCCCGGGTGAATATTCTGTTGGCAGATAGTTTGCGGCCTTTGCCGAAGAAAGCAATCAGCGGGCCATCCGGCCGCTTTCCTGTCGCCGCTTCGGGCTGCAGCACGCACCACGATCCTTTCAACCCTATGAAGCCGCCGTCAACTTTGTAGATTTCTATGCCTGCCTTGCGCCTTGGTTTCTTTTTATAGTGGTTTGCCTTGCGGGAAAGAAGATCCAGCATTTTTGTCTTGAACAGACCGGGATCGGCGAGAGGCAGGGCCACGATTTGCTTGCCTTGTCCACCGAACTCGAAAAATGCGGAGCTGCCCGAAGTGTCTATTCCATACGAAGACAGTCCCTCGTCGGTCAGAGGGTTGAACCCGATTTCAGCGCCGATCTTCGCACCCAGGCGAGTTAGGTCAATCTCCGGACTGATTGAAGAGAACGGCTTCAGAAGATGATCGAGAGCGGAAAGTGCCTGGCCGGCATTGGAGACAAAGAGGACATAGGCGGCATCCTGGGGAATCAGGGTGGCCACCTTGGGGATCTCGGCCGCACCCGCCTGAGTGATTATAAGCGGCCCGGACACCAACATTGCAAATAAAGCGCCTATCGTCGCTTGCCTTCCATGTGCTTGCATGGTTTCTCCCGATTTCAGGTGATACGGGGATATCAGTCGTCAAAGTGTAGCTGCCGACCTTTTTCTTCCCACCATTTTTCGATCTGTCGAACAGCCCTTTCCCGATCGCTCTTGCTCGAGTCGTAGTAGTATCCGAAATATTCACCGGTAATCTGGTTCAGTTCCTGGGCCGACGAAAAGCGAATATCACGATTCTTCGATGAAAGGCCGGCGATCAGCCATTGCACGCGACGCTGTCCCTTGTGCGTTTTCCACCATTTTATCCACTTGCGTTCACTTGTGCCGAAGTCCTGTTTGGTGATGTAGCTCAATGACTCGCAGGCCGCCCGGGATACCATTTTCTGGGATGCCTTGACCAGCGGCGCTAAAAGAGGCAGTGCGTCACAGTCCTTGAAGTTGCCCAACAGCGCCGCCGCGATGGCCTTCTGGTTGGGATCGGCGTCTTTCAGCTTGGAACGAAGATCGGCCAGCAGTCTGCCGAAGACCGTGGTCTTGCGATATTCGAGAAGCGTGTCGACTGCCGTCAGCCTTATCAGCGCGTCACGATCGTAGAGGCGCTCTGACAATCGGGCCACGAACTCGGGGCAGTTAATCTCGGCCAGCAATCTGACCGCGTAGTAGCGGATGACAGGATCCGGGTCTTCAAGCCTGTCAGCCACGGCCGAACCGGCCGCGGTTCCGATCTCAACCAGGCTGCACAACAGGAAACCGTGTTCTTTCACGGGAGGCACTGAGTCATAGGCGCCCCTGATATCGAACAGCAGCCTGCCGGGAAAGTGTTTCATAATTGCGCTCACGGCATCCGGGCCGACAGCAACCAGCGCGTCACAAGCGCTTTGGGCTATCTGCAGATCTTCCCCGATGAGATCCTGGCAAAGCTTGTCGATAAAGTCGGCCGTGGGTATCTCGGGTTGAGTGGTTACCGACTGGGAAAAGGCGTCCTCAGCAAGCTGAACACTGGAAAACTCGTTCGATATTTGGGATGTGTCGATGCTGCTTTCGATCGGCGGTCTATCTTCGGCCACTAGCGTGGAAACCGCCTGCTCCTTTTGAACCTCTTTGAGTGCCCGAGGCGCTACCGGAACCGGACCCGGGAGGCTGGGTGTGAAATCCGTCTCGGTGTCCATCACCACTACTACGGCATCGTCATCGCCGGCGGCCGGAATCACAGCGCCCGCTTGTGATGCTCCGTCGAGGAAACTCTCGTCTACGACAACCGGTTCTTCCTCGGCGTGAATCACAGGGGCCGGAGCTGGCAGGGGAAAGGTGTCGGCGGACGGCGATGTCTCGACTCGTCCAGGCACCGGGGCTTCGTCTTGCGGCAACTTGACTTCAGTTTCCGGCGCGGGCGTCGTATGCTTCGACAACGGGGGTTTGGCAATCGAGCTGACCGCCGCGGCCTCGGCGAACTGCATGGCGCCGGGCCTTGGTCCGGCTGGTTGTGAAACATCCGGCGTTTTTTTTAGAACGATTTTGCTGGCCGTCTTGCGCCTGAGAATCAACTGCTCAAATGCGGCCGACAGTCGGCTGGTGAAGACCAATAATTCTACGAGGCGATTTCCGCGAATCGACCTGCTGCCGGCGTCCCCGTAAAGAAGGCCGATCAGGCGATTTTTCAAGGTCAGTGGAACCACGAAGACGTTGGGCGGGCGCGACCTTCCCAAGGCCCGCAGAAGCTCATTGTTGCCCAGTGACTCGGGTATCGGGCCAAGATAATAGGCTCTGGTCTGAATAACGGTGCTGAGAACAGAAGAAGTGCCGACGGACAGCCGGATTTTTTTGATCTGTTCGGTGGCGTTGTCTGCCCCGACTCCGTCCCAGCCGAGGATCGAATCATTGTTGACGACGAACAGGGCGACGAACGGACTTATCTGACGCGTAAAACGCAAGGTGGTATCGATTATTGTGTCACGCTCAGCTGCCTGCATGCAGGCGTGCGTCGCCTTTTCGATTGATATTCTGCCTGTCCTGGCCTGCTCGCGCCTGGCGGACTCGTCGCGTTCGGCTTTCTCGATATCACTGAGGACCTTTTCCACCCGGACCTTGTCAACCTTGACGGCGAGCATGTCTGTCTTCAATTCTTCTTCCGGGATCTTCGGTGGTGTTTCACCGGGAGTCTGGCCAGGCGTCCTGAGGTTGAACTTCCCCAGGCGATCGAGCAAGACCGCGTAGCGCGGCTCGATCTCGATCTTAAACCATGACCGCAAGAAACCCTGCAGTCTGGCCTCGCAGACAATGTGGCACTTGACTGCCAGGCTCAGCATGAAGCTGATTTCCTCGGCTACCAGCGGGTGAATTCTCGTAGACGTCAGCACGAAAACCGACCTGCCGCCCATGGCGACCGGCACGACCTGGTGTTTTTTTGCCAGGCGGGAAGGAAAAAGGTTCAGCATCCGGGGATCGCGCCTGGCCAGCAGTTCCCGCGAAGCCAGCGGCAGGCTGTGCACATGGCCAAGAGCCTCGCTCAGAGTCTGCTCGTCGAGCAGGCCCAACTCGAGCATGTTCGTGTCGAGCGAACCCCCGAAGATGATCTGTCGCTGTAAGATGTCATCCATCAGATCGGGATTGATCTGTTTGTTTTCCACCAGGAACCTGGCCAGGGCTATGGTCACGTTGATTTTCCCCGTCAAGTTCGGGTTTGGGCAGACGGACCATGCGGAGCGAGCTGCACGACCAGCGTTCCCCCGATGTAGTCATGCCAGCCGCGCCGTTTGAGGTCAAAAGCCGCCCAGAAAAATCCCGCTAATCCAGGCAGGGCGGCAACCAGCATTCCCCCTGCTCGTCGCAATGCCCGGGCCCCCGACAGCGAGTGGCCGTCAAGTTGGATTACTCGAATTCTCAGCAGCATTTTCCCGGCCGACTGCCCGCCGTAACTGGAGAACAGTGTCAGGTAAACCAGCAAGAACCCGATGTAGATCAGAATAGCCACTACAATCAAAGAGATCTTCTGGGCGAAAAACAAGAAAGCTCCATCGGCGCCGTCCCCTTGCAACAGCGAGGACATTACCATCATTATGATGACCACCGCGCCGACTATCAATGAATCCAGAACAAAGGCGGCAAGTCGGGCCCAGAAACCCGCGACCATGACGGCACGTCCGTTGCCGACCGGGATTGCAGATAGCGCATCGTCCTTGGGCGATAGTGCCGGTTGCTCGGCCGGCTCGGGTTCCGGCTGCGGCTGCGGCTCTTGGCTCTTCTCGGGAGCCAAGTCTTCTTGCATGGCCGCGGCATCGTCCACGGCCCTGGAGATGGCCTTTTCGATAGATGAGGGCGGAGCGACCCTGTGTTTCGCAGGCTGCTTGCCGGTTAGCGAATCGGCCTTTCGCATGTACTTCTGCGCGCGCTCTGATTTCCCCTGTAGTTTGCTCACCTTGGCCATGTAGCCGTAGAGCGAGGCAAGGGCTTCTTTGGGAATGTCGCCGTACATGTCGATCAGTAACGACTGGCAAACCAGAAAAGCGCCTCGCAGATCTCCGCTTTCTTGCTTCTTTCGAGCATCAGCCAGGCAATTCGAAACTTTCTCGAGGATGTCCGTCGGTTGTCCTCCAGCGGGCGGCCTGATTTCTTCGGACGGAGTCGGCAAGTCGTCGGACATGAGTTCCTCGGGACGCCCGGAAAATACCTGAGGCGTAGCGGGAGGGCTTGTCGGACGGGATCGCTCATCGCCCGGGGCCGGTTTGATGGGCAGATCGTTGCCCAGGGGCCGCTTGCATTTCCTGCAAACATGCGCCCCGTTCTCGTTGGGAAACGCACAATGGGGACAGATCATGGGTTTTTCCTTTGCGCTTCACCAATATCCGACGGTGCGCCCTGTGTCAAGACGGCATAGGCCGCGGCGGCGACGCAGGCCGTCTCTGTTCTCAGTACCGGCAAGCCCAGGGTCGCCGCGCAAAAGCCTGCACGACGAGCCTTGCGGACCTCTGCCTCTGTGTAGCCGCCTTCCGGTCCGATAAGAATGATGCTTTCTCCGGCGGGTTTGTCCGCAAGCAGGCGGGGCAATACAGGCAGGTCTTGTCCGGTGTGTAAAATCACTCGCAGCGGCTCAGTGCGTGCTTCGACCAGGGATTCGAAGGGACGAATTGGAAGTACATCGGGCACCGAACACCTGCCCGACTGGCGGGCCGCCTGGCGGGCGATGTTCTGCCAGCGTTCGATCCTGACAGCCAGCCTGGCCTCGGGTGGGCGAGTGACTGAGCGCGTACAACTGAAGGGTTCGATGGTTTCCACGCCTATCTCGGTCAACATACGTACCGCAATATCGAGCTTTCTGCCCTTTGTGAGTGCGACTCCTATCCGAACCGGGCAGTGACCTGCCTGCACCAGACGGCGCTTGCCCATGCTGAGCAGCCAGTGCTGGCCATCTCGGCAAAACCTGGCCTGGCAAGCCGTACCGCGCCCGTCGAAGGCCTCGACCTCGCACCCGTCTTCTAAGCGCAAGACGTCTGCCAGGTAGTGGCTTTCGGCCGGAAGCAGCATTGTCTTGTCGCCCCAGCGCTCGGGCGGGATGAAAATGCGTCTTTTGTTCTTCGCCGACGGGTCGGGCATGTCAAGATGCGGAATCCGTTGACTCGGCATTTATTGCCGCGTGTATGCTTTTTACTAAGGAATCGATATCGAAAGGTTTCAGAAGATAGTCGTCGGCCCCGGCCAGCATCGCCCTGCGACGCGACTCATCATCGTCGCGTGCGGTCAAAACCACAACAGGCAAGCCGCCGGTCTTGCCCTGTGATTTCAGGGCCTGGATCGCCTGGAAGCCGTTCATGCCCGGCATCATCAGATCGAGTACAATGCAGTCGAAGTTTCCGTTCAGGGCGGCCTCAACTCCCTTGTCGCCGCTCCATACCGTCTCGACCCGCATGCCTGCAGCCTCGAGGCTTTTCCTCAGCAGAATCCGCGTCTCCGCATCATCCTCGATACATAGAATATTGTGCACGATGACCTCCCATCTCCCGTGAAAACGCCACAATGTTACGGTCATGTGGGACTTGCGTCAAGAACCATTCGGAGGTCTGCCTGGTTGTACTATTGCCAGAGTGTAGGCATCCAGTCTGAAGTACTTTTTCGCAACCCGACGGACATCTTCGCTGGTTACCTCAAGGATTCGCCGGGGGTATTTTTGATAGGACAGGTAGCCCAGCCCAAATAGTTCACAGAAAGCCAAGGCCGCCGAGCGGGACGAGGCGCGCTGCAACGAGATGGCCTGGTTGCCGACCAGATAGCGCTGGGCGCGCTTCAACTCTGCCCCGCTTACTGGCTTTTCGATTAAACGACTCAGTTCGCGTTTGACTGCGGCGATTGCCTGGTCGACCTTATCCGGATCGCTGGCAAGATAGACGGCGATGTATCCCGGCTCGATGCCTTCCAGCGAGAAGGCCGACACCGAGTATGCCAGAGACAGGTGATCGCGTATCTCGACAAATAGACGTCCCCCTTGACCGGCCAAGATTGCCAATAACACCTCTAGCGGGTAACGATCGGCCGATGACATTGTTGTGCCCTGGAAACCCAGCAACATGTGTGCCTGGGCGCGGTCCCGGATCTTGACAGCCTTGCGAATCTTCTCGACCGGCGGCTCCAGCGGAAATACTCCGCTTGTCACGCCCGGCATATTCTTTGCCTTGCCGATGCAGTGGGCCTTGACCATGGAAATGACACTGTCGCCATCCACGTCCCCAGCCACGGACATCACCATTCGTCGCGGCGAGAAATGCTTCGACCAATATTCAACCAACTTGCTCCGCTTGAGACCGGCAACACTCTGGAGGCTTCCCAGGGTCGGCAGCCGGTAAGGATGTTTGCGGTACAATGTGCTCACGAACAGGTCGAAGACGGTGCCCGCCAGGTTGTCGTCGCGGGCACGAATCTCCTCGAGAGCCAGTTGGCGTTCGCGCTTGACCTCCTGCTCTGGAAAGCTGGGGTGAAGCAGGCAGTCGCATAACATCTCGAGAGCACGATCGAAGTGGCGCACGGGAAAATCCGCCCGCAGGCCGATCGTGTTACGCCCCGAAAAACCCTCGAGTACTCCCGCCATCCGATCTACTTCTTCGGCAATCTCGCTTGCATTGTGACTTTGTGTGCCGCGTGTCAACATGGCCGCCAAGAGATTATTGATACCGTTGTTGGCCTCGGTTTCATATCGCACTCCGCCCGGTAAAACGGCATGCATCGAAACCAGGGCATTGGAGTGGTCCTCTTGAACGATGACCACCGGGCCGTTTTCTATGGCGACCCTCTTGATGTTGCCTTCCAGTGCCTTGCCCGTCTTAGTGGCTTTAGTGTCGGAGCCGCGATCTTCGAGAATGCCGCGAACCATCTCGGTATCGAGATCCGTAGTCGCCTTCTGAGGCAACAGCAGCACTCCGCTGGCCTTGTTCATCTTTAGATAAGTGGCCGCAACTCGCCTTACATCCTCGGCGGTTTGGGACAGAACTCGTTGCAGATAAATCTCTCCGTAAAACGGATCGCCGCCAACTACCTGGTGGTAGCCAAGCCTGCGGGCCAGACCCTCGACCGTTTCATGGCTGTAGACGGCCTCGCTTTCGATAATCGCCTTGGCCTTGGCTAGCTCCGAGTGTGTGACGCCGTCGCCGGACAAGTGTCTGATTTGCCTAACTAGAGCCGTCAAAGCCTTGCGGGTTTTTCCCGGCGGGCAGGAGCCGCCCACAACGTACAGGCCCTGATCCTTGGGTGTGTAGGCATAAGCATGAATTTCGTTGACCAGGTTCAAGCCCCGCTTGAGGCCTAAAGAAAGACGCGAACTTTCTCCCTGGCCCATGATGACGGCCAGCAGATCGAGTGCCGGAGCATCGGCGCCCGTAATGCCGGGAACGTGCCAGGCAAGGCCGAAATGCGTCTCTTTGATGTCGTCTTTGACGAGTCGCAACCTGAGTTTTCGCTGGCTCGGCTCTCGCGGGCGCCTGCGCGAGGGTTTTTTCTTGCCGGAGGTCGAGGGGAAGAACTTCTTGACCTTGGTAAGCGCCTGATCGGTCTTGAAGTCACCGGTGATTACCAGAGTCATGTTGGCCGGCACATAGTTACGCCGGTAGAAGCTATTGAGTTCCTTGCGGGTGACCCGTGATACAGAAACACTCGTTCCTAAGATTGGATAGCGGTATGGATGCACCCGATAGGCCAAACCAAAGAGAAGATCTCCCATCCAGCGCTCGGGCAGGTCACGTGTGCGCTTGATCTCCTCCAGAACCACCTTTTTCTCGCGCTCGAGTTCGTTGACGTCGATCGATGCGTTGAAGACGGCGTCGGACAGCACATCCAGCCCCAGGTCGAGATAGCGGGAGGCCAGGACGACATGGTAGACGGTCTCGTCAAAAGAAGTCCAGGCATTGATGTCGCCGCCGGCGCCTTCGATGGCCTTGGCGATCTCGCCCACGGCGCGCTTGCGGGTGCCTTTAAACAGCATGTGCTCCTGAAGATGGGCCAGCCCTCTTTCGTTTTCGGCCTCGTCGGCGCTTCCGCTGTCTACCCAAACCTGGATGGCTACGACCGGGGCGGAATGGTTCTCCTCGAGCACAACGGTCAGGCCGTTTTCCAGGTGTGCTCTAGTGACTTGACCGATTCGTTCGGTTTCCAAGTTTTTCTCCTCGGAAGTGGGGGCGGTCCTGACGACTTGTTCGTCAGCCTGCCTTTGGGCGACAGGACCGGGGCAGCCGCCGATGAGCAAGGCCAGGCAGGCGATCGCCGGCGGGATGTCGATCGAGATCTTGTGTCTGGCGGTTGATCTGTTCAGCCTGTGCCCCTTGGCGTCCATGAGCAATCCTCGCTGTACGTTTACATGATTATCCCGGGATCGAGGGGCGGGACAAGCGAAAATCTCGCCGCCGTCCGTCTCATCGGCCTCTATGGTCGACTGGTTGCCGTGCTCGGGTTTGAACCTTCGGGCGAATCATCGCCGTCTTCTTCCGCCCATTCCCGGATCTGTTTCCGGTTCAGTGACAGGCTCAGTATCATCCCCAGGCCATCATTGGGACTCCGGCCGTTCTGTGTGTCGCCGGCATGCGGGATCAGGTTAGAGAATAATCCCAAGATGATCGCCACCGCCGCTGCCTGTGCGGCGATGATTGGCACGCTCTCCGTCCGGGTGAGCAGTGTATCGATGCCCGTTGCGACTACCAACAGCAACAAGACAATGATTTCCGCTCCGGGTCCGGCGAAGTAGATCAGAAAGCTCTTCAGGCGCGGGGCTTGCAGGTTGCGAGGTGCGATACTTGTAAATCCCTCGAGTGGAATCATGCGAATTTCCACCGGGGTCTTCTTCAACTCGAACTGCATCAGCGTGCGGCCGAATCCGATCACCACCCGCTTGACCCGCCATCCCAGCAAGGCTGCGGTAAGCGCGTGCCCCGATTCGTGAACCACCATCAAGGGAAACCAAGCGGATATGAAGAAAAGAATACTGAGCTTGGCCGGACTGTAATCTACTGCTACGTCGGCGGCGAACAGGCCGAACAGGACCACGGAAAAGCCCACCAGGGTCGATCGTTCGGAACGAGTCAGGGGACGATTGGGGCCATGGGGGAGCATGATTACCCGGGACTGTAGCACCGCCCATGATCCTCGTGCAACGACACTTGGCGGTTGCCTACAGCCTGTCAGGGTTTCACTGGGAATGGAGGAAGATTCTAGTTTACCTTCAGCTTGACCACCAGTCCCGGTTTGCCCTGGCGTGATACCTTGATTGTGGTCTTGCCCTTGCCGATTGCCTTGACATTGAACTTGTCCGAGCCTGTCGACTGGACATCGGCCACGCTGGAATCGACCACCTTGATGTGTGTGATTCCCGCAAACGACAGGGTTCTTTTCTCGCCGAGCTTCATTACCAGGTGTACCTTCTTGATTTTGGCCTTTCCTTGGTGTTCTTCGATGGCCTGGTCCAGAAGTTCGGCCGGCAGTGTGGCGGATACGGACACCTGCAGATCCTTGGAGTCGACAGTAATACTGCGCACGGCTTTCTTGACCAGCGGCTCTTCGATCGGGGCGAGTTGGGCCAAGGCCGCGATGCCGCGCAGCAGGTCCCCAAGCAGGCCGGCCGACTGGGCGTCTGCGGCCCATGCGCTGGCTGAGATGGTCAAGTCATTTGCAAGAGATGCGGTCAAAAGCAGGCCCTCTATCTCGGGAAGCTTGTCCGGCATCATCGGTAGCTTGCCGAGTTTTCCCTTTACCTTTTTAAGTACGCGCTCGACGTTGCCGGCCAGCCAGAAGCTCGTGCCTGTGGGTAGGCGTGAGAGCATGCGCATCAGCTTGGTGTTGGCCCGTAGCCCGGGAGCTTTGCCGGCCCAGGCGGCGAGTGTACGCTCGATCGAGCGCAGGTCGCCGGCTAAAACGGTGTCGTCTGCGGGCCTGGCTATTCCGATGGTTTGCATGTGCTTGGGATCCTGGTCGAGCGGAATACGAAAGAGCGTCACTTCGACTCCCTGGATCGTCCGAGTCTTGAGCAGGAAACTCTTGAGCTCTTTCTTTTTCGCCTCAATCAGGCTTGGCAGGTTGAACTTGCCGAACTTGCCCGCGATCCGCACTATCCAATGCTCGACCGGCATTTCCTCGTTGTCTGAAAGACTGAAGCCAACCGTCAAGGTGCTCAGGTCGTGCAGCGGATCGAAACCCAACAGAGACTTGATCTGATCTAAGTTCTGATCGTCGATATTAAAGGTGGTGTCATTCGCGATCTTCGAAAGCAGGGGAGAAGACAGCAGTTTTTGCAAATCGATATGAAGCACGAATTCGCACTCGGGCGGAAAGATCGTAGCCGGGCCGAGTTTGGCATCGTCTACCGCCGATTTCTTCCTCAAGGCGGCGATGGTTGTCTGAAGTTCCTCCGGCCGGCCCAGCAGCTTGAAAATCTCACTGCGGCGCAGCAGCACGTCCTCGACCAGCTCTCCATCCTCCGCGTCGGTGGCCGCCTCGAGGGCCCGATCGTAAGCCGACAGGGCCTTGTTCAGATCCCCGGTGGTGCGTTGCAGGAAAAGGCCCTGCTGGTAGGCCAGCCGGGCGGTGACCAGATGGGAAGTTGCCGCGGATGCGCTCAGCGGCAGTGCCAGCAGCACGAACATGCATAGAAAACGTTTCATTGTACTCCTCCTTTCGTGCCGCCAATTATGATAGCTCTTGTTCACGTTCCAATCACCCTTTTGTCACCGGCGTGTCATTTCAGCCGGGCGCTAATCCAGGCTCTTGTTATACCAACTACGTTGCATTTGCGGAGAATACCTGACATAATATCCGCAATATATGCGGAGGTTGTACGATGTATATCTGGGAAAGAACTGAATGGCCTGCCTTGACATGGGACGATGTCAGCCTGTCCGGCTTGCTGGCACGAGCCTCCCGCGAACAGGGCCGGCTGCTCGGCAAGATGGAGTCTGTCGGATTTGATCTGCGCGGCCAGGCTCATCTCAATACCCTGACCGAGGACATCGTCAAGTCGAGCGAAATCGAGGGTGAGAGGCTCGACACCGAGCAAGTCAGATCTTCGATCATGAGACGCCTCGGCATGGATGCCGGCGGCCTGACTCCGGTCGACCGCAATGTCGAAGGCGTGGTCGAGATGATGCTCGACGCGACCGGCAACTGTGCACAGCCCTTGACCGAAGAACGACTGTTCGGATGGCAGGCGGCCTTGTTTCCGACCGGCCGCAGCGGTATGCGCCTGATCAACGTAGGCGTTTGGCGCGACGACAGCGACGGGCCGATGCAAGTCGTCTCGGGCCCGCTTGGACGAGAAAAAGTGCACTACCAGGCGCCCCCGGCCGCGCGCGTGCCCGACGAGATCTCGAAGTTCCTGCACTGGTTCGAGCAGCCGGGAGACGCCGACCCGCTGCTCGTCTCGGGGCTTGCGTATTTATGGTTTGTCACCATCCACCCTTTTTCAGACGGCAACGGGCGCATCGCCCGCGCGATTGCCGACCTGGCTCTTTCGCGCATGGAAAAGACCGGGCAGCGTTTCTATAGTGTGTCGGCGCAAATCCGCCGCGAGCGCAGTGACTACTACTCGATACTGGAACGCACCCAAAAGGGTTCGCTCGACGTGACCAACTGGCAGCGCTGGTTCCTGAATTGCCTGTTGCGCGCCATCGAGGGCGCCGAGGAAACACTCGGCTCGGTGCTCGTGAAAGCGCGCTTCTGGCGGCACTTCGCCGAACAGTCGATGAACGAGCGGCAGATTGCAGTGCTCAACAAGGTTCTGGATGGTTTCGAGGGCAAGCTCACCAGTTCGAAATGGGCCAAGATCGCAAAATGCTCACAGGATACGGCCTACCGTGATATTCTCGATCTGATCGATCGAGGCGCTTTGAAAAAAGATCCCGGCGGCGGGCGCAGCACCAGTTATTCACTCGTTACCAAGTGAGCAGACAGAGAAGGGATGCCTTCAACTTTCGTCGCCGCAAAAACGGTAGCCGATGCCGCGTACGGTTTGGAAATGGCGCGGGTTTTCTGGATCTTGTTCCAGCTTCTGGCGCAGGCGGTTGATGAAATTGTCCACCGTGCGGTCGGTGCCGAAGTAATCAAAGCCCCAGACACGATTGAGAATCTCCTGGCGTTCCAGCGCCACGCCTTCCCTTGTCAGAAAGAAGCGCAGCAGATCCAGCTCGCGGGTCGTCAAAGTCACCGGATCGTCGGCTACCCAGACGGCGCGGGCGGAGAAATCCACCCGCACCTTGCCGAACGAGGCCTGTTCGACCGATTTTTCATGCCGCCTTTTCCTGCGCAGTACGGCCTGGATACGGGCCAGCAACTCGGGCAGGCCGAAAGGCTTGGTGACGTAGTCGTCGGCTCCCATGTCCAGGCCGCGCACTTTGTCGAGTTGTTCGCCCTTGGCCGTCAACATGATCACCGGCATATCGAGTTTCCGGTGCCTGATCTCCCGAAGCACCTCGAACCCGTTGAGCTTGGGCAACATCACGTCGAGCAGAATCAGATCGGGCTGCTTGTCGACGGCCAGTTCGAGACCGCGCTCGCCGTCGGGCGCGACAAAAACCGAAAAACCCTCGTATCGCAGGTTCTGGTCGAGTCCCTTGGCTATCGATGGATCGTCTTCGACCACCAGGATGCTTTCCATTACTTATCTTCCTCCCTCTTTGACTTTTTGTCCGCGTCTGCATGATTCAAAGGAAGCCGGACAGTGAACGTACTTCCCCGGCCGGGGGCGCTGTCGAGGCTTATCACTCCCTGGTGGGCCTGGATGATGTAGCGCACCAGGCTCAGGCCCAGGCCGCTGCCCGCGACTTCGGAAGCCAGCCGGTTGTCTACCCGGTAGAATTTCTCGAAGATACGCTTGTGCAAGGCGCGCTCGATGCCGATGCCGCGATCGCCTACTCCAAACTCCAGACTGCCTTCGACCCTCCGGGCGAAGATCTCGATCCGGCGCTGGTCCTGGCTGTACTTGACGGCGTTCGAGATCAGATTGATCAGCACTTCGACCATGGCGTCCCGGTCGAGTTCAAACGGCGGAAGATCATCCTCAAGCGAGCGTACTACCTCGAACCCTCCGGCTTCGATCATCGGGCCGCAGGCCGACAGGGCCTGGTCAATCAGCTCGCCAATGTTTTCCTGTTTGAAGTGGAAGGCCTTGCGGCCTGCTTCCATGCGCGAGAAATCGAGTATGCGCTCGACCAGGCGGGTCAAGCGCTCGGTTTCGCGGTCGATGGTCTCGAGGCAGTCACGCGCCTCGGCCTGGTTGCGCGTACGGCCGAGCAGCAAGGTCTGGGTGAACATACGGATCGAAGTCAGAGGCGTCCGAAGCTCATGGGAGACGCTGGAGACAAAGTCGGTTTTCAGTCGCGCCAGGCGCGCCTCGCGGATCATGACCTGCAAGGTGCGCCCGATACCGAGCACCAAAGTGACCACGGCCAACAGCAGAGCCCAGAAATACAGCCTGGTGCGCGATTTGGCCAACGTGTCGATCGAGCCCGAGTCGCGCAAACGCAACTCGAGTCTCCAGGCCAGGTCGGTGGCCTTGAGAAAAGCGTAGGCTGCAATGATGCCGGTGTGTTGTTCGTCGGATTGCTCTTCGCTTGATCCCAGCAGTGCTTGCAGGCTTTCGGAAAGACCCATCTTTGAAAGAGTCGAATCCAGGCTGCGGCCGCGTCCGGCGGGAAGCAGCATACAACCGCTAAGTTCCTGGCCGCCCCGGACCAGTACCAGTCTTCGCCGGCCGCCGGCTCGGACGGTCACCAGCCGCGCTTCACCGGCGGCGAGTCCGCGCAGACCGGGCAGGGCTGAGAGCAACTCTGTCTGATGACTTACAGCCTCGAGTGTTTCCGCGACCAGGGGTTGTAATAACCCGGCCTGGTTGCCGAGAAGCGTAAGAGCCTTGGCGGCAGTGAAGACAACTTGTTGCGCGGACGCCTTGAGCACTGAGCGCCCCGGCCCGAGCAACTTGAAGAGGGCCGTGACTTCCTTTGCCAATCGCGTCTTGTCTCCTCCAGCAAGTAAAGCCATGCGCCGCAGGCGTGCACCCAGCGCCAGGTTGTATCCAGTGTGATCGACGTGATCGGGACAGTCGGATATGAGCTTGTCCAGGGCGGCAAGAGCCTCCTGGCTGCGCTTGGCAGAGGCCAGTGCTCGGGCCAGTGCGTTTTGAACCGGACAGCGCGCGGGATCGTCGTTTGCCAGTTCGGAAAGTGCTGCACGATATTTGATCACGGCCGCCGACGGATTGTTTTCTGCGAATTCGAGTTTCCGTCCTTCCGAGAAAGAGTCGGGCAGGTAACCTTGCCAGGTCGGCAGCGGAGGCCGGCTGCGCGGGTAGATCGCGCGCCCGTCGGCGCCGATCACGAAGCAGTCGACCGCTCCGGCCTCGTTTGTGAATTTCTCGAAGCGATCGCCGGGCTCGGAGGTCTCCCGCCTGGCAAAGGCTGCCAGATCGTCGAGCGCGCCAGCGCTGCTTTGCGGCAGCGCCGTCAACCAGGCATTCAGCTGATTGGCCAACTTTCCGATTACCGGCTTGTAGAGATCCTCGATTCGGCGCATGGCGGCCGCGCGCTCGTTGTCGATTGCGATCAACCCGAAACCGGTAAGCAGCAAACTGGGCACGGCCACCGCGAAGATGGTCAAGAGAACGAAGTTGCGCAGCCTGCGCGCCACGGGATCCGACGGGCGCCGTTTCATGCGAAACTGTATACCACGATTTTTGTCACAGGAATATCACCCGGCCGGAGTTGTCGAATTCAACGTTTTACTAGTCGAGGGCCCGGTTTATCAGAATCTCTTCGAGATCGCGCCGGGCGTCGAGGATCCCGACGATACCTACGGATTTGCCCCTGAGTTGGAAGAAGACGCGATAGGGTGTCACGATCAGTTCGCGGTAGTCTCGGATACCGTTTTCCTTCAGCTCGGGAACTATTCTGCAATGCAGCGGCTGATGCGAAAGCGTGTCGATCCGTTTAGCCATCTTCGAAAAAACGCCCAGGGCGGCATCGGGACCGGAGCGGGCCGCAATGTAGTTCAGGATTCCATCAAGATCGCTGACGGCGGTTGGAGCCCAGACGATCCGGTATTTCTCAGCCACCTTTCAGATCCTTGAGTTTTTCAGAAAGACGATCGACGACCTTGGAGTGGTCGATGCTTCGACCCGCGCGCAGATCCTGGCTGCCCGGGGCCAGGAATTTCAACAACAGCAACGCTTCTCTTTGGCGCTGAAAGCTCTCGACATCCTGAAGCACGGCCGTGGCCTTGCCGTTCTGGGTGATGACAATCGGTTGGCCCGACTCGCGCGCCCGGCGGATCAACTCGGCGCTCTTAGTTTTCAAGACCGTAACAGGTTCTATCGCAGTGCCGTAGTCCATTTATCCCTCCAGCGAGTATGTACCTTAATATAGACCATAATTTGGCTCCAGTCAATGATCGACAATGGCCAAACACCAATGCACCTACAGAAACGATCTTGCAAACATTCCATGAATGGTCTGTCATGTGGCCGATAGCAGGAAGACGAACGATGGGATGGTAGATAGTGAAACTAATGACGGGTTGTAGGCGAACTTGATGGCCCAGGCGCGTTTCTAACATGTCCGATGCCTTTGGCGCACAGCCCCTGGCTCAAAAACTTCCGGCGCTGGTCGAGCGACTCGGGCCGCTCAGGCTTGCCGATTTGCCGACGCCGGTTGCGCGGCTCGATCGGCTTTGTGATTGTCTCGGGCGCGACGACCTGTATATCAAGCGCGACGATCTGTCTTCGGCGCTGTACGGGGGAAACAAGGTTCGCAAGCTCGAGTTTTTGCTGGGCCAGGCGCGCCGTCGCGGGGCTAGCACTCTGTTGACCATGGGCGGGCTGGGTTCGAACCACCTGCTGGCCACCGCGCTGCACGGCAACAGCCTGGGGTTCAGAACGGTCGGGGTCGTTTTTCCGCAGCCGATAAATGCCGGCGTCAGGCGCAACATGGCTGCCGACCGCGGCGTGGGAGCCGAACTGGTTCAGATAGCTTCGAAATACCTGCTGCCGTTGAGCGTGGCCAAGACGCTTGCGGAAGTGACAATCAAAGAAGGGCGCGCACCGCTATTGATTCCCGGCGGCGGCTCTTCGCCGCTGGGCGCGCTGGGTTTCGTAAACGCAGGGCTCGAACTTGCCGAACAGGTGAGCAGGGGAGAGTTGCCCGAGCCTGCGGCGCTATTTCTGCCCTACGGCACCGGCGGCACGGCGGCCGGCTTGGCGCTCGGGCTGCAACTTGCAGGTCTCGAAACCAGGGTACTGGCGGTGAGGGTGATAGATCGCCTGCTTGCCAACCGGCCGCGTATGCTTTTTTTCATGCGTGCACTTGCCAAATTTGCCGGCAGCGCGGGCGATCGACTGGATCTTCCGGCTGGGCCCGGGGAAAACCTGCAAATCGTCCCCGGCTACATCGGCCCCGGCTACGGGCATCGAACCCGGGCTGCCGAACGGGCGGTCGAGTTGTTCGGCAGGCTCGAGGGAATCGAACTGGAGTTCACCTATACCGGAAAGGCCGCGGCCGCGTTGCTCGACTGCGCCGCCTGGATGCGCGGGCCGTTGCTCTTCTGGAATACCTACTCGTCTGCTAACATTGACGACTGGGTGGCAAAGGGCAGCCGGAAAACGGGGAACGAGTGAGGACTAATGGAAAATGACAGAATCGAATTGATGCTTATAGACGCATTCACCGACGAAGCCTTCAGCGGCTCACCGGTCGGGGTAGTTTGTGATGCCGACCGTCTGAACGACGAACAGATGCAGAAGGTGGCCTCCGAACTGGTGGTGCCGGCGACGGCATTCGTGGTCGGGCGCAAAGACGAGAGCGTCAAGATGCGCTTCTTTACTCTCAGCACACAGGTCGAGATCGACGGACAGGCTGCTTTAGCCGCCGTCTCGGCCCTGGCCTGGGACGGCAAGCTGGGATCAACGGACGAATCGTCGACTATTGTTCTCGATACACTGGCCGGGAATTTCAGTGTGGAGATTGGCCCTCACCCGATATGCGGGGTGGAGGTCGGACTCACTTTCGACGATATCGGCTTCGAGCCCTTCGGCTACAGCCACGATCTGCTGGCCGGGGCGCTCGGGATGAGCCGTCAGCTGATTCCCGATCACTGGCCGCTGTCAATCGTCAGAGCCGGCGCTGGGGCGCTTGCGGTGCCAGTCTCTACCATCGAGGGGCTGGACGCAGCGCGCCCGGACCACGAGGCCTTGCTGCAGTTATCTGCCAAGATAGACGTAAGCCGCATCATGCTCTACAGCTGGCAAGGACCTGTCGATCTCTATTGCCGCGGCTTCGCCCCGGCTATCGGGGTGCCCGAAGAGCCCGTATCAGCCTGCGGCCTTGCGGCCGTGGCCGCTTTAGTCGTCCGTGAACGCGCCCTGCAACTCAGCCCGCCGCTCTCGCGATTGACGGCCGAGCAAGGCCTGCTGCTGGGTCGTCGCGGCCAGGCCAAGATCGAAGTGGCCCACAAGGATCGCGAGGTCGGCAGCCTGCGAATTCGCGGCACGGCGGTCAAGACCATGGATGGAAGATTGCTAAGGCCGTGAGGAATGCGATGAAAAGGATACAGGCTGCACTTGCGCTGCTCCTGGCAGTCGCAGGCTGTTCTCCTGCGGGCAGTAGCAGTAGCGGCTTCGAGCCGTTCATGCCTCCGGAAAGCGATCATCCGGCGGTCGATCGCTCTTATCTCCAGGAGTTCAACCATACATCGAACGAACTCGAGCCCGGCATCGGCGCGCTGGTATCGGTACTGATACCCCCGGCCGATCTTTCCGGATTCGAGACGCCGACTCAGCTGACCCCGCGCGGACTGGTTACCCATGACGACCAGCAGAACTTGCATATGATCGAGATCGACGCGGCCGAACCCGATCTCGTCGCGGCGGCGTTCTGCCCGGGCGGCCTTGTTCTGGCCGGCCCCGCCGGCCTGTACTTTTACGAGGCCGGAGATCTCATAAAAGTGCAGGCGCCGGCTGACCTGCAGATAAACGGCCTGGCCCCCGGAGCCTCCCGGGTCTACCTGCTTACAAACCAGGGTCTGGGCTGGGCGCTCGACAAGAGTTCGATCCACTGGCCCGCAGGCGACCCGCCGGTAAGCGCCGCTACAGAGGACGGTGACGAGTTGTTCACCGGAGGAGATGGTTTCGTGGCCGCCTACCCGACTCCGACTGGAGATACGCTGGCCGCGCCGGACTGGACGCTGGATAGCGCTGGCGGCCTTACCACGGGCGCAGTGGCCGGGATTGTCACGGGTGTACGGCTGCCGCTTACGCTCGATCTGGTGGTGGCCGGTTCCGGGGGCATCCAGGGTTTCGATCTTGCCGGCGGCTCGCCGCAGGCGCTGGATGTCGCAGCTTTCGCGCCGGATCGCGTGCCCCTCGATCAGCCGACGTCGGCCTTACAGACTTCGGACGGTGGAATCCTGCTGACTACTCACGGCGGGGCCTGCCGCCTGATGGATCGCGGCAGCGGGCCCGAGTGGCGGGTCTACAACGCAGAGCGCTGGCTTCCCGACGAGGAGGTGCGCGCGGCGGCCACAGATGCCGATCTTGGGGACGGCCCGATCTATTTCGCCACCGCCGGCGGGTTGGCCACAGTCACGGCCGAGCGTATGACACTCGAGCAGAAGCTCGAGCCTTTCGTCGAGCGGATCCTCGCCCGCCACGATCGCGACGGGGCGGTGGCCGATTCGCACCTGACTAAAAAAGGCGACCTGTCGAGCAACATCCCCTGGGATTCGGACAACGACGGGGGCTGGACCTGCTACTGGATCTTGGCGGAGTGTTTTCGTTACAAGGTCACCGGCGACCCCGAGGCCAAGGCGCATTTCGACAAGTCGCTCGATCGCATGCTGAGCTTCAGGACGCTGACCGGCACCGACTACTTCCTGGCCCGGGCGGTTATCCGAAAAGAAGGTTGCGTGCTCGACGACTGCGATGATCCCGACGACGGTGAATGGTTCACATCGCCGGACGGCGAGTGGTGGGTCAAGGGCGATACTTCCAACGACGAGGTGACCTCGCACATGTTCATGATGGGTCACGCCTACGATCTGTGCGCCGATGAAGACCAGCGCCAACGTATCCGCGCCCACGTGGACGGCATCGCGGGCGGTATCATCGAACACGGTTACCAGCTTCTCGATATCGACGGCAAGGTGACCACCTACGGTCAGTTCGATCCGGCCTACATCAACGATTCACCCCAGGGCATGTACGGTGACGGCGGGCATCGCTCGGCCCAGGCTATCGCCATTTTCGACCTGGCCTACTACATGACGGCCGATCAGAAATATCTCGACGCCGAGCACGAGCTGATAGACGAGCAGCACTACGACCAGAACATCGTGCACGAATCGGAGTATCCCTTCAGGGCCGGAAGCGGCGACGGAGACGAGCTGGTCACCCAGGCCTTCTTCGTACTATTGCGCTACGAGCAAGACCCTGCTTTGCGCGCCCTGTGGATCGAGGGCTGGCGGCGCACCTATTCGAACATTCGCCTGCAGCAGGCGGCCTTCTGGGACATGACCAACGCCGTGCTGGGGGGCGACGATCCCGAGTTCGAAAACGCGGCCAGGTGGCTCAGACTGGCCCCGGTAGACATGATCCGCTGGAACCAGCACAACTCGCAGCGCCGCGACCTGGCTCCGGCCCCGAACTATTATCACGACGACGGGCGCATGCGCTCGGACGGCATGATCATTCCCTACGACGAGCGCCGCTGCGATCGCTGGAACACCGACCAGTTCAGGGTGGACGGCGGCATGGGCGGCCTGCGTGAGATGGACGGCGCGGACGTGCTCGAGCCCTACTGGATGGGGCGCTACTACGGTTTCATCGTCGGCGAATAACCGCGACAAAAAGCCCGGCACAGAAAACGCCTGACAAGCGAATCTCAGCAAACCTGGAGTGCGGAAAAACCTTCTGATTTGACAGCTGAGCAGATGTGTCGGAAAATACGAAGTCTTATTAGTTTAGAGATAGGAACCAGTTTATTGCGGTAGGAAGGTTGCTGAACATGGTCGCCGAGGAGATACTCTCCTTTCTAAAGGAACGCAAATCCGACCTCCATCGTCGCTTTTCCGTGCTTCGAATCGGTTTATTCGGATCATATGCTCGCGGCAGCAACAATGCCGAGAGCGATATCGATATTCTGGTTGAATTGGAAGAACCGACATTCGATCATTATATGGATCTGAAATTTTTTCTCGAGGAACACTTCGGCGGATCCGTCGATCTGGTTCTTGCTGATTCTCTGAAAGAAAGGCTAAAGGTGAGTCTCCTGCAAGAGGTGGCCTATGCCTAGAGACTACCGCTTGTATCTTGACGATATCATTGAGGCCATAGCGCGGATTCGTGAATATTCTTCGGGACTCGACGAGGAAGGGATCGCGAGTGATCGGAAAACACAGGATGCCATTGTTCGTAACCTGGAGATCATAGGGGAGGCAGCCAGGAGTCTTCCTGACGAGATCAAGGAAAGAGCGGCTCTGGTTGATTGGCGCAAGTTCGTGTGACTGAGAAACGTACTCATTCACCAGTACTTCGGTGTGAACATCCCGATTCTGTGGGATATTGTCCAGAACAAGCTGACCGCTCTCGAACAAAACTGCGTCAACCTGATGCAAGATCTTGGCGGCTGAATTTTTTATAGAGAACCCGTTCAGATTCTATCCAGGCATGGATGATAAAATCCTCGCCTATCTCGGCCCGCAGGGGCTGACGGCGCTCATTACCCAGCTGGTGAAGTCGACCGCGTCGGTGCGGTTCATCGAGATGCGCTGGAAGACGTCCGCCGACTGGCCCCAGTAGTTCTGGTGGGCTATCACCTGTCCGTTCGAAGTGGCCGTGGTCAACTCGATCTGGTCGTTGGGATCTGCCAGATCCAAATACTCGGCCGAGGTCACCTCCACCAGGTTGTTGTAGTTGGAGGACGTGCTGTAGCTCTGGTAGAGGCTGACCCGCAGGTCGTCGGTGTCGTCGGCATCGGCCCAGGTCCAGCCCTCCCAGGTGCTGGAGTGAGAGTCGATGTTGGAGCCGCTGCCGGTCTGCAGGTAGCCGGTCGCATAATAGGCGTAGTTGAAGTGAAAGTAGACCCTGACGACCCGGCGCCCGTTGGGCGTGGCCCAGCTGCTCGAGTTAGATGTCCCCGAAGAGTAGGGTCCGCTCAGGGTCAGGGTGGCTGAAGGATCCGTCGAGGTCGTCTCCAGCGAGTTGACCAGCGAGTTGCCGAAGATGTTGCAGCTCGATATGTTCGGCTGCGGGTAGGGGCTGCCGCGGCTCTCGACCACGATGCCCGGCAGGTTGTTGAACTTGACGTTGGTGTAGGTCAGAGTCCCGCTCGAATTGCCCAGGTAGCGCAGGCCCTCCGCCCCGTTGTAAAGGAAGGCGCAGTGATCGATGTCCCAGCTCGAGTTGTCCAACACGATACCCGCGCCGTCGTTGTCGTGAACGTTCGAGTCGGTCAGGCTGCAGTTTCCATTGCCGGCGGCCTGAATCGCGTCTCCGGGATTGTTCTGGATCTCGATGTAGCTCAAGGCGGCGCCCGTGGTCCCGGCGACTCTGATGCCCACGTCCATGTTGTTCTGCAGCAGGATCTGGTCGACGGTGCAGTTGTCGGCGTTGTTCAGGTACAACCCGTAGAGGTTGTTGCTTTCGAAGCTGCAGTGCTGAACGCTCGATGCGTCCTGCAATTCGAGCCCGATGTGGCCGTAGGTGAAGTCGGCGTATGAGATCGAACTGGTGCCCGAGCCGGCCAGGCGCACGCGATCGAAAGACGAGGTCGTCGGCGACGAGCCATGGGGCATGAACTTGACGGTATTGCCGGCGGTGCCGGACACGCTCAGGGTGCCCGCGACGTACAAACCATAGTCGCCGATGCCGTCGAAATCCTGATCGATCGGCACGAACTGCACCTGGGTGCCGGCATCGATTGTAAGCGTCTCGGCAGAAGGCACATTGGTGTCTCCGGTGATGTAGATCGTTCCGCTCCATGTCTCGCTCGAAAGATCTCCGGCCTTGTAAGGCCCGGTGTCCCAGGTGGCGTCGAAAGGCACGCCGACGAATCCCTGGATGTCGACGGCGCCGGCCGAGTTGTAGTCGATGTGATCGAGCACGTTGGGGAAGGCGCCCCAGTAGTTGTAGCGGGCGTTGACCTGCCCGGAATGAACCGAGACGGACATCTCGAGACCGACGCCCACCTGGGCGCTGTACTCTACCTGGGTGACCTTGACCAGGTTCGAGTAGTTACTCGATGTGCTGTAGCTCTGGTAGAGGCTGACCCGCAGGTTGGTTGTCTGGAAGGAGTCGGTGTCGACCCAGCCGGCCCAGGTGCTGGAATGAGAGCTGATGTTCGAGCCGGCGCCGGTCTGCAGGTAGCCGGTAGCATAATAACCATAGGTGAAGTCGAAGTAGGCCCTCTGGATGGTGCCTCCGTTGGGAGTGCTCCAGGTACTGGAGTTGGACGTCCCGGACGAGTAGGGACCGGAGAGAGTCAGGGTGCCGGAGGGATCGACGGTGGTCTCGGTTGTTCCACCGACGACCGAGTTGCCGTAGATGTTGTTGTAGTTGATGGCCGGGTGCGGATGAGTTCCGGCGCTCTCGGCCCGGATGCCCACGTCGTCGTTGTAGGTGATCTCGGAGTGTACAAGCGTGCCGTCCGAACCTCCCTTGTATTTGATTCCCATTCCGCGGTTGTCGGTCACGGTGCAGTCGGAGATATCAATGTCGGAATTGGTAAGATCGATGCCGTTAGCGCCGTTTTGCGAGATGTTGCAGGTGGTCAGGCTGCCGCCGTTGCTGCCCGAGAGGCTCAAGCCGGCAGAGCCGTTGCCCTGGACCGTGATGTCGCTCATGGTCACGTTGGCGCTGTTGTTGATGACGATGCCCTGGCCGTCGTTCTGGGTAGCCTCAATGCCTGAGAGAGAGGCTCCGTCGGCACCGTTCAGGTACAAGCCGTAGGTTTTGTTGGAGCGGAAGATCGAATTGGTGACGGTCGAGGCGTTCTGGATTTCGAGCCCTATGTCAGCGTACTCGACAATGGCGTAGTCGAAGCTCGACGGCGTGGATCCGTCGACCAGGATTCCCTGCCAGGCGCCGGGCTGCTTGTGGGCCGAGCCGTAAACCGTGAACAGCACCGGCTCCTCGCTGTTTCCGTTGACGTGAACCTCGCCGTCGATGGTAATGCCGAAATCTCCGATGCCGTCGACGTCCTGGTCGAGAAACATGACCAGGATTTGGGTATTGGGATTGATGGTCAATACCTCACCGGCCGGCACGGTGACCGAGCCGGTGACGATGATCGTCCCGTACCAGGTCGTGGTGGTTATCGTGCCTCCGACCGTCTGCTGGCTGGCCAGATCCACAGTGCGATCGGTCGAGTCGGTCTGCAAGACGCTGTCGCGAACTTCCATGGTGATGGTGTACTGCCCGTCGACGGGGAAAGAATGGGTCAGCACCTTGGTGGTGCTCCAGCTGGTGTCCCAGTTGCCGTCGCTCTCCCAGTCCCAGCGAACCTCGAGATCGGCCATGGCCGTCTCGACGTCCGAGCACGAGGTGGCGTCTACGGTTACCTCTAAAGCGTCGGAAATTGTGGCCGTGAAGTCGGCCACCGGCGCGTAGTTCTTGACCTCCAGAAATACCGGTTGCGACTGGCCCATGCCGATCGGGTTGTTGTTGTCGTAGGCCCTGGCTTGCAAGGTGATGGTCGAACCGGTCACGGCGCCGACCGGAACGGTGTAGTCGAACTCGTAAGGCGCAGTCGTGTCCTCGCCCTGTTGTACGCCGTCGGCCAGCAGCACCACTCGCGTGACGCCGTAGCCGCCCTGGCCGTTGGCGTCGACCAGCACGCTGTGATACTGCCCCTGGGTCGTGTCGATCGTGCCCTGGGGCCGGATGATGCGAACCTCGGGAATGTCGCTGGCGCCGATGGCCACCTGGCAGGTAGTGCTGGCCGGGGCGCCGTCGTCGTCGGTCACGGTCAGGCTTACGGTGAACGTGTTTTCAGTGGTGAACGAGTGCGTGATGGAGGGATTTGCGCCGTTGTCGTAGTTGCCGCTGCCGTCTCCAAAGTTGAAGGTGTAGTTAACGATCGTGCCGTCGTCGTCATACGAGGACGAGGCGTCGAAGTCGAGCGCCTCGCCGATCTGTCCCGAGCCGGGACAGAACAGGACTGCGTGGGGCTGGTTGTTGGGATTGTCGGTGACGACTACCTGCAGGCTGTCCGAACCGGTGCCGCCCTGATTGTCGGTGACGGTCAGGACTACGGTATAGGTGTTGGCCGCGCTGAAGGTGTGGTTGATGTCCGGATTGGCCCCGTTGTCGACGTCTCCCGTGCCGTCGCCGAAGTTGTAGCTGTAGTTGACTACGGTGCCGTCGGGATCGTAGGAGCTCGAGCCGGAGAAAGAAGCGGCGACGTTGACCGTGGCGGTGACATCGCCTGAAAGCACCGCCACCGGTTGCTGGTTGACGGGTGCGCTTATGTTGATAGTGACCAGGCTGCTGTCGACGCCCTGGTAAGAGGCCTTGATCTGGGCCTGGCCCTCGCCGCTGCCGGTGGCCCGGCCCTTGGTGCCCGGGGCGTTGGAGACGATCGCCTTGGTTTCGTCGGACGACGACCAGTAGGCCAGCGCGGTGATGTCGCGATCGACGCTGTCCGAGTAGTGTCCCATGGCCGTGTACTGTACGGTCTCGCCAACGGCGATCGAGGCGTCAACAGGCGTTACGGCAATGCTCTCCAGGCTTGGGGCGATGACCTCGAGCCTGACAGAGTTGCTGTCGATTGCGCCCTTGGTGGCGCTGATGTATGTTATGCCCACCGCCAGAGTGGTGGCCACGCCCTTGGAGCCGGCCGTGTTCGAGATGCCGGCAACTCCCGCGTCGGTCGAATCCCAGGTCACGTCGTCGGTGATGGTCAGGTTGCTGCCGTCGGTATAGTGCCCGGTGGCCGTAAAGTTCACCTGCGAGCCGAGGACCACCGACTGGTTGTCGGGCGCCACGGTGATCGAACTGAGACTTGCCGACGTGACCGAAAGCTGAACCGGGCTCGAGGCCACGCCGTTGCCCGAGGTGCACCAGACGGTGGTGCTGCCCACGCCGATGGCGGTGGCCTGGCCGTTATCGCCTGCCGCGTTGCCGATGTCGGCCACCAGCGTGGAACCGACATGCCAGGTGACGATCTCGGTAACTTCGGCCTGCGAGCTGTCGTTGAAAGTTCCCATGGCGGTGTATTGCAGGTGCTCGCCCACCGGCAACGTGGCGTTGTTGGGCGTGACGACGATCGAGACGATCTCGATGTCACGTACCCTCAGAGTCTGCGTTCCGCTGATTCCCGAGAGGGTGGCCGAAATGGTCGTCGTTCCGTCCGTCAGGCCGGTGGCCAGGCCCTTGCTGGCATCGGCATTGGAGACGATGGCGACCGTCTTGTCGCTCGAATCCCAGGTTGCGCTGGAGGTAATGTCCACCATGCTTGAATCGCTGTAGTGCCCGAAGGCGGTAAAATGCAGCTGCTGTCCGATGGGCAGGCTGGGGGCGACGGGGGAAAGCTCGATTGACACGAGGTCGGCTGAACTGACCGTCAATGTCACGTGCGGGCTCGAGATCGCGCCCAGTTCGGCCCAGATCTCCGCGCTGCCGACCGCCAGCGCATCGGCCTGGCCGACGTGCTGGACGTTGAAGACGGCCGTTGCCTCGTCATCCGAGTGCCAGCTGACCATGTCGGTGATCGTCAGGATCTGGCCGTCGGAATAGTGGCCGGTGGCACTGAACTGTACCTGGGTGCCCACCGGCACGCTGGGGGCCGCGGGCTCGATTGAGATTGTCTGCAGGCTGGCCGAAGTTACCGTCAGCGTAACCGGGCTGCTGATCGTGCTGCCGCTGATTGCGGTAACCGACGTCGTGCCCTCGGCCAGGGCCGTGCAGTAGCCTTCTTCTCCGGCCGTTGCCGAGAAATCGGCCACCACCTTGTTGGAACTCATCCAGGTGACCACCTTGGTCAGGTCGGCCGTCGAGTCGTCCGAGTAGGTTCCGGTGGCCTTGAAATGCTGTGTGGTTCCCAGCGGCAAGGTCGGTCCCAGGGGCGAGACGGCGATCGACACCAGTGCGACCTCGGTCACGGTGACCGCGGCCGGGTCGCTGGTCAGGTCATCCGCCCGGGCGGTAATATCGCTGCCGCCGGACGCCAGGCCGATGGCCACACCCTTGGAGCCCGGGTTGTTGGAGATTGCCACTATTGTGGGGTTAGAGCTTTCCCAGATAACCTCGTCGGTGATCTCATGGCTCGATCCGTCCATGAAGGTTCCCATGGCCACGAAGCTCAACGAGGCCCCGAGCTGAAGCTGGGCAGTTGTTGGTTCGAGGCTGATCGACATCAGCCGGTTCTCTTGTCCGACCACCTCGAGCACTGCCGCCGGATCGCTGGTGATGTTGCCGGCGGTGGCCGTTATCAAGGTGGTGCCGCCTTGGCTCACGCCCGTGGCCAGGCCGTTCGCGTCGATGGTGGCCACCGACTCGTTGGTCGAGTGCCAGACGACTTCGGGGCTGATGTTGCGGGTGGAGCCGTCATCGAATTGGCCGACGGCGCTGAACTGTTTGGTCTCGCCCACGGTGATCTTGGCCGACTCGGGTTGCACCGAGATGCCCAGCAGGCGAGCGTTCTGGGTGGTGCCCGAACTGCAGCCGGCTAAAATCATGCCGGTCGTAAAAAGAACAGTCGTGACCGCCAAAGCCCATCGATTCAGCTTCATTTCGTCCTCCTGGTCATACATTAGTTTCGAACGGTTTTCGCATTCTCGTTGTTTACCCGGCCGCCTGTCAAGGCCCCACGACATGGGTCGAAAAAAAAGCTCGCCAGTTGGCAGACGGAAGATATTTCCGGATTCCGGCGGATCCCTGAACCGGCCGTAATTGCATTCGGGCCGGCCCCGGGGCCATAATCATTGCGGAGGTGAATCATGGTCGTTCTGGAATTCAGCATGTATCCTTTGGACAAGGGCGAGAGCCTGAGCAGCTACGTCGCCCGCAGCCTGGATATCATCGACAAAAGCGGCCTTGACTACGAGTTGCACGCCATGGGGACGCTGATCGAGGGCGAATTCGACGAGGTCATGGACGTGGTTCGCGACTGTTACCAGGCCATGTCACAGGACTGTGAGCGGATCGCCTGCAGTATAAAGCTCGACTATCGCAAGGACCGCCAAGGCCGCCTGAAATCGAAGATCGCTGCCGTCGAGAAAAAAGTCGGGCGGGAACTCAGTAAGTAGGCAGACAACTTCAATCGGGCATGCAGACCGATACGCCCGAGATGGCCTCGCAGTGCCAGCCGGCGCCGCCGTTCGGGCAATCCTGGAACGGATCGTTGCTGTAGCAGGTGTAGCCGCACCAGCAGGTCGACTGGTCGGTCCACAGGCAGATAGACGGCGCCGGGCATCCGGAGCCGCCTCCCGAACAATCGCACTGGTCGGCGCAGAAGCCGTGCATATACTGGTCGCCGAACAGCAGGCAGTCGAGACCCTCGGCGCAGCCGCCGGTCGTGGGATCGCAGAAGTCTCCCTGTTGGCCATCGGCGCCGCCGACACACTGTCCCTGCGGGGTGCAGTGCAGCCCCGGCGGGCAGTCCCAGTCGTTGTAGCATTCGCGCGGCTGGACGCACTGGCCGTCCTGGCACTCCATGCCCGGCGGGCAGTAGACGTCGGCGCAGGGATCGTAGACGCAGAAGAAATTGTCACAGCGATAGTTTTCGGGGCAGTAGGAGTCGTCCAGGCAGGCCTGGACGCAGAAGCCCATGATGCACCACTGGCCGCTGGGACAGTCGGGATCCGAGAAGCACTGTTGCCCCTGGCAGATGCCGTTGACGCAGAACTGGCCGGCAGGACAGTCGGCCTGGCTGCCGCACGGATCGCGCACGCAGCCGCCGCCCTCGCAGTGCCAGCCCGGCTCGCAGCGCACGCCGGCGCAAGGATCCTGGTAGACGCACTGGCCGCCTATGCAATGGTAGTACGAACCGGGACAGTCGTAGTCCGACCAGCAGTCGGGCGAGTAGGAACACTGGCCGTCTATGCAACTGAACTGGTCGGGACAGTCGGCATCCGAGAAGCACTCGGGCTCAAAGATGCACTGGCCGTCGATGCAGCGCTGGCCTGGGGGGCAGTCGAAGTCGTTGACACATTCCGGGCGCGGCAGGCAGATGCCTTGCTGACACATGAAGCCCGGCGGGCAGTCGTTGTCGGTGAAGCACTCGGGCTGCGAGACGCACTGGCCGTCGATGCAGCGCTGGCCGTCGGGGCAGTCGAAGTCGGTCGTGCACTCCGGCTCGACGCAGCTTCCGTCAATGCACAAGTATCCGGCCTGGCAGTCCCAGTCGCTGTAGCACTCGGGCTCGACGCAGCTGTTGTCGATGCAACGCTGGCCGGCGGGGCAGTCCCAGTCGTTTACGCACTCAGGCACGAAGACACAGGAGCCGTTATCGCAGACGAAGCCGGGCGGGCAATCGGAATCCGAGTAACACTCGGGGTTGTAAATGCACTGGCCGTTGATGCAAGAGAAACCCGGACGGCAGTCCTGGTCGGAGAAGCACTCGGGAGCGTACTGGCAAGTGCCGTTGACGCAACGATAGTTGGGCGGACAGTCGGCATCCGAGTAACATTCCGGCTTGAAGACGCAGGAGCCGTTTATGCAAAAATAATCCGGCGGGCAGTCCTGGTCGGAGAAGCATTCTGGCATGTACTGGCAATAGCCGTCGATGCACTGGTATCCCGGCGGGCAGTCCTGGTCGGAGTAGCACTCGGGGTTGTACTGGCAGTAACCGTTGATGCAGCTGTAGCCCACAGGACAGTCGTCATCGGAGGAGCATTCGGGGTTGTAGACGCACTGGCCGTTGATACACGCGTAACCGGGCAGGCAGTCGCCGTCCGAAGTGCACTCGGGAGTGTATTGGCAGGTTCCGTTGATGCAGCGGTAGCCGGCCGGGCAATCCTGGTCGCTTATGCACTCGGGTTTGTAGATGCACTGGCCGCCGATGCAGACGAAACCCGGGGGGCAATCCTGATCCGTGTAGCACTCGGGCATATACACGCAGCGGCCTTCGATGCACACGTTCATGGGCGGGCAATCACTGTCGTTCTGACATTCCGGCTGCAAGACGCACTCGCCGTCCTGGCACTCGTAGCCCGGCGGGCAAGTCACATCGGCGCAGGAGTCGTATACGCACTTGTTGTTCTCACATACATAGCCCACAGGACAATCCGAGTCGTTCAGGCACATCGCGATGCAGTAACCCATCAGGCACCACTGGCCCGGTGGGCAGTCGGAGTCGTTGCTGCACTGCTGGCCCTGGCAGACGTTGCCCACGCAGTACTGCCCCGGTGGGCAGTCGGCGTTGGTCTGGCACGAGTCCTGGATGCACTGGCCGCCCTCGCAGTGCCAGCCGTCCGCACAAGTGATGTTCTCGCAGGGATCGTGGAAGATGCACAGGCCGTTTTCGCAGCGGTAGAAAGGCCCGGGGCAGTCGGCGGCGCTGAAACATTCCGGGGTGTAGACGCACTGGCCTTCTATGCAACTGTGCTGCGGCGGGCAATCCTGATCGCCTGAGCACTCGGGGTTGTAAACGCATTGGCCGCTTGCGCAGCGGTAGCCGGGCGGGCAGTCGTCATCGGTGTAGCACTCGGGGGTGTGGGTGCACTGGCCGTTTATGCAGTGATAACCCGCCGGGCATTCTTCATCGGTATGGCACTGGCCGTAGTAGATGCAGGTGCCGTTTTCACACTGGTACTGTGGAGGACAGTCGCGGTCGTCGCGGCACTCGCCGACGAACAGGCAGTTGCCGTCGACGCATATGTAGCCCTGAGAGCAGTCCGAGTCGCGGAAGCACTCGGGGCAGATTCCCTGGCGGCCCTGCCAGTCACTGCAACTCATTCCCGGCGGGCAGCCGGGCTGGTCGCAGCAGAAACAGGCCATCCCGTCCGGCGAGTAGTCGCAGCGACCGGCGCTGCAGCACATTCCCTGGTTGCAGTCGCAGTCGATCCGGCATTCGGGCTGCACCGGCAGGCAGTGTCCGTTGGCGCAGTAGTAGCCGTCCGGGCAGTCGCTGTCGCTCTTGCATTCCGGCGAGTAGATGCAACTATGATCGATGCAGACATAACCCGCCGGGCAATTGGCGTCGGACTCGCACTCTGGAGCGTACACGCAAAGGCCGTCGACGCACTGGTAGTTCTGCTGGCAATCGCTGTCAGTCGTGCAAGGAAGGCCGTCGGGTATGCACTGGTTGTTTGTACAATGAAATCCCTCCGGGCAATCTTTGTCTATCTGACAGATCACGTCCGGTATGCATTGCCCGGCAACGCAATGGAAGTCCTCGGGGCAATCGCTGTCCGCCTGGCAGGGCGTCACGTCGGGCACGCACTGACCGCCTTCGCAGATCAATTCGTCGGGGCAGTCGCTGTCGCTCTGGCAACCGCTCGGCAGGCAGCGCAAGTGCCCGTCGCCGATATCGGTACACTCGCTGCCCGGCTTACAATCGGCGTCGCTCTCGCAGACCTCGGGCATGGTGCGCCCGCAGCCGCAGAAAAATAAAAGAACCGAAACAGAGCCGGCAACGGCACAGACAGCAAGACATCGTTTCATCTCACACCTCATCGCTTTCCAGGGGAGGTTCCATGTTCATATGCAGCTACCACGCATTCATCGATCATCAATCTTGGTACCTACATTCTAGGCAAGAGTCGGGCCGGGAATCAAGGTCATGACAAATTTACAGCTACCACATTTACCTACACATGGCGTTTGACGGATGGGGTGCCAACGACGTACAATCCGCTCTGGCTGGCACAAGGAGCTGTCCATGGTTGACGAGAGCAACAAGCGCGGCTCGGCGCGCAAGGAGATGTTCAGAGTCTGTCGTTACAACATAGAGGGACGCGAGTACGCCGACCTTTCCACCAACGTCTCCGACCATGGTATCTTCATCAAGAATTTCTCACCGCCGCCGATCGGGACCGGAGTGACCCTGTCTTTCAAGTTGCCCGAGGAGTGGGGCAACCAGCCTTTGAAGATCAGCGGCCGGGTGGCCCACGTCAACAACGATTCCGATCCGCACAAGCGCGGCATGGGTATCGAGTTCGTCTCGGTTGTCTCCGATTCAGTGCCGATGATCGAGTATTTCGTGCGCGAGATATTCCGGCGCCAGGGCGCCGGCGCCAAGGACGCCCCTGAAACTGCCGCCGGCGGATCGGCCGGCGGATCGGCCGGCGCTTCGGCCGGCGCTTCGGGTGGATCGTTGAGCTATGAGTACAGGATCATCAAGAATAGCGAGCCCCAAAAGTGAGTGAAGCGGGCGGGCAAGAGCAAATGGACCAAGCGGCCGACGAGAGGCGGCGGCGCGCCCGTCGCATCAGCCACGAGGCCATCGTGCACTACCAGATCGGCCAGAGCGAGTTCGTAAATCTCAGCTCCAACGTCTCCAGCGACGGGATCTTCATCAAGAATTTTTCACCCCCTCCGGTCGGCACCAAGCTCAAGATCAAGGTTCAGCTTCCCGGCCCGGACGAGCAGTTGCAGGTGCACCTGCTGGGCGAGGTCGTGCGGGTGGTCGACAGCGTCGGGGTGGACGAGCGGGGCATGGGTGTTCAATTCACGGCTGTCCAGGCGGACAGTCCCAAGGCGATACATCGTTTCGTTGCCGACATCTACGAGATCGAAAAACTCCCCGACTCGCAGGTCAGCCTGGATCCGGACAACGGCGAATACAGCTATTCGCCCGAAGCGCAGGAGGTCTTGCGTTTCAACCCGCAAGACCCGCTTCCGGCGGCAGGCAGTTACGAGGGACTTTCGCAGCACAGGCTGCTGAAAAGTCTCCTGCTGGTAGTTACCGGGATCCTCCTGGGCGGAGGCCTGGTCTTGCTCTTCTTCCTGGTTCGCTGACGTCGTGGCCTATGATCGCAAGGACGGCTGGTACCGCAAGGCCAAGCGCGAGGGCTACCGCTCGCGAGCGGCTTACAAGTTGATCGAACTGGACCAGAAGCTAGGCCTTTTCAAAAAGGGCATGCGCGTGGTCGACCTGGGCTGCGCCCCCGGGGGTTGGCTGCAGGTGGCCGCCGCGCGAGTCGGCCGCCGCGGCCGTGTGGTCGGGGTGGACTTGCTGCAAACGCAGCCGCTGGCCGAAGAACAGGTGAAACTAGTATCGGGCGACGTGACGCAGTCGGACACATGCAAGCGGCTGGCCGGTCTTCTGGGAGGGACGGCCGACCTGGTGCTCTCCGACATGGCTCCGAACACGTCGGGAGTGGGCTTTCAGGATCACGTTCGCAGCATCGAACTGGTGCGTCAGGCGAGCGAGTTGGCCGCGGCGCTATTAGCCTCAGGGGGCGCGCTGCTGGCCAAGGTGTTCGACGGGCCGGATCTGGATTCGCTGCTCGGCGAGCTTAAAGATTCTTTTGGCCCGCCGCGCAGAATTCGGCTAAAGTCCACGCGAAAAGGATCGCGAGAGATATACCTCTTCGCCAACAGGAAAGAGGATCAAAGCAATGCCGATTGACGCAGCCCGGGATGACGAAGCGCTAAGGAACGTTGCCGAAAAATTTCGTGACGATTTTGAAACGCTCACCGACGAAGTCTCGAAGGTCATCGTCGGCTACCGTGATATCATCGAGGCGCTGCTGAGCTGCCTGCTGTGTTCGGGCCATGCCCTGTTGGAGGGCGTGCCCGGCATCGGCAAGACGCTGCTGGTCAACTCGCTGGCCGAATGCCTGAGCCTCGACTTCTCGCGAATCCAGTTCACTCCCGACCTGATGCCGGCCGACGTCACCGGCACCAACATCATCGTCATGGACCAGAACGGATCACGTGACCTGCGCTTCAAGCGCGGGCCGATCTTTGCAAACGTGGTTCTGGCCGACGAGATCAACCGGGCCACACCGAAGACCCAGTCGGCCTTGCTCGAGGCCATGCAGGAGAGCACGGTCACGGTGGCCGGGCAGAGCTATCAATTGTCAGAGCCTTTCATGGTACTGGCCACCCAGAACCCGCTCGAAATGGAGGGAACTTATCCCCTGCCGGAAGCCCAGATGGATCGCTTCTTCTTCAAGGTCCTGTTCCCCTTCCCGGGTCGTGCGGAGATTGCCGAGATCATCGAGCGCACGACTCAGAACGAGATGCCGAAACTGGAAAGCGTAATGGGGGCCGAGCGCATCATGGCCATGCGCCGCACGGTGCGGGATGTCCCGGTTGCAGAGACGGTCGGCAACTACGCCATCGGACTGGTGCTGGCCACCCACCCCAAGTTGCCCGAAGCGGCGCCGATCGCCAAGAAATACCTGCGCTATGGCGCAAGCCCTAGAGGTGCCCAGGCGTTGATCCTTGGCGGCAAGGTACAAGCGCTGTTGGACGGGCGCTTCAGCGTATCACGTGACGATATCAGGGCGGTGATGCACATGGCGCTGCGCCATCGCGTGGTGCTCAACTTCGAGGGTGAGGCCAGCCAGCTCGGTCCCGACGAGATCATCTCCGAGATCGCCGCGGGAGTTAAGTGAGGCTCGCCATGAAGAAACAGGACGACAAGGATCGGCGCAACTTCGAGCGGCTGGAGCGCCGCGACTCCATCAAGGTCAAGGAGTTCAGCTATCCCGAGCGGGGCCGCTACCAGAAGGCCAGGATCATCGACATCTCGGGAGGGGGACTGCAAATCGAAACCTCGCGCCACTTCCAGGAAAAGGCAGTCTTGAAAATCGAGATGAACTTCACCGGCTGGCAGCGTTACACGCACGGATTCTTGAAGTACTTCGGATCGGCCGCAAGTAGGCCCTTGGTGGTGCTGGCCGATGTGGTGCGCTGCAAGTCGCTGGTGGCCGGGCACAAGTACGAAGTGGCGCTGATCTTTTCCGGAATCGACGAAATGCACAGGCAGGCTCTAATCCGCTTCATCAAGGCCGAGATTCTCACCAAGCCCTGAGAAGATATTGAGCGCCTTTTACGAAACCGTTTTTTTAGGAGGAGGCATAAGCTGCCTGGCGGCGGCGCGCTCACTGCGCGGCGATTCGATCCTTCTCGAACGCGAACAGCGTCCCGGCGGCCTGTGCAAGAGCGACAGCAAAGACGGGTTCACCTTCGATCGCACCGGACACTTGCTGCACCTTAGCGACCCTCGTGTGCGATCTCTGATCCGGCGCCTGCTCGGCGCCAACTTGAAAGAACTCAGACGTAACAGTTGGATCTTTTCCAACGAGGTCTACACCCGTTACCCGTTCCAGTCGCACTTCTACGGTCTGCCGCCGCGGGTGGCCGCCGAGTGCCTGCTGGGCGTGTTTCGCGCCCAGTCCGGCAAGCGGCGTGCTAAATCTGCGAATTTCGCAGCCTGGGTACGCGATCGTTTCGGCGATGGCATTGCCCGGCATTTCATGTTTCCCTACAACCGCAAGCTGTGGACCGTGCCGCCGGCCTCGCTTACGACCGAGTGGCTTCAGCGTTTCGTACCGCGGCCCGACCTGGAACAGGTGGTACGCGGAGCTTTCGAGGATCTGCCCGACCAGAGCGGTTACAACGCCAGTTTCTTCTATCCGAAAAAGGGCGGGATCAATGTCCTGCCGGCGGCGCTTGCCAAGGGCGTCTCCAAGCTGGAGTGCGGCGTAAGTGTGCGGAAAATAGAGATCGAATCCCGCAAGTTGGTTACATCAAGCGGGGATGTGATTGGTTTCGGCCGACTGGTTTCATGTATTGGGCTGCCAGAGCTGATCAAGATGATCCGTCCCGTTCCCGATCGGATCCGAAAGGCCGCCTGCAAGCTGCGCTGGTCGTCGGTTTACAATCTCAACCTGGGCCTGCGAGGAGTTCGAACCGACAAGCACTGGGTTTACGTGCCCGAGGACAAGTTCGCGCTCTATCGCTTCGGTTTTGCCAACAATTTTTCTCGTTCAGTCGCGCCTTTCGGGGCATCAAACGTATACTGCGAAGTGGCCTACTCGAGGCGCAGGCCGATTGACCATAAAAAGATCAGAAAGCGGGTTATCGACGACCTGTTGGCCATGCGGGTAATCGGCAGCCGCAAGGACATCATCCTGACGCACGAGTTCCGCTTGCCTATTGCCTATGTGACATATGACAAGAACAGGCGCGGCTCGGTTGCAACTTTGCTCAAGTTCCTGCAATCAAAAGACATTTTCTCAATAGGGCGCTACGGTCGCTGGGAGTACGGCTCGATGGAGGACGCCATTTCCCAGGGACTTTCTGTTGCCGCCACTCTTTCTTGACTGCTTTTGGTGATATTCCTTGACCCTGGTTTGCCTTCATGCTTTATTTCTGCGCAATTTTGAATGGAGGGAGTACAGAACTTCAGACTAAATTTATCACACCCTGGAGATTGACGTGATCAATAGAAGTGTCGCACGTCGCTACGCGAAGGCCTTGATGGATCTGGTGGAGGCCGACCCGGCCCCGGTCGCGGATAAACTGGCGCAGTTCAACCAGATCATCGAGACCAATCCAATTCTCAAAGAAGTGCTCACCAGCCCCGCTTTTCGCCAGCAGGAGCGTCGCAGGGTACTCGATCAGATCCTGAAACGACTCGGATGGGGCAAGCCGCTCGATCGCTTCATGGATTACCTGGTCGAGCACAGACGAGTCGTGCTTCTAAGCGCGATAGTCGAATCATTCACCGCGATGCTGGACGAGCAGGCCGGGAGAGTCCGGGTGCAGGTTTCAAGCGCCTTCGCACTCGACAAATCCGCTCAAGCCGGGCTCAAAACCGCGCTTGCCGGAGTGCTGAAAAAGGAAGTGGTCTTGCTGACCGGCACCGAACCCGAACTGCTGGCCGGTGTAAAGGTCAAGATCGGCGACCTGCTGATCGATGGAAGCCTGAAGACTCAACTCGACAATTTGGCTGACGTGTTGATACAACAACCAGCCTGAACAGAGGCATTCGAGGGAACCAAATGGAAATCAAAGCCGAAGAAATCAGTCGGATCATCAAACAGGAAATAGCCGATTACGACACTCGGATCGAAGTGGCCGAAACCGGCACCATCCTGAGTACCGGCGACGGCATCGCCCGCGTGCACGGGCTGCAGAACGTCATGGCCGGCGAGCTGGTCGATCTGCCCCACGGCATCCAGGGCCTGGTGCTCAACCTCGAGGAAGACAACGTCGGTATAGCCATCATGGGCGAGTACGACAAGATCCGCGAGGGAGACATGGTCAAGCGTACCGGCAAGATTGCCTCGGTGCCGGTCGGCAAGGAAGTAACCGGACGCGTGTTGGACGCCCTGGGTAAACCGATTGACGGCAAGGGTCCCGTGGCGGCCAAGGAAACCCGCGAGATCGAGTTGAAGGCGCCCGGCATCGTCAAGCGCCAGCCGGTCAAGGAGCCGCTGCAAACGGGCATCGTGGCCATTGACGCCATGATCCCTGTCGGTCGCGGCCAGCGTGAGCTGATCATCGGCGACCGCGGCACCGGCAAGACGGCTATCGCCATCGACACGATCATCAACCAGAAGAATACCGATGTCTATTGCATCTATGTGGCGGTTGGACAGAAGCAATCCACCGTCGCCCGCGTGGTGGACCGCCTGCAGAAGGAAGGGGCCATGGAATACACCACGGTCATCGCCGCCAGCGCCTCCGAGCCCGCCCCGCTGCAGTACATCGCGCCCTATTGCGGTTGCACAATGGGCGAGTGGTTCCGCGACAACGGTATGCACGCGGTCATCTTCTACGACGATCTTTCCAAGCAGGCGGTTTCATATCGCCAGTTGGCCCTGCTGCTGAGACGCCCCCCGGGCCGCGAGGCATACCCCGGCGACGTGTTCTACCTGCACAGCCGCCTGCTGGAGCGGGCGGCCAAGATGTCCGATGCCGAGGGCGGCGGTTCGTTGACGGCTTTACCGATTATCGAGACCCAGGCCGGCGACGTTTCGGCCTACATTCCGACCAACGTCATTTCGATCACCGACGGTCAGATCTTTCTGGAAACCGATCTGTTCTTCGCCGGCCAGCGCCCTGCGGTCAACTCGGGTCTGAGCGTATCGCGTGTCGGCGGGTCTGCGCAGATCAAGGCCATGAAGTCAATCGCCGGCATGCTGCGCATGGAACTGGCCCAGTACCGCGAGTTGAAGGCATTCGCCCAGTTCGGCTCCGAACTCGACAAGGCAACTCAAGATCAACTGGCCCGTGGCGCGCGCCTGATGGAGATTCTCAAGCAGGGACAGTACCAGCCCTACCCGGTCGAAGAGCAGGTGCTGATGCTCTACGCCGGAACGGCCAGCGACAAAGAAGGCCATAACTGGATCCGGCAGTACCCGGCCGATCTGATCACCCGTTACGTCGAAGAGCTGATCAAATACGCCCGCAAGGAGCATGCCGGCCTGCTAGATGAGATCATCAAGAAGAAAGTTCTCGACGACGACCTGCAGGCCAAGATGGACTCCTTACTTGAAAGCTTCCGCAAGGAATTCGCCAATCTGGTGGATGTCTCGGGAGACTGAGCGCTGAATCATGGCCAACCTCCAGCACATAAAGAAACGCATTCAGGCGGTTCGTAATACCGAGCAAATCACCAAGGCCATGAAAATGGTCGCGGCCGCCAAGTTTCGCAAGGCCCAGGAGGCGGTATTACGCGCGCGTCCATTCGCCCGCGAGATGCATAACACTCTCGGGCGCCTGGCCAGGCAGCACGAAGAGGTGACCGCACACCCGTTGATGGTCGTAAGAGAGCCGGCGGTATCAGAGGAGCTCTTCATTCTGACGTCAGATCGAGGGTTGTGCGGTTCATTCAACTCCAACGTGCAGCGGCGGGTAGAACATTACCTGCTCGACAACGACGAACGCCGTGACAGCATCTACCTTTCCACCATCGGCCTGAAGGGTCACCGCTACTTCTCCAGGCAGAAGATGCCCATCCAGCGCAATGTGGAAAATCTGCTGAATCACCCGAATTACCGCCGGGCGGCCGAACTGGGCGAGGAGTTGGCCGAGCGTTACGTATCGGGCAAGATCGACCAGATTTTGCTGGTGTTCAACAAGTTTCAGTCGGCGGTGCAACAGGAGGTCGTGTTTCGCAGACTGCTGCCGATCGAGACGCCGCAAGTCAGCGAGAGCGGCGGCGAGCAACGCGATTTTGTCGACTACCTCTATGAACCGAGCAAGGAAAAGCTTCTGGATCGCATCATCCGACGCTATTTAGCCAACCAGATCTTCATGTTCATTCTCGAGTCGGTGGCCAGCGAGCACGGCGCCCGGATGACGGCCATGGAGAACGCCACCGAGAACGCGGGCGAGATGATCCAGCAGTTGACCATGGTTTACAACAAGGCGCGCCAGGCCTCGATCACCAAGGAATTGATGGAGATCGTCAGCGGGGCCGAGGCGCTCAAGGGCTGAGAACTCTTAGGAGAAACTAATGGGCGAATCTGAGAACAAGGCTGTGGGCAAAGTGCAAAAAGTCATCGGGCCGGTTGTGGACGTCAGTTTTCCCCCCGGGAAGCTGCCGTCGATCTACAACGCTTTGAAGATTAGCAACCCGGCTATCAGCGATGTTGAATGGAACCTGGTGGTCGAGGTTGCCCAGCACCTGGGCGAGGGTGTGGCGCGCTGTATCGCCATGGACTCGACCGACGGCCTGGTGCGCGGGATGCCTGTCGTCGACACCGGCCAGCCGATCCTCATACCGGTCGGCAAGGAAACGCTCGGGCGCATTCTCAACGTCATCGGCCAGCCGGTCGACGAGATGGGACCGGTGGATGCCAAGGAGTTCTACCCCATTCACCGCCTGCCGCCGACTTTCCTCGACCAGGATGTGAGCGTCGAGGCTTTCGAGACCGGCGTCAAGGTGATCGACCTGCTCGAGCCTTACATGAAAGGCGGCAAGATCGGGTTGTTCGGCGGCGCCGGGGTCGGCAAGACCGTGATCATCATGGAGATGATTCACAACGTGGCCACCAAGCACGGCGGCTACTCGGTTTTCGGCGGCGTCGGCGAGCGAACCCGTGAGGGCAACGACCTGTGGCTCGAGATGAAGGAATCGGGCGTGATCAAGTCGACCGCGCTTGTTTACGGCCAGATGAACGAGCCGCCCGGAGCCCGTGCGCGCGTGGGCTTGTCCGCCTTGACGGCGGCCGAGTACTTCCGCGACGAGGCGGGCCAGGACGTGCTCTTGTTCATCGACAATATCTTCCGTTTCACCCAGGCCGGCTCCGAGGTTTCCGCCCTGTTGGGCCGTATTCCCTCGGCCGTGGGTTACCAGCCCACGCTGTCTACCGATTTGGGCGAGCTCCAGGAGCGCATCACCTCGACCAACAAGGGTTCGATCACTTCGGTGCAGGCCATCTACGTACCGGCCGATGACCTGACCGATCCGGCCCCGGCGACTACCTTCGCTCACCTGGATGCGACCACGGTGCTCAGCCGCCAGATTTCCGAGCTGGGCATTTACCCGGCGGTCGATCCGCTCGACTCGACCTCGCGCATCCTCGACCCCCAGGTGGTCGGCGAAGAGCACTACCGCACGGCCCGGGATGTGCAACAGGTGCTTCAGCGCTACAAGGATCTCCAGGACATCATCGCCATCCTGGGCATGGAGGAGTTGAGCGACGAGGACAAACTGACCGTGTCGCGGGCCAGGAAGATCCAGCGTTTCCTGTCACAGCCGTTCCACGTGGCCGAGACCTTCACCGGGACTCCCGGTGTATACGTCGAACTGAAGGATACCATCGCGGGCTTCCGCGAGATCCTGGACGGTAAGCTGGATCATCTGCCCGAGCAGGCCTTCTACATGGTGGGTACCATTGAAGACGCCAAGAAGAAGGCCAGCCAGATGGCGGCCTGACGGGAGGACATTGTGGCCGAGCCGTTCATGCTGAGACTGCTCACGCCGGACAAGAGCATCTACGAGGACAAAGTAGAGGCGCTGATAGTCCCCGGCTCGAAAGGTGAGTTGGGAGTGCTTGCCGGTCACACCAAGTTCATCACCGACCTGGTTCCCGGCTGCCTTCGTTACGTGCGGGCCGGGCAGACCGAAAGAATGGCGATAAGCGGCGGCTTTGCCGAAGTTTATTCCGGTGGGGCGACCGTACTGGCCGATTCGCTCGAGCGCCCGGGGGAAATCGACGTCGAGCGGGCCAAGAGATCGAAACAGGAAGTAGCACAGGCGCTTGCGAACCGCGCCGAACTCGATCCCGCCGAGGTCCGGCGCCTGGAGGCTCGCCTGGCCCGGGCCGAAAATCGTCTCAAGCTCGCCGGGCAGCAATAGCATTTTCGCTTGCATTCGTTCTCTCGATGTGTATCATTCACAGCAATATTGACTGTGTCGGAGAGCCACTGGCTCATGGATAGTGATCAAAATAGCCGACGTGTGATGCCGGTTCACGACCTGGGGGTGAACTGACGGTGTTTTGTAGTCCGCCCCTCTTCACGCCCCTTACGCTCGTAACCCCTTGATTCATCACACGCGGCCTCTTTCGCCCAGGCCCTCGATTCGGGCAAGGAGGATGACACGTTGCGTAGACTCGGAACCCATCTATTGCTGGAAATGGCCGGCTGCAGCGCTGAACTGCTCGACGATACCGAGCGCGTCTCTAGTATTTTGCTGGACGCCGCCGAACAGGCGCGTACGACAGTACTGGGTAGTTCGTTCCACAAGTTTTGCCCGCAAGGAGTCAGCGGAGTTGTGGTCATCGCCGAGAGCCATATCTCGATTCACACCTGGCCGGAGTTCGGCTATGCAGCGGTGGATGTGTTTACCTGTGGCGATCGAGCCATGCCTCAACTGGCGGCAGCCGCCATTATTGAAGCCTTCGCACCGATCCGTCACGACATCAGGGTGATCGCCCGGGGCGTGCCTGCCATTGGCGAGAACAGAGACAATTCTTGCAATCCTGGAAAGGAGCCGCAGCTTGACTGGCGACCGCCCATGCTGCAGAAAATAGAGGCAAGGCTTGAAGACAGACATCAAGGGTGATTGGCTGGTCGATGACTCCAAGACAGGCGAGTTGCATTACCTGAGGGTCACAGAGCGTCTGCACAACGAAAAAACAGCCTTCCAGGAAGCACAGCTGGTCGAGACCGAGGCTTACGGTCGAGCCTTGATCCTGGACGGCAGCCTGCAGGCTTCGGCAAAAGACGAGTACATCTACCACGAGAGCATGGTGCATCCGGCCATGCTGGCCGTTGCCGAGCCGCAGCGGGTGGCGGTCCTGGGCGGCGGCGAGGGGGCCACCATTCGCGAGGTACTGAAGCACCGGGCGGTCGAGCAGGTGACCATGGTGGACATCGATCAGCAGGTGGTCGAGTTCTGCCGGCGCTACCTGCCTTCGTTTCACCGGGGCTCCTTTGATGACCCGCGCCTGGAACTTGTTTTCGATGACGCCCGCAAGTGGATCGGCGCGCAGCCTGCCTCTTCGCTGGACGTGGTGGTCGTCGACATCACCGAGCCCCTTGAAGAAGGGCCGGCCTACCTGTTGTTCACCCAAGAGTTCTACGGTATGGTTCGCCGGGCGCTGGCTCCCGACGGGGCCATGCTAGTCCAGGCCGGCCCGGCCGATCCTGTCGGGCACCTGATTTTCACCCGGATCTACAAGACAATAGAGGCGACTTTCGATCGCGTCCGGCCGATGGTCTCGTACATTCCAAGCTTTGGTGATCAGTGGGGTTTCGTGTTGGGTTGCACCGGTGCCGCCGACATTCCGCCGATCGAGCGCATCGACCAGATGATCTCCAAGCGCATTTCGGGAGAGCTACAAAACTACGACGCCGAGACCCAGCGGCACATCATGAGCCTGCCCAACTATCTACGCCGGAGCTTCCCGGGCACGCTGCAGCCCTTCACCGACAACGACCCCCCCCGCATGCGCCCCGGGGTCAGGTGAGCGAAAAGCAATTCTCAGGAGATTATCACTTCCAGGGCCGGGCCTGTGGTGACTTCCAGGCGCGAGCTACCGTTGTATAGCTCGCCGTCCAGTACGTAAGAGATCGGCCGCTCGGCCTCCAGCAAGAGGCTTTCGGTAATGGTATTCAGCTGATCGGGATGCTCCGGCAGGCGTCCTCGCCAGTAGTGCCACATCAGCCGTATGAAATCTCCGGGGCCGATGCGCAAGGCCGCCGCCTGGAACTTGTCCGGATGCTCGTTGGCGCGCGGGTAGGGGGTGAAGCCCAGCCCCAGCTTCTCCATGCTCGAGCAGGAGATGCCGTTGTTCTCCTTCCAGGGCAGCGCCCGGCCGGAGATGGTCAGCCTGCCCGGCTCGAGGCGAAAGACATCGCGAATCGCCCGGCCGCGCACTGCAAACGAGCCCACCCAGCTTGCTATCAGCCTGGCGACGTTCAAACTGGTGTCGTCCAGGCGCGCGTGCAGTTCCTTGTAAAAACGGTACATGAAACCGGTGGCCATGCTGAAGCCGTGCCGCACTCCCCGGCCGTCGTCGATGCGCAACAGCTTGCGACCGGCGATGTCCTGTCCCGCTCCCGCGTGCTGCCTGCCGGCCACGCGTGCCAGAATCAGATTCGCCTGGCCGCTCACGCCGACCGAGGCGGCGTGGGCATTGTGAGTGCCGCCGCACAAGAAGGCTATCTGGGGCAAGGGCCGCTGCTCGTAGATCTTTATGAGCGACGACAGCACGTAGTGGTTCGAACCGTCGCCGCCGCCAATGGCCAGGATCTCGATCTGCCGAGCGCGGAATTCTTCGAGGACCTCGTCGATCTGGCCGATCGAGGAAGTCTGGCGCAGGCAGTCGCTCTGGTCGAGCACTCGCCCGAGTCGCCAGGGGGCGAGGCCCTTGCCTGTTTTCCTGCCCGCCTTGCGGTTTATGATTACGCCGATGCCCGACACGCCGAACCTTCCTTGATACTTGTCGCAATAAATAGTTTATGAGCTTCGATGTGTCAATCCTGGTAGCGTTCGCGGATCTCGCTGGCCTCGTTTAGTATCTCGCCGAAGGCCTCCGTGCACTCGGGGTCGAAGTGGGTTCCGGAGTCCTTGCGGATGATGTCGTAGGCTTCTTCCTGGCTCATGGCGCCCTTGTAGACGCGCTTCGAAGAGAGTGCGTCGAAGACGTCGGCCACCGCCACGACACGTCCTTCGATGGGAATGTCGGTTCCGCCCAGTTTCCGGGGGTAGCCCTTGCCGTTCCACTTCTCGTGGTGCGTCAAGGCTACCAGTTCGCTCAGCTTGAGTAACTCCGAGTCGGATCCGCCCAAAATCCGGGCCCCGATCTCGGTGTGGCTCTGGATGACCTCGAACTCCTCGGGCGTCAGCTTGCCGGGCTTGAGCAGCACGGAATCGGGAATGCCGATCTTGCCCACGTCATGCATCGGCGCGGCGTATAGCAGAAGCTCGACCCGGGCGGCGTCCCAGCCGAGCGCCCGGGCCAAGGCCTGCGAGTAGTGGCTCATGCGCATGATGTGCGAGGCCGTGTCCTTGTCCTTGAACTCGGCCGCGATCGAGAGACGATAGATGGTGTCCAGGTGCACCTTTTTTAACTCGGCAGTCAGGCGCGCGTTGTTTACGGCCACCGCGGCCTGGGAGGCCAGCGATCGAACCAGGTCTTCCTGATCGCGTTCGAAGGGGACGACCTTGCCGTCCCTGCGAGCGTTGATCAGCTGCAGCACACCGTGGACCGCTTCGCGCCGGTCGAGCATCGGCACCGTCAAGATCGACTGGGTGCGATAGTCGTTGCGCCGGTCGAAATCTGGATTGAACGAATACGGGGCCTGGTCTCCGAGTTGGTAGACGTCGGCGATGTTGACATTCTTCCTGGTGACCGCGGCGTAGCCGGCGATGCTGTCAGTGCTGATGGGAACCGTAAACGATGAAAACAAAGCCCGCTCTTTTTCGGGCCCGAGCCTTCTAAGCAGCGTTTCGTTCTGCGAGACAGCGAAGCGCAGGCAATCGCCCTCGCGCAGATAGAGGCTGCCGGCATCGGCCCCGGTGAAGCCGCGCGCCTCGGTTACGATCATATCCAGCAGCTCGTCGAGGTTCTGCATGCTGGTAAGAGCTATCCCGATCCTGGTCAGCTTGAGCACCTCGTCTCGAAAACGCTTCTCGATCATGGCCTGCTCTCGACTCCTTTCGTTATCGGGAAATCATGCTAGCACATTTTCCAGAAAGCTGAATACATTCGGGCAAAACTTTTGCTATACTGGTTCGTCGATAGCTGACAACAGTTGGGCAAGACAAGGGAGGTCTGCAATGAAATTTTCGCGAACTCTCGTATTTGTTGCAGTTTTTGCGCTTGTCGGCGTGTTTTCGCCCTGGACCGAGGGCCGGGTATGGTGGTCCGGAAGCCACCGGGCGGGCTCCTACGAGGTCGAGGTGCTGGTCGGCGGGTACGCCCGTCCGGTCTACTACCGGGGCGGGCATGCCTACATCGAGGGCCGGCGCGGCGAGCGCTACGTCATCCGTGTGCGCAACAGGAGCTGGCGCCGGGTCGAGGCGTTGATCTCGGTCGACGGACGCGACGTGATCGACGGCAAGCCCTCGAACCTGAACAAGCGCGGCTATGTCATCCCGGCATATTCATATGTCGACGTGGACGGCTTCAGGATCAACTACGGCGAGGTAGCCGCCTTTCGATTTACCAGCGTGCCGGATTCCTATGCCTCCCGCATGGGCACGCCCTGGGAGGTGGGCATCATCGGCGTGGCGGTTTTTCCCGAGCGCAGCTATCGCCCGCGGCCTCGCCCGAGACCGCCTTACGTTCTGCGCGGCGAGCGCAAGAGCGCGCCCGGTGACTGGGACGAATCCCAGGACAGAGTCAGTGCCGGCGCGACCGAGTCGGCTCCCAGGTCGTCACGCAACATTGGAACGCAGTTCGGCGAACGGCGCGCCTCGCCGGTGTCCGAGACTCGTTTCGTCAGGCAAAACTGGGGCAGCCCGGCCGCGCGACTTTCCTTGCGTTACGACGATCGCGACGGGCTTTGCAGCCTGGGTATCGGGTCGTTCTGCTACTATCCGCACTACCCGCCCTACGAGCCTCCCTATCAGCCCTACCAACCGCCGCAGGACTTCTCCGAGCCCCCGCCGGGATGGGAGCATTTCAACCAGTGGTACTAGATCGATCGAAGCGGCCGGGCTCTCGACCCGCAAATGTGCCGGGCGCGGCGATCGAACGCTACCTGACGAAGCAAGCGCAGTCGGACGATCAAGAAGCAGGCTGGCCTGCGCCGCGTCCCGGACTGCGCCTGTGCATAGTCATCCCGGCGCTGGCCGAGCGCGCTGGTATCGGGCGGGTGATCGCCTCGCTTGGAAAATACGCGCAGTCCGCCGAACTAATCGTGGTCGTCAACAATGCCCGTGATGCGCCGGATGACATTGTCAGTGACAACCTGCTGACCATCGAGGATCTGCGAAAAACGAAGGAAAATGACTTTCCGGCGCTGGTAGTCGATCGCGCCTCGCCCGGGCGAGCTTTCAGGTCGCAGGAGGCCGGTGTCGGCCTGGCGCGCAGAGTTGGCATGGACCTGGCCC
>Ga0315535_1000040_pt1 | contig 71476 bp, 52 predicted proteins | sample SalMarSW160220MG_2_FD_203092 | JGI IMG/M metagenome (GOLD analysis project Ga0315535, IMG submission 203092) | Salt marsh sediment microbial communities from the Plum Island Ecosystem LTER, Massachusetts, United States - Salt Marsh Sediment SW1602-20 ... | reverse complement strand
TCAGGGACTAGTATACGCAAGTATGTGCAGGTTCGAGTCCTGTTCTGGGCACAACCGCGACAAAGTCGCGGGCTGAAAGGTAAAAGGGAAAAGGGTAAAGGTAAAAGTTCTTATAAAGTTACTTTCTCCTTTTAACTTTGACCTTGCTTCTTAGATGTCCAGATGGCAGGGCCGACCGTTAAGAAATGATCCGGTGGATCATTTTAGGGAGGAGCCAGCTTGAGGGAGGCCAATTCCGCCATCCATAAATGGATGATCAGTCCGGAAGAAGCCGAAAAGTTCTTAAGAAGATTAACTATAGATTGCCCAGATGGCGGAATTGGTAGACGCGCCAGGTTGAGGGCCTGGTGACCGTTTTTGGTCGTGCAAGTTCGATTCTTGTTCTGGGCACATTCCACGGATCAAACCGTGACAATATATAGTTTAAGCCAGACCCGCTGACCGGATCTGGCTTTTTTATTGTCACTTTCCCCTTTTCCCTTAGAGAAGTATGTTTTTACAGTATTCCACGCATTTGGCGGTTTCCAGAACAGCATCCGAATCCTCAGGGACCGGGTATTCCAGTTCAATATCGCAATAGATATCCCAGTTGTTGGTCTGGATGAGTTTCAGAATGTCTTCCAGGGGTGTATCACCTTCACCCCAGGGCATGTTGGTGTCGGGGGGATCGGCATCTTTGGCGGTTTTGTCCTTCAGGTGAATGCTGTAGATGCGGTCGTGCAGTTTTTCGATCAGCGCGTTGGGATGTAGGCCTGTGGCTCCGAAGTAGTGCCCCACATCGAGGTTCAGCATGTTGTTGGGTGAATAGGCCAGGTACTCCTCAAAGTTGAAGGTTGAATCACCGGGCTGTCCATGGTTATGGAAAATGGCATACATGTCGTGCTTTTCGGCAAATTTTCCCAGGCGCTCACAAGACTCATGCCCGATTTCGTCGGTGATGCCATCTGCTCCGAGGATTTTTGCTGATTCGAAGGCATAATCGATCTCTTCATCGCTCCACCTGGAAGGTGCGAATTTTACAATGTGGATACTTATTCCTGCATCATCGAACATTTTCTTCAGCGCTGCATACTTTTCTGCGGATTCACCCGAAGTCCGCCACTGGCTGATTTTTTCATCGGCTTCATCTCTTTTTTTTGCGAATTCTGCCTTCTCCTCTTCGGAAAGATTCCTGAAGTTTTCAGGCCGGGCAGGCCCGGCCGGGACACCGGCAAATTCTTCAGCGATGTTGCCCATCAGTTCGATGGAGCTGACGCCTGTCTGCACACAGTAGTTGATAATATCCTGGGCGGTGCTGGGCATGCTCCGCCAGCTGTAAGTGATCACACCGATTTGAACACCGTTAAAGTTTGAATCCGGCTTGCTGGTTTTGGTGGTGCAACCGGTAAATGCGGTGGAGAGGTTCATGGCAGCGACAGCCATGATCACAAATCTGATAGACTTATTTCGAATCATTTGGATAGGTTTTAGGGTTATAGAAATTCTTAATCTGCAATGTAACAATAAACATAGGGATATTCTAAGCAGAATTGGAAAGAGTCCTCCCCAGCCTTCTGCATTGTTCCATCAATTCCCTGTTTTTTATATAATCTTCACCGGCCAGATGTTCGGGCAGTTTCAGCTTTCGGTAGAGTTCCAGCAATTCATCTTCATTTTTAATGACATGGTTTACGGTGCCAAGGCGTGTGCCCGTAATGACATGCAATCTGTTTTTTGGTCCCATGATGGAACAGATATAGTGAAAAAGGTCAATCACCGGCTGGGCATCCGATGTACCGGGAGATCCCATGGTAAGGATCAGTACAAACTCCTTACTCCATTCCTGGTGGGGTGTGTGGACCAGTCCAGTTTCAGTCATTTGCACATGGGCAAAGGAGCGGAAACGGTCCAGGACCCTTTTCAGGGAAGCGGGAAGGTGATGAAAATAGATGGGGGAGGCGAATACAAGCACATCCGATTCCAGGATCCGGTTGCTCAGACCGGCCCAGTCATCACCTGAAATTGCACAGCGTTTCAGCACATTGCAGCGAAGGCATCCGGTGCAATCCTTCAGGTTGAGTGTATGGGATGAGTATACCTGCTGCACAAACGAATTCTCTCCGGCCCCTTCAACAAATGCATGGAGCAGATGTGCAGTATTCCCGGCAGCCCGGGGACTCCCATTCAAAGCAACAATCTTCCTCGTCATTTTTTTGCACTGAGCAAGGACTGGGCACTTCGTACTTATTCCGAAGTACTTTTCTTCCTTTGTTTGATATACAGGAAGGTGAAAGCAACTGTCAGTACCACTGTCAGGACGATCACCGTTCTCAATGTGGCAGATCCGGCAGCCAGGTGATCACCCAGGGATTCCAGTTTCATGTCATAGATCTTCCCAAGGACCGGCTGGGCGATGGCCCCGCCCAGAAAACCGATCCCTCCCATGATGGCAAGTCCCAGCGCACCACTTTTCGGTATGTTCTCATTCACAAAACCCAGCATGGTGGGCCAGAAGTAGGTGATACCCACTGCGAATACAGCAGCAGCCCCGAAACTCCAGTATCCGTCCGATATGCTAAGCAGGTAGAGGCCTATCCCTGCGAAAATGGCCGAACCAAGCAACACCCCGCTGGGAGAGAGTCTGTGAACAATGGGACCTGCCACTGAACGTCCCAGAGCCATGATCCCGGAGATCCAGACCAGCAGGAGGATGGAATTCAGTCCCTCTTTTTCCATCACATTTTCCAGAAGGGCAGTCATCCATTGGTTGGAACCCAGTTCGGTGGAGGCTGTCAGCAGCATGCAGAGCGCCATAAAAATGAACAGGGGAGAGACCACTGCCTTCAGCATGTCCTTGTAGGAAAAACCGGCGCTGACGCGTTCTGTCTTCGGGAATCTGGCACGCATAAAAAAGAGTCCGTAGGCCAGTGTTGGAATAAGCATGGCCGCCATTTGTACACGCCATCCGTAGCCCAGTTTTGAAAGAAAGAAAACCAGCAATCCGCCGATCACAATCCCACCCGGGAACCAGACGTGGAACTTGTTCAGCTTCTTTGTTTTGTCATCCACATACATGGCCGTGATGAGTGGGTTTGTGGCCGCTTCCACGCTCCCGTTCGCAACTCCGATGAGCAGGGTGGAAAAGAACAAACTCCAGAATCCTCCTGCGATGATGGTAAGCACAATTCCTGTCACATGTAATGTAAAAGCCACATAAATAATCCGCTTCATCCCGATCACATCCACCAACGGGCCTCCCAGGATCATTGCCAGGGTAAAACCCCAGAAGGCAGTTCCTACGATCCAGCCCACCTGCTCGGCGGTCAGGGTGAACTCCTCCTGCCAGTCACCAATCATCCCGGCGCGGGTGGCAAATGTGAGTGCAGTAACGACCAATGCGGTACAACTCGCATTGAACAGAAGCGATTTGTTGATTTTTTCCATGTTGATAGTTTTAGGTTATTGATAATGGCTATTGAAGGTCAATCTATATGCCGGTCTGCCTTTTCCTGGGCGGTAGCAAAAGAGATTGTTCCCGACAGGATAAGGAAGAGGCACGTGGTTTGCAGAAAATTTGATTTCATGGTTGCTGCTGAGAATCTGAAGTGTACCGGTAAATCTAATAAAAAGATTTTCCCATTTGTAAAATATAGAAGTAAATTAGCAGGAAACACATCAACCATAACCCCTATGAAAAAACAATACAAAGGAATTCCAAATGCTTTGTTCCTGATCATATGGCTCACCGGTTTGGCCCTGCTTCCCGGATGCACAAAAGAGGAACCATCAAAGCAGCCCAATATCATTTTTTTCATTGCCGACGATATGTACCCCGAAATGTTCAACTGCCTTCCTGAGGGAAAAGGAAAGAACCTGACCCCCAACCTGGACAGGTTGGCAGGGGAGGGGACTTTGATGATGAACCAGTATGTGGTGTCTCCGGTATGTACCCCCAGCCGGTACAACTGCCTTACCGGAAAATATGCCAGCCGTGCCACCAATGAGGCATTCCTGAGGAAAACCGAGGCAGAAGAGGGCCAGACGGTCATTCAGTGGAACTCATTTATCACAGAGCGTGACAGCATTTTACCTCATTATCTCAGGAATTTGGGATATACCACCGGGATGGTTGGGAAGAATCATGTGATTGAGGCCCGCGGCCTGTACAATTTTCCGGATTTTGACGCAGACCCTCAGGCCCCTGAGAATAAGATCCATGTGGAAGAGAATTACAAGAGAGTGGAAGCGGCCATATTGGCTTGTGGTTTCGACTATGCCGGTGGCCTCTATCACAACAACCCCAATTTTATCGGACTGGCTGCTTTGGCTGTTCAGAACCTGGACTGGACCGCCCAGGCAGGGGTGGAGTTTATCGATCTGAACCACGAAAAACCATTCTTTCTCTACTTCGCCACCACCGTACCCCATCAGCCCAATGAACCCGAGCGCTCGTGGAATGCCGATCCCCGGATCACCGCCAGGGGCTTGATTGACAAGGCTCCTGATGTATTGCCTGCGCGGGAGACCATCCCGGAGAGGATCAAAGCTGCGGGACTGGAAGGCACGGACAGGGAAAATCTCCTTTGGCTTGATGATGCGCTTGGAGCGCTGATTCAGAAGCTGGAGGAGTATGACATCCTGGATAACACCATCATTTTCTTTTTCAATGACCACGGTCAGCATGCAAAAGGTACGCTCTATCAGGGTGGGGTATACGACCCGAGTATCATCTGGAGGTCGGGAGGATTTGAATGTGGCCCGGTATGCAATGCTACAGTTACCAATGTGGATTTCGCACCCACCATTCTTGAAATGGCAGGCGCCAGTAATATTCCTGACGGATTGGATGGATTCAGCTTCAGGGAGGCACTGGAGGGCGGGATCTCCCAATCCAGGGAGTCAATGTATTTTGAACTGGGTTATGCCCGGGCGGTGATCAAGGGCAAGTACAAATATTATGCGGTGAGATATCCTCAGTACGCAACAAACTGGACCCCTGAAGAGCGTGCTGCTGTACTGGACCGATACAACAAGGGAAGAGACTTCCGGAAAATGTTGATCGTTAACCGCGACCCGGCCAAGCCATTCAGCCACCTGGAAGTGTTGCCTGGCGGAGGTCAGGCTGAAAATGAGACCTATGGGAAGATGCCCGGATACTTCGATCCCGACCAGCTTTATGACCTGGAAACAGATCCGGGTGAGCAGGTGAACCTCGCAAATGATCCGGAATTTTCTGACATACTGAAGGAAATGAAGGAAACCCTGAGGAGCTACACAAATAATTTACCGGGGAAATTCAAGATTTGATGCCGGCAGCTGGAACAACAAGAGAACGGTTCATCAGTCAGCTGGATTCCCCGGAAGAATGGGATATGGTGATCATAGGCGGAGGGGCATCGGGACTGGGTGCAGCAGTGGAATCAGTTACACGCGGATACAGGACCTTGCTGCTTGAGCAGCATGATTTCTCCAAGGGGACCTCCAGCAGGAGCACCAAATTGGTTCACGGGGGAGTCAGGTATCTTGCCCAGGGCAACATCCCCCTGGTCATGGAAGCATTGCGTGAACGGGGCAGGCTGAGGCAAAATGCACCCCACCTGGTCAGGGACCAGGCTTTTGTCATTCCATGTTACAACTGGTGGTGCGTTCCATTCTATACCATTGGTCTGACCCTGTATGACCTGATGGCGGGAAAACTGGGAATAGGACGCTCTGTTCCACTTTCAAGAAAAGCTACCCTGAAAGCTTTGCCTTGCATCAGGGCTGCTGGCTTAAAGGGAGGTGTGAAGTATTACGACTGTCAGTTTGATGATTCCAGGCTTGCCATCAACCTTGGACAGACAGTGCTCGATCAGGGCGGTAGTGTGCTTAATTACTTCCGGGTGAAGGGTTTGATGAAAACCACCGGAAAGATCTCAGGGGTGGAAGCAGTGGACATGGAGTCCGGAAAGACCTACAAGATCCGGTCAAAGGCGGTGATTAATGCAACGGGCGTGTTTGTGGACCAGGTTTTGAAAATGGACAATCCTCTTGCAAAGGATGTGGTCAAACCCAGCCAGGGAATCCATCTGGTGCTCGATAGGAAGTTTATGAATGGAGCAGAGGCCCTGATGATTCCAAAGACCAGTGACGGCAGGGTGTTGTTTGCGGTACCCTGGCACAACAGATTGGTCGTGGGTACCACGGATGTAGAAAAACATGTAGCTGAACTGGAGCCACATGCCGAGCCGCAAGAGATTGAATATATTCTTGAAACAGCCCGGCGTTACCTGGACTGTCCTCCCACCAAGGAGGATGTTTTAAGTGTATTTACCGGATTACGGCCTTTGGCTGCTCCTTCAGGTGAGGGTCAGAAAACGAAAGAGATATCCCGCGGACACAAAATCCTGATTTCTGAGTCAGGCCTGGTAACCATCACAGGAGGTAAGTGGACCACCTACAGGAAAATGGCTGAAGATGTGGTTCGGACTGCAAGCCGGAACCTGTTGAAGCACGACGGAAAATCTGTCACGAAAACCTTGAAAATCCATGGATATAAGGAAGATATTGATCCTGATGATCCCCATTACTGGTATGGAACTGACCGTGAGAAGCTTTATGAACTGATCAAACATGATCCTGAATCAGGCAGCATACTGAGCGAAAAGCTCTCCCTGATTGAAGCCCAGGTCGTTTGGGCGGTTCGGGATGAAATGGCCCGTACGGTGGAAGATTTTCTTTCCCGGAGGTCAAGGGCAATTCAGCTGGATGCCAGGGAGAGTATCCGGATTGCACCCCGGGTCGCAGAACTAATGGCTGATGAGTTGGGATATGATCAGCTTTGGGCCGATAACCAGATCGAAGCATACACACTCCTGGCCCGGAGTTATATACTAACCCCATAACCCCATAATCCCATAACCCATAATCCCATAACCCATAATCCCATAACCCACAAACCCACAAACCCACAAACCATTATGCCAAAATATATCCTCGCCATCGACCAGGGAACAACCAGCTCCAGGGCCATTGTTTTCGACCATCTGGGTAAGATAGCAGGCATGGCCCAGAAAGAATTCACCCAGATTTTTCCGGAACCCGGCTGGGTGGAGCATGATCCCGGGGAGATATGGATATCACAACTGCAGGTTGTGAAAGATGCCCTTGTTGATGCCGAGGTTGAAGCAAAGGACCTGGCAGCCATCGGGATTACCAACCAGAGGGAGACTGCCCTGGTATGGGACCGTGACACCGGGAAACCCCTGTGCAATGCCATTGTGTGGCAGGACCGGCGAACTGCCTCCATCTGTGATGACATGAAGGAACGGGGACTGGATGGAATGATCAGGGACAAGACAGGTCTGGTCATCGATGCCTATTTTTCGGCCACCAAGTGGAAATGGATCCTCGGGAATGTGACCGGGGCAAGGGAAAAGGCCATTCAGGGGAAACTGGCATTCGGTACAGTAGATACCTGGCTGATCTGGAACCTGACAGGTGGCAGTGTGCATGTGACGGATGTGACCAATGCCAGCAGGACCATGCTGTACAATATTCACACCCTTGAGTGGGATCAGGAACTTCTGGATCTTTTCGGGATCCCTGCAGGGGTGTTGCCGGAGGTTTGTTCCTCTTCGGAAATTTACGGAAAAACTGCTGCAGGTATACTGCCCGTCTCTGTTCCCATTGCCGGGATTGCAGGGGATCAGCAGGCAGCAACTTTCGGACAAATGTGCATCGCCCCCGGATCTGTAAAGAACACCTATGGCACAGGTTGTTTTATCCTCTGCAATACGGGAGAGAAAGCTGTGAAATCTGAAAACAACCTGGTCACAACCATTGCCTGGCAATTGGATGGAAAGACTTTTTATGCGCTGGAAGGAAGCATTTTTACCGGCGGGGCGGTGGTTCAGTGGTTGCGGGATGGACTGGGTCTGATCAAGGACTCATCGGAAGTTGAGGGCCTGGCCAGATCGGTTGAAAATAACGGAGGGGTCTATTTTGTACCCGCATTTACGGGGTTGGGAGCACCGTACTGGGATCCCTATGCCAGGGGAATGATTGGCGGTCTGACCAGGGGGGTTACCTCCGGGCATATTGCACGTGCAGCTCTGGAGAGCATTGCTTTCCAGGTGAAGGAGGTGATCGGGGCCATGGAAGATGATGCAGGCATTAAAATAAGGGAATTAAAAGTGGACGGAGGCGCCGTGGTCAATGACCTGTTGATGCAGTTCCAGGCAGACCTGATTGGCATACCCGTTATTCGGCCCGCGACCATTGAAACTACTGCCCTTGGAGCAGCCTATCTGGCGGGACTGGCTGTGGGCTTCTGGGGAAGTGTGAAGGAGATCGGAGCACAGTGGTCTGCTGAAAAGACCTTTGAGAGTTCACTATCAGAAAAGGAGAAAGAAATAGTGTGGGCGGGCTGGAAAAAGGCCGTATCACGGGCCCTGGACTGGAGCACCCACTAACCCACTAACCTAACCACTTACAACCATGAATGAAATTATTGCTGAATTTATAGGGACTTTCCTTCTAGTATTACTGGGCAACGGTGTGGTTGCCAATGTGGTACTGAACGATACAAAAGGTCACAACAGCGGATGGATCGTCATCTCCCTGGGGTGGGGGCTTGGGGTTTTTGTGGGTGTGGCTGTTGCCGGACCGGTATCGGGCGCCCATATCAATCCTGCCGTTACCCTGGGCCTGGCTGTTGCCGGACTGTTTCCCTGGCTGAAGGTAATTCCTTTTATGGTGGCCCAGATGGCTGGTGCAATGACCGGTGCATTTACAGTCTGGTTGTTTTATCGCCACCATTTCAACCGGACCGCCGACCCTGTTGCCAAGCTAAGTTGTTTTTGCACTGTTCCGGCCATCCGGAAAACGGGCAACAATTTCCTCAGTGAATTGATCGGCACCTTTGTGTTGATCTTCGTGATCCTCTATATCTCTGAACCCTCGGTAGCAGTGGAAGGTGAGGCAGAGGTCAAGATGGGACTGGGTTCCCTGGGGGCTTTGCCCGTCGCTTTGCTGGTTACGGCCATCGGTCTTTCACTGGGAGGAACCACCGGGTATGCCATCAATCCGGCGCGAGACCTGGGTCCCAGATTCATGCATGCTTTGCTGCCCATGGCAAACAAGGGGGATAGTGACTGGTCCTATGCCTGGATCCCCGTACATGGACCCTTTGCCGGAGCACTGGTTGCAGCAATTCTTTATATATTACACGGAATCCTGATCCACTAGGACAATTCCAATGGTATTTGGAGATCAGGGTGAATCTCTCAAATCGCTTAAAGTCAACAAAATAGTTGACTTCAGGGTCGGTAGATAGTAACTTGCCTGAAATCTAATCCCAACAGCCGTGAAACAACGATTGTTGTTCTTCATTATCGCAATAACATTCTCATGCTATTCTGACGCCCAGTGGTACAATAGTAAGTATGGGGTAGAAGAATTAAATGATCTCACCGACGTACAGCTGATGAAAAGTCACTCCCAGGCTAAAGCTGCTATCATTGGTGGATCGGTGGTCAGTGGAATAGGAGCAGGCCTTATTTCCGATATATCAGTTTACCCTGGAGCTGGTTATGAAAGATAGACAGATACCTATTATCCGTCAATGACTATCAGAATTCAGTTTTAGCGATGAAATAAGAATCTGGATGGGTTTTTCTTTCGCTGATATATTCATCCTGGGAGACTCATTCTGACTATTTTAATCTAATCGGAAATCTTCAAGATGTCGTAGGTATTTGAATAGATTTCGCTATTAATTCGTTAATTATCAACAAAATACTTGACTGATATACCTCCAAAGTTGTAATTTGTTTTAAACTACTCCTAAAACCCAAAGGTCATGAAATATCTATTCGCGTTAATTTTTCTTGTATCTACATTGAATCTTTTTGGCCAGGATGTAAATCCCACCCAGAAAGGTAACCTCATGCTTGGCGGAGGAGGAAACATCTCTTATCAGACTGAATTTGATGAGACTTCATCCGGAGTTTTTTCTTTAGGTCTAAATCCATCCATTGGATGGTTCCTTTCAGATGGTTTTGCATTGGGTATTGGACCTACATTTTACATAACTAACTATTTTTCGGAAAACGGGAATACTAATCTTGGCATCGGAACGGACGTATTTATAGCAAAATATTGGGGTAGTGGAATATTTATAAAGGGATCCACCGGCTATTCCCTAAGACATACATTCGAATCATCAGGAAATGATTATGACAATACTATGCATGTCATTGGAATTATTCCGGAGGTTGGGTACGCTTTCTTTCTGGGGCCAAATGTTGCTCTGGAACTCTCCTTGGCAGATGTATTTAACATTTGGTTATCTGATGGTTCAACGTCATTTTACAATACATCAAGTGTCAAAGTTGGATTCCAAATATTCCTGTGATCCGTTTCACCTAACATCGATCATAGGTTTTAGTTAGAAATTATCCTTATAAGATTAATTTCAATTCAACCATAACACCCACCGATCCCCAACCAATTCGATTACTTTCTTTTCAATCCCCCGGTTCATGCTGGGGGTTTTTATGCGCTGAAATTATCATCCTGGCCCGCAAGATGCCGACTATTTTAATCTAATCGGACACCTATTATAAAACTTTGGATTATGATGCATTGATGTTGATAATCCACTATATATAAACAAGATATCTGACTTATACGTCTTGATTATAGTCTAACCCCCAAAATCATTTATCATGAGAAAATTATTTATTATTACTGCCCTCCTCCTGTTTGCAGGAATTGCATTTGGACAAACTCTTCAAAAGGGAAATCTCATTAGTGTGCACGTGTTAACTGTTGAATTGAAAACAGGCATCACTATGGATCAATACATTGATTATTTCAATGAAAAAACCAAACCTGCCTGGGAGAAAGCAGATAAGGGAATGGAAATTTATCCGCTTAAAGCAATTCAGGGAGTGAACGAAAATGAATTAGGAATGATAATCATTTTCAAGAATGAAGCAGCCAGGAATAAACATTATGACGCTGATGGTAACCTCTCGGAATATGGTAATAAGGTAATGGAGGAAATCGCCCCTTTTAGAGCTGAGGCAGAGAAATTAGGTACATGGACTTCAAAATATACTGATTGGATTGTACAATAGAAAAAATGAACTTAAGAGTAAACCCCCGGTTCATGCTGGGGGTTTTCTTTTGCGCTGATTTTCTCATTCTGGCCTATCGTCTGCCGACTATTCGTGCCATAATGCTTTTACCGGATCGGTCCGGGAAATACGAAGTGCATGATATAATACAGTCAGGACGGCCACCACCACGGTTACCAGTGAAGTGAGAAGGAACAGGTCCGGCTTCAGCCTGATCCGGAAAGAGAACTCATTGAGCCACCACCTGGCAATCATCCAGACAGACGGCAGGGCGATGACCAGTGAAATAAGGACATAGAGCGAGAAATCACGGATCATCATTACGGTTATCTGGGACTCCATGGCTCCCATGGTTTTCCTGATGCCTATCTCCTTGATCCTGCGCTGGGCTGTGAATGAGGCCAGTGCAAACAGTCCGAGGCATGCGATGACAATGGCCACAATGGTGAAGATTTTAAACAGCGAAGCCAGCCGCTCTTCAGAACGGTACATGTTGTTGATGGCATCATCCACATAAGTGTAGTCAAACGGATACTGAGGAAGCAGTTCAGCCCATTTCTCCTGTATGAAACTGAGTCCTGCCAGGGGATCCCCGGGGGATAGCCGGACCACCATATGTTCCAGGTAGGAGGTTGGCAGCGGTGCCAGTGCCATGGGTTCAATTTCACTCCCCAGGGGTTTAAAGTGGTAATCTTCCATGAGTCCCACAATCTGTCCGGAAAGACCCATGAAACGAAGCGGCATGCCAACGATCTCTTCCTTTCCAATGATGTCTGCCAGTGTGGAGTTAATGATGAAATTGGTAAGGGTATCCTGCAGGATATCAGCAGGGTACTCTTCCGAGAAATCCCGCCCTCCTTTCAGGGTAATGCCCATGGTTTTAATGAAATCGTAGTGAACCCCGTTAAATGAGACCAGGACATCCTGTTCCGGGTCTTTCCCTTCCCAGCTGATGCCGCTGGAATTGCTGCCAACCTCATAGGGAGCCTGTATGGATGCGGTGGTGTATTCGATTCCCGGATGGCGCATGAATTCTGTCCGTAACATTTCATACTCCTTTTTCAAGTCTCCACGCAGCTGAATATGGACCAGGTTGGTTTTATTGAATCCCAGATCTGCATTCCGCATGTAGTTCAGTTGTCGTGAAGCCACTAGCGCACCGGTAATGAGTACAACGGCCAGTGAAAACTGGAACACCACAAGGACTTTCCGAAGCAAACCGCTGCCCTGTTTCTGGTTGGATTGCGATCTGATGGCCTGCAGGGGCTTCAGGGCTGACAAATAGAGGGCAGGGTAGAGTCCGGCCAGAAACGATGTAACAATCAGGATGCCTGTTATACCCAGTATATATTTTAGCTGGATAAGCGCGGCAGCGGAGATGTCTTTTCCTGATATCAGGTTGAATTTGTTCAGCAGAAGCAATACCAGCAGGAAGGCAAGGATGATGGAAACCAATGTTTGTATAAACGATTCCAAAAGGTGTTGTCTGACCAGCTGCCCACGCGATGCCCCGTTCACCTTCCTCAAACCGATCTCTTTGGCACGCAGCGTGGACCTTGCTGTGGCCAGATTCATGAAATTAATGCATGCGATCAGCAATACAAAAAGGGCAATGGCCGTGAAAATATAAACATAAAGGATGGCCCCCGGAGACCGGCCGAACCCGAAGTAGGAGTGGAGGTGTATCCCTGACAGGGGTGCCAATGAGAAATCGATGGTGTTGTTCTCCTTATAAATATTGGCGACTTCGGTGATCTTTCGGTTTACCACCGTATCAATGCTCCCTTCCCGGAGCTTCACGAAGGTCTGAATGGAATTGGTGTTCCAGCTATCCTGGTAATAATTGGATTTTTCAATAAATGGCCAGGAAATCAGTACTTTAAATCCAAGAACCGTATTGCGAGGCGGATCGTATACTACCCCTGCGACCGTGAAGTTCTGGTCCTGATTCACCAGTATGGTATTTCCCACCGGATTTTCATCCCCAAAAAACTTGGTGGAAATCTCTTCGGTGATCACCATGGAGTTTGGCTCGCGGAGAACATCGTCCTTGTTCCCAAACTTGAATGGGAACGAAAACATGTTGAAGAAACTGGAATCTGTGGCGCGAATGTCATCTTCAAAGAACTTGTTTTCACCGTAGGTGAACAACTGCCCGCCGGTATATGCCAGCCTGCATTGTTCTTGTATTTCTGGCACTTCGTCCATCCAGACGGGTCCTGAAATATAGGGGGTAACATTCACATGGTAGGGTTCTTCACCCGAATAGTACTGGTCTTCTTCAATCCGGAACAGTTGCTTGTAATCATCATGGAACTTGTCATAGCTAATTTCATGCTGTACCCATAGCAGCATGAACAGGGCGCAGGCAAGACTGATGGAGAGACCGGTGATGTTGATAAGGGTGATTCTTTTTTCCCTGAAGAGGATTCTCAGGGACTGCTTCAGATTGCTGAGGGCCATTCTCTGTTTTTTTTAAAAGACGAATCAACTTTCCCAATATTACAAATTCAAAAGATTAAATTTGGAGATCATTTCAAAAAGAAGTCAGATGAAAAGGGATCTAGAGTTATTTACGTTTATTGAGCATGAGCGCAACAGGCAGAAAAGAGGGATAGAATTGATCGCCTCCGAGAATTTCGTGAGCTCCCAGGTGATGGAAGCCATGGGATCATGCCTTACCAACAAATATGCGGAAGGGTATCCCGGCCACAGGTACTACGGTGGATGCGGGAACATTGATGAGGTGGAACAATTGGCCATAGACCGTTTGTGTAAGCTTTATGAGGCCGAATATGCCAATGTTCAGCCCCATTCGGGCGCCCAGGCGAACATGGCTGTATTCCTCACTGTCCTTGATCCGGGTGATACTTTCATGGGTCTGGATCTGTCACATGGCGGTCACCTTTCACATGGCTCTCCCGTGAATAGTTCAGGAATCCTTTACAGAGCAGTATCATACGGTCTGGATGAAAAAACCGGACGGGTTGATTATGACGCCATGGAGCAGCTGGCCATTAAGGAGAAGCCCAAGTTGCTGATAGGCGGTGCCTCTGCCTATTCAAGGGAATGGGATTACAAACGAATGAGGCAGATCGCTGACAAGATCGGAGCCATCTTCATGGTGGACATGGCCCACCCTGCCGGACTGATTGCAGCCGGACTGCTTGACAATCCGCTGAAACATGCCCATATTGTTACATCCACCACCCACAAAACACTCCGGGGGCCCAGGGGAGGGATCATCCTCGTGGGCAAGGATTTTAAAAATCCCTGGGGAAGAACCACCAAGAAGGGAGAAGTCCGTAAGATGTCATCCCTTCTCGACTCGGCAGTTTTCCCGGGTATCCAGGGAGGTCCGCTGGAACATATCATTGCAGCCAAGGCTGTCTCCTTCGGCGAAGCGCTCACCGACGATTTTAAAGTGTACCAGAAGCAGGTAAAGAAGAATGCCAGGGTGATGGCCGATTCATTTATGAAACTGGGATACAAGGTAGTATCGGATGGAACTGATAACCATTCCATGCTCATCGACCTCAGGGCCAAAACAGAGGAAATCACAGGAAAGCAGGTGGAGAACATTCTGGTAGAGGCTGACATTACAGTGAATAAAAACATGGTTCCTTTTGATTCCAGGTCTCCATTCCAGACCAGTGGAATCAGGGTAGGTACACCCGCCATTTCCACCCGGGGAGTGAAGGAGGATTTGATCCCAACCATTGTGGAGATGATCGACAGGGTGATCATGAATATAGATGACAGGCAAGTCATTGAGAAAGTGCGTCGCGAGGTGAACGAACTCATGGCCGATTACCCCATGTTTGCCTGATCCGGTCTTGATGGAGTGGTATACCTACATCATCGTGATCGCGGTCGGAGTTGTAGCCGGGATCATCAATACGCTGGCCGCCGGGGGGTCCATGATTACACTTCCGGTACTTATGGCACTGGGACTGCCACCCAACATGGCCAACGGTACCAACCGGATTGCCATCTTTCTTCAGAATGTGGTGGGTGTTTCCAGTTTTCACAAGAAAAAGGTGATGGATTTTCCATCGGGTTTCAAAGTGGGGATCCCGGCAGCCCTGGGAGCAGTGGCGGGAGCCTTTATTGCCGTGAACCTGAATGATGAGGTGATGAAACTGGCCATCGCCGGGGTGATGATCCTTGTGTTCTTCCTGATTCTCCTGAAACCAAACCGGTGGATCAACAGCCATGAGACCCATCCTCCCATTCCTTACTGGGTACAGGTGATTGTTTTCTTTTTGGTAGGGATCTATGGTGGTTTTATCCAGGCAGGTGTGGGATTCTTTCTCCTCACCAGCCTGGTCCTGGGAAGTGGTTATGACCTGGTTAAATCCAACGCATTAAAGCTGTTTGTGATCCTGTTGTATACCCCGATAGCCCTGCTGATCTTCTTTCTGCATAAGGATGTAAATCTCTGGATGGGGCTCCTGCTTGCCGTTGGAAATATGACAGGGGCCTGGTTGGGGACAAAGATTGCCGTAAAATGGGGTGCGTCTTTTATCCGCTGGGTTGTGCTGGGAGCTATTCTGGTTGCATCTGCCAAGCTGATCCTGGATGCCGTTAAGGCACTATGATGTACTTGATCCACCCTTTTTGCTGGTAGTTTGCTTTGCTGTCCACTGAAAAACGACTCTTCTTTGCCGCTTCAACCACCATGGTCCAGATGCAATTGTCCTGGTAGCTGGCACTCTGAACCATGGCACTGATCACCTTCCCGTCGCGGTCTACCTGGATCTCCACGGTTACTGTAATTTTCGAGGTGATTTCGCATCCCGACATATTTGGTTTGGGAAGGCTTCCCATGGCCCTGCGGGAACCCAGGCCTCCAAATGATATCCCATTACCAAGTCCGCCGCCCGTGTCATACCTGTCCGCATCGGGACTCCCGTTGATGTCTCCCTGGTTACCTGACCCTTCAGTTATTCCCTCGGATCCTTCGGTCTGGCCTACGCCCTGGTTCCCGAATGCATTTTTCCCCAGGTTGTTAAGTTTTTCGGCCTGTTGCTGACGCTCTTTTTCAATTCGTTCCTGCTCCTCGCGTTTTTCTCTCTCAATCCTTTCCTGTTCCAGCCTCTCCCTTTCGATCCGTTCACGTTCTTCCCGTTCCCGCTGGATTTTCTGCTGTTCCTCCCGCTTCTTCCGGAGTTCCTCGGCAGTGGGTTTGGGTACTTCCTTGACCTTTACTTCTTCCACTTCCTGGGTTTGATCCACGGGAGTCGGGTCAGGTCGGGTGGTTTCCACAGTTTCGGGCAGGGGATCAGACACATCCTCGGGTTTCTCCTCAGACTGCTCCTCAACCGGGAGGTCCGGGTTCCCGGCCTGCTGGTCATCACCCATGGGTTCATAGGCTCCGAAACCGCTCTCATCCGTGCCGAAATTCACCAGGATCCCTTCCTCCTCGGGCGGTGGCACCGGGAAAGTAAGTCCCGCAAATATCAGCAGTGCCAGCACCAGTGCATGGTAAATGATGGTACCTATAAGACCTCTGCGCTTGAGTTTCATTGGTAATTATCTAAAATTTCCATTTGTCTGATGGAACTCTCAAGTTCGATTCTTGATCTGTTTCCACTGTTAACCCGAAGGCCGCGTTCCCAGGATCACCTTGTACCGGTTCCTCCTGGCTATATCGAGGAATACATACACTTCTTCCATATTCAGGTCCCTGTCAGCATTGAGCCGGATTGTGGGAGCTTCGCCATATTGTTCCAGTTTCTTCCTGAGCACACCTTCCAGTTCCCCAAGCACGTAAACCTGGTCATCTACAGAGATAATCTTTTCCCTGTCGATGGATACAATCAGAACAGGATTGGCCTGGGTCTGGTTGTTGCTTTCCGGTAAATCCACATTTTGCGCGGAAGGTACGATCAGCGTGGAGGTGATCATAAAAAAGATCAATAAAAGGAATACAATGTCAGTCATTCCCGACATGGCAAAATTCTTATTGGTCTTGTTTCTCGCTTCCAGTGCCATTACAATTGTTTAAGGACCACTGTATAATCCCTCTCAGCCGCCACATTCATGATCTTTACGGCATCTCCCACTGAAACGGACGGAGAGGTCTCCACCTTGATGGTGGGTTCAGCAACGCCCTGAAGTTTGGATTCGAGGACCATGCCAAGTTCATTCAGGCTCACTGTTCTTCCATCTACTGTGATCTTGCTGCCGCTGTAAATAGTCACCGTTGGAATACGGGATTCAGTCTGGATGGTCATGTGTCCCCGGCTTGGTAACAACATCTTCAGTGCATTGGGGGCGATCAGTGTGGAGGTAAGCATAAAAAAGATCAGCAACAGGAACACAATGTCGGTCATCCCCGACATGGCGAAATCAGCCATTACCCTGTTTTTTGATTTCAGTGCCACTATCTTTTATTTTGCAGGTTCGTTCAGCAGGTCTATAAACTCCGAAGCCCCGCCCTCCATGTTATTGATCACTTTATCCACCCTGGCTACCAGTGTGTTGTAGGCAAAGTAGGCTATAATACCTACGATAAGGCCTGCAACGGTGGTGATCAGGGCAGTGTATATCCCCCCGGAAAGTTCGCCCACATTGATGTTGTTTCCGGCGGTTGACATCTGGTGGAACGCCTGTACCATACCGATCACAGTACCAAGGAAACCAATCATGGGTGCCCCCCCGGCCACTGTGGCAAGGGTTGGGAGGCCTTTCTCCAGTTTATAAATCTCCAGTTTACCCACATTTTCAATGGCGGCATTGACATCATTCAGAGGCCGGCCGATCCTGCTGATCCCTTTTTCTATCATCCGGGCCACGGGGTTATCGGTCGACTGGCATAGCGCCCGGGCCCCGTCCACTTTGCCATCCATGATGTAGTCCTTGATGCGGTTCATGAAATTCTGGTCAACCTTTGCAGCCTTCTTGATAGCAAACCACCGTTCAAAGAAAATGTAAACTGCGATGAAACTCAACAGGACAATGGGCAACATGACCCATCCGCCTTTGAGGGCAATGTCGATAAAAGACTCTGTGGAAGAGCCTGGTATGCTGCTGGTTTCCAGGTTGGTAACTTGTAAAAAAATCAAGCTTTTCATGGGAGGAATATTTTGATCGAAGATATAATAAAAAAACGGGATATACTTTGGCGTAGTATATCCCGATATGAAAGATTTGTCTCTTTTATGAACAGCTGCCTGTAACTTTATTTAAGGTGTATGAACAGAGCCTCCACATAGTATACGCCGGCACCGGCCATATATCCAAGGAGGGCCAGCAGGGAAATGCGTTTTAAATACCAGATAAAATCGATTTTTTCCATCCCCATGGCAGCAACACCTGCAGCAGAACCAATGATCAGAATGCTTCCACCTGTACCGGCGCAGTAAGCCAGGAATTCCCAGAAAAGGCCATCCTGAACAAAGCTGGAAGCATATTCGATGGCAGCCGGGTCTGCCATCGCTGCCAGGGTAGCCGGAGTTTCAATGGGATACATGCCTATGGCACCGGCAACCAGCGGCACATTGTCCACTACGGCGGACAGGACACCAATGGCCATATCAATCAGGAAAATATTTCCAAGGTGGTCATCGAGCCAGGATGCCAGAACGGTTAGCTGACCTGCACTTTGGAGGGCAGCAACTGCGGAAAGTATCCCCAGGAAGAAGAATATGGTGGGTGTATCCACATGCTCCAGGATGTAGATGACTTTGAGGCGTTTTTTAATTTCGTCAGACTTATTTTTATGAAGCAGTTCTGAAGTTAGCCAGATAACTGACAATGAAAGGAGCATTCCCAGGTAGGGAGGAAGGTGTGTGAAGGTTTTGAAAACCGGAACAAAAAGGAGACCGGATACTCCCATGATCAGCAGCAGTTTGCGCTCGAATGGGGTTGTATATACTTTTTCGTTTGAATCAATATGGGGGCGTTTCACGTGGCCTTTTAAGGTAAAACTGAGTACTGCCAGGGGAACGACCATCGTAAAAAGACTGGGGAGAATGACCCGGGTGATGATACTCCCGGTTGTCACCTGTCCACCTATCCAGAGCATAATGGTCGTCACGTCTCCGATGGGCGACCAGGCTCCCCCCGCGTTTGCAGCAAGCACCACCATGGAAGCAAAGAACCAGCGGGTCTCTTTATCCGAGACCAGTTTTCTGAGAAGTGCCACCATGACGATGGTCGTGGTCAGGTTGTCCAGGGCAGCCGACATGAAAAAAGTGAGGAAGCTAAGGATCCACAGCAGTTTGACTTTTTTTGTTGTTTTGATCCGGTCGGTAATGATCTTGAACCCGTCATGTTTATCAATCACCTCCACGATGGTCATGGCTCCGAGTAAAAAGAAAAGTATCTCGGATATTTCTCCCAGGTGATGCGTAATTTCCTTTTCGACAATGAAGTGTCGCATGGCTTCTATTCCATGCTCACCCTGCTGGTGGCCATCAAGAATATAGGTATTCCAGGCATCGCTAAGCCCGGAGGTGAAAATATCAAAAGCGCCAAAAATATAAAGAACCCATAAAATCGTTCCGATCATCAGTGCCGGAATGGCTTTATCAATGCGCAAAGGATGTTCGAGGGCAATGGTGATATACCCCAGAACAAATACAACAACCATTATAATAAACATGATTAAAAATTTAAGGTTGGAATGAAGAGGCCAAAGATAGAAAAGATTTAATCATCCATTTGAGGCTCATCCAATTTTTTTCTCCGCTTTTTGCGTTTGGTAAGGCCCTCCTTGTATCGTGCTACAAGCTGGCTGAGATTGTCAAATTCTTCCCGGTAGGATATCCCAACTCCCTGCTTGTATGGTGCTGTTTCAAAAAGCAGTTCATCACGGGCCCGGTTGAAAGCAATGATGCTTACATTGTCAGTGACCCTGAACTCCACGTCGAAGTCGCCCATAATATAAGGATTAGATGCGTCCGCTGAGGGATTGGTTTCCTGTCCGCCCACATCCACATTTCCACTGATGATGATCCGGTCATCAAGCAACTGGGTGGAGAGTGCAAGTTCTACCTCGTCACTGGTGATTTCGTCACCGGGCCTGTAGTTTACTCCGATATCAAAATCATCACTGATCTGAGAGAGCCAGTTGCTGAGCTGGTTGGAGAGAAGTTCACTGGCCGTCACACCGGCAATGTTGCCGGTAGCACCTATATCCTGAGCCCCATAACCGCTTACACTGTAAAAGTTGTTGATTACCAGCAAAGAAAGAAACTGTTTCATCAGCTCTTCATCGGTACTGGTGCTGTTCTCAAGCAGGTTCCTGGTTTCTGCGTCTGCAGTGGGCATATTGATTCCGGTTGAGATGGTAGGAGATCCAAGTTCGCCCTGAAGGAGCAGGTGGCATTCCACCGGGATTCTCTTTTTAAGTTTCTCCTTCTGTTCGTCCACATCCGGATAGAGGTTATAGGGAGCTGCCCTGAGCGTGTATATGGCTTCCAGGTCAATGGAAGCATCCAGGGGTGATCCATTGAAACTGATCTTTCCGCCGGGTTCAATCTTGAACCGTTTGTTGATCACGTTTTGCAGCGTGAAAAGATAGTCTCCCTGGTCCAGTACCACATCACCGAACATCCTGAATCCATTGGACTGGTCCAGCATGATCCGAACGCTGCCCTTTCCGCTGGTTTCGATGATATCACCCACTTTGGGGTCGAAAATCAGCTGGACGATTGCATCATTGGTAATATCAACCTCCAGGTCCATCTCAATGCCTGCTATTTTCTTAATCTGAGGGGGGGCAGGAACAGGCTCAAACTCCTCCAGCTCCTGCAGGAATGTGAAGAAATCAGTTTTTTTCACCTCACTGGCATTATATAGCGGAAGGAAAAGAGTGGTGTTTCGGTTTGTTGAAGCATTGACAACCAGCCTGATCTGATCCGTGGGTCCGGTGATGCCCGCATTTCCGGATGCGAAAATGTTCCCGTAGAAAACCTCATTGTCAGTGGATTTGGTATTCATGCACTGAAGGTTATTGGCATCAATGTTCAGGCTGAGATAAAAATCTTTGAATTCTGAACTGGCCACTGAGCCATTCACTAAGGCCTGGTTATCATATAGATCACTGACAATAAAATTTTCAAGATATATATTGTTGTGGTAGATCCGGAGATCATCACTGAAAATATACCTGGTATTGAGAAAATCTAAGGTGGCAGCACCTTTGTCAAATAGAATGGTTCCGTTTATTTCAGGTGTTTTCAGCGTGCCATCCATTGTCAGGTACACATGGGCGGTACCATCCAGGTCGTGAACGATCCCTGACGTATAGGGATTGAGTGATGCCAGTTTAAAATCGTACAGCCTGATATCGAAATCAAGGGCTTCGGTTTTGGGATTGAATTCCCCATTGGTCTCAATGGACCTGACCCCGCCCACTTCCGATAGCATTCGGAGCTGAATGTTTCCGTCCTCATCATCCCAGTTGGCTTCCACATCGGTATCCCCCAGAATCTGCTTGTTAAGAAGGAGGGAATCCACTTTCAGATCGGCGAGAACCACCGGGGTACCGTTTTTACGTTTTAAGTCAATAAAACCAGTAACTTTACCCTCCAGTTGCAGATTGGCACCTGTAAGGTTTGGCAGTTCTGCCAGGTTGAGATTCTCAATTTCCAATAGAAAATCCTGAGCATCACCCGATGAAATGACTCCATCGGCCAGGATTCGCTTGTCAATACTGACCACAAGAAAACTATCGATTTCCAGGAATCCTTTTCTCAGTAATGCTTCGGTCTTGTGGATATCCCAGTTTATATCATCGATGACTACCTTGCCGGGTTCCAGGTTAACCAGGAATCCACGGTCCTTCACTGAATCAGCCTGGAAGGTGCCATTCAGGCTTATTTCGCCTTTGAAGGCTGGCGCAGATCCATTGTCCCACGAGATATCCATGTGTGCCTTATCCCGTGCAGCAAGGAAACTGACCTGCTGGTGTTCCAGGGCGTAGGTTTTTCCAAAGGTCATGCTATCCGATGTATAACCAAATTCCAGGGCTTCTACCGAGGATCGGGCCATGGTCTCAAACTGATACCAGCTGGACTGACCAAACCCTAGTTTTGGGAACACCCCCCGCATTTTCACATCTGTATTCCGGGGATCATAGGTGCCTGACAGATAGCTGTTATCACCAATCTTCAAAGCAGGAAAAAAGAATTCAAGAATGGGATTTACATGTTTGAAATCAACCCGGTACACAAAATAGTCCAGGGTATCTTTGTATGGTTCCGAATCCGGAATAACATTGAGGTAGTGGTCAACCAGGTTTTTGAATGAGGCAGGAAGGTCTGACAGCCTGTACTGTCCTGTGATATCCACATCCATGATATCTGACCTGACCTGGATCAGTGATGCTTCGGGAGTGTTACGTGTCTTCAGTGTAACATTGTAAAGCTGTACCATTTCATCTGTTCTCTCAAAAAGACTGTTAACCAGGGTCAGTTCACCATTCATTTCGTCAATGGATCTGCCGGACAGGTCCGTTTTTATCAGGAAGGAAGCGAAATAGTTTGGATCACTTTGCCCCAGGTTCAGATAATAAGGTCTGGCCCTTGCCACATTGGCAGTAAACTTATGGACGGGAACCTCCCCGGAGAAATCAGTCCTGCCTTCAAAATCAAGTTTGATATTCGGATCACTGATGCTGAATCCCCCGTCGAAGGTATTATTTGTTAAAGCACCATCCAGGGTGATATTGCTGTATGCATAATTGTATAGATCAAAGGTGTCAATGGTCCCTTTAATATTGGCCCTGATCTGTCCTTTATAGAGGTTTCCGTCTGCGAAAACATCCATGTCCAGTTCCCTCAGGTCCCGCTCCATTTCCAGGAATTCACCTATTTTAAAATCGTTTGTTCTTAGCCTTCCCAGGAAATCCACACCGCGCATGCTGTCGGGGTCAAAGGACAAATCCATGAGGACTCTGCCCATTTCCGTGGCCAGCAGTCCGTTGGCCACAAACTGGTCGGAATATCCGGTAAACTGACCCGAGAAACCAATCTTTCCAAGGTTAATCCATGGATAAAGGATCTGGTCCGATGAATCTCCGGGAGTCCCGAATAGGTCGTTCAGAGCCCGTACGGAAGTATTCAGTCTTTTAAAATTAAAATCCAGGAATGTGTTCCGGATGTCCGGCAAACCGATCATGATGAAATCAAATTCCAGAGAGCTCTGGTCACCAGAATGGATCACAAGGTCCTCACCGTTCAGATCACAGAACTTGCCATGTACTTTGCCGTCAATAGTGATCCTGTTAAGCACCCTCTCGGTTCCGGGCACGAATTGTGCAAGATCCTCCATTTTCAGGCTGGACTGTCTGCAAGCAAAGTTCAGGTCAACCGCCGTTGAAAACTTCTTAAACTGACTGAATTTTTCAAAATCAAATTCAAGAATCGGGATATCAAGGTCAGATCCTTCAGTTTCAATGGCGAGATCTTTAAAATGAAGGTGTCTTTTATGAATGGACATGCTTGTGCTCAGATGAAGAATATCAAATCCTGAGCGTTCCACACATGATAACGATTCAACATCAATGAGCACAGTGTCCCTGATTACTTCAAGATTGCTAACTTTAATATCCAGGTCCCTGAGGTGAAAATCGTTAAAATCTATAGGGGAGGGGCCATGCACGCTTCCCATTCTGGACAGGGAGAACCTGGAATCAACCAGTTCAATGGAGGTGAAGTGGACCCGGGATTTTTTTTCCGGAGGAATATGAGGGTTCTCTAATTTATCGGTGAAGTATTCGATGTTCACTACTCCGCTGCTGTCTATAACCAGGTTCACAAAGGCATCTTCTACTATGGCTTTCCTGATGGTCAATCCTCTCGGCTCAGGTCTGAATTGCCTGACGTGGAGCTTGGTAAGCCCGGCATAGAGTAGCGTATCACCATTGAGGTCCTCGATATAGAGATCCCTTACCTGGATCCGCCTGAGAAAAGAGTAGTTCACAGAAGAGAGTGAAATATGGGCCTGCAATTCTTCCGACAACCGCTCTGCTACATAGATGCTCAAACGGGTTTGTACCCTGCTGTTTTGCAAAAACAACAGAGACAGAGCCGGAATGGCAAGCAATACCAGCACCACGATCAATCCTATTTTCGCTATCTTTTTGATACCTTTGCCCATTAACTTTAGCTGAACGTAACAAATGTAAAAAAAGTTGCCATGGGCACGATCATTCTGGGCATTGAATCTTCCTGTGACGATACTTCAGCAGCAGTGCTGAATGACAGGGTTTTGCTGTCCAACGTAATTGCAGGTCAGGATGTACATATACAATACGGGGGTGTAGTGCCTGAGCTTGCCTCCAGAGCCCACCAGCAGAATATTGTTCCGGTGGTGGATATGGCTGTTAAACAGGCAGGGATTAAGCCGGATAAGATTGATGCTGTGGCATTTACACGGGGACCCGGACTGCTGGGATCACTGCTTGTAGGGACTTCATTTGCAAAGGGTTTCGCCGCTGCTTTGGGTATTCCCTTGATCGAAGTCAATCATCTTCAGGCACATATCCTTGTTCACTTCATCCTGGATGAGGATGGAAAGGATGGGTCTCCTCAATTTCCCTTCCTCTGCCTCCTGGTATCCGGTGGTCATACCCAGCTCGTGGTGGTGAGAGACCACCACCATATGGAGATCATTGGTCGAAGCATCGATGATGCGGCAGGAGAAGCTTTTGATAAATGTGCCAAATTGCTGGGATTGCCCTACCCGGGAGGACCGCATATTGACCGGCTGGCAGCCATGGGGGATCCCGGTCGCTTTAAATTTAGCAAACCGGGACTGGAGGGATTTGATTACTCGTTCAGCGGTTTGAAGACTTCCTTTCTTTATTTCCTGAGAGACAGGATAAAAGAGGATCCGTATTTTATAGAAAAGCATATCAACGACCTTGCAGCATCACTTCAGAATACCATTGTTAGTATCCTGATGAACAAACTTAAAAGAGCGTCAAATAAAACAGGAATACGGGAAATTGCATTGGCAGGAGGCGTCTCAGCAAACTCGGGCTTGCGCAACGAAATCATCAAAGAATCGGTCAAACAGGAATGGAAGGTATATATTCCCCCGCTTCGATTTACCACGGACAATGCTGCCATGATAGCCATAACCGGATATTACAGATTCCTTGCCGGGGATTTTTCTTCGGAAGAGTTATCGCCCATGGCCAGAATGTATTTCTGATACCCTTGAAAACATTGGTGATAAAATGAATTTGAATTGAATGTCGGTGCGATAAAATTTACTATATTGAGATGAAATTTTAACGACGGATGGATAAACTGGAGTTTCAACCCACTCAAAAAACGCCATACGTTCTGCTGGATCCTTCCGGCAAAATAAAGTTTAAAGGCCGGTCTATTCCTGAGGATGTATCCCTCTTCTATGAAGATATTCTGGATTGGATCATCGCATATGCTTCACAACCTCCTGCCCATACAGAAGTGCACATTGCAATGGAATATCTCAACAGCGGAACTTCCAAATACATGCTTCGGCTGCTTAAGAAACTCAAGGAACTTGATAATGACGGCTATGGGTTGAAGATCAACTGGGTGTATGAGGAAGGGGATGATGATATCCTTGAAAGGGGAGAGTATTATGCTTCTATTCTGGATCTGAAGATCAGCTTTATTGAGATAGAATAGTTACAAAGGGCTCCTTCTTTTATTTTCCTGCAGGATGTCTCCCAGGTATTTCCAGTATGATTTGTGGAAACTTAAATTGTCTGGGCCATCGCAAAACTGGGGGTGCAAGATGGTTGAATCGTACAAGCCCTTTAATTCCGGATGGAACTGCACTCCGATGACATTCGGGCAAATCTGATGCTCAATGGCCTCGATAATCTTTCCCCGTAGCCAATCTCTTCTTTAAGGAATGAACCCTTTGCACACCTGACCCGGTGAAAGTGATAAGATGAATGCTTTTCACAAGTTGTCTGAACCCTATCCGCATAGTTGCGGTGCATCTGGTCGGGAGGAAGGGCAAGGATCTCTTCCGCATTCCAGGTCGAGTATCTTCTCATCTGCCAGGTTTTTTATAACCGCAATGTTGTCGCTTGTAGGGTGGAACAGAAGGAGGGTATCCTGGCCGGCAGTAAAGCCAACGCAAACTACCAGGAGCAGGGTAATCAGTGCTGCGTTTTTCATTTCAAAATGGAAGAGAGCTTTTTTACAAACATGGTCAGGCTCTCCTTGGTTTCATCGTCCAGCTTATCGAATTTCACAGTACCGCTGTTTACATCCTGCAGAAAATTGGATGCCAGAATAGCCCTTGAGTAGTTGTTGTTTTGCAGATATTCCGAATTTAACACGGTGATCCCCTCACGGACCTGGACGATGGATTTCTTAAAGTCGATGGTGGAGAAAAGATCCTCGGCATCCATATAATCTTCCATCAGGATCATTTGCTCTTTGGCCAGGTCCACCTTGCTGTCAAAGAGGTCCTTTCGCAGTTTCTCATGAATTGTTTTCTCCTCTCCGTTTCCAAAATTGAGTACAATGTAGTCCAAACCCCAGCCGATGAGTATATTCACCATCATTGGAATGCTTTCAGCCCCTGAGGCCGGAAGGAAATAACACTCTTTTTTGAAACCTGTGAGGGTAATGATGGCCTTCAGGAAATAGTATGTGGCCAGGTCTTTAACAATCACATTGTTGAAAGATTTGATGATCTCCTGCTGGCTCAGCCGTGCTCCCATGGTAGAATAGATGGGTGAAAGTGTGTCAGCAGTGGCTGCATTCAGTGACCGGGCACTGAAAACCATGGTTTCACTCTTCATGTCATCCTCAACGGCCCGCTGAACTGCCAGAATGCGGTATAGTTTGTTTACATCGATCAGGTGCGGAGAGTGTGTGGTATAGATGATTTGCATCTGTTCCTTGATGTCGTCGAAAACTGCTAGGACATCTTCCTGTGCCCTGGCATGAAGACTCACACCGGGTTCATCGATAAGAAGCACTTTGTTTCGATTGTTTTTATCCAGGGCTGTGGCCTTCAATTCAAGGAAAAAGGAGAGGAACCACCTGACCCCCCTGCTTCTCTGTTTGGGGTAGAGCCTTTCCTGCTCATCCTTGATCCAGAATTCTAAATAAGGTTTTCCACTCTTTTCGGGATTGGTATGATCGTAGTGTGAAAGCTCAAAATTGATTTTGATTTTGTTCTTCTTACCTACATTCTGCCGCCAGAAATCCTGGAAATTCAGCGTAAGCTCCCCATTCAGGTTCTCAATCTTCTGTTTCAGGATCCTGCTTGAGGGTTGCTGAAAGAAAGAATATTCCAATCCGGTAATGGTGAGGAAATTGATGGCTGCCTTATAACCTTCAGCACGTTTGTTGGCCCGGACGATATCTTCCAGGTCTATGCGGTTGGGCAAAAGCGAGCTGAAATCCTCAAACAATTCGAAATCAGGGAGGAATTTGAAGATCTCAGCAGCCAGTTCGGTGGATGAGAAATATTTCAAACGGGATTCGATCTCCTTTTCTGCTGATTTTACGGCACTGTCGAAGGTCATCCCGTCAAACACAAATTCAATGGCCAGAAGCTGCGTATCGTATGATTTTTGCAGCTGAAGAATCTCTGATTTCAGTTTCTCAATTTCAGTCCGGCAAATCTCCTCCCTGATTTCAGCTGCCCTTTGTTCTTTTTCTGTGGGGTACATTCCGGTCATCTGGAGGATTTCCCTCAGGTTTTCCTGCTCGCCAAGGAGAGCATCGTTTTTCTCCCTGATCTGATGATCTGTCTCTTCAAGTTTCTTACTTGCACCCTGCTTCTCTCCCAGCGCGTTGAGGATCTCCAGTTTCTCTTCGAGCCGTTTATGCTTGATGGAGAGGGCCTCGTTCAGTTTAACGAGCATCTCCTCTTCCTCAGTCATTTCTTTCTTTAACTTATCCTTCTTTTCCCTGGAGGAGAATTTTCTTATTGTTTTTTTTAACTCACTGATCCTCAGTTTAACTGATTCGACCTTCTCCCGGGTCAGAGCGAATTCATCGGTGGCATTGTTCACTTCGACAGTAGCATCAGCCACCTCTTTGATCATGCTTTTCAGTTTTTCCATGACCACCGTCTCACGCTGCTTCACCTGGTCAGTATTTTCCTTGAATATCTCCTGCAGTGCATCACCCATGACCAGGTAGGAATCCATATCATCCTCCCAAACCCTCGTGATGGTGATGGTTTCAATGGTTCCGATGATTGCCCTGATCTTGGGATCCAATTTTTTCAAGTCAAGGAGTTTCGCCAGATCTTTGCTTATAAGTTTAAATCCGCATGTGACCTTTGGAAGCGACAAGTCGCTTCGCATCATATCCTCAATAAGTTTGCCGTCATGGAATGCTTTCAGGCCCTCAAGAATGGATGTTTTACCCGATTCATTCTGACCGATAAGACTGGTGATATTATCGTGGGCAAGCTGTTGCCACCCTGTGTCTACGATGGATCTGAAATTCTGAATTCTAAACCCGGTTAATTGCATGATTCTGGTTTTATACGAATTTTATTCCAAAGACAAGGATATCATCTATCTGGGGGTTATCACCTTTCCATGTATCAATCTCAAGTTCGAGTTCCTTTTTTTGATCATCCATGTTCTGGTCAGATATCCTGATAAGCAACTCTTTCAGGGGCCCATACTTGAATTTCTTGTTTCGGGGTCCGCCAAACTGGTCTGCGTATCCATCAGAAAATATGTATACGGTATCCCCGGGCTTAAGTTGCATGGTGTGGTTTGTGAAGGAATCCTCCTCAATGGCATTGATACCCACAGGCATTTTATCAGCCTTGATTTCAGTAAGGACTTTCTTGCGCACATGATAAAGGGGGTTGTTGGCTCCTGCATACATCAATTCCCGGTTCCCGGGATTAAATACACAGAGGGCCATATCCATGGCATCCTTGTTCTCAAGATCTTCTCCCCGCTGGTGAAGCACGTTCATCACCCGTTCACGGAGCAGGTTCAGAATACGGCTTGGTTTACAGGGTCCCCTGCTGTTGAGGATCTCATTCAGGAAGGAGGCACCCATGATGCTTAAAAGGGCACCCGGTACACCGTGTCCGGTGCAGTCTCCCGCGGCCACGACAATCAATTCTTCTTTACGGGAGCAGTAATAGAAATCTCCGCTCACGATATCCCTGGGTTTGTGAAGGATAAAATGATCAGCAAGTGTATTTTCAAGAAAGCGTTGATCGGGAAGAACTGCTCTCTGGATAAAACTGGCATACTTAAGACTTGATACCAGCTGTTTTCGCTGTTCCAGAAGCTTCTCCCTTGTTAATTCTGCCTCTTTCACGATGGATTCACTCTTAGTCCCATCACCAGGATATCATCGATCTGGCTGATCTCTCCCATCCATCCCAGCAATACTTTTTCCAGTGCGGATCCCTGTTCGCTCAGGGGAACGGATTGCAGTTCCAGGAGTAACTTCTTAAAATTCTTGCTCATGAACTTTTTACCCTGTGGCCCGCCAAACTGGTCCAGAAACCCGTCCGAAAACATATAAATATTATATCCTTCATCCTTGAGGGTCGTGGAGGTAAACCGCATATTCTTCTCTGACACCCCGATGGGCATCTGATCAGCCCTTATCTGCAGCAACACATGGTCTTTGTCGTAAATAGATCCTCTGGGAAGCTCAAGTTCTTCACCCCTGGTGAGTTTTGCCTTCTCGCTGCGCTTCAGTTTCCTTACCAGGTAGAGGGGATTATAGGCACCCGAATACTGGATGATATTGGTTTTTAAGTCTATGGAAATCATGGCCAGGTCCATACCGTCCTTGATCGCCTCCTGTATGTTTTTTCCCGATTGCTCCAATGATTTGATCACATGTTCACGCAATGCTTCCATGATATCATCGGTACATGTAATTTCCGATTTGATCACAATCTCATCCAGGAAGGTCATGCCCAGCATGCTCATAAAAGCACCCGGGACTCCATGCCCGGTGCAGTCTGCTGCCACAATAAGCATTTTATCTCCTTTTGAGCCTATCCAGTAAAAATCACCGCTCACAATATCCCGGGGTCTGAACAGTATGAAGTGGTCAATGTTGTTCTCATCCATCAACTCGTCTGAGGGTAACATTGCTCGCTGGATTCTGCTTGCATATTCAATGCTGTCGGTAAGTTCCTCCTTCTGTTTTCTGATCTCAGCAGTCCGTTCTTCGATGATTTCCTCAAGCCGCAGGTTTTCATTTTTCAACCTGCGGGTATAGAGCTTGATTATCAAATAAACCAACAGTCCGGAAAGCAGGATGTAACTGATGATGGCCGGGATGCTGGCGTACCAGGGCCGGCTGAGCACGAATGAATAAGTGGCCGTACCGCCCTCGTAGCCGTATACATTCCTGGATTTAACGAAAAATGTATAGTGGCCATATTTCAGGTTGGTGAATTCCTTGTAGGAAGCATTGTTCCAATCTGACCATACGTTACTGAAACCAACCAGTCTAAAACTGTAAAGCAGGTTTTCTTCCTGTTCAAAATAGGGTGCAGCCCAATGGAATTCAATATTGTTGTATCGGTACTTGATTACCGGTTGTGTATCTTCCTCCTGGAAAAGATGTATGGAGTATCCTCCATGACCATTCTCCTTATAATTTGCGCCATGGTAAAGCACTGAGTCACCATTGATATACACGTTGCGGATCAGGGTCTGAAATTTCAATGTATCATTCCTGGTGAAGCTTTTATCAAAATGGTACAGTTCATCCGATTTACTGAACCATACTCCATCTTCACTATCGTCGGTAAACACATCCACGGAAGCATTGGGCAGGCGCTGGAACACTTTGTCACTAATGACATCAAGTTGACCATCCAGCTTCCGGGCAACAAGTTCGGTCCACCCGTTGTACTGGTTTTCAAAGGAAAGCCAGTAATCCCCATCCCGGTCCTGGTACATGGTCTGAATGCTATTTTTCCCGGGAGGGAGTACAGAATTGAAAAAAGTGTCAGGAACAAATGTGTCATGAAAATAGTCGAAGCGGTAAAATCCGTTCCCGGTTCCCACCAGGACTTCCTGGTTTTCAGGATTAAGAAAAACCCAGTTGTCATTGCCTTCAGGCAAACCATGGTCAGATGTGAAAAACCTCATGGTAGCTTCATGGGCAAGCGTAATATCTATACGGACTAAACTCTCCAATGAGGAGATCCACATGTACCCGTACTTATCTTTGGCCATTTTAGATATTTTCGGGATTCTGCGGACCCTGGTTATTTCCTTCCACCTGCCCCTGGTATACTGGAGGCCGATCAATTCAATATCACCGGTGTAAAAGATGTCTCTGTTTTTTGAATCGGCCAGGATTTGTCCTGAAATCTGTTCAATATCCTCAATGGCTTCAGGAGGATTTATCATCAGGTCAGCCAGGGCGGAAACCCTCATCTGTTCATCGATCACATAAAACTCTTTGTCACCGGACACCAGCAAAAACCTTCTCCCGGGAACAGGTTCAATAATACAAAGGTCTCTGATTATTGTCTGTAAATCCCCAACAGGAACAAATTGCGCTCTCGATGAATTGGAGACCATCTGATACAGCCCGCCCATGGTGGAGATAAAAAGCCTGTTGTTGAAATAGGTAATATCGGTGATCAGGTTATGAAAACCAGCTTTCTCCGTGAAATATCTGAATGGATTGTTGGTCTCCACCTTGCTGACTCCCTTCCAGTGAGCAATCCAAAGGGGGCCGGCACCTTTGAGCCGTTCATCCGAATAGACGTGGGAAATGGTCATGTCCGCCAGACCCTCTGTCTCGGATATGATCTCCAGCACATTACCCTTGAGGTCCAGGATATAGAGGCCGTTGTTAAATGTACAAACCAGGATATGATCATCGTTCATGGTCAAATAGGGGATCTGGACAGAGATAAGCTCTTCCATGAGTTCCGGATTCACAAAAGAGTCGTCGATGGTTCCCTTATCCGTATCAAAGAGATAAATACCATGATTCATCGTACCGACCAGCAAAATATTGTCATTAAATGGTTCCAGCCCGGTAATCATTTTTTCATGGAAGAAAGCGCCCCCTGGAATTTTTTCGAACGAAACTCCGTTATATGCCATCAATCCACCTGCCCAATCCAGGTTATAGAGTTGATGGTTCACAATGAAGGATAAGTAACCCGTCTCGGGAGTCTCAATAATGCTTATGTCATTTAGCAGTGGATCAAATACAAATATGCTATACCAGGAGCAGAAATATACTTTTCCCTCGTCGAAGTAGGTCTTCCAGATGATGAACTCGGGGATCTGATTTTGCAGGGTGGAATCATAAAGGGAATGGAAATACAACTGACCGTGTCCATCAGGTTCAAGTTTTCCAAAATCCCCCTCTGCTCCCACATAGATCACACCATCATCTCCGGTGACCAGGGATTTTACCGCTACATTGCGGGGAACCGGAATGATCCGCCACTCCACCCCGTCATATTCCAGAATCCCTTTGTCATTGTTCCCCACATACACCACACCACGATGATCCTGGGTAATACACCAGTTCTGTTCGGTTCCCCCGATATCGCTATACGGGTAGTTGGTAATAAGCGGAACACCGTATTTATTGGGCTGGGCCTGGAGGAGAAAACTCACCAGCATTCCGGCGAGTGATACCATGATATTGATTCGAAATCTCATTCAAGCTGCTTATTAACATCCTAAAATATTGAAAAATATGCTTATGACGGCATGAAATATTTCTTTTTTTTAACCACCACCCTACCTAAAAATTATAAATTGGATGAACATCATAGGGTCCTGAATTGATAATAATGAAATGAGACACATTCTGATTGTCATCCTATTCATGGGTTGTTTTCATCCTCCGGCTTTGTCTGCGATAGGCCGGGAGCCTTCTGTCAAGCTGAGTACCAGTGTGATGAATGGATTTACAAGGCTTGATCCGGAAAGTGACGGCTTCTCGTTTCGTGCTGAAGTGGATGTGATCCAAATTGAACCGACAGGGGGAAATCCATCGCATGTGGCCCTATCCATACCCGGATATTACGCATATGGAAAGGAGGGGACACCATCATTGCCCGGGTATTCCATTCTTTTTGAAGCCGGACCCCGGGATGCGCTTATTCGCATCGAGCAGATGGACTCTATGATTTTTGACCTGAAAGCGGAGGGGATCGATGGCAGGCTGAATCCTTTTCATGACCCTGGCAGGAAGCGGGCTCCGGACATTCCTGTAAAGAGAGACAGTGCTGTGTACAGCACAGATGCCTGGATGGGGGATGCAGTTATTTCTGTGGAATATGAGGGAAGAATGCGTGGACTCTCCATGAGTACCCTCCATTTTAATCCAGTGAAATATAATCCGGTACAAAACCTGCTGAAGGTCTATTACAATGTGCGGTGTACCATTCTTACCGGCCGGTTACGGCAGCCTGCATTGGTGCCGGAACAGGCTTTTTCAGCCTTGTTCAGCAGGGTAGTCCGGCAGGAGTCGGAAAGCATGTACAAGGCCGTCTATTCAGAGGAACCCATGACCCTTGTCATCCTTTCTGATACCCTGTTCAGAGAGACCCTTACACCCCTGGTTGAATGGAAAACCAGGAAGGGATTCAGGGTGGTGGAGGTCTACCGGACCGACAGCCTGGTGGGAGGGACAAGGGAATCCATTAAGGCTTATCTGAAGAGTTTGTACGACCATCCTCCACTGGGAGTCGCCAGGCCAACCTATCTGCTGATTGTAGGAGACACAGAGCACATTCCCATCTCCCAGTCAGGAGGAGAGCTTACCGATCTCTACTATGCAGAGTTCGACGGAGGAGGGGATTACTTACCCGAGCTGTTCTATGGCCGCATCTCCGTCAATTCAACTGAACAATTGCAGGGGGTGTTGGATAAGATCCTGGAATATGAACAATATCAGTTCCCCGATCCCACTTTTCTCGATCAGGCAGTTTTGATTGCCGGGGTCGACGGTTCCTATGCCAGTACATATGGAAACGGACAGATCAACTATGCCAGTGATTACTACCTGAATGAAGAACAGGGTCATACCACCCATATGTTCAGGTATCCGGAATCGGATACCAGCGCCGGGGCCATCCTGGATCTGATATCCGGAGGCGTAGGTTTTGTGAATTATACCGGTCACGGCGAGGTGGACAGGTGGGAAGATCCAGGTTTCAGGATCAGCGACATTGACCAGTTGCAAAATCTGGGAAAATACCCTGTCATGATCGGGAATGGTTGTGAAACCAACTATTTTCTGGCGGTGGAATGTCTTGCTGAAGCGCTTCTGCGTGCCCCGGACAAAGGTGCACTGGCCTATATTGGATGCACCAACGACTCTTACTGGGATGAGGATTACTACTGGGCAGTGGGAGTGGGTCCGGTTCAGATACATCCTACCTATGAGGGAACCGGCCTCGGCTATTTTGACAAGGTGTTCCATACCCACCAGGAGGATCACTTGCTCTGGTCGCCCTCCCTGGGTGAGATGGTTTTTGGTGGAAATATGGCCGTTCAACAAAGCAACAGTCACAGAAAGAAGTTTTACTGGGAGATTTACCAGCTGGCGGGAGATCCAAGTATTGTACCCTGGTTCAGTCAGCCGGCTGTCCAGGAGGTCGCACTTCCGGCCTGGCTTCCGCCAGGTGCCGGCAGGGTAGATGTGCGAAGTGCCCCTTACAGCTACCTGGCCATTTCAAAGGATGGTGTATTGCTGGATGCCCTTCATGCCTCAGGTGAGGGATACACCACGCTTTTTATTCCCGATACCTTAAGCACTGGAAGCCTGGACCTGGTGGTAAGCGGTGATTGTTTCAGGCCTTATATGAAGGAAATTGAGATGGCGGGCCAGGAAGGGCCTTACCTGGATCTGCTGGGGTACAACCTGTCATCCGAATCACGGGATGGGGACGGGTATCTGAATCCAGGGGAGCAGGCTACCCTGGATCTGCACCTGATCAACCGCGGAAATGGCACGGTCAGGCATGACACACTGCTCCTGTATTCAGGGTACCCTTCCATCATGATCATGGACTCCGTCCATATCGTGGAAGGTATTGAACCGGGCGATACGGTGGATTTGCAGAAGGTTTTCCTGCTTCAGTCTGCAGACCGGTTGATCGACCAGAACAGGACAATGATAGGGATTCAGTCCAAGACAGGGGGTCCTTTCTATCTGAAGGAGGTGCTGCACGCACCACAGCTGACGTCCAAAGGCATCAGTTGGGATGACAGACCACTGGGCAACGGGAATGGTATTGCGGAGTTGGGAGAGAAATTGCTATGCAAATGGCTTCTGGCCAATACCGGCCACTTCAGAACGGGAAATGTGCAGGGCAGTTTCATACCGGAGAGTTCCTTCCTTGCGGAAAATGTTGTGTTTTACAACCAACCCGTACTGAATCCCGGGGATAGTGCTGTACTGCAATTCGAGATCCAAATGGCTGGAACGGGAAAAGGCTGGTTTGGTGAAGGGTCACTATCAGCCGGTGACCCCTCATGCACTGTGAAGGATAGTATGTTTGTTGCAACAGATCGGTATTTCGATGATTTCAGCCAGGGAAACAAAAGCCTTTTTTTATACAGGGACATTTCTCCGTTTCCCTGGCTGGTTGTGGACGATTGCTACGCCTCTCCATCCAAATCAATCAGGTCAGGTAGGATATCTCATGGTGAAGTGAGTGAAATATCCGTCAACTTTGAAACTACCGAAGATGACACGCTTTCATTCTCTTACAGGGTATCTTCAGAATCTTATTACGACTTTCTGATGTTCTTTGCTGATTCAATACTGATCGAAAAATGGTCAGGTGAAACCGGATGGAACAGATATTCCCTGTTTCTGGAGGCGGGGATGCATGAAATCGTATGGTCGTATCGGAAAGACAATAACACCAGCCACAGCGAGGATGCTGCCTGGATAGATGACATCCTGTACCCTGTGTCAGCTTTCAGGAAGGGGGATCTCGCGCTCATGGAAATTTCTGAGCCTGAATCGGGACCCTGGCTTACGGACCATGAACAGGTGAAGATCAGGGTGAGAAATACTTCAAAGGACACCATCCAGGAATTCATTATAAGGTATTCCTTGAATGGAGCATGGTATCCTGCCCACCGTTATAAGGGTATTCTGCTTCCGGGTCAGGACGCGGAGATCACAGTCGGGGAGAGGTTTGATTTTTCAGATTTCGGATCCCATTTGCTGGAGGCTGAACTGGTTTCAGATTCAATGGGATATCCGGGGAACAACAAGCTGGAAAAGGTGGTGGATCACATTGTCTTCCCGGACCTCTCCATCACACCGGAAAAGTTAGACCAGCAAAACGGGCTCTTTGCTCATGCCTTGGTTCAGGCGGTGAATACAGGGAATATACACCTGGATTCAATGCGATTTGAAATCTGGATTGACAGCCTTCTGGTCCGGTCGGGTGTCCGGGCCCTGGATCTTAATCCCGGGGAACAGGCTGAGATAACTTTCAACATAGCAGACAGCATGGATCATCTCCCTCCGGGTTTTTACGGATACCTGATCAGGGCCATGGATCCGGACTGCCTGGCATGGACCAGCCAGGTGGAAGGTCTGCTTTCCTGGTTTGGCCTTGGTTTGAACTCCGGACCGCCTGCTGCAGACTGGTCCATCTACCCCAATCCTGTGAGATCCGGATTCCGGGTAAAACTCAGCCAGCCAGCCAGTCAGGATTACCTCTTCGAAATGGTTTCCCAGACGGGTCGGGTGGCGGACTCATTTGTAATTCCCAGGGGAGACGATCATGGCTGGATCCAGGTTGGCCCGGCTGCCCCAGGTCTCTATGTATTGAGGCTCGTCCAAACAGGAGAAACCATCCGGCTGGTGATTCATTGATGAGATTATTCCAGCAGCCTTACATCAAAGATCCCGCCCTTCACGATATAGCATGGAGATCCACAATCATCGGCATAATCGGACAGGGTCATCTGATCCGAATCGAACGCAACAATGGTTTTTGCTCCGGATTTGTATTCAGCCATGACGGTGTATTTCAGACCAACCCTGGCCAGCAGGTAGAAGTCCTCTGAGGTGGCTGTATCCTGCCAGTCAATTTTGCCATTGGAATCCCCTACATAAAATGTAAGGGGAACTGAATCGTTCTCTTGATTGATGGTCAGGTATACGATGAGTTTGGCGCTGTCGGGCCTGTACCCGAAACATTCGTTGCAATCCACATTCATGATCCAGTCCTCAGGTTCACAGGCTGTAAAATGTCCGGTCATCAGCAGCAGGGTCAACGGGATGATGCCCGAGAACCAAAGACTTCTTCTGAACCTGTTATCTGATCTCTTTGAATGCATATACACTGTTTTTATAAGGGATGCGGACAAAAAGGGTGATGTTCATTTTCATGCGTCTTTCATAGAGTGTGCCAAAGGAATACATTTCTGCACCCGCCTTCAGTCCGGCCATCCTTCCGCTGAGGAAAAAACCGGCGGAGGGAACCAGATTGTATTTCACCGGAGGCCTATCAGCGATTCCCCTGTATTTTGGAAAAGAGAGCATTCCATACAGGGCTGTATAGAAACCATATTCGATACCGGTTTTATCGGTGACCAGGGCAAAGTATTTCCCGGCTCCATGGGTCCAGACACTCCTTGTTTCCCGGTATTGATGGATCCGGGTATCATCCACATTCACCTGGACGGTCCGCAACGTGGGACGGATGTCAAATCCGGTTTCAACAAAGAGCCCGAATTTCCGGTCCAGCCACCATACCCTGGCCTGCATCATGTGTTCAACCTTCCCGAAGCTATTCCCCCAGCCCACTCCAATGTCTGAAAAATCAGGATGAGGAGAGGGGCCTGCTCCCTTTGATTTGAGCAGGGTAATAATCTCCTTTTGATGCTGCTGAACGGCCAGGTCATAAAGGTTCTGGTTTTTGCTGATGACGTGGTGGACATTGGCGGCCCCGCTATCTACCAGGATGCGTGCAGCTTCTGACTGGCCGGCACGAATGGCGTGTGCAAGGGGCGTGTAATTCTGTTTGTTGACCAGTTCAGTTTCTGCGTGGTATTCCAGAAGGAGGGAAATCATCTCAGTATTGCCCTGCTGGGCAGCAATCATCAGTGGTGTATTCTGCTGCTTATCTCTTGAATCGGGTGGAATTCCATTCTGGAGCAGCACATCTGTGGTTTCTATAAAACCCAGGCAGACTGCAGTCATTGTAGCATTGTTACCATCACGGTCCGTCAGGCTGTCTGAAGCTCCGAAAAAAAGAAGCAGGTCGGCCATCATGTAGTTGTTCATGGCCGAGGCGTAGATCAGTGATGTGGCGCCGAAATCATCCCTGTGGTCGGGATCGGCTCCTCTTTTCAGCAGCAGGTATGCGGCATCAAACTGCTGGTTTAAAACAGCCACCATAAGTGGTGTGGTATTCTCCACGTGGGTCAGTTCCAGATCAGCCCCGTTCAGAACCAGGAGCTTCACAATCATGGTATCTCCCTTCTCAGCTGCAAACATGAGGGCAGTCATTCCGCCTTCTGCTTTTGCATTGGGATCAGCACCCCTTTTCAGCAGGAACAGTACATTGGCCGGATCGGTTCGGAGCACTGATTCCACCAGATTCCAGTCATCCTCACCCTGCCTGAAATAGGATGTATCTGACGGGACCAGGGGTATTCCGGGCTGAGCACGGATCACGGTCATGCACATAAACAGGCAGACCACAGCAGCAAGCCGTGGAAAGAAAAGTGAAGTTTTTGCCCTATTATCCGCCTTTGCGCTTGACACCGTAACCTTTTTCCTTTAAAAGCGTGAAAACCCTGTCCCTGAAATCGCCCTGAATGATAATCTCCCCGTCTTTTACCGATCCTCCCGAACCACATTTTCCCTTCAGCTCTTTTCCCAGGGCCTTCAGGTCATCGTCGGATCCGGCAAATCCTTCCACCAGGGTTACGGACTTTCCCTTGCGGTTCTTCTTATCCAGGGAAACATAAAGCTTTTGTTCATCTGGCAACGCTGTTTCCAGGGCCTCTTCCCCTTCAGATTCATAACCAAATGCAGGATTGGTGGAGTACACCACCCCGAGCCTTTTTTTCCAATCATTCTCCATCATGCAGTTCCTTGGTATTGGATCTTAAATATCGAAAATTATTTTCTTAAATTGGACTATTTATCTCAAAAGACATGCCATGAAGCGGGTTTCATTTCTATTTCTACCTTTTATCCTGTTAGCCTCCTGTAGTCAGGTCCCTGATCAATACAGATCCCCCGATGGAAGGATCAGCGTTCAAACAGGCACCCAGGGGGATGTTCCTTTTGCCTACAAGGTCTTCAAGGATGGAGAGCTGGTGGTCGGAAGTTCAGCCATTGAACTGGAGTTTCGGGACCAGGATCCGTTTTCAGGCGGACTCCAAATGGAACTGGTCTCCCAGTCCACGGTGGATGAAACCTGGGAGCCGCTCTGGGGGAAGTGCGGGAAGGCCCGGAACCATTACAACGAATACATCTTCAGGTTGAGTGAAAGGGAGCAGGGTTCCCGGTACCTGGAGTGGATCATCCGCATTTTCGATGATGGGGTGGCATTTCGCTACCGGTTTCCTGAAGGTTCGGGGTTCGGAGCTTTTGCTCTGACCGATGAACGTACCTCCTTTAACCTGGACCCTTCAGCGAAAGTCTGGGCAACCAACCACATACATTATTTCTCCAGCCAGGAGCATACTTTTGATGAGCGGACAATTGGCCAGATCGGGGTTGAGGAGATGATCGGGTGCCCGTTGCTTGCAGAGCTAAACCCAACTTCCTGGGTCCTGATCACCGAGGCTGACCTGACCGATTGGAGCGGTCTCTATTTCAGGGCCGGCAAAGACCAGGAGGCGTCCCTGGTCTCTTCACTGTCCTCCCTGAAACGGGACCCGGCAGTGAAGGTGGAGGCGGAAGTCCCTGCGGTATCACCCTGGAGGGTGATCATGGTGGGTGAAAGCCCGGGCGTCTTTATTGAATCCAACATCATTGCCAACCTGAATGACCCGGTTGAATATGACGATGTGAGCTGGATCAGGCCGGGGGTATCTGCCTGGGACCGCTGGTGGTCGGGAGATTACGGACCTGATGCCGGTTTTGAATTGGGCATGAATACGGAGACCATGAAGTATTTTGTGGACCTGGCCGACCGGATGGACTGGGAATACATGATAGTGGACTGGACATGGTACGGAGAGGTGTTTGCCGAAGGGGGTGGTCCCAATCCCGATGCCGATATTACCACCTCCATTGACCAAGTGGATATTCCGGGCATCATTGAATATGCCAATGAAAGAGATGTGAAAATCATCCTGTGGGTGTTGTCACAACATCTCGACAGGCAGATGGATGAGGCACTGGCCCTCTATGAGCTTTGGGGCGCCGCAGGGATCAAAGTGGATTTCATGGATGCAGAGGATCAGGACATGGTGAACTGGTACCATAAGGTTGCCAGGAAAGCCGCTGAGCATCACCTGGTGGTGGATTTTCACGGTGCCTATAAACCCACCGGTGTTAGCCGCACGCTACCAAACATGATCACAAGGGAAGGGGTACTGGGAAATGAATATACCAAGTGGTCCGACCTGATCACTCCCCGGCATACGGTGGTATTGCCTTATACCCGCGGATTGCTGGGTGAAATGGATTTTACTCCCGGAGGGTTCAACCATGTTCACCAGGAAGACTTCATTGCAGTTGGGGGGGACGCGCCCAATCCCACCGTGATGGGCACACGCTGTCATCAGCTGGCCATGCTTGTGGTCTACGAGAGCGCTTTTACGGTGATATGCGATTCACCCTACAACTACAAAGATCAGCCCGGTGCCGATTTTTTGAAGATGGTGCCCACCACCTGGAGTGAAACCAGGTATGTGAAAGGGTATCCGGGAGAGGATATTGTCCTGGCCCGGAGGAGCGGAGATCGATGGTATGTGGGTGGAATGACCAACGAGGAGGCCCGCAGATCTTCATTTGTTCTTGATTTTCTGGAGGATGGATCCTACCAAGCCGTGATCTGGAGGGATGCCGGGGATGCCGGGGAGTACCCTGCACACCTGGTGAAAGAATCACAGGAGATCAATGCAGGTGATTCGTTCACGATCAGTATGGAAAGGGGAGGTGGGTTTGTCATGATCCTGGAACCCCTTGGATCCGACTATTGATCAATTTCCCAGTTCGAGCTGGTTGCGCACCAGATTGAAGTAGTGACCCTTCTTTGCAATCAGGGTATTGTGTTTGCCCTCTTCCACAATCCTGCCTTTGTCGAGTACAATGATCTGGTCTGCATTTTTCACCGTACTCAGCCGGTGGGCAACGATCAGTACTGTTTTTCCTCTGAAGACCAGTTCCAGGTTCTCCATGATCCGCCGCTCGTTGTTGGCATCCAGAGCACTGGTTCCTTCATCCAGGAAGAGGAAGGAGGGATTCTTATAGATGGCCCGTGCAATGAGGATCCGCTGTTGTTCCCCTCCGCTCAGGGTCAGGCCCTCCTGGCCAATCCTGGTATTATAACCCAGTGGAAGCTGATCGATAAAGTCATCAATGCATGCCATCCGGGCGGCATACAACAGTTGGTCCGGTTTGATTACTTCCTCTCCCATGGCAATGTTCTTGGCGATGGTGTCGGAGAAGATAAACCCGTCCTGCATGACAACGCCGCAATGGCTTCTCCATAGGTCGGGCGACATCATCTGAATGTTCATGTCACCGATCCTGATCTCTCCTGAAGCCGGCGGATAAAAACCAAGCAGTAGTTTTACCAGTGTTGTTTTCCCGCTGCCGCTTACACCCACGATGGCAGTGACCGTATCCTTCTTCAGGGTCATATTGATCCCCTCGACAACATTTCGGCTGACTGCACCAGGGTAACTGAATATTAGATTGTTAACCGTGACCTTGTCGATGGTGGGAAGCATGGTTACACCGGTCTGCTTCTGGTACTCATCTTCAAGGTCGTGAATCTCACCCAGTCTTTCAAGGCTGATCTTTGCATCCTGTGCCCTGTGGAAAAAGGAGATCATCTGTTCGATAGGGCCGTTCAGCTGACCAAGTATATAACTCACAGCCAGCAACATACCAAGAGTCATGTCATGGTTCAGTACAGCAACGGCTGCAACAACGTTGATCAGGATATTTTTGGTTTCATTGATGAAAATACCCCCGGCCTCCTGGTTTTGATTCAGGGAGAGGCTTTTCATGTTCACGCGGAACAATCCGGCCTGTATGTCTTTCCATTCCCACTGGTTGATCCTTTCGGCGCCGTTCAGCTTAATTTCCCGGATTCCATGGATAATCTGGATGAGCTTGCTCTGGTTTTCTGCCTGTTTGGAAAAATATTTATGGTCCAGGGACCTTCTTCGTTTCATAAAAACAGAGATCCAGATGAAATAAAGAATCGCCCCGGCTAGAAATATGAAGAGAATTTTGATGCTGTAAATGGCCAGGATAACGGCAAACACAAGCAGGTTTACCATGGAAAACATAATGGTTAGCGAAGAGGTGGTAATGAATGATTCGATCCTTCGGTGGTCGGCCACCCGCTGAAGAATGTCACCCGTAAGTTTCGTATCAAAAAACCCCACCGGTAACTTCATCATTTTTACCAGGAAATCCGATATCAGTGAAATATTAATCCGCGTGCTCAGGTGAAGAAGTATCCATCTGCGGATGAAGTCGATTCCCATCTGTGAGAGGATCAGTACAAACTGAAACAGCAGGATCAGGTAAATAAAAGAAAGATCCTGGTTGGTGATCCCGAAATCAACAATGGACTGGAACAGGAAAGGGAGCAGGAATTGGATGATGCTGCCAAGGATCAGACCGAGTAACAGGTGATATACATATCGTTTGTATGGAGCCAGGTACCGGTAAAGATATCTGAAGCCTGTTTTTTTCACCGGTTCATCCTCCTGGTTGAGGAAATCGGGTGTGGGTTGCAACAGCAGAACCGTTCCTTTGGGTTCCCCGTCCTTCCTGGTGCTGATCCACCCTTTCAGGAATTCCTCCCTGGAGTATATGGTCTGGCCGAAGGCAGGATCTGCGACGTAGACCTTGTCCTTCCTGATTTTGTAAACCACAATGAAATGGTTCTGTTTCCAGTGAACGATCACCGGGAGGGGGGCCTCAGTTTGCAAGCGTTCCCAGGTCAGGGATACTCCCATGGTTTGCAAACCTATTGCTTCGGCAGCTTTGGCGATACCCAGCATGGAGACACCCTCCACATTGAGGTGGGATTTTTCCCTTAAGGTCTGAAGTGAATAATGTTTTCCGTAATGGCGGGCCACCATTCTCAGGCAGGTAGGGCCGCAATCCATTGCATCGAGCTGTTTGTAGTAGGGGAATGAAGGCATACAACAGGTAGCTTATGCCTCCTAAATTAAGAATTATTTTGTCAACATCTTTTTCAACTTATGAGCATCTGTTGCATAAGAACCCGGAGACTTCAGCAAAGCCCCCAGTGCGATTTCTGCTTCGTCCTTTCTTCCGGCTTTTATTAATGCCAGCGTTCTGTACCAGACCATGGCCCGGCCCACTGCGTGGCTTGTATCCGGCTCGATTTTTTCAGTAATGGCCAGGGCCTCTTCTTCCAGATCCAGTTCCATGGAAGCCAGCAGATGGAAAAGAAGGGCCGCCTGGTTCCCGGGGTCATGGTTGAGCTCTGCGGAGGTCAGTTTCAGGGTCGATTGGAATTCCCCTTTGCTGAACAGGGATGCTGCAGATTCGGAATCACTTCGCGTCTCTGTGTTCAATGCAAGAATCACCTGGTCTTCATTTGGATTGTAAAAGGCCTGATAGAGCTGATCCGGAGTCCGGTGCATCAGTAGTATGGCCAGCAGGATGGCAACCGAGGCAGCCAGAGAGGGGATCAGGAGCCACAGTGGGCGTCTCTTTTGTGCGTCGGGAACATGAACAGGGCTGGCTTTATCCATCACTTCCCTGAGCCGTGAACGAAATAAATCCTCATCCCTTTTCCTGAGTTGGTCTCCAATAAGCCTGTAGGCAGCAGAGACCTGTTCATACAATTCGCCAAGCTCTTTATCCTGCAACAACTCCTTTTCTAGGGCCTCGGAGTCTTCTCCGTTTAAATCCCCTGAAAGGTATTTGATCATATGGTCAACGCTCTTCATTTTTTAGTCTTTTAAATAGGGGGTCGTTCATAATCCGCTTAATCAGGCTCTTCTTGCACCTGTATTTTCGGTCTGCAGCGTGGTGTAGATCTTTATAGTTCATACTTTCCCTGATCTCTTCAACCGTGCGATTATTAAAGAGCATGGAAAGGATCTTCTGACAGTCTTCACTGAGTTGGTTGAAGTGCTTGTAAAACAGTTCGTTCAAATGTTTTTGCATCAGTGGGTCCTCTTCCGGTCCGGGATCATTGACCATCAGGGGTTCTTGCCGGAGTTTTTGCGCATGCAACAGGTACTTTTTCCTCTCCTGTATCCAAACATTCCTGCAGATGGCATAGAGGTAGGTACTGAATTTGCAGCTTAGCTCCAGATCTCCTTCCCTGATCTTCTTGTAGGCGATGATCATTCCCTCCTGAAACACATCCTTTGCAAGCTCCCTGCTTCCCGAGTGGTGTATGATAAACCCCTCGACCAGCGGGAAGTATGTAAGGTACACGTACTCCAGCACGGCGGAATCATGGTTCCTGATCCCGCTAATGATCTCTCTTTCTGAGTGGGTCTTTTTCATTCAGAAAAGCATAAAAAAGGCAGGTGATGCAAAATCACCTGCCCGGATAGCAATAGTTTTAGTTAGTAAGTAGAAAAGCAATGCGCCTTTTCTAAATGCAATGTATGCAAATATATCTGAATTTTGCAACAACTTCACCCGGAATGATGGTTTAAGGCATAATCAGGAGTATATGTGGCAGCCAGGCCCTTGATCAGCGTCCGGGAATCATTTTTTTCTAAAAGGGAGGTTGTCCAGGTCTGCATTTCCCCCGGAAAGAATGACCCCGACCTTTCGTTTTTTAAACTCCGTTTTATTTCTGAACAATGCGGCTACAGCCACGGCGCTTGAAGGTTCGATAACGATCTTCATGCGCTCCCATATAAGCCTCATGGCATCAATGATCTCAGATTCTTCCACCCGGATGATCTTGCTGACAAATTTCTGGATGATCGGGAAATTCAGATCTCCAAGCTGGGTCTTCAGTCCGTCTGCAATGGTTTTGGGATTGATGCTTGGCTGGATCTTGCCGGTTTTCAGGGAGAGATATGCATCATCGGCCCCAAAGGGCTCTGCGCCAATGGTTTCAATGTAATAGTGGAGGTGATTGGTGGCCAGTGCGGTTCCTGCCAGCAAACCACCTCCGCCCACCGGGGCAATGACCAGATCCATGCTATCCACCTTAAGGGCCAACTCCATCACGGCAGTGGAATTACCAAGGATCACATTCATGTCATTGGATGGATGAATAAATGTTGCCCCTGTCTTTTTCTGCTGGGTGATCATGGTCGATTCCCGGTTCTTCAGTCCCGGGGCACATTCGATAATATGGCCTCCATACCCGTCCACTGCCTCTTTTTTTACGGCCGGGGCATCCGAGGGCATTACAATGATTGCCTTGGTTTCCAGCGAACTGGCAGCCAGAGCAAGTGCTGCTGCAAAATTTCCGGAAGAGTGGGTAATCACCCCCTTTGAACGCTCATCTTCAGAAAGTTGCAGAAGGGCATTGATGGCTCCCCTGAACTTGAAGGCGCCCATTCTCTGGAAGTTTTCACATTTAAAAAAAACCGATGAATCCAGCATCCGGTCAATGGTATTGGATGTGAGCACGGGCGTATTGTGTACGTAAGGAGAGACCCTTTTTACGGCTGCCTGAACATCCTTCAAAGTTGGTATCATGGTTTATGAGGATTTATCCACTTCTAAATATAAGGCTCTTGAAGCAAAAAGTAAAGGCTAAAGGTTGAATCGGTACCTTATTGTAAGACCGAAGTCCAGTAAATCATAGTGAAAGGTCTTGTAAATGTTCAACATGGGCTTCCAGTCAAATCCGAAATTCAGGGGAAGATCCCTTAATATGTATTCGATACCACCCATGGCAACCAATCCGAGGGAAGGTTCGTCATCCCACAATCCACCGAAACCGCCGCCTCCGAAATAGATCTGCCACCTGCTTTTCCGGAAGGGCTCTGCATGAATTACATAGAGGCCCGAAATATTGAGCCCGTGCTGGTTGTAAGTGACATCCAATTCGACACCACTCATGCGGTGAAGAAAAAATCCCTTGTATGTAAGCCCGCTGGAATAGCCTGCCCGAATACCTGCAGCATGCTCATAGGGTTGGGCTCGTAAATGAAGCGGAAACAGAAGGAAAGCCACAAGAAGAATAAATCTGCGTGTTTTCATTGACTTTTTTGTGATAGCACAGTTCCTTTCACATCAAATACAGTTTCCGTGAAGGAGGGAATCTTTAATCCCTCCGGAAGGTGGGAGCTTTTAACGATGGTTGTTTCGATGAGCACCCGCTGCCGGGATACGCACTTTTTCAACCAACCTGTATTTGTATCTACAATGTAATCAAATGTTTGCGATCCTGATACGGACGATTTAACCAGTCCCAAAGAAACCGTTTCACTGAATTCTCCCGTGGAATTAAGCATGCCCATCCCCTGGATCGTTATTACCTCATTTGTGGTTTTGGACAGGTAATAGCGGTTAACCATTTGAACCGGCTTTGTGTTGAAATAGTATGTGATGTCCCGTGTCCAGTTTTTGATGGGCTGAATCGTGGGGAAGTAGGCAATAAACAGGTTGAATATACTCTTAAAAGCATTGGATCCGTATGCCTCCTCCAGTGTATTGATATTGACTGCCAGCTCATTGGAGTCTCTAGCAGGATAGGCGGCTAAAGAGCGAAAAATCTGGTCAATCCCATCCACCGAATGCAGCTCACCCGATTCAAACATGACAAGCCTGAAACTGCGCTGTTGCAAGATATCCATCAGTTCCGACAGGATTGGATTCCCCCCTGTTTCAGAGTTGATATCAATGGCCAGGCCGGGTGCGAGCATGGACAACAACAGGTCGGTATATTGCACAGTCATATATACAAGCCCGTAATGATCCGTGGAGTCCACTTTAAAATCAAGCTTCATTCTGCTGTACATGCTGATCTCTTCACTGTTCAATGATTCTGAACTGGTATTTTGCTGGATATCTATATCCAGCTTATACAGGTAGCCCGGGACCAAATTGTAGGAGAGCCTGACATCCTGCGAAAATGCAGATCCCGTCAGAAAAGACAGCATCAGGGTAATGGCTATTGAACATTTGAATTGCATATGTGGATAAAAATAAGAATTAATGGATGAAAACGTTTTGTTATTCGAATAACAATGTATATTTTTGTGCCACTGAGAAGCTGGAAAGGCCGGCTTCAAGGTATCAAAAATTCATCTGATCCGGAGGAGGTCCTGAAGGTTAAGAGTGATCACGAAACACCTTTTTGTTATACTTCCAAAGGCTCGTAAATCGAAACAACGATGATCTACGAACCGCAGGTTTATGCCATTGAAGACCAGCCCATGGTCCCGTTCATCTCCGAAAAGGAGATCTGGGATGTCCTTGATAAAACACGTTCCACCAAAGAGAAAGTCCGTGAAGTCATTGCAAAATCGCTGAATAAGAATCGATTATCCTTGCAGGAGACTGCAGTATTGTTAAAAGCCAACGATCCTGAACTGGTTGAGGAGATCAAAGCAGGGGCCAGGAAGCTGAAGGAGCAGGTATATGGGAAACGCATCGTGCTGTTTGCACCGCTTTACGTTGGAAACCTCTGTATCAACAATTGTGAGTATTGTGGTTTCAGGACCACCAACAAGGATCAGAAAAGAACCACACTGACCCATACCGAGCTGATCAGAGAGGTGGAAATGCTCGAGGATATGGGACAGAAGCGGCTGATCCTGGTCTATGGTGAACATCCCAGATACAACCCGGAATTCATAGCGGATACAGTGCGGACAGTCTATAAGGTGAAAAAGGGGAAAGGCGAGATCCGGAGGGTGAATATCAATGCTGCCCCTCTTGATGTGGAGGGTTTCAAGACTGTGAAAGCAGCCGGCATAGGTACCTACCAGGTGTTCCAGGAGACTTACCACAGGGAAGCATATGCCCTCTACCATACCGGCGGTGTGAAGATGGATTATGACTGGAGGATTACAGCCCTGGACCGTGCCCAGGAAGCCGGGATTGATGATGTGGGGATCGGGGCGCTGTTCGGACTGTATGACTGGCGGTTCGAGGTTCTTGGCCTCATACGTCACGTGAACCACTTCGAAACAGCTTACAATGTTGGACCCCATACCATCTCTTTTCCGCGTTTGCAGAGGGCATCCCATGTAAAATTCGATCCCAAATGGGAAGTGACCGACGAGGATTTTACACGTATGGTGGCCATTTTGAGGCTGGCGGTTCCCTATACGGGTCTGATCCTGACAGCCCGTGAACCGGCAGCCATTCGCGATGAGGTGCTCCAGTTCGGAGTATCCCAGATAGACGGCGGCACGAAAATCGAGATGAAAGCATACTCCGAAGGGGAGAAGGAGCAGGACCTGGATGGCGAACAATTCGAGATATGTGACAACCGTTCCCTGGCCGAGGTCATGGATGAACTGATCGAAAAGGAGTATCTGCCCTCGTTCTGTACAGCCTGCTACCGGACCGGCCGGACCGGTGAACATTTCATGGAGTTTTCCGTCCCCGGTTTTATCAAACGGTACTGTACTCCCAATGCCATCCTTACCCTGGCTGAATACCTGGAAGACTATGCACAGAACGGAACCAGAGAAAAAGGGTATAAACTCATAGAAAAGAATCTGGGTGAGATGAACGGGGATCATTTCAAATCCAGCCTGGAGGAGCGGCTCGAACGGGTGAAGCAGGGTGAAAGGGATCTCTATTTCTAATTCCAATTAAGTCCTATCTTTGCTTTAACTGATTTGGTTATGGCAGAAGCAACAAAGAAGACTTTTGGAACAGCCCCTGTGTATTTTACGGCCATCGCGACCATTCTTGGGGCCGTCCTTTTTTTACGGTTTGGTTTCGCAGTGGGGACCCTTGGTTTCTGGGGAGTACTCGGTATCATATTGTTGGGTCATCTGGTAACCGTACCGACAGCATTTGCAATTTCTGAACTGGCCACCAACAAAAGGGTTGAGGGAGGAGGAGAGTATTTCATTATCTCCAGATCCTTTGGAATGAATATAGGCGCAACCATTGGATTCGCCCTCTATATTTCACAGGCCATCAGTGTTGCTTTTTATATCATCGCTTTTACCGAGGCTTTTGAGTTTTTTTTCAAATGGGTTTCCACCCGTTTCGACCTGGCACTGCCCAGGCAGTTGATCAGCATTCCCTCCATGATCGGGCTTTCCATTCTGATCTTGAGAAAAGGAGCGGAAGTGGGGATGAAAACCCTTTATATTGTGGTGGCCATCCTACTGGTTTCACTGCTTCTCTTTTTCCTGGGAAAAACAGAATACAGTACGACCCATACCTTAAGCCTGGCATCTCTCGAAAAGGGAGATATGAGCCAGTTTTTCGTGGTATTTGCTATTATTTTTCCGGCTTTTACCGGGATGACGGCTGGTGTGGGGTTGTCAGGTGACCTGAAGAAGCCCAGCAAGTCGATTCCCATTGGGACCGTCCTGGCAACTCTTACCGGGATGATCGTCTATGTTTTTATTATTTTAAAATTATCAGGTTCGGCTGATCTGGCGACCTTAAGGGATCCGGCCAATCAGCTGGTCATGTCAGATATCGCCATTGCGGGTGCATTCATCATTCCCATCGGTCTGGCTGCATCTACATTTTCCTCTGCCATTGGCTCCATAATTGTGGCTCCCCGCACATTGCAGGCCCTTGCCGGTGATGAGTCATTTCCATCCAGGCGGATCAATCGTTTCCTTCACAAGGGCAGGGGAGAGACCAATGAGCCCTTTAATGCCACGCTTGTTACCATTGTTATCGCTCTGGTTTTTGTGATTATCGGGGATGTGAACAAGGTGGCAGGGATCATCAGTATGTTTTTTATGGTTACCTATGGCTCCCTGTGCCTGATCTCCTTTCTGCATCATTTTGGATCGGCACCCTCCTATAGACCCTCATTTCGTTCGCGGTGGTACCTTTCTCTGGTTGGATTCGTGGCATCCATCTGGGTCATGTTCAAGATCAATACGGCTTTTGCCTTTGTCTCTGTGATCCTCATGGTGTTGCTTTATCTCTATATCAATAACTATCACAAAAACAGGAAGGGCCTTGTCTCTATTTTCACCAATGCACTTTTCCAGTTGAACAGGAGTCTCCAGGTATACCTCCAGCAAACGAGGAAATCACACAGTCCGAAAGAATGGAGACCAAGTGCCATTTGTATTTCCAGGGATTCTTTTAACCGGGATAGCGCATTTCAGTTGCTCAATTGGATCAGCTACAAATATGGATTTGGTACCTATATCCATTTGATTGAGGATTACTATTCAAAAACCAGCACACAGAAATCGACTCTGGAACTCGAGAAACTGATCAAGAATTACAAAGGGAAAGGCAGCCATGTGTATGTGGATACAATGATCTCTCCTTCATACACATCTGCTGTGGCACAAGCCATTCAACTGCCGGGGATTTCGGGCATGGAAAACAACATGGTGATCCTGGAATACGACAGGGAAAATCCTGATAACCTCAAGGAGATTGTTGAGAATTTCTCGCTGGTGAATGCAGGTAAATTTGATGTATGCATTCTGGGAAGTACCAAACGAAGCATCAACTTCAAGAACGGGATCCATGTCTGGATCAGAAGCAACGATTATGAAAATTCTCACCTCATGATCCTTTTGAGTTTTATTATTCAGGGTCATCCAGTCTGGAGGAAAAGTGAGATCACAATTTTTGACGTGTGTAAAAAGGAGAAAGAGGAGGAGACCCGGAAAAATCTGGAACTGCTGATGCAGACCGGGCGCCTGCCCATCACCTCAAAGAACATACAGGTGATCAGCGAAAGGCCCGGCCTCAACACCAGGGCACTTGTTAAAGAGCACTCTGCCGATGCGGGTCTGACCATCATCGGTTTTCACAGTGAGTTGCTGAAGCATGAAGGGGCCAGGGTTTTTGAAGGCTACAACGTATTGGGAAATATCCTTTTTGTCAATGCGCACAGTCAGAAAGAGATCGAATAGTTCAATAGAGGGCCTCTCTCTGTTTTATGAGGGCCTCATCTGTAATGTAGTCATCGTAATCCATCAGCTTATCGATGATTCCGCCCGGGGTTAGCTCAATAATCCTGTTGCATGCCGTTTGAATAAATTCATGGTCGTGGGACGACATAAAAATGTTTCCCGGATACTTAATCAGACTGTTGTTGAAAGCCTGAATGGATTCCAGATCCAGGTGGTTGGTGGGGGTGTCAAGCACCAGCACATTGGCATTGGCGAGCATCAGCCTTGAGATCATACACCGCATTTTCTCACCCCCGGATAAAACCTCCACCTTTTTATAGATCTCATCACCGGAAAACAGCATTTTTCCCAGGTAACCCCTCACAAAAGCTTCGGTAGTATCACCGGTATACTGGCAAAACCAATCAAAAAGGGAGAGGTTCTTTTTAAAAAATGGAGCGTTATCCAGTGGCAAATAAGCAGAGGTGATGGTCTGGCCCCATATGAAAGTGCCCGAATCGGGCTCCTGGTTTCCGCTGATGATCTCAAAAAATGCGGTCATGGCCCTGGGATCTCTGGATAGGAAGATGATCTTGTCACCCTTATTGGCCACAAAATCCAGATCCTTAAACAGCACTGAACCATCCACACTGGCACTTAATCCATGAACATCCAGGATTTTATCCCCAACCTTCCGCTCAGGAGTAAGAATAATGCCGGGGTATTTCCGCGTGGAGGGCCTGATATCTTCAATATTCAGCTTCTCAATCATCTTCTTGCGGCTTGTGGTCTGTTTGGATTTGGCCACATTGGCGCTGAAACGTGCGATGAATTCAAGCAATTCCTTGCGTTTATCTTCTGCTCTCTTGTTCTGAACCTGTTGTTGTCTTAAAGCCAGTTGGCTGCTATGGTACCAGAAGCTGTAGTTCCCGGCAAACATCTGTATTTTGCCGAAATCAATATCAATGGTATGGGTGCTGACGGCATCCAGAAAATGCCTGTCGTGGGAGACAACCAGCACGGTATTTTCATAGTTGGACAGGTAGTTCTCCAGCCATGTCACCGTATCCAGGTCCAGGTCATTGGTTGGCTCATCCAGCAGCAGGTTGTCAGGTTTCCCGAAAAGTGCCTGGGCCAGCAAAACCCTTACCTTCTGCTTTCCGCTCATGTCTTTCATGAAAGCATGGTGGAACTCCTCTTTTATTCCCAGGTTACTCAGCAAGGCCGCAGCATCACTCTCTGCGTTCCATCCATCCATCCCGGCAAATTCCTCCTCCAGTTCGGATGATCTGATCCCATCTTCCTCATTAAAATCAGTTTTGGCATAGAGGATTTCTTTCTCCTGCATCACATCCCACAGGCGCGAATGGCCTTTCAGCACAGACTGGAGTACTGTATAGTCATCAAATGCAAAATGATCCTGGCTTAACACAGAAAGCCGCTCTCCGGGTCCCAGGGAAATGTGTCCGGCCGTGGTTTCAATCTCCCCGGAAATGGCCTTCAGGAATGTGGATTTCCCTGCACCATTGGCCCCAATTACGCCATAGCAATTGCCAGGTGTAAACTTCATATTCACATCCTGAAACAACACCCGCTTCCCAAACTGAATTCTTAATCCCGAAACTGTTATCATGTTGTTAGGTACAAGGTACAAGGTAAAAAGTACAAGTAAAAAAGATGCAAAGGTAGGGTTAAAATTGGTTATATGGTGTTTAGGGTTGTACCATTTGATCTGGTCTGTTCAGTGCATAGATGGCGAAAGAGCCCAGCCAGTGACCCCCTTCGTAGCTATCTCCCACAAGGTTGGGTAAGGAGTATTCCACATGTTCATTGGCTATTGAGAACAAATGATCATACCCTGAATACTGTTCTGCCAGGCCATACAATACCCATGCCCTGCTGAAGTTCAGTCCATCCAGGTGAACAAGTTTCCCATCGGTCCGGTCCGAGACTTCACCCACCTCCATCTGGAATTCATTCTGTTGCAAACCGGGCATAAAACCATCGATCCATGATCTGAATTCCGGTTCATCCAGCACCCTGCGCATCAGGTCAAGCTCCTCCAGGCAGGGGGAAAGAAAGTCGGAACCTCCCGGTTCCCAGTCCAGCGGGCATCCGTAATCATCCATATAGAAATCCCTTGCCCGGGATTCTATCATGGTTTGCAGTTCATCAATTTTCATGGTATGTGCATAATCCCATGCAAAACACAATCCGAAAGCAGTGTTGGTATGTTCACCCACCCGGATGGGGTAGTTCAGTTTGGGCAGAAAATCCAAATAGAGTTGAACAATGACATCGGTAAGAGGCTGAAGATTTTGCTCCAGTTCAAGGCCCAGGGGATCATCCCAGGTGGACAATTCTTCAGCAAGTTTCAAAAGCCAGGCCCATCCATAAGTTCGTTCATAGGATTTGCTCAAGGGGCCCATGAAGTAATCCACCTCGGCCAGGATGTTTTCCGGTGAAAGGTTGGCCCTGAGCGTTTCCCTGATCATCTCTGCATTTTCAAGCTCCGGGAAGTTCTTAAGCAAACAGACCAGTGACCAATGGCCATGAACCGATGAATGCCAGTCAAAACAGCCATAAAATGCCGGATGCAGCTTATGTGGTTCTCCAATTTCCTCTTTGCTGCCAATGGTCTGGCCCAACTTATTGGGATACTCTGTCTGCATACAGGCGAGAGGAAGCGCAGCCAGATTATTGGCTTGTTCCAGGGTCAGCGTGAGGGGTTCAACAGGAGATGCCTCCGGTCTTTTGACGGCCGGTGAACAGGCTGTCAAAAAAACAAGAAAAGGAATGAAGAACGGGATCAGTTTCATAGTATATTGATGTTTATCGATATTTTTGGGAAGGGTGTATCGCATCCACAGAAGGCGAATGGGTGCTGGCCAGTCTTCTGAAAAAATGCTTTGAATCACCCCACTCATTGTAACCAATCTCACTGTCGGCCAGTTGAATGCGCACATCCAGGCAGTTTTTGCACTCCCCGGGTTCTTCATCCACGCATGGCTTATTCTCATACAGGGCATAATCATTTCTGAATTTGCCGGGAGTGATATTGGGCATGATGATGTTGGCACCAATCTTCAAAGCCTTCTCTCTTCCCAATGGATCTATGGCCTGAAGTGCGGTGGCAGCAGCAATGTTAATATCCTGCATCAGGATTCTTAATACAGCAATCATTTTCAGGGCCAGATCGAACCGCTCCTGGATGGGCAACAATTCGCTTCGGTATTGAAAAAGAGGCGTATGTTGGTGTTCTATGTAGGGTCCCATTCCCACCATATCCACGTCAAACTGTTTCATGAACAGCAGATCATCGGCCAAATCGCCTGTGGTCTGGAAGGGCAAACCGATCATCACCCCGGTCCCGGTCTGATATCCTATCCTTTGCAAGGTCTTCAGGCAGGTTAGCCTTCGGGCGAAATCATGCAAGGTGTCTCCTGGATGGTATATTTTATAAAGATCCGGGTTGGAGGTTTCAATCCTCAAAAGATACCTGTGCGCTCCTGCATCAAACCACCTTTGATAAACATCTTCTGTCTGTTCTCCCAGTGAGAGGGTAACCCCCAGTTCTCCTTTGGATAGAACTTTTATCTCCTTGAGAAGATGCTCAATGCGTTTGGTAAATGCTGGCGATTCCAGCTCCCCGGATTGCATCACCAATGAACCGTAGTGGTTTTCATGGGCGAACCTGGCAGCGTCCAGAATCTGATCATCCGATAGATTGTATCGCGTGGCTTCCCTGTTGGACTTCCTGATCCCGCAATAGTAGCAGTCTTTTCCGCAGATGTTGGAGAACTCCACCAGTCCCCTGAAATGTACTTTTTGGCCAATTTCCTTCAATTTGGTTTCGGTAGCTTTCTTAAACAACAATTGCCGCTCCTTACCCTGTGCATCCAGAAGCATGATGATCTCATTCCTGCCCAGTTTCCCATTCTCCAGAATCTCCTTCACGTTCATGATATTCCAGTTTCCTATAAATATGTAGAAGAATTGGGTTCCAGTTTAACAAAGGGTGCTACCGCCCTTTCATAAATCCCGTGCATATAGGCAATAGCCATTCCATAGTTGGTTACCGGGATCCCAGCCTCGATGGCAGGTTTTAACCTGTTGATCAGCTGTTTGCGAGTGATCATGCACCCGCCGCACTGGATCACCATGCTATAGTCTTTGATATCCCCTGGAACACTGTTCAGTCCGGAAACCACTTCAAATTCAAGTTCTTTTCCTGAAAAGTTGGAGAGCCACCTTGGGATCTTTATCCTGCCAATATCATCACACGAAACCTGGTGGGTACAGGACTCGAGGATCAGAATCCTATCACCGTTTTCCAGTTTCGAAAGGTGGGGAGTGCCTTTCAGATAATTTTCAAAATCACCCTTATAGCGTGCAAGTACAGTGCTGAAGCTGGTCAATGGTATATCGTCAGGAATGGATGCATCGGCTTTTTTAAATACCTGGCTGTCGGTTATGGCAAGTGCGGGCCTTGGATGAAGTTTTTTCAACAAGCCATCCACCTCCCGCTCTTTCACCACAACAGCAACCGCATCATTGTCCAGGATATCCCTGATGGCCTGCACCTGCGGAAGGATCAGCCTGCCCTCGGGGGCCTCTTCGTCAATGGGGGTGATCAGTAATACCAGGTCTCCCTGGGAAATGATATCGCCCACGAGAGATTTTGAAAGATACGCCGACTCAGGAAGAGCGGTTTTTATATATCCGATCAGCGCTTCCCTGTTATGTGGATCCAATGTAGAAAATGCAATAGCCTCTTTCTGGTAAACCTTCTTCAATGTGTAAGTCAGGCTCGGGCCCTGTTGATCAAGGTCTGATTTGTTGTATATCACCAGGAAGGGGACCTCCCATTTTTCAAACTGCCTGATGATGGCTTTTTCTTCCTCATCGAACTTATTCTCTGCCAGCACCAGGATTCCCAGGTCGATTGTTCGGATCACCTCCCGTGTCCTTGCCACCCTCTTCTTTCCAAGCTCTCCTGTATCATCGGTACCAGCCGTATCAATCAATACCACCGGACCAATTCCCGGAATCTCCATGGATTTTTTTACCGGATCAGTGGTTGTTCCCGGTTTACTGGAAACAATAGCCACATCCTGACCAGCCAGGCAATTAATCAACGAAGACTTTCCGTTGTTCCTTCGCCCGAAAATTCCGATATGTGGTTTGGCATCTCTTCCCTTCATTTCAGTTCCCTGATATCATTCATGGTAAATCCCTGCTTCAGCAGCTGGTCAGGCTTCATGACTCTGGCAAGTTTCTCCTCTTCCAGCAGTCCCAGAATTTCATTGGCTTTAAATACATCGCAACGATTCTCCTGCATGGCTTTGGCCAGTTCAGATGCTTTATGATACCCGATCAGGGGGGAGAGGGCTGTAGTAACGGCCGGACTCAGGTACAACCTGGTTCTGGCAGCTGATTCGTCTATCTCTAAGCCTTCCAGCATGTTGTACCGTATGGCCCTGTTCATGGAAATCATCAGCTTCAGGCTCTCCAGCATAGATACTCCGATTTCAGGTAAATATGCATTCAATTCCAGGCAGCCCAGTGCAGAAAGCGATGTAATTAGCTGGTCATTGGCATAGATTCGGTGGGCTGAAGAGATGAGGTATTCAGGGATCACCGGATTCACTTTCCCTGGCATGATGGAACTGCCCACCTGCCGGTCGGGTAAACGGACCTCCCTGCTCTTGACCACACCGGACGACAGCAGTCGAAGATCAGAGGCGATTTTCTCCAGGTTCACAGCGTGCGCTTTCAGGATACCATGAACCTCTACCCATTTGTCCATGTTGCATGTTGTATCGGGCATATTTTCTCCCTGGGTAACAGGCAGTGAAGTGAGATTCTTCAATATGGGCACAACCTCCGTGATGTAAAACCTCGGGATGGAGATCCCCGTTCCGGTGGCTCCGCCTCCCAGGTTCACCACTTTGATCCGTTCAAATGATTTGGATACCCTCCACCAGTCCCTGGACAAAGCATCGCTGTAGGTGCTGAAAAGATGCCCGAACGTAGAGGGGACAGCCTCTTGCATCTGAGTATATCCAACGCGGAGGCTGTGCCTGTACCTTGTCTCCAGCTGTTCCATTTCAAACCTGGATTGGTTAATTTCCTCCTCCAGTTCGTTCAGAAGGTGCATGGTTGCCACGGTCAGGGCAGTTGGAATCACATCATTTGTGGATTGAAAGATGTTGGCAGTTTCAATGGGGTCCAGAACCTGGTAATCACCTGGTTTCCTCCCAAGCCCAATCAATGCAACATTGGAAATAATTTCGTTGATGTTCAGGTTGATACTGGTTCCTGCACCCCCCTGCACCCCCGGGACAATAAAGTGCTCAAAATGAGATCCGGAAGAAACCTCCGTGGCCGCCAATTCCATGGCTCCCAGCGTTTTTTCAGCCGGCAATCTGAGGTGAGTGACAAGGTCGGGATGCTCTTTTTGAATGGCTTTCAGTAGTTTTCTTACGGTTCGGTAGCAGGCAAGTTTTACTGTTCCTGTGGCCCTGTACCATTCAATGGGAAATGGCACCGTGTTGTGGAAGTTTTTCTTCGCGCGGTAAGAGTGGATGCCGTACAGGGCATCGGCGGGAATGGAGACCTCTCCAAGGAAATCCTTTTCAGTTCGCATGAAACCTATATTTCTTTCAAAAATACTGGAATAAAATGAAAAAACAGTTTAAATCTAACTCATACCTGGTGAGCACTGATGGCCCTTTTCACAATCATGCCTCAGAAGGGCTTTTCGCAATTATTTGGTGAGATTGGGAAGATAAAATATGATACGAGCTTTATCACTGCATACAGGGATGAACTCACTACCAGGCTCTTCTTATCCAGAAAACAGAATGGTTATAATCTTTCGGAGCGGCTTTTTCATCCTTGGATCAAGTACAGGACCAATGACAACTTGTTACTGGGAATGGGTTTTACCTATGACTTTCTTACCCTTAACCTGACAGTAAAAATGCCTTTTGTCAACAAGGATGATGACCTCAATGGAGACACCCGGTATTTGGACCTGCAAAGCCATTTCATTTTTGCAGAACCAATCTCAGCGAAAAAGCGCCGGATCCCCCATTGCAGGAATTGAAGCCTACTGGTGGCTCGGTAAGAGTGATTCGCTTACAGCCGGTGGAGACATTCCACCTTCCGGTTTCCTCGGAGATATGCCTTTTCGACAGGCTGACTTTCTAAATACCGGGATAAACGGCGGCTACGCGTATACATTTGTCTGGCAGGAAAGTTTTTACTTCTCCCTTTCAACTGTCATTGGAGTTTCCTCCGGGTTCAACCGGATTCACAATACATCCTCTTCGGAATTATTCACCTCTGGGCTAACCATGGGCCTGAATAATACCACCAGAATCGCCCTGGGCTATAACAATGCCTCATACTACGTGGGTCTGAGTTTTTTCCGTTTTACCACGACCAGCCATGTGGGTGAGGAGAGGAACTGGATTGGGTACCACACAGGAAATATCCGCCTTAATATTTAAGGCGGTTTAATATCAAACGATCCATCAGGATTGTGCGACCCGATAAGCAGGACTTTTAACAGAACAGCTTGTTCTTGTATTTCAATCTATTAGTGGCCAGTGAAGCCTGCCATACCGGAAATCGAACATCTTGTCAATCTGATCCACTGTGTTCCTTGGAGAAGATAGCTCTGGCAAGGTATCTTGTTTGAAGAATCCCACATCGAGTGTTTCCATCCCGGTGGAAGTTTCAAAATTCTCGGCGGTACACTCTATAAAGATTTTATAAACATAGTAAAGGTCCTGGGGATGGTCGTGGCGCTTCTTGTCGAATATGGCAAGGAGCCTACCTGCCGTCACCCGGATACCGGCTTCTTCAAAAGCCTCTTTTTCTGCCACCTCCACCGGGGAATAGCCCACATCGCACCACCCTCCAGGCAAGGACCATCTGGAGTCCACCCGTTCTTTGACCAGAAGGATTTCATCCTTGTCATTGAATACAACACAGCGGACATCTATTTTTGGGGTTCTGTACCCATGTAGTTCGGGAGTTGCCGTTTTGATGGTTTCAAAGGGCTGGTCCGTGATCAGGGATAACATCCTTAAGGATATATCTTCGAGGTCTTTATATCGGTCCAGGTCCCAATCGCTTTCTGAATAGTGAAGGCCGTTTTCGGCCACAGCCTGGACCCTTTTTGCAAGGTTTAGTAGCTCATTGTACCGGTTCATGGGTAATTCCGTATGTGTAGTTATTCTGTTATTGAAAAGGCATAAAAGTAAGAAAATGCATGGCAATCTGATTATCTTTGGACCATGAAACCGGAGAATAGAAACATGAAAGGGGACAGGCAGAGGCTTCCGGACTGGATGCGTATGCGCATGCCGGGAGGCGAACGGTACATGCAGGTGAAGGAGCAGGTGAACAAGCATCACCTCCATACCATATGCACGAGTGGGAACTGCCCCAATATCGGGGAGTGCTGGGCTGCGGGAACAGCTACTTTTATGATCCTGGGAGAGATTTGTACCCGTTCATGCAAGTTCTGCGCTGTCAAAACCGGGAAACCGTTTCCTGTGGATGAACAGGAACCTTACCGGATGGCTGCTTCCATACGAACCATGGGGATCAGTCACGCCGTGATCACTTCAGTTGACCGGGATGACCTGCCGGATAAAGGGGCCGGATTCTGGGCAAGGACCATTGCCATTCTGAAAGAGGAGGTTCCGGGGCTGACCATAGAAACACTGATTCCTGATTTTGATGCGATCCCTGCGTTGGTTTCCCTGGTGATTGAAGCAAGGCCGGAGGTGATCTCGCACAACCTGGAAACAGTGGAAAGACTTACTCCCCTGGTGAGGTCCAGGGCCAGGTATCATACCAGCCTGCAGGTGATCCGTCAGGTGGCCCTGTCAGCCCAGACTTCAAAATCCGGGATCATGCTGGGTTTGGGTGAGAAGGAACAGGAGTTACTCACGACCATGGACGACCTTCGGGAAGCAGGTTGTGAAGTTCTAACCCTGGGACAGTATCTGCAGCCCACCCTGGGCCATATGCCTGTGGTAGAATATATCCATCCCGACCAGTTCGATCTTTACAGGGAAAAGGCCCTGGAGAAAGGATTCAGGGAGGTTGAATCAAGCCCCCTGGTGCGTTCTTCCTACCACGCAGAGAAACATGTAAAACAGACGTAGAATGCAAATCAGGGATGAGTCATAGCAATCAAATCACTTTCAGGGATCTGGGAGTAATCGAATACGGGGAGGCGTGGGATTACCAGGAGGAGCGCTTTAACAGGCTTGTGGAGTATAAACGTGACCCCGGAGGTCATGAACGACCTGAGCAGTACCTCCTTTTTTGTGAACATCCGCATGTATATACCCTGGGCAAAAGCGGAAATGAAGCCAACCTGCTGATCCGTCAGGATTTTCTGAAGAAAATCAATGCCACCTATTTTAAAACCAACCGGGGCGGAGACATCACCTACCACGGCCCGGGTCAGATTGTGGGTTATCCCATCCTGGACCTGGAGTCACTGGATCTTGGGTTGAAGCAATACATCACACTGCTGGAGGATTCGATTATTGAATTGCTGAAAGGGTATGGGATCACGGCCACCCACATGGAAGGTGCCACGGGAGTATGGCTGGATGTTGAACATCCGGTAAAGGCCCGAAAGATCTGTGCCATCGGGGTTCGTTCAGGCAGGTATGTGACCATGCACGGTTTTGCACTGAATGTAAATACCAACCTGGAGTACTTTGGCTACATCAATCCCTGCGGATTTGAGACCAAAGGAGTCACCTCCATGCAGAAGGAGCTGGGGAATGCACCGGATATGGAAGAGGTGAAATCGCGGCTCCTGGAAATACTCAGGGGGAGGTTCCGTTCTCCAGTGCTCCCAGCAGGATCATAGCCTCCCTGCGGCTTGTACCGCATACATCGGGATCTGCCTTAAAGTCATCGCATACTTTTGGCCTGTCCGGGTGCCTGTATTTCGTGCAACGGAAATCATCTGACAGGTGGATACATGGTACACCGGCAGGTTTCCCGTCGGGCATCCCCGGAATGGGGGATGAGATGGACGGAGCGATGCAGCAAGCCCCACAATGATCACGGCATTTCATTATATTCTGGTTCTATCTCGGTACAATATTCATTGTCCGAGGGGTATTTTACAAGCAAACTGGCATTTTTTTGCGGTAGCAAAATAAGCACTTTGCGGTAAAATACCCCGAGGTATTGCACTTTGCGGTAAAATACCCCGAGGTATTGCACTTTGCGGTAAAATACCCCGAGGTATTGCACTTTGCGGTAAAATACCCCGAGGTATTGTTGCTATTTGTTTCTCTGTCTTCTGGGATAGAAATCAGGGGAGTAGTTCTTTAGTTTCTCTTTCCGGGCTTTCACTTTCTCATCATTCTCGTAGAAAAGTGTTTCATTATGCTGGCTCAGGTCAAGCCCCGCATCTTCGTAGACACTGGGCACACGCATGGGAACAATTTTATTGGTGATCCAGTACAAAAGGAGGGAACCACCGAAGGCAAAGGCGGATACCAGCACCAGGGCCAGCAAATGGAAAAGGAATGTTCTTACTTCACCATTGATCAAACCGACATCTTCAGCAAATACGCCTGTCAGCAACATGCCTGTCATCCCTCCGATCCCGTGGGCAGGGAATACATCCAGTGTATCGTCAACGCCCCTCCGGGAAAAGTAATAGATCATCAGGTTGCTGGCGATGGCCGCTGCACCTCCGATAAATATACTGGCTCCCACACTTACAAAACCGGCTGCCGGGGTAATGGCCACCAGGCCCACAACAGCTCCCACACAGGCTCCAAGAGCAGAAGGTTTCCTGCCTTTCACCCCGTCAAAGAAGATATAGACCAGCATGGCTGATGCCGATGCGGTGTTGGTATTCAGCAGGGCTTTCACTGCCAGGACCGAAGACCCAAGTGCAGATCCGGCATTGAATCCGAACCAGCCAAACCAGAGCAGGCCGGTACCCAGAAGGACGAATGGAATGTTGGCGGGATAGGAGGGCCTTGCGTAATCCCTTCTGGGGCCAAAGAAGAATGCACCGGCCAGGGCTGCCATACCGGCTGACATATGTACCACGGTTCCTCCGGCAAAATCCAGCACCCCCCAGTTTCTTAAGAATCCATTGGGATGCCAGGTCCAGTGGGCCAGGGGACAGTATATAAAGATCATAAACAGCACCATGAAGATCATCAACGCGGTAAATCTGACCCTGCCGGCAAAGGAACCGGTAAAAAGGGCTGGGGTGATGATGGCAAATTTGAGTTGGAACAGGGCAAAAAGGGCCAGTGGGATGGTAGCTGAAAATTGGGGATCCGGGGCTCCGCCCACTCCTTTGAACATGAAATAGGTCGCAGGATTACCAAACAATCCAAACCCCTCAGCTCCAACACTCTCTCCGAATGCCAGGCTGAATCCAAATACAACCCAGAGAATACTGATCAGGCCCAGGGCAATAAAACTCTGGAGGATGGTGGAGATCACGTTTTTCGGTTTCACCATTCCTCCGTAGAAGAATCCCAGTCCCGGGGTCATAAGGAACACCAGGGCAGTGGAAGCAAGCATCCAGGCAACGTCTCCTGTGTCGATCCCGGAAGTGTCCCCGGTATTAAAACCATGGGGTACAATAATTCCCAGAACTGCAATGACTCCGAATGCAATCAAGGCAATCAACCATTGTTTTTTCATCAAATTAGTTTTAAGTTGTGGTCGATGTAAATATATAATAAATGACCAATACCCCCACTAATAAAAGGGGTGTATGTTAAAAAATATATATGAAATTGTTGTATGGCTATTAAAATAGGCATCCACTCATAATAAAATAGATAATTTTCTATTTTGATGAAGAGAGCAAATAATCATCTATTTTTCTGGCAGCCCGCCTTCCGGAGGCAATGGCAGTTACCACCAGGGTGGCACCGTTTACCGCATCACCTGTTCCGAAAACTTTCCTGATATTGGTGGACAAATCTCCATCGACGGCCACATTTTTCCGCATATCCAGGTTCACACCCAACTCTTCAAGCAATCCTTCGTGAACAGGATGAACAAAACCCATGGCAAGGAGGATCAGGTCAGCTTCAATTTGACTTTTTGTTCCGGGGACAGCCTTCATTTGAAACCGCCCTTCCATTTTCTCCCAGGTGACTACTTCAACCTCAACATGAGTAACCCGGCGTTGCATGCCGATAAACCGAAGTGTGGACAGACTCCACCTTCGCTGGCAACCCTCTTCGTGTGAGGTTGAGGTTTTCAGGATCTTACCGTAATAGGGCCAAGGATTTTCGTCAGCCCGCTTGTCAGGTGGCTTGGGTAGGATTTCGATCTGGGTCACACTCTCGGCACCCTGCCTGATGGCGGTTCCAACACAGTCTGACCCGGTATCTCCTCCGCCAATCACAAGCACTTTTCTGCCCTCGGCGGTGATACGGTTGTCATAGGGTACATAAACCCCGTTGTTCACACGATTTTGTTGTGTCAGGTAATCCATGGCAAAATGGATTCCGTCCAGCTCACGTCCTTCCAGCGAGAGGTCTCTTGGCTGCATGGCTCCGATGGCCAGACAGACCGCATCATATGAATCAAGAATCTCTTTACCGGAGATATCCCTCCCTACTTCAACTCCGGTGCGGATTTCAAGGCCTTCGGCCATCATGATTTTCAGGCGCCTGTCGATGGTGTGTTTGTTCAGTTTGAAATCAGGAATACCAAATCTGAGCAGGCCTCCGATTTTCTCATCTTTTTCGAACAGTGTAACGGTATGACCCGCTTTGTTCAGCTGGTCGGCTGCAGCCATCCCTGCCGGTCCGCTTCCGATCACAGCCACTTTCTTCCCTGTCCTGACCTGGGGCGGATTGGGTTTGATATACCCTTCGGCAAATGCATGTTCCACGATCGCAGCTTCATTCTCCCGGATGGTTACCGGTTCTTCGCCGATATTCAGAACGCATGAGTGCTCACAGGGTGCCGGGCAGATCCTGCCTGTAAATTCGGGGAAATTGTTGGTCGAGTGCAGCCGTTCGCTGGCGCCTTTCCAGTCGCCCTGGAAGAGCAGGTCATTCCATTCGGGGATCAGGTTATCCACCGGGCATCCCCAGTGGCAGAATGGAATTCCGCAATCCATACACCTGGAGGCCTGCAGTTTCCGGTCCTCCGAATTCAGGACCTGTTCCACTTCGCTGTAATCACTGATGCGTTCATGAACCGGCCGGTTTCCAGCCGGTTTTTTCCCTATCTTCATGAATCCTTTAGGATCTGCCATAGTTCAGTCTTTTATATGCCATCGATCATTTCCACATCTTTCTCAATAGTGGCCAGCTTCTTTTTAAGCTCCTCCAGTTGCAGCTCCTGCAGTACTTTTTTATACTCATAAGGAACGACCTTTATAAATTGATCCATATAATCATCCATGTTGGAGAGGATCTTCTCAGCCACCTTGCTTCCTGTATGTTCATAATGGATGGAGATCAGGTCTGACAACTCCTTTTTATCATTCAGATCCTCTACCAATGACAGTTCCACCATTCCCATGTTGCAGTAGTAATCAAAATCACCCTCCTCATCAAGTACATAGGCAACTCCACCACTCATTCCTGCGGCGAAATTCCTGCCTGTCTTACCCAGTACAACCACGCGTCCACCGGTCATGTATTCACAGCAATGATCGCCCACACCCTCAACGATGGCAGTGGCTCCGCTGTTGCGGACAGCAAACCGTTCCCCGGCCATTCCCGAAATATAAATCTCTCCGGCAGTGGCTCCGTAAAGCACCGTATTGCCGATAATGATGTTCTTGTCCGACTCAAAGGTCGATCCCTCCGGCGGGACCACGATGATCCGGCCACCCGACAAACCTTTTCCCAGATAATCGTTGGTGTCTCCTTCCAGATAGAACTCAACTCCCGGGACGAGAAACGCACCGAAACTCTGACCGGCCGATCCTGCAAAACGGGCCTTAATGGTACCAGCGGGCAAGCCTTCATTCCCGTATTTCTTGGCAATGGTTCCGGATAACATGGCCCCGGTGGTCCGGTCGGTATTTTTAATGGAGTAGTGCATGGTGACCGGCTCTTTCTCGTCAATGGCTTTTTGGGCCTTTTCAATGAGATTATGATCCAGCACACCTTCAATTTTGTGATGCTGGAATTCGGTATTATACATTGAATTTTTCCTGGCCTCTTTGGGCAGCGCGATCAAATCGCTCAGGTCCAGATGCTTGGTTTTCCAGTGAGTGATTGCTTCATTTCGTACCAGCAGATCGGCACGTCCCACAATCTCATCGAAGGTCTTGAAACCCAATTCAGCCAGGTACTCCCTGATCTCCCTGGCCAGGAAACGAAAATAGTTCTCCACAAAGTCTGCTTTCCCTCGAAACAGTTTTCTCAGGTCTTTATTCTGGGTGGCCACTCCAACCGGACATGTGTTCAGGTGGCATTTACGCATCATCACGCAGCCAAGTACAATCAGGGCAGCAGTGGCAAATCCGAATTCTTCAGCACCCAACAGAGCAGCCATGATCACATCCCTGCCGGTTTTCATCTGGCCATCGGCCTGTAGCACTACTTTTCTCCTCAGGTTGTTCATCACCAGGGTCTGCTGGGTCTCTGCCAATCCCAATTCCAGGGGCAAGCCTGCATGTTTGATGGAGGAGGATGGACTGGCCCCGGTTCCGCCTTCTGCTCCACTGATGGTGATCAGGTCGGCCGACGCTTTGGCCACACCCGCTGCAACGGTTCCAACCCCCGTTTCTGATACAAGTTTCACAGAGATCCGGGCCTCGGGATTTACATTTTTCAAATCAAAGATCAGCTGGGCAAGGTCTTCGATGGAATAGATGTCGTGGTGGGGTGGAGGCGATATCAACGTGATCCCCGGTATGGAATAACGGGTTTTGGCGATGATCTTATCTACCTTGTGCCCCGGCAACTGTCCACCCTCACCGGGTTTCGCTCCCTGGGCGACCTTGATCTGTATTTCGTCTGCATTGACCAGGTATTCGGTGGTAACTCCAAATCGCCCGCTGGCCACCTGCTTGATGGCACTGCGTTTTGAATCACCGTTCTCCATTCGTACGAACCGGGTGGGATCTTCGCCTCCCTCACCGGTATTGCTCCGGCCTCCAATACGATTCATGGCAATAGCCAGGGCTTCATGGGCCTCCTTGCTGATGGATCCGTAGGACATGGCCCCTGTAACAAAGCGTTTCAGGATCTTTTCCTCCGGCTCAACCTGGTCCAGGGGAATGGGATTTCTTTTATAATCCAGAAGTCCCCTGATAAAAGTGGGTCGGGCATTTTCGCAATCCACTACAGAAGCAAACTCCTTGTATTTAGCGTAATCATTGTTCCGGGTGCTCCACTGAAGCAGTGCCACCGTTTCAGGATTCCAGGCATGGTGTTCTCCATACTTGCGGAAATGGTAGACCCCCTCGGTAAGAATCATGGAGTGTACATCTTCTGTATAAGCTTTACGGTGGGGAATAAGTACTTCCTGTGAAATCTCCTCCAATCCAATACCGCCGATCCGGGAAACGGTCCCCTCAAAATATTTACTGATCACATCCTGATGAATGCCAATGGCTTCAAAAATCTGGGCTGCCCTGTAACTGCGCAGGGTACTGATACCCATTTTGGACAGGATCTTAAGAAGGCCTTTGTTGACAGCCTTGATATAGTTGGCCTGGGCCTTCTCGAAATCCTGCTGAATGACCTTCTTTTCTACCAATTGTTCAATCACAGCAAAAGCCATGTATGGATTGATGACGCTTGCCCCATAACCGAAAAGCAGGGCAAAATGCATTACTTCCCTGGGCTCGGCCGACTCCACCACAATATCTATCTGCATGCGCTTGCGGCAATTGATCAGATGGTGGTGAACAGCAGAGACGGCAAGCAGTGAGGGAATGGGTGCCATCTCTTTAGAAATGCCACGGTCCGAAAGAATGATGTAATTGTGATTCTCATCCACAGCTTTTTCTGCCTGCCTGCAAATATCCTCAACCGCCTCTTCCAGCCCTTTGGCGCCTTTTGCTGCATCAAAATGAATGGAGATCACCTTATTTGAAAAGCCTTTGTAGCGCAGGTTCTTTACCACCTGGAAGTAGGTGTTGTTGATGACCGGGCTTTTAAATTTGACCATTTTTGCATGGTTGGGCGTCTCGTCCAGAACATTGGTTTGCAGGGATCCGATGTACCCTGTAAGGCTCATCACCAGCTCCTCCCTGATGGGATCGATGGCCGGATTGGTTACCTGGGCAAAAAGTTGCTTGAAATAATAGAACAAACGGTATGGCTTTTTACTCAGTACAGTGGGTGGCACATCATTGCCCATGGATCCGATGGGCTCGGCACCTGTTTCGGCCATGACTTTAATAATCGTTTCGATGTCTTCACGGCTGAAATTGAAAGAGGTGAGGTATTCCCTGTAGTGATCGCCCAATCCGGGAGGAACCACATTTCCTGCCTGGATTTGCTCCAGACTCACCATATTTTTATCGATCCAGCTCTTGTACGGATGTGCCGAAGCGAGGATTGCTTTAAGCTCCTTGTCCTGGAAAATCTTGCCCTCCTGCACATCCACAAGGATGATTTTTCCTGGCTGGAGGCGACCTTTTTCCCTGATCTCTCCGGCCGGGAAGGTTTGAACACCCGCTTCCGATCCCATCACCATCAGGTCGTCCTTGGTGATCAAATACCGGGAGGGACGTAAACCGTTTCGGTCAAGCATGCCGCCAATGTACCGCCCGTCGCTGAAAATCAGTGATGCCGGTCCGTCCCATGGTTCCATAAATGCCGAGTGGTACTGGTAAAAAGCCTTCAACTCAGGTGAAATGGGATTCTTTTGGTTCCACGATTCGGGAATCAGGATCGACATGGCATAGGGAAGCGACTTTCCACTCATGATCAGGAACTCAAGCACATTATCCAGAGAGGCAGAATCACTCATATTGGGCTGGATCACAGGATACAATCTCTCAAGATCGCCAAGAATTTCGGACTTCAGGATGGATTCCCTGGCTTGCATCCAGAACCGGTTGCCCTTCACCGTATTGATCTCTCCGTTATGGGCCAGCATCCTGAAGGGTTGTGCCAGGTCCCAGCTCGGGAAAGTATTGGTACTGAAGCGGGAGTGAACCAGGGCAATGGCACTCTGCATCCGTTTGTCCTGAAGATCCAGAAAATATTCACCCAGTTGCTCTGAAGTGAGCATTCCTTTATAAATAAGAACCTTTGTGGACAGGCTGGGGATGTAAAAGAAGTTTTTTTGTTTCAGCTTTGATGATGCGATGTATTTCTCTGTCCTTTTCCGGATGATGTATAATTTTCTTTCCAACTGCTCCTGCGGCAAATCAGCCCCAAGAAGGATCTGCCTGATATTGGGCTCCACCTCTCTGGCAATCTCACCAATGTTGCTGTTGTCTCTTGGAACATCCCTGAATCCGATGAGTTGAACCCCTTCATCGTTCACAAACTGCACCAGAATCTCTTCGCATTTCTTTGCTTCGGCACCATCCTGTGGAAGAAACACCAGACCCGTGCCGAACTGTCCCTCCTGGGGAATCTCATATCCCTGGATCAGATAAAAGTCACGGGGAATCTGGATCATCACTCCGGCTCCGTCTCCGGATTTACTATCTGCCCCTTCTGCTCCACGGTGGGTCATATTGACCAGGGTCTCCAGACCCCGGATGATGATGTCATGGGATTTTTTTCCTTTCAAATGGACTACAAAACCAATCCCGCAATTGTCATGTTCAAATTCATTTCTATAAAGCCCTGATTTATAAGGTCTTTCCTTTCTCATAGCCGCTTTGTGCTTATTGTTTCTTTGTAAAAAAGCCGTTCCCTTTGATTTGAGAACGGCCTTCTTTTATTTAAGTTCATACCATTCTCATTCGGATTGCTTGATCCTCTTTGCCACGTGCCTTTTCACATTTTTGGAATGATTTTTCATATCATCATGGTAACACGCAAATATAGAGATAATAATTACGAATCAAAACGCAGAAATTGAAATTCATTATATTTTGACAGCCATTAAGTGTTAATATCTTATAAAGTGAAAGAGGCTGAGTAAAAGAGCCTCTTTGAAAGTTATACCCGTGCGGAAGCCTACAAATATTTACGCAGTAAAGATTTTCAGCGACGAGCGGGTATAACGAAAAATGGACTTTTGAGTCAGCCTCCTTTCAGATCTGGTTTATCGCATGATATTTTAAATACCGTGCAGGCTTAAGGCTTAGTTGTATGCAGTTTCTCCATGTTCATAAATATCCAATCCTTCCTCTTCAATGCGCTTGGATACCCTGATGCCGATGGTTTTTTTCAGGATAAAGAACAACAGGAAGCCAAGTCCTATGGCCCATGCGCCTACGGCCAAAACACCAATGAGTTGTGAGCCCAGCTGGGCAGCACCTCCTCCGTAAAACAGACCGTTGGAGGTAGAGAACAATCCCACGGCGATGGTACCCATGGCACCATTGAGACCATGCACGGAAACAGCACCCACCGGATCGTCAATTTTCAGCACCTTGTCAATGAATTCAACTCCGAACACCAGCAGGATACCGGCCAAAAGACCAATGATTGCGGCGCCACCGGGGCTTACCGCATCGCATCCGGCAGTTATGGCCACCAGTCCGGCCAATGCTCCGTTCAGGGTCAGTGACATGCCGGGGCGCTTATACTTGATCCAGGTAACAAACATCGCAGATACCGCACCTGCTGCAGCAGCCAGGTTGGTGGTGATGAAAATATGGGCGATGGCGCCCGCATTTTCACTGCCGGAAGCTGCCAGTTGCGATCCGGGGTTGAATCCGAACCAGCCAAACCAGAGGATAAAAACACCCAGCGCACCCAATGCGAGGTTCTGTCCCGGAATGGCCCGTGCTTTTCCTTCTTTGGTGTATTTCCCGATCCGGGGGCCAATCATGATGGCACCCGTAAGACCAACCCACGCACCAACGGAATGGACCGCTGTAGATCCTGCAAAGTCATGAAATGGTGTGGCCATGCCGGAGAGCCATCCTCCACCCCAAATCCAGTGTCCCGAGATGGGATAGATCACTGCTGTAATGGCAACGGAAAAAATCAGGTAGGCTGAGAATTTGGTTCTTTCAGCAACGGCCCCTGAGACAATGGTGGCAGCGGTGGCTGCAAATACAGTCTGAAACATCAATGAAGTCATATCTGGTACGCCATTGATTTCATTGCTACTGAAGAATAATGAGATTTTTCCAATAAATCCTCCTATATCTTCACCGTACATCAGGGTGTATCCGATCATCCAGAAAATCAGTGAACCGACGGCGAAGTCCATCAGGTTTTTCATCAGAATATTTACGGTATTTTTAGATCGTGTGAATCCGGCCTCCACCAGGGCAAAACCGGGCTGCATAAACATCACCAGTACGGCGGTGACCAGAATCCACATGTTGTCAATAGACATTGTGAATTCAGATATGGCTGTTGTTAAATCTTCCATGGTATATTTTTTTACGCTGTTATCAATCGGGTTGTCAATCTTTTATATAAAGCGATTCATCGCCTTTCTCTCCGGTTCTGATCCTGATGCTCTCGTCGATGGTGGAGACAAATATTTTCCCGTCACCCACCTCACCGGTAGCAGCGGATTGTAAAAGGGCATTCACCGTTTTCTCCAGGTTCACATCCCTCACAATAATTTGAAGGTAGAGTCTTTCAATGTAGCTTGTATCGTATGCAACACCTCTGTATACCCGGCTCTCCCTGGCCATTCCCACGCCGCGGGCTTCCCAGAAGGAGAAGAATTCAATACCATTTTCATGAAGGGTTTCCTTGACTTCTTCAAACTTGGTTTTCCTGACTATTGCTTCTATTTTTTTCATGGTATAATGTTTTAAAATGATATGCCTATGACTACGTGGAACTGTTCCTTATCCGGATTCCAGATGAGAGCTCCGCTTACAGGCAAAGAAAATTTATCAGTGATGGGAATTTCTTTGGATGATGTTACGCCGATATTGCATATGGCGAAATCACCTGTTGCACTATGCCAGCCATCTCCTGCCCCCACATGGATGCCAAAATATTTAAAACCGTATCCCAGTTCAAAATACATATCACCACCCTGAGACCCGGCACTTCCAGCTTCGTTTGGAATATAGTTGGCTCCAATTGAAAAACCTTTGATTTCATATCCCAGGTTGATTTCAAATGCATGCGCACCTGTCGAGTCTGAGTAGTCGAAA